>Ga0134122_10000389_pt1 | contig 29142 bp, 17 predicted proteins | sample KB302_FD_96461 | JGI IMG/M metagenome (GOLD analysis project Ga0134122, IMG submission 96461) | Terrestrial soil microbial communities without Nitrogen fertilizer from Kellogg Biological Station, Michigan, USA - KB3-0-2 | ecosystem: Environmental > Terrestrial > Soil > Unclassified ...
CGAGGACGGTCATGGCGGCGATGGAGGTCGTTCCCGGGCTCATGGAGAGGGCGAAGGCCCTCGGTGGCGGTGTTGCCGCCGCTGAGTTCATTCTGGAGGGTCTTCACGCCATCGACAAGGTGGGACGAACCGAAGAACGAGGATATTCCGCGATTGAGCGTAAGGCTTCCGCGGATATGTATCGCGATTACACCAAGGACATCAATCGCTACAAGAAGCCCTTGAATTAATTTTATGCCCGTAACGAAATTCACAAAGTGGGTGGGATCTCCGCTCGATGGCTTGAGCCTGGAAGATCTGCTGGACGAGTTATCGGATCTTTTTCTTGAAAGCGGATTCAACTTCAATCCAGGCGGTACTGGCACGACCCAGGATATGGAAGCTCTGCGCCAGGCCATCATTGAAAAGCTGGTGGAGATGGGACGCATTCCGGAATCGATGCTGGAGGAATGGCTGACGGACCGTTCATCCGAGGAATCTCAGAAGCTCGATGCGCTCGTTTCCGAAATCATCCGGCGAATGGTTGAAGATGGATGGCTGAAGACGGAGAATCCGCGGGAGATGGGTCCGGGCGACGGAGAAGGCTATGAAGACGACCCGGCACACTCCCCTCAGTTCCAGCTGACGGACAAATCGATCGACTTCCTCGGTTTCCGCCTGTTGCGCCATCTTCTCGGATCGCTTGGACGCAGCAGCCTGGGTCATCACGAGACGGCGCATCTCTCGACTGGAGTCGAAGCGTATCAGGTGTCCAAGGAATACGAATTTGGCGACACGCTGAATCTCGACATCAGCGCCACCCTGATGCGCACCGTTGGGCGCGAAGGGCTCGGCGGTTCGCTGAATCTGGAGTACAGCGACCTGATGGTGCAGCAGACCGAATACCAGAGTTCGTGTGCGACCGTGCTGCTGCTCGACACCAGTCACAGCATGATTCTTTACGGCGAAGACCGTTTCACGCCGGCAAAGCGAGTGGCGCTGGCATTGTCACACTTGATTCGAACCCAATACCCGGGAGATTCACTGCGCCTGGTGTTGTTTCACGACTCCGCGGAAGAAGTTCCGATGAAACAGCTCGCGCGGGTGGTCGTTGGCCCGTATCACACGAATACGCGCGAAGGCCTGAGGCTCGCCCGGCGGATTCTGATGTCGGAGAAGAAAGATATGCGGCAGATCATCATGATCACGGACGGAAAGCCCTCGGCGATGACTTTGCCAAACGGCAAGATCTATAAGAGCGCGTTCGGACTGGATCCGATGATACTGGAGGAAACATACAAGGAAGTTGCCATTTGCCGGAAGTCCGGAATCCTGATCAACACGTTCATGCTGGCCAGCGACCGGTCCCTGGTGGAGTTTGTGAAGAAAGTGACGGAGATATGCCGAGGGAAAGCCTACTTCACAAATGCCGTGGATCTTGGCCAGTACATCCTGATGGACTATATGAGGAAGAAGACGCAGACGATTCACTGAGTGCACGTTATTTTTGAGCAAAAAAAAGCCCCGCCATCTGCGGGGCTTTTTTTATGCTTCGGCGAAGTTACTTCTTTTTCTTCGCTGCGGCCTTTTTCTTAGGAGCCTTCTTCTTTGCTGCCATTTTAAGTTCACCTCCAATTCTTTTTCTCTACGACTACTGCTCACCTCTTGTGGGCAAGCTATCTGTTAGAAATATTTTTAAGCTATGTCACATGAAAGTTCAAAGCAAAAATCACAAATTCGAAAATGATTTTTGAAATGGACGGATGAGGTCTCTCGCGATATTCGCGCGCGATCATCGCTTTTGAAGACGCAAAATGATTTCTCGATCGGCTTCCGGAAATGGATACGTGATGAGTTCGGGAGGAGTGACCCAGGAAAAATCGGCGACTTGAATCGATCGCGGTTCTCCGGCGACGATCGCGCAGTTGAAAAAATGAAGCTTCACGGATTGACGCGGATACTCGTGCTCTATCGATAAACATTGGTCAAAAACGATCACGTTCAATCCCACCTCTTCGCGGATCTCGCGCATGAGAGCCGCTTTCAATGTTTCACCCGGTTCCACTTTGCCTCCCGGAAATTCCCAAAGACCCGGAAGATGAGCCGTGTCGAGCCGGCGCGTAATGAGAATGTGTCCATCACGACAGATGACAGCTGCGACGACGGTGATCATGAAAGTGACGGAACCTTTCGATACGGGCGAAAATCGAGAAGGCAATTATTCCGGCGAAGAAAATCCATCAGGCGGCGGTACTCCCGCGGTTCGATGTGAAGAAGCGATGCCAGATCCTTGTAGGAGCCATGTGTGGTTCGCAACCCGAGATCCATCAGGGCGACGACTTTCTCCCGCGAGATGTCGCGGCTCTTGTACCTGTCGTGGATTGCGGTCCAGAAGTTTTTTCTGCCCTCGGCGAGATCCGACATCCATTTTCGGACTTCGTCGATGGAAGCGTCTGCGGAATGGAGGTCGATGGGTATCGAGGAAATCGTCCGTCCGGATGCGGTGAAGAAGCCACGCTCAATGGAGTTCTGGAGCTCGCGGATATTTCCAGGGAAACTATGGGCCAACAATGAATGCAGTGCGTCTTGTCTGAGGATCTTGCTGGTTTTCTGCGCCAGATTGAGCTGCTTCAGGAAATGCGCTGCAAGCAGAGGAATGTCGTCACGGCGAGCACGCAGTGGTGGAATGTGGACGCTGATCACATTCAGGCGAAAGAGCAGATCCTGGCGGAATGCGCCTTCGGCTACAAGTTGCTGCAGGTTTGTGTTGGATGCGGCGATCAATCGGACGTCGATCGGGCGGATTCGCGTTTCTCCAACCCGCCGAATCTCGCGTTCCTGAAGAACGCGAAGCAGCTTGGCCTGCATGCCCGGATTCATGTTGGAGATTTCATCAAGGAACAGAGTGCCCTGATGCGCAGCTTCGAAGACCCCGGGACGATCGGCAACCGAACCGGTAAACGAACCGCGCTTCGAGCCAAACAGCTCGCTTTCCATCAGTCCTTCCGGAATCGCTCCGCAATCGATGGCGATAAACGGCGCTTGGGCACGCGCGCTCAATTTGTGGATCGCACGCGCGACGAGTTCCTTGCCGGTGCCGGTTTCGCCCTGTATCAGGACGGTGGCGTTGCTGTTTGAAATGTTTTCGATATGGGCGCAGAGCTCGCGTACCGCGCGGGAATTTCCAACGATTCCGTGAAAGGCTGCAGTGGAGCTTGGGACAGGCGGGGAAGCCGCACGGTTGTGAATTCGATCGAGCGCACTGCTGACGAACGGACCCAGAATCGTGAAGAACTCCATTTCGTCTTCGCCCATCTGGTTTCGCTTTCGACCCCGGACGTAAATGCCTCCCGAGTACGGCATGCTCTGGAATGGTATCCATCGGTCAGTGGAGATGAATCGTGCCTGATCACTGGATTTGCTGGCTATGGAAAGCACCCGCTGACGCACCTCGCCGGTGACCGAGGCGCCCAGGGAATGCCACGTCGTTTGGTCTCCGGATTTGAGCATCACGACCGTGTCTTCACGTGAGAATCCAATGGCAGTCAGAAGTTCACGCAGAAATACCTCCACCGATTGAGCCGTGGTTGCCGCGACGCTGATCTTATATAACGCTCGAAAGTAATGATGATCCCTGGATGAGATTCCGAGTTCGACAGAAGGCAATCGGACGGGTTGGACCTGAAAGGACTCGGTGTAGAGCCGTCTCGCGTCCTTTCGCCACGGCATGTTCAGATACCTGGTTTGAAACTGGGCAGGGATCTGATCGGCAATTTCGGAGGCCACTCGGGCGCTTGTGGAAAGATATTCCCTGGCGGCAGCGCTTCGCTGCATCGATTGACTGAGCACACCAAGGTGGTAGGCGCTCTCGCTGATAACTTCGGGCACTCCAATCTCAGAGGCGAGCTTGAAACTTTCCTGCAGGTAGTGCGCTTTTTCCTTGTCGTGACTGCCGCACATACCACGCAAGAGCAACGCTCGGGTTTGCAGCGGACGGTACCCATTCTTTCTGGATATTCGCAATGCTTCCTCAGCGTGGGGCTTCGCTGCGCTCGGATCGGTTTCCTGAAGTCGCGCGCTGACTTCCAACTCCAACCTGCAGATTTCGTATAAGAGAGAGGCACCCCTGGCAGTACGGAGGGCGGTTTCCAGGACCGGGATCGCTTCGCTGATGGTTGGCTTCGTTCTGGAGCGCAGTAATGCCAGCTGTGCAGCGTGCAGCGGTGATGGCGACCATGCCCCCTCTATAGCAATTCGATCAATGTCCAATGCCGTAACGTCGGCGCCTACCGCAAAATGAATTTCGCATTCGAGGAGCATGCATTGAAGACGGGTGTTCTTTATGATTGCTTTGGAGCTCAAAGCCATGCGCAACCGCTTGAGCGCTGCATCGTAGCTCCCTTGCATCATGTCGAGAACTGCCTCTTCCACGCCAACACCTCTGAAGGAAATACCCGCGGTTGGACCGAATTCCTCCATAGGCTGTTTCGTTTTCAAAAAATATTCGCGGGCTTCCTTGAAGCTACCCAATTTCGTATGGAATACCCCGAGATTTCCTAAACACACGAATTGGCTAACCAGATGTCCTGCCTTGGTGGCGAATCGATACGCCTTGTTCTGAATGACAATTGCGCTGCGGATGCTACCGAGGTACTCGAGACAAACGCTTCGATTGGTTAATGCCGCGGCTCGCACGCCCAAAGTTCCAAATGACAGTTTTCGATGGATCTCCGAGGCGTTTTGATAGTCCCCCCTATGCGCCAAAAGGAAACCTTTCGCCGACATTACGGACATTTCTCCTGCTTTGTCAGGAAAACTTTCCAAGAGCTTCTGAGCGCGATCTAGCGCATCGGCAGCACCATCTAGATCCCCAGCCTTTACGGAAGCGTTGCAGAGCTTACTGAGCAGAGTCGACACATGAAATTGCCCGGACTTTGAGGACTCGAGCGCCTGTCGTAGATAACTAAGACGTTCGTATAAGTGCGTGTTATCTATGTCGCCACCCCGATACATGAGCGATAGTCGAATTCGCAGGTCTTCTTGAATCTCGGAATCCGCTAATAAACGGACATAGATCTGATCTGCCAATCTCAATTTCCCGGTCTTAGCAAGGCACGTTGCAATTGCGATTTCCTCTTCGAAGGGAACCGGTCGGTTCAATTTCCGCAAACATATCTTGAGCTTCTTGTAGAAAACAAGCGCGGAGACATGATCGCCCTGACTTGCTCCCCTTCGAGCAAGTGAAGTCAAATGCTCAGCCGCCTGGACCCAAAGAGCTCCGTGAAATGCGTGTTCGGCTAAATGCTCCTCAGCGGCACCATCTATGGACCGCAGAACGCTATAAAGTGCGTGATGGGTAGTTCGTCTGATGTGTGCGGAGAATCCCGACTCAACGGCTGACCGAAGGCCGTTGAGTCTCATTTCGAACCCTTGATTCGATTCGTGGACCGCGCCAATTTTTCTCAGCCACAACAGGTTCTGGCCAACAGATTCCGCGTCCAGAGGGACCACTCGCGCGAGCAGCTTGGCAGACGCAGGAGCTCGAAGGACAGCAAGTGTACGGACGAGCTTGAGAGCTTCGCCGCGCATTTCCTGTCGGATCAATACATGCAGGCTTGTCGCCAATGCCTCGTTGCTTTCATTTCTGGCATATTCAAGCAGCAAGAGGGGATTCCCTTCAGCGCGATTCAATATTTCAGATTGCTTTGCGCGCTTGCTATCCAGATATTGAACCAGGTCGCAAGATTCGGCTTTCGTGAGTTGTTCGAGTGAAATTCTCGTGAGGGCCTGGCCCAACAGAGATTCCATCTCGCCGGGCAACTTCATCGAGGATGAGTTTCGGCAGGTTAGAATCAGACGAACGTCCAGTTCTGAAGCGCGATAACAGACCTGACTTAGAAAACGCAGTGTCGCCGGTTCCGCCCTGTCGACATCTTCGATACATAGTCTTAGAGTTTCCTGGCGTGAGAGTGCGGCAATCAATCCAATCAGATCCTGAACGATGCGTTCACTGGGCTGGTCTGTGCAGTCCACTGGCGCTCCGTTGGGAGAATCTTCGAGCAGCGGGGCCAAATTCTGCTCAAAGCTGCCCAATAGATGGTGTACCTGGACTCGCTTTGCCCTGCACTTCTCCTGAAGAACAGCGCGAATCAGTCTGAGGATCGGAGCCAGATTCCGCTCGGCCTGATGAATACAGGCAGTCGAGAAGATCTCTGCATTGTGCAGACCGGATTTGAATTGGAGTTCTTCAATCAAGCGGCTCTTGCCAATGCCCGCATCGCCTTCGATTAAAGAGACGCCCAGAGTCTTGGGCGCCTTTGATGCAAGTTGGGAATGCAACAATTCCATCGTGCTGCGCCTGCCGACCATAGGAGCTCTCAAGACTGAACTGGAGTCAATTTTGAACTCTCGAATCAGTTCCCCAAATGCCGCTGCGCGGCTGCTCGGATTTCTGCGGAGCAATCCCTCGACAACTCTGGCAACAGAATCGCGGCTTCCGCTCATATTTCGGATCGGCGGGATTTTCGCATGAAGATATTTTTCTTTCAGGTTCTCGGGAATGGAATCGTCAAACGGATCCCGCTTTGCGTAAATTCGATAAAGAATTGCGCCGACCGAGTAGTAGTCGCTGTTGATCGTTGGAGTTTCGCCGAGCAGAATTTCGGGAGCGGTAAACCGAATATCTTCGAGCTTGTGAGGTCCTGCACTGTCCGCAAGCCGCAAATCCGTGAGACAAACTTTGTCTTCGATCACGAATATGTTGGAAGGCTTCAGACACCCGTGAGGCCGTTCATGGGAGTGCAAAAATCGAATGCCCTCCACGAGTTGTTGGATATGAGCAGTACTGGCCCTGGCTAAATCGAGATTACTGTTCGCAAACGGGCGTGTCGTGAAAAAGCTGTTTTTCCCGGAAATTCCTGCCTCAGTGATTCCCAGCAAATGCGGGTGACGAAGGCCCCGCTGCCAACAGAGGTCCTGTTCGAGAGTTTGCAGTGTTCTTCGAGCGGATGGCCCGGAGTAGAGCTTGAGTATCTGTGAATTGTCCTCACCGATGCGAGTCTTCACGACAAACGTGGACGACGTCGGTGACTGCTTGAGTTTATTGACAACCAGGAAGCGGCGATCTGGAAATTCCTTCATGTCTCCTCCTGGACATTTCGGCGCTGAAGGCGGGTTAGGAATTCGTTGGCAGGCTTCGGAGGCCGCGCCGTGCAGCCACTCTCAATTCCGCGTCCTCTTTCATACGCCATTCGGCGGCGGTTATCAAGGAATCCAGATCGGATCCGTCGGAGGGAAACATTGAAATCCCAATGGAAACCGGCAGTGAAACGTAGGAGCCTGGGCGCACCTGGAATCTGAAATGGTCGAGGTCATCCTGGAAACGCGATTTCAAACCCTCGGCTCGATCATAGTCCACTCGAGGCACCAGCACGATGAACTCATCGTTGGCGTATCGAACCAGCAAGTCGGTTTCACGGAGCTCCTTGGTCAGGTAAGTTGCGACTGCGCAGATGGCTTCATCGCCCACGACGTGCCCCCACTTTTGGCGAAGCTTGGCGTCATCCAGTCGAATCGTCAGAAACGCGATGGAGTAATCGAATCGAAACGCGTCCGCCGCCACCTGATCGAACATCAGATAGAGCTGATAGCCATTGGGCAGATTCGTGAGCTTGTCCGTCATCCCGCCTTCCTGCACGGTATTTCTGCATTTCGATAACGCCAAGGCAGTTTGTGACGCCACGAGCTCCAATCTTCGAAATTCCTCATCCGTGAACTTGGTTTTTTCCGTGCGGTAAAGGGAAATAGCCCCAAAAACCACTCCCCCACGGCTCATCGGGGCGATCACGGAATATTGAAATGACGGTGCGTTTCCACCTTCCCAGTTTACAAAGTCCGGAAAAGGCGGCAGATTGAACAACGATTGAGTGTTTGCAGCAGCCCATCCCGAAAGTTTCTGTTCCAGCGGTATGGTGAAATTCTGAATCGGTCCACCCTCCAGACCGACCACATGCTCGGCGACCAGACGGCTGCGCTCAAGATCTGCTATATAGAAGACGCCCGCATCAAAGGGAATCAGGTTTGCCAACTTGCTTCCCATGAATAACATCACATCCTTTTCCGCCATGAACTGAATATCCGCACGAGCAAATTCAAAAACGGCGAACAGATTCCGCTGAGATTCGGCGTCCCCACGCAGGGCTTTACCGTAGGTAATGATGGGCTGGACTTTTTCGAGCGGCCGAAGGCTTTGAGTTTCCTTTACCATTTGAGCGCGGATTCCCCACAGGTCGCCATCGTCGACCACTACGGTCTTGCCGGCCTCTTCCAGAAGAGACAAGTTGGCGATGAATGTCGCGATAACATCGGGATCGTAGGCTTTGCCCGACTCACGCTGGAAGAACGTGATGACTTCTTCCCGCTGCATTGGCGAACGATAGGGCCGGTTGGTGGTCAGCGCATCGTAGCAGTCGGCCACTGAAAGAATGCGGGCGCCAATGGAAATGGCTTCTCCGCTCAAACCCTCCGGATAACCTTTTCCGTCCCACCGCTCGTGATGCGAAAGCACCATCGGAATCACGGGATACGGGAACTCAATGTTCTTAAGCATGTTCGCGCCAATTCCGGGGTGAAGTTTCATCTTGTCGTACTCGCTCTCGGTCAATGATGCGGGTTTATTCAAGATGTATTCGGGAATCGCGATCTTGCCAATATCGTGCAGCAGGGCTCCTGCACGGAGACCCATCAATTCTCCTTTTCCTGTGATTCCCATGCAACGGGCGAGTTCCATGGTATATACCGTCACTCTGCGAATGTGCCCGTGTGTGTAACGATCCTTGGCGTCAACCGCCGAGGCGAGTGTATCCACCGTCTGGAGATAAAGTTTGTTCAGATCCGCGATGTGCTTGTCGGCGTCCTGGAACCTCTGAACGTAGAAGGAATAAAGCTGATAAACCCCAACTGCGATTGGGGCCGAAAGAAGAAGAATATAAAATACATTATCGAAACCCAACACGATCAGCAGCCCGGCAGCGGCAGCAGAACAGGTAAAATTGAGCAGGTAAAGGCCCAACCCTTCTCGCCAGACAGAAATAACAGGCTTGTTAGATGCCAGAGAAACCGCGATCGAGATTGTTCCGGTATTCACAAGAAACCAGGAAATCGCGATCGTGGTAAACACCAGTACGATAGCAATCGGCTGATGCCTCCAGCCAGAAGATTTGAACGGTTCCCAAATGAAATTCAGAGCATAAATTGAGAGCGCGCAGCAGGATAAATTAAACAGCAATCGATGAATACTGAGGCCCTTTAAGAATCTAATCCCGTCCCGTTTGACATGCCTAGCAAAAGACGTTCCAATGACATTGGCCCAATATGTTAGTAAGGCCGGACCTGGACCGCATTGAACCAAAACCACCAGAGCAAAGACATCCCCCATTGAAATGATTATGGAAGGAATCTGAGGGAGGCTTAGGTTAACAAAGGCTACCGCAAAAGATGCAAGGGTAAGCAGTTTCCACGCGAGTCTGTAATCAAAAGGAGGGGAACGAAACAAATGGATCGCGACCGGAATGGAAAGGAGGCCAACTCCAAGGAGGTACAGCTTGCAGCGCAGCGGTAAATCTCTCCATTTCATGTCAAAAAATAAACCTTCACGGTTGGCCTCATAAGTACTGAGGCCAACCGATCCCGCAGAGACGTCTTCGAAATCTTAGTCCAGAGTGTCCCACATCCCACCATCTGGTGCGATTTTGGCCTCAAGCTCTTCGATTTGCAACAGTTCAACATTCAAAATTCCGTTATTTTCTTTCACTTACTTCTCCTCCTGGGACGGTAGAGAGTCAATCAGATTCTCAATTGTTAATTACGCAGTGAACGCTTTTCTTATGCGTTCACTAGATCCAGATCACGGCGAATAGTTGGTTCATCGAGATCTCCCTTCTTCGGATACGGCCAGACACAAAAAAGCCACCCGAGATCGTTACAACATGGTCTCCTGGTAGCTCGACTGACGTAGTCTCTTCATCCTCGGACTGACGGAATCAGGGACGTTAGTCTCGGTGCTTTGCGTCTCCGTCTTTAGACGGATTTGCCTTTAAAATCAGGGATTTCGGATGGGAAGCGAATCCTCGTTTCCTCGCTTGCTCGCAAAACCGATGTAGCTCTCTAATCCGTTAGAGAATCGCTTCAAAGCCATGCTCGTTCGCCTTTCGGCGTCCGCCCTCATTTGCAGAGGGACTTCGGTTCATTGCTTACATAACAGTAGAGAGCGGCATGAGAGCGGAAATACAACAATGATTGATTTATCGTGTCCTCATGCTAGGGGGTGTTGATTTCAGGGTCCGAGGTCGAAGAACTCGTTTCGGATCGATTTGCGAATTCGACGGGTCATGAGGTCGATGATGAGCCGCTTCCCGCAGTAAATCTTGGCATTGCCCGTGAGATACGGCTTCAAGAGTCCTTGCTCATTCTTGAGAGTCGCGCGGACCGTCACCACCTGCTGACCATCCACCGGGTGCGCAACCTTCGCAACGTAATCCACTTTGCCTTCAAAAATCGTACTGTAACTTTCCAGCTTCAAGCGGACAACATTCCCCACGATGACGTCTTCGAGGTCTTTTTGCGACACCATCATTTCCACTTTTACGCTCGACACATCCGCCACCCGCATCAGTTCCTGGCCGGGATCCAGATGCGTGTTCACCTTCTGCTCCACGTGCTCGGTGATGACGATACCGTCGATCCCCGCAATGATGTCGGTCTTCTTCAGTTCGTGCGTTACCTGCTCGTACAGGGATTCCAGCTTCATTACCTCCGCTTCCACCTGCTGGATCAGCTCCGGAAGGTTGCCGGCCTGCAAGGTTTTCAAGCGCTTCTGGGCTTCTACCAGTTGGGACGAGATGCGAGCGTAATCATTGTCCGCTTTTTCACGGAGTTCACGGATCTGCGCATCGGTTATCCGAACGGCTTCCTTAGCCACGTTAACGGCAGTCTCGGCCTTCTCCACTTCGATGCGGGCAATCACATCGATCGCCCGTGGATCCTGATACCGCGTCAAAACCTTCTGGGCACCGTCCAGAGCAGCCTTGTTCTGCGACAGGGTTGCCTCAAGAACGGCCTGCTGCTCCTGATACCTGTGCGCATTGGCCTGCTCTACTTCTATCCGCGCGATCTGCGCCTCCTGCTCTTCGATCAATTCCGTACGCGTTCCCTTGCGCAGGCCCGCAAGCTCGCTTCTTTTTTCATTCAGCTGGCCCAGGTAATCCAGAGACTTTTCCCCTTTTTCGAACTCCGCCATAATGGCCAGGGTATCGCCTTTGTGTACCTTCGAATCTTCCTGAACCAGGATCTTTACCACATAGCCTTCAGTCCTGGCGTTAACGCTGCGTTCGTCCAGCGGGACAATTTTGAATTTTGCCGGAATTTTCAGCTCCCAAGGCACAAAGAAGGTCAGAATCAGCACTGCCAACGCGATGGCGCCGTTCCGGTATCGTTTCAACGATGCCCGAGTCGCGACAGCTTTCACGCCTTCCACAGGTTCGACCAGAGCTTTTCGCAGGGTGAAATTTGCAAATATTCCAAAGAGGACAAGTCCCGCCAGCGCATATTTCGAAGTGACCCAAGTATACAGAGCCGTATACACGTACACTAACAGAGATATCGAAAAAACCGCCGACGCTGCGCCGTAAACAAGCTGTGCCCGCTTTTCGCGATACGACCAGCCGGACTTTCCGTTTCCCGCAATCCAGTCCCAGAGCGAACGGAGGGCTTTCGCGCGGAGGTTCGGCACCTCGAGAAAATCGCTGAGCATGTAATAGCCGTCGAGCTTGATCAGTGGATTGAAATTCACCAGCGTTTGCAGTCCGGAAAACACCACCACGATCAGGGCAAGTTGATTGATGGAGGCGTTACTGTCGGTAAGCCGCCAGACGATCGTGCAGATTCCCCATACCGTTAACTGCACAAATCCCCCAGCCAACGCGACCGCCATGCGGTTGGTCCGCTTTGGAAACATGTACGAGTCGCTCACATCGCAATAGAAAGCCGGGTTGAAATAAATGAGCATGAATCCCACTTCATGCACCTTGCCCCCGTAGTGACAACACGTCAGCCCGTGCGAGAATTCGTGGATCGTCGTTACTGTAAAGACAACCGGCAGGATCAGCAAAAAACCGTAAATGCTGAGGAGTCCCGGCGCGGCACCCGACAGGCTGGACCAGTTCAGCCAGGTAATCGTGAATCCAATGAAGATCGTCAGCAGGGCAAGAAGCTGGAAACCCGGACGGAATGCCCAGGCCGTGCGTGGAAGCAGCCAGGCAAAAATGCGTTCCGGATCGAAGGATGCAATTTTCCAATACAGAAAGTTTCGACCTTCCAGCTGCTGTCCCCGTATGGCCCCGATCTTTTCGCGAACCTCGGGTGTTTCGAGAAGGAATTTTTCTTCAAGCGATTTGCAGAATGCTTCGATGGTGGCAGGGCTGATGGTTTTGTTGAGTTTTTCCGACGCTCGTTCGGCGATGACAGCGACATCCTGCGGCACGTCCATGAAAAGGTCCATGATGGACGCCTGTGCTTCGGTGAATCGAAAATATCGGCGGGTGACAGGATCCTTGACGACAAGGTATGTCTTGCCCTGCTGCTGCTGAAGAGAGTGTTCGAGATCCCGGCGAAGCTGAACCGGACGTGCTGGCTCATGACTCATTTAGATTTCCGGGTGTAGACGCAACAAGACCCTGCGAAGTTCTGAACGTTTCGCAGGGTCTTTCAACCTTACGCTCTTTCGACGTTTTCCGCTTGAAATCCTTTCGGTCCTTCTGTGATGGTGAACTTCACGCTGTCACCTTCCTTCAGCGTTTTGTAACCTTCGCTGAGTATCGCAGAATAATGAACGAAGACGTCTCCGCCCGAAGCCCTCTCAATGAATCCAAACCCCTTTTTGTTATTGAACCATTTTACTTTGCCTTGTTCTTCGCTCATTAAATCCACTCCTTTGCATAAAGCTGTATCTGGAACAGACCGGCATTATACAAAAACGCGAAGGGCTGTCAACTTCAGTGTGCGCGAGAAGGCCCGTCAGGAAAGGGATTTGGCGTCGGAGATCAATAGAACATCGAATTAATCGGGCGTTCATGACAGTGCGTTTTGAAAACCCTTGTCCGTTGCGGCTCCGAAAAATTGTTTATCGTTCAAGCCGCATCAAAGTTGTGAGTGTTCTTTCAATCCGGCGGAATTCCTTGTTAGACTTTCGCGCGATGCGTATTTCGATTTTCGGAATCCTGGCGGCGGTTTTGATCGCCATGAGTGTGACGAGTGGCTGTTCCAATGGTCAGTCCGCTCCTGCACATGGGGCCGCAGGTGCAGGTATTGACGCGAAAGCATTGAAAAACACCGTACCACCGACACCAAAATCCATTGAATCCGGCAGAAGACTCTACGTTCGGTTGTGCGCGGAATGCCATGGTACCGCCGGCGATGGAATCAGCGAAATGGCATCGATCCTGGAGAAGTCCGGGAAAATCCCTCCGTCCAACCTGACCGACGACACCTGGGATCTCGGGTCAACCGACGGCGAAATGTTCATGGTGATTCGGGATGGCAGCGGGTCGAATCTGGCGATGAAAGGTCTTAATGGCAAGCCCGGAATCGTCGACGAGGATATATGGAACCTCGTGAACTACATTCACACGCTTCACAAATGATTCGAACCTACGACCGGATAAACATGCAGTCGCCGTAACTGTAAAACCGGTAGCGCGCTTCGATGGCATGACGATAGGCATTCCGAACCGCATCACTCCCGGCGAACGCCGACACCAGCATGAGCAGCGTGGACTTCGGAAGATGAAAGTTGGTCAGAAGCGCGCCAATGATCCTGAAACGAAATCCCGGAAGAATATAAAGGTCGGTCTTCCCAGCGCCAGCCCGAATCTCGCCGTATTCCTGCATCAGGAATTCCAGAGTACGCGTCGTCGTGGTTCCCACGGCTACTATCCGCCGTCCGTCGCGATGCGCAACCCGCAGAACTTCGGCGGCTGATTCTGAAATCTCGAAACGCTCCGCACGGAGCGTGTGATTCTCCACCCACTCCATGCGCACCGGGAGAAATGTTCCGATGCCCACATGCAGCGTGATGGTTACAATCGCAACCCCTCGCGCACGAATACCTTTAAGTATGTCTTCGGTGAAGTGGAGACCTGCCGTTGGTGCGGCCACCGCGCCGGAATGGACGGCAAACACCGTTTGATAATTCTTCTCGTCCGCCGGTGACTCCGCCCGATCGATATATGGAGGCAAAGGGATGTGACCGAATCGCTCGAGAATCTGCGCGAGCGGCTCCGAAGAATTCACTTCAAGGACGTGCAAATCCGCACCGAGCCGCTCCCGGAAGACACCAGTCAGTTCCCCGCGCCCAAATATTGCACGATCCCCCGGCCGAATACGCCGGCCCGGCCTGCAAAGAACCTGCCAGATGTTTCCTTCCGATGGACTCACGGGTTCAGCAAAAAATATTTCGATTTCGCGGGAAGTTCCCGAACGGCGCTCGAGACGCGCCGTCGTCCGGGCCCGGATTACCCTGGTGTCGTTGAGGACCAAGACATCAGCGGAATTGAGAAAATCCGGAAATTCGCTGAAGGTCGAGTCCGAGGTCTGCCCCGACTTCCTGTGCAGTACCATCATCCGCGCTGCGTCGCGGGGTTGGACAGGCTCGGCCGCGATGAGTTCCGCAGGAAGGTCGTAGTCAAATTCCGAAATATGCATGGCTTCAGGTTGGATGATCGCACGCAGCGCGGTTCGGGGTCTGTAGAATATGCAGGGAGGTTTTCCTTGGCAGAAACTCTGGAATCGGGAGAACTGCGTATCCGCCGTCGTGGCGCAGATCGTATCCGGGGCGGTCATCTTTGGGTTTATCGAAGCGATATTGTGGATTCCGGCAGGTCCATTCCGGCAGGTGCAATCGTATCGGTTCGCGACGAACGCGGCGCCGCCGTCGGCAAGGCGTTTTATAGTTCGACGTCGCAGATTGCCTTGCGATTCCTGACTCACGGCAGCGCCGCAAACGTCCCCATCAATGAAGCCTTCATTCGATATCGGATCAATGCTGCCGATCAGTACCGGAATCGAATCGGCGTCGATCCGAAACTAAGCCGCCGCGTTTATTCCGAAGGCGACCTGCTTCCCGGCCTCGTCGTCGATCGATATGGGGACACGCTGGTGGTGCAGAATCTTTGCCAGGCAATCGACAAGCTTGAACCGGTGGTGACTTCCCTGCTCCAGGAACAGTACCAACCCCGCACCATCGTCTTTCGCAATGATGCGCGCGTTCGCGAACTCGAAGGCCTTCCTATCGAACATCATTCGTTCGGTGATCCCGTTCCCGAAACCGTCGTCGTTGACGAGGACGGAAAGAAGTTGGAAGTGGCTCTCCTTACCGGTCAGAAAACCGGAACCTACCTCGATCAGCGGGAGAACCATCGTGCCGCCCGTCGCTATGCTCACGGAACAGCCCTGGACGGTTGCACCTATGGCGGGGGATTTGCGCTTCAAATGGCCGATGTTTGCCAAAGTGTCGAAGCCGTCGATATTTCAGCCGCCAGCGTTCAACTCGCGCAGGCGAATGTCCGGCGCAACGGACTCGATAATGTTCAGTGCCTCGAAGGAAACATATTCGATTACCTACGTGCGGCGTCCTCGGAGGGCCGGCGGTACGACACCATCGTTCTGGATCCTCCGGCATTTGCCAAAAACAAGGAAAGCCTGGATAACTCCATCCGGGGATACAAGGAAATCAACAATCGAGCCATGCGTGTATTAAAGGATGGAGGAATCCTCATTACATGCACCTGCTCGCACCACGTTTCCGAAGCGATCTTCGCGGAGATGCTGGCCGAAGCAGCCCAGGATGCCGGATGCTGGGCCCGCGTGATCGAGCGCAGAATTCAATCTTCAGACCATCCGGTACTCCTGACCGTACCGGAAACCCTGTATTTGAAGTGTTTTATCCTGGAAATCAAGACTTGACAGTCCAACACTCACTTCTTATGCTAAACATCGACTCATATTTAAGGAGGTTTTGACGATGGCTATCACGCGATGGGATCCATTTCGCGATTTGAGCATTTTGCAGGAACGCATGAACCGCGTCTTTGAAGACGCCGCGGGACGAGGATGGAAGAGCGACGAACCTGCGGCGACCACCAGCTGGAGTCCGGCGGTCGACATCTACGAAACGGATAACGAAATTCTGGTTCAGGCAGAGCTCCCGGGAGTCGATCGAAAGGATATTGCGCTGCAGTTGGAAAATAACGTGCTTACCCTAAAGGGGGACCGTCGATTCGAGAAGGAAACCAATCAGGAGAACTACCATCGAATTGAACGCTCCTATGGAGGGTTCAGCCGGGCCTTCACGATTCCGGCAGTCGTCGATGAAGAGAAGATTCGTGCGGACTACAAAGACGGGATTCTGAAAATAGCGCTCCCTAAAAAGGAGCAATTGAAAGCAAAACTGATCAAGATTGGTGAATGATGATTCGACCCGACAAGTTCACTCTTAAAAGCCAGGAAGCGCTTCAGGCCGCACAGGCTCACGCGCAGGAACTTGGCAATCCTCAGATTACGGCTGAGCACCTTCTCTATGCGCTGGTCCAGCAAAAAGACGGCGTGGTTCTGCCGATTCTGCAGAAGCTTGGCACGGACATTCAAGCGGTGGCGCGCGACTTGGGCGCCGCCGTCGCCAAACTTTCCAAGGTCCAGGGCCAGGGCGAGCTGTATATGGGCGCCGCCCTGAACCGCATCCTGGAAGACGCGCAGAAGGAAGCCGACAATTTCAAGGATGAGTATGTCAGCACCGAACATCTCCTGATCGCACTGAGCAACGCCAAAGGCGAGGAAGTCGCGCGCCTGTTGCAATCCCACGGCGTTACAAAAGACAACATTCTCAAGGTTCTGGTTTCGATTCGCGGCAGCCAGAAAATTACGGATCCGAACCCCGAAGAAAAATATCAGGCCCTGCAGCGTTACGCACGCGATCTCACCGACCTCGCGCGCAAAGGCAAACTCGATCCCGTTATTGGCCGGGACGAGGAGGTACGCCGGGTGGTGCAGGTGCTGTCACGTCGGACAAAGAACAATCCGGTGTTGATCGGCGAACCCGGAGTCGGAAAGACGGCGATTGTGGAAGGCCTGGCCCAGCGCATTATCGCCGGCGACGTCCCGGAGTCCCTGAAGCACAAACGCATTGTCGCACTCGATCTGGGCTCCATGATTGCAGGCACGAAGTATCGCGGCGAGTTTGAAGATCGTCTGAAGGCCGTGTTGAAGGAAATCGAAGAATCCGGCGGAAACATCATCCTGTTCATCGACGAACTCCATACGCTTGTCGGTGCTGGTGGAGCTGAAGGTTCCATGGATGCTTCCAACATGCTCAAGCCCGCTCTGGCACGAGGCGACCTTCGTTGCATCGGGGCGACAACGCTGACCGAATATCAAAAGTATATCGAGAAGGATAAGGCGCTCGAGAGGCGCTTTCAGAAAACCTATGTCGGCGAACCAACAGTAGAAGACACCATTTCGATACTTCGTGGCCTTAAAGAGCGCTACGAAATCCATCACGGCGTGAAAATCAAAGACTCGGCAATCGTTGCGGCGTCCATGCTGTCCCACCGCTACATCACGGATCGGTTTCTGCCCGACAAGGCGATCGATCTGATTGACGAAGCCGCGGCCAGTCTCCGAATGGAAATGGACACATTGCCGGTCGATATCGATGTCATCGAACGGCAGGCGGTCCAGTTGGAAATTGAACGGCAGGCGTTGAGCAAGGAAGACGACGCAGGTTCACGCGACCGGTTGCATCTCATTGAGAAGGAGCTCAGCGAATTGCGTGAGAAATCATCGCAAATGAAACTGCGCTGGCAACACGAGAAGGAATTGATTCAAGCCGTGCGTACGCTGAAAGAGCAGATCGAAGCGCTCCATGTGGAGGAACAAAAGGCGGAGAGAGAAGGAAACTATGCCAAGGTTGCCGAGTTGCGCTACGGAAAAGGTCAGGACCTCGAGCGTCAATTGAAGGAAGCCAACACGCGGATTGAAGGAATGGAAAAAAGCGATCGCATGTTGAAAGAACAGGTCGATGAAGAAGATGTCGCGCGAATTGTTGCCAAATGGACGGGAGTGCCGGTATCCAAGATGCTCGAAAGCGAAATTCAGAAACTGATCCGCATGGAAGAGCTCCTGTCGCTGCGCGTCATCGGTCAGGATACGGCGCTGAAGGCGGTTTCCAACGCCATTCGAAGGTCCCGGGCAGGACTGCAGGATCGCAATCGACCGATCGGTGTGTTCATGTTTCTTGGTCCTACCGGCGTCGGTAAAACGGAAACGGCCCGGGCGCTTGCGGAGTTCCTGTTCGACGACGAACGTGCCATGGTCCGGGTCGACATGTCCGAATATATGGAAAAGCATTCGGTGTCGCGTTTGATCGGGGCGCCTCCGGGATATGTGGGATACGACGAAGGCGGCTACCTGACCGAGAGTGTTCGCCGGCGTCCGTATGCCGTAATTCTGTTGGACGAGGTGGAAAAGGCTCATCCCGATGTCTGGAACATCATGCTCCAGATATTCGACGACGGGCGGTTGACGGATGGAAAGGGACGAACCGTTGATTTCAAGAACACCGTGATCATCATGACGTCCAACGTGGCCGCGGGTCTTGGAGGAGAGAGCATACGGGAAATGTTGCGGTCCCATTTCAAACCGGAATTCCTGAACCGTATCGATGACATCATTACGTTCAAGAGTCTGGGAAAAGAAGAACTTGGAAAGATCATCGAAATTCAGCTTGGCTTGCTGAGGAAGTATCTCGCCGACCGCAGAATCACGCTGGAGCTGACGCCTGCCGCCCGGGACGCTGTTTTCCAGGAAGGCTACGATCCCGCATTTGGTGCACGGCCGCTCAAACGAGCGATTCAGAGCCTTCTGGCAGATCCGCTGGCGATGAAACTGCTGGACGGGGAAATTCAGCCGGGCGAACACGTTGTCGCGGACGTGAACAAAAAGGGAGAGTTCTCTTTCCGCGCGGCGGTGGTCGCAGCGTCGTAGACCTCGCGCATCGCCTGCCTGGCGGATCAAACTGTAGGCGCGGTCTATGACCGCGCACTCTTTCTCATTTCACTGTGTACCTTACGCTCCGGATCGCGCGCGGTCATAGACCGCGCCTACAGGTGGCATTACCTGGCGTAGTAGCCGAGTTGGGATTGGGTCACTTGAAAAGTCTGAGCCTGTGCGCTGACGTCAATGCTGCATTTCCCATTCACGATGATGCAAGGCGGGACTGAGGGTGGCTGAACACGAACCTCAATATGACGGTAGTGCTCGTCTCCGCCCGGTTTGGTTGGCGAATAAGAAACAATGTACGCGGTTCCCAATTCACTTTTTATCTGCTTGTAGAGCGGTGCTACTTCGTCAGGCTTCTTCGGAAATATCACACTTCCGCCGGACGCTTCGGCAAGTTTTTCAATCCTCAACCGCGCGGCGCCAAGGAAGCTGACCCAACCGGGAAGTTTGAATGTGGCGCTGTCTGAGGTGAGCTGCTTGTCCGTGTCAATCGCGACGAAATAGAATGGAATCTGGCTCTCTTTCACTCTGTCGAGAGTTTCCTGGAACCGCACATCGGCAGACGCTGGAACAGTGTAGCCCGGCTCCGGCTGCAGTTGTCCTCGAATGGTCACCATCTTGGGATACATCGCAATATCGCGTCCATCCGTATACATGATGACGCCTTTGCGACCCTTCACGCCGCGCATTTCCTGGAGCGCCCAATCCACGGCTTCATAAAACTCCGTACCGCGATCGGACGAACTGATCAGCACGTTCTGCCGAAGGCCGTTCTTTGAAGGTCTCCAGTCCAGAACGACCGAAACGCGAGTATCGAAGAGACCGACGGCAAGGCGATCCGGGCCTCGCATCGACTTTAGAAAACGATCGACAGATTTCAGAACGATGTCGGGCCACGGACTCTTCTTGTCGCGTACGCTGCGATCAACAAGGACGAGCATGTTGAACGGAACTCCGACGGGCTTCACGTCGCGGATGGTCTGCAATTCGTCGTCTTCAAAAACGGAAAAGTCGTCCTTCGTGAGACCCGTTACCGAACGCCCAGCCGGGTCGGAAACCGTAACATTGACTGAGACGGGATCCGAGTCCACCACGACCTGATAGACGGGAATCACCTGGGCGGATAACCAGGCGGCGCCACCAATGATAATTAAGAGAACCCGGACTAAACGCATATGGAAGATCTGTAGTCTAGCACCGCCGGACTATTTCGCATAGTAACCCGCGCGCGACTGAATCACGTGCAGCCTGACATCAACGGGCCGGATTTCAATTCGACGAAGCTTATTATCGCCCGGTGGCTTCAAAGGCGAATATGAAATGGTATAAGACGTCCCGAGATCGCGTGCAATCGAGGTGTAAAGCGGGCCAAGTTCGCTGGGGCTTCTCGGAAAGTACGCCTTGCCTCCGGTCGCTTGCGCGAATTGCTTCATCCGGACCCCGCCCTGAGTGTTCTCCGTCGTCATGCCGACAAAATAGAATGGAATTTCGCTCTCGAGGGCCTTCTTTAAAGACTTCTCGTAATTTTCGCCGCGGTCCTCGCCGTCCGTAAAAACGATCACTCCTTTGCGGCCGTTCGAGCGGCTCACTTCCTTCACCGCCCAGTCCAACGAATACCAGATTTCCGTTCCCATCCCGTTGGGAGCGATTCCAACTTTCTCTGTGTTTCCTTCTTTCGCGCTGCGCCAGGGCATGGCGACCTGAACACTGTTGTCAAATGTCGCAATGGCAACCTGGTCCTGGGGACGCAGATTCTTCATGAAGAAATTGAGACCGTCCAGAAGGAACGGCCAGGTACGGCCCATGCTGCCGCTATGATCGATAAGAAGAAGAATGCGATACCCGCCGGATACCGGCGTGAAATTCCGGATCGGCTGTACGACGCCGTCTTCATAAACACGAAAATCGTCCTTACCGAGATTGGTGACCGGCTTCTCACTCCTGTCGTAAACCCCAACGTCCACGGTCACAAGAGATGTCGTGAGTTCCAGCTTGTACTGGTCGTCACCTGACGATACCGGACTAATTTGCGCGAATACGCAAACCGTTCCGGTAAGTGCCATCAGGAGCAGAAGCCATACAGAACGCATTGCGATTGTTCTCAGCTTATAGGCGACGCACCGATCGACACCCAGTCCAGGGGGCGATCGGTGCGCGCAGGTTCACATCAAATACGAATGGCCTATTTTCCGTCGCGAATTTTTTTCAGCTCCCACAGGAATCCATCCACGACGAATCGTGCGGCGGCGCCGGCTTCCAGCTGAACGTTGGGACTGGATACCTGCCACACGGAACGCGGTTTGAAGAGTCCCGCCGGCAGTTTGGCTCCGGGAACAAGGACCGTCACTTCCACGGAAATTTCGGCGTCCGGATCGAGCGCGACGGAAAAATTTGGGGGGCGTTCCGTTTCAGGTCCGGCAACGGACATTGACGTTCGCACGATCACCGCAAAATCTGCCTGCAAAGGATTGGAAACGATCGTGAGTCCCTTATGGGCCTTAAATGCGTCCGCGACATTCTTCCGGATATCCGACTGTTCCGTTGCGCTCGTGATCTGGCCAGGGCCTCCGGATTCAAAAGTGACGTTGAGATAGACCTTCTTCATGATCTTGATTTCGTCGATTTTGCCGCGTTCAGCAGGGCCTGTCGCTGGAAGCACCCACCAGTTTTGGGATTGCGCCCAAACTGCTGCACTCGTCGTCAGGAGGAGAAGGGCGAAACAAACCGTTTTGAAAACTCGCGGGGAATACTTTCCAAACCTGGCATACCGCATGGTCTTATCCTCCTTAAGGATGCAATAACAAAAACTGCTGGAATCCTACACCCGGGCACGCAGGTAATCAATCTCACGGACGTCGCGACGCTGTATACTCGTCCGGATTCCGGAGCCCTTGGCATGTTTGGACTCAATTATTTTTTTTACCCCTGGGGATACATTCTTCAAATCCTGGCACTGGTGCACGCCGTGCGGCGGCGGCCGGAGGGCTATTGGTACCTGATCATTTTGATGGGTGGAATGTTGGGAGCGCTCGCGTATATCGTCATCGAAGTGCTGCCCGATGCCGGTCTTGCGCGAGATGCCTTCACCGGCCTCGGGCGAAAATCCCGAATCCGCTCGGTTGAAACGACGATCCTGGACAATCCATCCGCGGCGAACTTCGAAGAGCTTGGCGACCTTTTGTTTGACGAGAAGCGCTATTCCGAATCCTATGCGGCATACAACAAGTCCATCGGCGTGCGGGACGATTCCGTGCATGCGTTCTACCGCCGGGCGCAATGCGCAATGGAACTGGGGAAATTCTCCGAAGCCGTCCCGGACCTCGAACACGTCGTGGCATCCGAGCGAAAATACGATTCCTATCGCGCCGCAGGATTCCTGGCGCACGCCTATGCGAATACCGGACAGGCAGAACTTGCCGAAGCGTGGTTTCTCGAAGTGACGGAGCTTTCAACAAACTCGGAGACTCTCTTCAACTACGCATCTTTCCTGAAGACCCTGGGACGCAAGGCCGAAGCAAGAGAATGGGCGGAGAAGATTCTCAGCAAACAAAGGACTCTGCCGCGATATCTGAAGCGCCTGGAACGCCCATGGGCTCAAAAGACATCGGCACTCGTCAAAGAGCTCTCATCCTCCTGATAAGGAATCTATCCCCTTAATTGCTGAAACTCAGTATCATGCGTCCAATTCAAATCGTTCCTGCTTGAACGGAGATCCGGTGGCCATGTTGAAATTATCCATTTCGACTCTAGTGACCGTAATGGTGCTGATGGGAATTGTGCTGCTCGCGCAGAATCAGCAGCAGCAGAATGCACCGCGTCCACAAAACCAGCAACTGCCCGGCGCTCCACAGCCGCCGCAACCACCAGGAACCGGCGCGATTTCCGGTACGGTGGTTGAAATGGGAACGAACGTGCCCATCCCTGGAGCTTCGGTCGAACTGCGCCGTATCGACTGCAATAACTTTTCGAATCCGCCTGAAGCTTTCAATGTCAAGACCGACCCCGATGGGAAATTCAACTTCCCGAATCTGCACGCGGGCGGCTGGTGCATCGTCGCCACCGCGGTGGGTGGGAAATTCACTCCTGCCGAGTATCTTCAACGGGGATACAAGGGACGAGGCGTCACGATTCCGCTTGCAGACGGCGAGAAGCATCCGGGTATCACACTCGCGATGGCGCCGACGAGTGCAATCTCCGGACGTATCGTCGATCGGGATGGCGAGCCTGTCGGCCATGCGCGTGTCCAGGCGATGGAGCTCTACTATGAAAATGGCGAGCGCCGGTTATACATCCTGCAGGTGGTTCAAACCAACGACCTCGGTGAGTACCGGTTTTACTGGCTCCCGCCGGGCCGATACTATGTCGCCGTGATACCGGACGATATTCGACGGCCGAATGTTGCGTTTTCAATTCCTCCACCAGGTGAGGGTGGGCACCGCGAGGATCAGCTGTCTCCGATTGTCACGCGCCGGATTACACAGTCCGGAGATGTCATCGAAGAATCGTTCGTCCCGATTTACTACGGCGATGTTGTGGAAGCGCAGCGCTCGACTCCCATCGATCTGCCTCCCGGGGCAAACGCCACGGGAATGAATATTTCGCTCCGTAGTGCCCGGATCCGATCGTGGCATATCCGGGGTACCGCAATGAATGGTGCAACGGGAATGCCGGCCGAAGGAGCGCAACTTCGACTGATGCCAGTGGAATGGACCGCGACTGTCATCATGCCGAACGTCCAGACGGACTCCGATGGTCATTTCGATCTCAAAGGCGTCGCGCCTGGATCGTATTTTCTGTATGCAAACCAGGCTGGACAGGCGGCGCCAGGCGCGCCCGGTGCACCAAACGCTCCTGGTGCAAATGGCGGGCCGCGTGCCGGCGCCGGACCTCGGGCAAATGCGGGACCGCCGGCTGCGGGTGCAGCTGCAGGAGCAGATACCGGACCACCTCCGATTCCACCCGTATCCGCACGGCTTCGCATCGATGTGGGAAATTCGAACATCGACAATTTCTCATTCACTCTCGTGCCGGGATTCACTGTCACGGGGAAAGTCGTCCTGGAAAATCCGCCGATCACCGGCGACGCCGGCGGGCCGCGCGGCATGCGCGTTACTCTCACACACGACCCGGATCTTGTCGGACTACCCGCAGCTCCGCAGATTGCCGTGCAACCCAACGGCACATTTACTTTGATGAATGTGGCTCAAGGGGACTACCGAATGTATCTGCCCCCACTGATGAACACGTTTCAATGGGGAACGCCAACCGTGCCGCAGCAGCTTCAAAACACGTATATCAAGTCGATTCGCCTGGGCAGCGCCGACGTGCTCTCGGACGGACTCCATCTCACCAACGCGCCGTCGGAGCAACTCGAAGTTGTGATCGGCACCGGCGGCAAACTCAATGGAACGGTGGTCAACGACAAGCGCGAAGCGGTGGTGAATGCGACTGTCGCACTGGTGCCAACGACCTTACGGCGGCGTATCGACCTTTATCGGACGGCGACAACCGACAGCGCCGGCCGATACAAGATGCAGGGCGTTGCTCCGGGAAACTACCGTGTCTATGCCTGGGAAGACGTCGAACGCGATGCCTGGCAGGATCCTGGTTTTCTTTCATCGATTGAAGGGCGAGGCACATTAATTCAGCTCAACGAAGGCGGACAGGCAAATGCCGATCTTCAAGTGATCCCGGCGGTGAGGCAATGATGAAAACCAAATTGCCTGCTTTGCTCGCACTTCTCATCGCATTCGCAGCCTCACCGCGGACGTCCCAGGGAACCCAGACACCGCCTGCACCAGCTGCGACGGGTTCCATGGAAGGCGTCGCGGTTCTGGCAGCCACCGGTCAGCCCCTTTCAAAAGTCCTTATCGACCTTCGTGGTCCATCGTCGCTATCAACGATAACGGAAGAAGACGGGAAATTCTATTTTCCGAATGTGATGCCCGGACAGTATCACCTCTATGCACGACGTGAAGGATATGCGCTGACCGAATACGGACAGCGCTGGTCCGGAGGACCTGGGCAACTGATCACGTTCGTTGCCGGGCAACCCGCTCCGAATGTTCAACTGGGCCTGACGCCTACGGCAGCAATTTCCGGCCGCATTACCGACCTCAATGGTTTACCTGTTACCGGCGCTCGCGTTCGGGCAATGAAGACAACCGTTCAGGAGAATCGGAGGCAGTTGAGAATCTATCAGGAGGCGGTTACTAACGAACTGGGCGAGTATCGGTTGTTCTGGATGGCTCCAGGCCGCTATTACGTCAACGCGACCATGCAGGCATGGCAGGTCAACAGCCAGGTCGTCAACAACCCGAACGCTCCGATTGGCGACACGTCTAACGCGGGGCTCGCGACGTCGCGAAGCGTGTCACGGCCGGAGACGACAAAACCCATCGGTACCGGCGAAGCCGCGGACGAGATTTACGTTCCCATCTACTTTCCAAGAACCTTAGATGGTGAACAGGCAATCCCAATCGACCTGAAAGCCGGAGAAGATGCTCGAAATGTCGACATCAGCGTCGCACCAGTGCGGACGTACCACGTGCGCGGCAGACTCACGAATCTGCCGGATCCATCAGCGGCTCCTCAGGGTGGAAGAGCAGGGCAGCGCGCCGGCGCTGCGCCGCCTCTGCCTCCCGCAGGTGGAGGCGGTGGCGGGCGGGCCGGTGCGGCTGGAGGCGCAGGCGCCCCTGCGGCCCCGCCAATCCAGGTACGGCTGGCACCCGACAACTGGTTTGGCAGCATCTATTCGGCACAGGCCAATGGATCGACGGGCGAGTTCGAGTTTCCTAAAGTGATCACGGGAGGGTACACGCTGTATACGTTCATCGAGGGAACCACCTCGCGTATGCCCGTCGAAGTACGCAATGGCGATATCGATGGCCTTTCCATGCCGCTGATTGCGGGAGTGGATCTTCCGATTAATATCAGCATGGTCAATGTCACCCTGGAAGGGCAGCCACCAAAGAACCTGCCGGATGTTTCAACATTGCGCGTCGTGCTGTACCGGGATCCGACTCTGATCAATGCTCCCCCAATGACTCCGCCGGTAACTGGGGCTTCACCGGTGATTCCAAATCTCTCACCGGGGAATTACCGCATTTACATTCAACCGCTGTTGAATCCGATCAATGGAACCGATCCTCAAACTCCCCCGGCGCAGTGGCAGGGCGCATATGTCAAATCGATTCAACTGGGAGATAAGGAGGTATTGACTGGCGGATTGCATTATGAACCCCATCCGGACAACGTACTCAATGTCGTGATCGGTATCAATCCAGGCACGCTGGAAGGACGCGTCTTAAACGCTCAGCAGCAGCTTGTGCCCAGCGCTGCTGTAGTGCTGTTTGCCGAATCTCAAGCCGCAAGAATCACACGCACCGACATGTTTCGAGTGTCCTCGACCGACAGAGAGGGCAAATTCCAGGTCAAAGGACTTCCGCCAGGAGATTACAAAGTTTTCGCCTGGGAAGGTTTGGACAAGGATGCGTGGCTCGAACCGGATTTTGCGCAGAATGAAAACCGTGGACAACCCGTCCACGTTGATGAAGGGAAGATTCAGAACGTCGACGTTCCAATCATCAGCTCAACCAAATAGAGGTCATCATGAAGAGCATGGAAAAGAAACTGGAGCCCATGCCGGCAAAACCGACACTGATCGACTTCTTCAACCTGCGTTTTCAGGAACAAGCCCAGCATGTATTTCAAAGCGCGGCGCGCGCCATGAAAAATGGAGTTCCGGAAGAAACCGTTTTTGCCTGCCTGCTGCACGATACCGGAATGGCCCTGCAGATGGCGGATCACGGATATGTCACCGCCGCCTTGTACGAACCTTACGTCCGCGAAGAGGTTTCATGGGCAATCCGCTATCACCAGGCGCTGCGTTTCTATCCTGATCCTGCGGTGGGATACGAATACCCGATCCTGTATTACGACTTGTTTGGAAAAAACTTTGTGCCGGAACCCTACATCCAGGCGGCGGCCGAGTATGCTAGGAATCATCCGTGGTACATGAAGGCGCGATTGATCACGCTCAACGATGATTACAGTTTTGATACCAGCATTGTGATGAATATCGATCCATTCATCGACATCATTGGAAGGAACTTCAAACAGCCTGCCGAAGGACTCGGCTGGGACAATACGCCGTCATCCTATATGTGGCGGACGATCATCAATCCCACGCGGCCGTTGTAAGAAGTCCCGATTGCCTGACCCCTGGGTGTTCTACGTCTGCGGCGCCTCCATCAAACTTGGTTCGGCGCCGGCACTTTCTGCGTCTGCCACGTTGTGAAGGAGACTTCGCTGACGCCCATTCCAAACCCAGCGGGTCAGCCCAATGGCATCGATGCCGGGTCGGGTGGAAAGCTGGTAAATCGCCATTCCAGGAAGGGTTGGATAGCAGCCCCATTCGCGTTCGCTTGTCATCATGAAATCCAGGTCGAACACATGGATAAGACCCATGCATTTTGCGCGCATGTCCGCATCGATTCCGACGAACGCCTCATCCAGCAGAATCAGCCGTGGCGCCAGCGGGTCCGCCGTTCGATAGAAAGCCGCGGCCGCCGCAAAATGGGGCAACGTGAGGGCAACCGCCTTTTCACCGCCCGAGCCTGTACCATAAGTTCTCGTCGTGAGGCGTTTCCAGACGCCATCCTGATAGCGTTCCACACCAAACCAATGCCATTTGCGGTAATCGAGAGCTTCCGCAAGCGATTCCTGCCAGCTCGCCCCCTCGGTATCGGAGAATACGGCCTCAATTTGCTGTTGGAGAAACCTGCCCAGCATCTGCCGTTCCGCCGGAGACCAGTCGTCATCTCCCTGCATCAAACGCCCTCTTGCCTCGACCATGCCAGAAGGGGCAAATTCAGCGGGCCGCCAAACGAAGCGCAATTTCATTCCGGTGCTCATCGGGCGGCATTCGAGTTCGATGTTCATTTGCCGCACCTGTTCCTCGGCCCCATGGAGCAATTCACGCAGATGATTGGAAACTCCGCCCAGCAAATGGTTTTCCAGGATTACTCTGGTCTTCGCATCCAGTAGCATCTGCCGGGCGGTCACGTCATCAAGCAGAATTTGCGCCAATTGATCCATAGCTAGCACTTCTCCTGCAAACGCGGCGGTCGCCACGAACACATCTTCGCGAAATGCAGCCGATGATTTGCAACCCTGAGCGGAAAGCGCCTGCATCAACGTGGAGAATTGCGATGGCACGGATTTCTGAAGGTATTCCCAGGCGGTGTCGCCGGCATCGATCGAGCTCAAACGCGAGGCCAATTCAAAGGCCACTTTCACGGTGCGCGTCGTGGACCATGCCCGTGCGTCTTTGCCATCAATTGCTGCAATGCCTTCAGGACGTTCAGGGCGGTCAAGGCATTCAAGTTTGGGCACGGCAAGTCTCAACAGTCCAGTGGAAGCAAACGTTCGCAAGGACGACGCAGCCGTATTTCGCCGATCCGTCTCGCCATGCAACACGGCCGTTCGCCCGCGTAGACGTTCATCCACGCGTGTTACCGCGATTTCAGTGTCGTGGTAGCGACGCCGGGCTTCTTTCTCCTCAAGACGCAACGCTTCAAGCCGCGCGCGCGTTCGGGCGACCCGTTCGAGAATCTCACCAGAACTGGCGTCAACGGTTTGTCCGGCTGCGTCGCACGCGATTTCGGCGGCACCCGCACGCCGTTCCATATGGTCGGCAATCTCCTTCTGCCGCTCTTCCCGAATCGTGGCTTGTTCTAGAGATGTCCACGCCCATTCGCAGGCTGTTCGTGCTTCTTGAAAAGTTTCCAGGGCCGTCCAGAGGAAGCTGATATTCAGACGATATTGCTCAATTCCATCTTTAAGCGCGGGCAGGTTATCGACCCACTTGGCGAGCTCCAGTTCTGCGGCTGCGCCACGGCAGCTCTCTGTGACTTGATCGACATGGGTCTGCTTCTGTGAGACTTGCGCTTCCACTTCCTCCATCCGCTTCCGCAAACTATCGACGTGCCTCGACAATGCAACCGAGTACCCGTACAGCGTTCGGACGGCTTCATCGGGAGGTGCGGCATGAGC
>Ga0134122_10000390_pt1 | contig 29128 bp, 26 predicted proteins | sample KB302_FD_96461 | JGI IMG/M metagenome (GOLD analysis project Ga0134122, IMG submission 96461) | Terrestrial soil microbial communities without Nitrogen fertilizer from Kellogg Biological Station, Michigan, USA - KB3-0-2 | ecosystem: Environmental > Terrestrial > Soil > Unclassified ...
CGTCCGCCGCAGGTGGAGAAGCACGGACGGCTCACGGCGGTGGCCATCCCGCAGGTGCCGACCCTGCAGCCCGAGGAGACGAGCCGGGTCGCGCGGGAGTTGATCAACGGCAACGGAGCGGCGCTGCTGGCGTTGCGGGAGCACGGCGCCTGCGACCTCTCGTACTCGATCCCCAATTGCGCACGGTTTCGCGTCAACGTGTTCCGGCAGCGCGGCACCTACGCCGTCGTGATGCGGGTCATCTCGCCGACGATTCCGACCATTGACGGCCTCGGCCTCCCGGCGGCCCTCAAGGAGATTGCGACGCTCAAGAACGGCATCGTGCTGGTGACGGGTCCGACCGGGTCGGGCAAGTCGTCGACGCTCGCCGCCATCATCGACCTGATCAACGAGACGCGCGCCGAGCACATCATCACGATCGAGGACCCGATCGAGTTCCTGCACCTGCACAAGCTGGCGACCGTCCACCAGCGCGAGCTGCACAGCGACACGCCGACCTTCGCGCTGGCGCTGCGCGCCGCCCTCCGCCAGGCGCCAAAGGTGATCCTGGTCGGCGAAATGCGCGACCGCGAAACGATCGAGATCGGGCTGACCGCGGCGGAAACGGGCCACCTCGTGTTTTCGACGCTGCACACCATCGACGCGTCCAAGACGGTCGACCGCATCGTGGGGACCTTCGAGGCGGGAGATCAGGCGGCCATCCGCAGCCGGCTGGCCGCGTCGTTCAAGTTCTTCGTCTCGCAGCGGCTCATCCCCAAGAAGGCCGGCGGCCGCGTGCCGGTGCTCGAGATCCTGAAGTCGACGATGCGGACGAGGGATTACATCGGGCGCGGCGAGTCGGAAGGCAAGTCGCTGCTCGACGCGATGCGCGACGGCGCGCTCGACGGGATGCAGTACTTCGACGGCGAGCTGGAAAAGCTCGTGCGCGCGGGCATCATCACGATGCCGACGGCGCTGCTCTACGCCACCAACCCCGGCAACATGCAGGTGGAGATGGCCGACCTCCCGCCGGAGGAGCTCGTCGTCACGCGCTGACGCGCGCGACCCGCTCCTTCCAGAGACGCTCCTGCGCCGCGGCGATGCGGACCGCGTCGCTCTGCTCCCAAATCGGCGTCATGGCGCCTCCTTTCGTGGCCTGTCTCTCCTAATAACGATGGAGCGGCGGCCGGGAAACACCCTGCCGCTGGCCAACGGCGGCCGGGCGGCATAGACTTCCGCCCGTTGGACGGGAGGACGCCATGAACGCCTGTGCGAAGCTCGCCGCCGTATGTCTCCTGGCAAGCCTGGCAGCGCTGCCGCGCGGAACATCCGCCGCGGCCGAGCTCGTCATTCTCACCAACCAGGGCGCCACGCCGGGAGTGAAGGAGCTGGCCGCCGCCTTCTCGCGCGCGAGCGGGCACAAGGTAACCGTCACCCAGGAAGAGGGCACAGCGCTCGACCAGCGGATCGACAGCGGTCCCGCGGACCTCGTCACCGGCAATCCGGGGACCATTGACGACCTGGTCAAGAAAGGGAAGATCGTGCCGGGCACGATTACCCCGTTCGTGGTCGCCGGCCTCGGCCTGTCGGTGCGCGCGGGCGCGCCGAAGCCCGACATCAGCACCGTCGAGGCCTACAAGAAGACGCTGCTCGCGGCGAAGTCGATCGGCTATTCGCGCGGCTGCAGCGGCACCAACATCGCGGAGGGAATTGCGCAGCTCGGTCTCACCGAGCCGTTGAAGGCGAGGACGACGTTCACCAGCGGCGGCCCCGTCACCGACTACCTGGCGCGCGGCGACTTCGAGATCGGCATTCAGCAGACCAACATCATGGTCGGCGTGCCCGGAACGCAGTATGTCGGCCCGCTCCCCGGCTTCCTGAACAAGCCGTGCCCGTCGAGCGTCGCCCTGCTGACGACGTCGAAGGAGCCCGACGCCGCGCGCGCGATGATCCGGTTCATGGTGTCCCCGGCGGCGGCGCCGCTGCTCCGCAAGACCCACGTCGAACCGGCCAGGCCTTGAGACCGTCGCCGGGAGCACGCGCGTCGCTGGCCGCGCTCGTGCTGGCAGGTACCTACGGGATCGCGTCCGCGGGACAGGCGACGTCGCCGCCGGCCTTCACGCGGCCCAGCATTCGCGCCGTCCGTATCGACCCGGCCGATGCGCCGGTGATCGACGGCGACCTGTCGGATGAAGCGTGGACGAAGGCGGCGGTCATCGACGACTTCCGGCAGCGCTCGCCCAACCCCTACGAACCCGCCACCGAGCGCACGGTGGTGCGCATTCTCTACGACGAGAACAACCTGTATTTCTCGTTCTACAACTACGACCGCGCGCCCGATCAGATCGTCGCCCGCAACATGCAGCGCGACGGGCAGGTGTTCACCTCCGATTCGGTGATGATCTTTCTCGACCCCGGCCAGACCCGCCGCAACGCGTACAACTTCGAGATCAGCGCGGCGGGCGGGCGCGCCGACCAGCTCGAGCTGAATAACACCGATGAATTGACGGAGTGGAATACGATCTTCGACGCCCGCGCGCGCATCGTGCAGGACGGCTGGGTGGCGGAGTTCGTGATTCCGTTCAAGAGCCTCTCGTATGAGGCGACGCAAACCACCTGGGGCTTCGACGTCGGCCGCCGCATCTACCACAAGAACGAGCGCGTCCACTGGTCGGGCGTCAATCCCGCGCTCGCCTTCACCGACGTCAGCCAGAGCGGCGACCTGACCGGGATCGAAAACGTCAGCCAGGGCATCGGGCTCGACGTCCAGGTCTATGGCGCGCCGCGCATGAAGCACGACTCGCGCCGCGGCGCGGACGGCGCCGGCCTGGACATGACCGCGGGCGGCAACGCGTTCTACAAGGTGACGCCCGCGCTCACCGACACGCTCACCGTGAACCCGGATTTTTCGGACGCACCGCTCGACATCCGCCAGGTGAACACGACGCGGTTCTCGCTCTTCACGCCGGAGACGCGCGACTTCTTCCTGCAGGACGTCGCCGCGTTCGAGTTCGGCGGCCGCAGCTTCGGCCGCAATTCCGGCGATCGGGCATCGAACAACGGGCGGCCGTTCTTCTCGCGCAACATCGGCCTCGTGCAGGGGCAGCAGGTCAGCCTGCCCATCGGCGACAAGCTCTCCGGCCAGCTCGCCGGCTTCGACGTCGGCGCGTTCAGCGTCCTGACCGACCGGACGCCGGCGGGCGGGCGCGGCCAGCTGCTGTCGGTCGCGCGCGCCACGCATCCGGTCCTCGCCGAATCGAAATTCGGATTCGTTGTCACCAACGGCGATCCGACCGGGCTGACCGACAACACGGTCACCGGCGCCGACTTCCAGTATCGCAACTCGAACCTGTTCGGCGGCAAGGTCCTGCAGGCCGACATGCTGTACATGCGGAGCTTCTCGAGCGCTGCCGGCAACGATGATTCGGCCGCGGTCTCCCTCAACTTCCCCAACGAACCATGGTCCGGCGATGTCCTGTTCAAGCAGATCGGCGCCGATTTCACGCCGGCCCTCGGGTTCGTCAACCGCGCGGCGCTGCGGCAGTACGTCGCGACCGTCTCGCACCTGACGCGTTACCGCAACACCTATCTCAACACGCTCGAATTCGGCACCAACCTCGAGCTCGACACGGACCTGCGCGGGGCGCTCGAATCGCGCGCCAACGACGTGCTCGTGCGCGCGCGCTCCAGGGCCGGCGATCAGGTGACGCTGCGCCTCGTCAATTCGTTCGAGCAGGTGCCCGCGCCGTTCCTGCTGCCGCGGAGTGTGCCGGTGCCCGCCGGAAGGTACGGCTGGACCAATGTGAACGCGGGAGTGCGCACGTTCAACGGACGGCTGCTCACGCTGCAGGCCGACGTCACGTGCTGCCGCTTCTATGACGGCGACGCGCTCGTCACCCGGGTGAGCGTGATCTTCCGGCCGAGCACCCATTTCGAGATCAACGCGGGGCACGAAGCGAACGCCATCGATCTGCCGACCGGTGCCGTCGACATCCACCTCGCCACCGCGGATGCCGTGGTGAACTTCACGCCGGTCATGCAGGTCGCGCTGCAGGCGCAGTACGACAACATCAGCCAGAATTTCGCCTTCTCGTCGCGCTATCGCTGGGAATACCGCCCCGGCAGCGAACTGTTCGTCGGCGTCGGACAGAGCGCGCTCATCTCCAGCGGCGGCTTCATCGGGCAGGTGGCGCAGGCCACGGTCCGCCTCGGGCACACGTTCCGGTTCTAGGCGCTCACCGTTCCTCTGATGTCTTCCCAACGCGCGACCGGAGTCTTCCCGGGCGAAGACATTTTCGCGCGGCGTTAACCGGCATTTTCGCGGTTCGTAGCGTTTCCGCGGTTCCGCGTCGGGGCACGCCGTTTGCCTCGGACCAGGGCCTCAACCTCTTTTTCCCCCAAGCCGGCGAGAAAAGACACGTTTCGCGGGCATCAGCGCTTCCTGTCGGAGGACGTGTGCGCGTGTTGGTTGTCGAAGACGAAGCCGCTACCCGTGGCCTCCTCGAGCGGGGCCTGCGGGAGGAATTGTTCCAGGTCGAAGCGGTGGCCGATGCGACCTCGGCGGAATCGCGCGCCTGCGCGGGCGGGTTCGACGCGATCGTGCTCGACGTGTGCCTCCCCGACCATGACGGCTTCACGCTATGCCGCCGCCTGCGCGCGCGCGGCGTCGACACGCCCGTCCTGCTGCTGACCGGACGCAGCAGCCTCGCCGACCGCGTCCGCGGGCTCGACGTGGGCGGCGACGACTACCTGGCCAAGCCGTTCGCCTTCGAGGAGCTGCTCGCGCGGCTGCGCGCGGTCACGCGCCGCGGCCGCTCGCGCCACCTGGGCGGCGTGCTGTCGTGCGGTTCGATCGAGCTCGATCAGCACGCCCGGCGCGTGACGGTCGACAACAACCGCGTCGTGCTCAGTCACACCGAGTTCCGGCTGCTCGAGTACCTGATGCGCCGCGCCGAGGACACGGTCTCGCGCCACGACCTCGCGCTGTACGTGTGGGACGGCAAGGACGATTGCGGGTCGAACGTCATGGACGTCTACGTCAGCTATCTGAGGAAGAAACTTGGACGCGCCTCCGGACTGATTCGCACGGTCAGGGGGATCGGCTACACCATGACGGCGCAGGACGGCCAGCGTGTCTGAATTGCCGCCCGCCGCTGCGACGACGCTGACCGACCTGCAGGCGTTTGCCGCTTCCGTGGCGCACGAGATCCGCACGCCGCTCTCCGCCGCGGCCGGGGAGATCGAGATTGCGCTGCGGCGCCAGCGGTCGACGCACGAATACCGTGACGCGCTGCAGCGCATCAGCTTCGCCATCTCCGAGCTGATAGACATCTCCGCCGACTTGACGCTGCTGAGCGAGCCGCTCGAGGCCGTTGCCGATATGTCGCGCTCGGTCTCACTCGACACGATCCTCTCGAGGGTCGCGGACCGCTACGCCAGCCGCGACGACGTCGCGGTCGCCGTCGAGGGGACCTCGACGACACGGGTCGGCGGCAGCGAACGCTACCTGACCCGCGCGATCACGCTGATCGTCGAACACGCGCTGCGGCACCGCCGCGCCGGCGCGCGTGTCTCGCTGCGCATGGTCGCCGGCGCCGGGCCGCGCGTGCGGCTGGCGGTCGAGGCGCAGGCGCCCGGCATCTGGCCGCAGGCGTGGACCGCGCTGCACGACGCCGCGGATCGTCCGGTGGGCCCGCTTCGCCTGCGGACCGCGCGCCGCATCCTCGAAGGGAGCGGCGGCGCCGTCGTGCCATCGGCGACCGATGCGGTTCACATCGAGCTGCAGCGAACCGCCTGAGAACCTGTCTTCGTGCCCTGAGCAGACCGATGCGGACGCCTCGCCTGCTGCTCGTCGTCCTGCTGCTGTCGGCGGCCTCGTTCGCCGGCTCGGCGCCGATCGTCGCGCAGCAGGCGCCGCCCGATCCTCCCCTGGCAATCATCGTCAACCGGGTAAACCCGGTTGACGACCTCACGTTCAGCGAGCTGCGCCACATCTTCATGCTCGACACGCAGGGCTGGCCGCACGGCCGCAAGATCACCGTCGTCCTCCGCGACTACGGCCAGCCCGAACGCGCCGACGCGATCCGTCTGATCTGCGGGCTGTCGGAGACCGACTACGCGAAGCACATCCTGCTGCGCAGGTTCCAGGGGAGCGTGAACATCGGTCCGCGGGCGATCCAGTCGGTGTCCGGGATGCTGAACTTCGTCTACAGCGCACCGGGAGCCATCGGCTACGTCAACGCCGGCGAGGTCACGGCCTCCGTCAAGCTGCTGCGCATCGACGGGATGCTGCCTGACGACCCGCGTTATCCGCTGCGGCGCCGCACCCGCGGGCGCGGAGCAGCCGAACGATGAGGAGGACGTTCCGTTCGCTCGCGCGCTACTGGCTGTTCGCGCTGCTCGCGGCGGCCACGCTCACGGTCCTCACGCTCGGCTGGGTCGTCGCCAGCGACTTCCGCCAGTCGGCCGACGCGGCCAACGAGCTCTACGACCGCTTCGGCGAGGCGCTCGACCTGGTCGACAACATGCTGTTCGAAACCGGGGAGGTGCGCCGCATCCTGCTCTACGCCCTGCACACCTCGGATGCGAACCGTCAGCTCGAATACGTGGACCAGTCGCGATCGGCCGAAGGGCGCGTGCGGCTGCTGCTGGCCAGCGGCTCGCCGCTCGTCTCGACGGAGGGGACGCGGAAAGCGCGCGAGTCGGTCGTCGTCGCATGGCGGGAATACGTGCGGACACGCGACGAAGTGATCGGGCTCATTCTCGAAGGCGAGCTCGGCCAGGCCGTCGCGCAAGACGAGGCGGTGGGGACGGCCCGCTTCAACCGCGTGCGCGACGCGATCGCCGCGCTGAAGGCGAGTGTCGAGGCCGACGCGAAGGCACAGGTGGACGCCGAACGCGCGCGCTCGGCGAGCGCGACGGCGCGCCTCGCCCTCATCGTGCTCAGCGCGCTGCTGCTCGTGGCGATGGGCGTCTACCTCGTGAACCGCCGCGCGTCGCTCGAGGTCGGTCTGCGCGTCAAGAGCGAATTCCTCGCCACCATGAGCCACGAGCTGCGGACGCCGCTCACCGGCGTGATCGGGATCACCGACCTGCTGCAGGCGGCGTCGATTCCGCCGGCCGAGCGTGAGCTGGTGCGCATGCTGCGCACGAACGCGACGACGCTGCTGGCGCTCATCAACAACGTGCTCGATTACTCGCGCATCGACGCGGGCCTCGTGGCGCCGACGCCACGGCGTTTCTCGCCCGGCACGGCGGTCGAGGAGGCGCTCGATGCGGTCAGCGAGGCGGCGTCCCGCAAGCGGCTCGCGCTCGGTTACGTGATCGACGCAGACGTGCCGGACGTCATCGCCGACGAGGACCGCGTGCGACAGGTGCTGCTCAACCTGCTGTCGAACGCGGTGAAGTACACGGCCAGCGGCGAGGTGGCGATCCGCGTGAGCGCGGCGCACGAACGGCACGGCAGCGTCGCGCTGACGATCGCGGTCTCCGACACCGGCATCGGCATCCGGAAGGACATGCAGGAGCGCCTGTTCCGCTGGTTCAGCCAAGTCGAACCGGCCGGCGCGCAGAGCGCCGGCGGGACGGGCCTCGGCCTGGCGATCTCGGACCGACTGAGCCGCCTGCTGTCGGGGTCGATGAGCGTGGAGAGCGAGTACGGGAAGGGATCCACCTTCACCTTCGTGTTCCGCGCGCCCGCCGCCCCCGCGAACCGGCCCGACTGGTCGGACCTTGCCGGCCTTCGCGTGCTGGCCGTGGTCGGTCCGGGCATCGCCGGCGAGCACATCCTGTCGCTGCTCCGCAACGGGGGCGTGCAGGCGACGCTGCACGATGCCGGGACCGCTCCGCCCGCCGGCGTGGACGCGGTGGTCGTGGACAGCAATGCCGTGGGCGGCGCCCTGTACGACCGCCTGCTGCGCAATCGCACGGCGTGGGGCCTCGCCGGGGTGCCGCTCGTGACGCTGGCGCACATGGGCCACGCGGGACGGCACCCCTCCGCGGCGCTCGAGCGCGTGGTGTCTGCGCCGGTGCGCGTACGGGCGCTGCACGACGCGCTGTGCGCGGCCACCCGCCCGTGGGTTGCGATCGAGGACACCAGCGTCACGGAATCTCCGGCGTGTGCCGACCTCGAGATGGCCGTTCTCGTCGTCGAGGACAACGACCCGAACCGCCGCGTGATCCGCCTGATGCTCGGCGAGCTCGGGGTCGAACCCGACGAAGCGGCGTGCGGCCAGGATGCCGTCGAGGCGGCCGCTCGCCGCGACTACGACGTCGTCCTGATGGACGTGCAGATGCCGGACATCGACGGCCTCGAAGCGACGCGCCGCATTCGCGCGTCGGGACGCGCCCACCGTCCCACGATCATCGCGTTGACGGCCAACGTATTCGAGAGCGACGAAGCCCGCTGCCTCGCGGCCGGCATGGACGCCTATCTGCAGAAGCCGCTGCGCCTCGACGCGTTGAGCGACGCGCTGCACGCCGTCGCGCGCACGGTCGCCTGATCGTTTCCATCCGCTTCGTGAGACGAAGATTAAACGGGCGGCCCGGGGGCCGCCGGCGGCCAGATATTCCCGAAAATACTGGCGTTTCGGTTTGATCGTTCCCGCGCATCGCTCGTATCGTCCCTCGCACGCTCGACAGCACCACAACACAACACATCGCAAAGGAGCACGCGACATGGCGACACGTCGTGATTTCTTGAGGACAGGCATGCTGGGCGGACCGGCGCTGTACCTCGCATCGAGATTTGGATTCGTGCGGCGCGCGCTGGCGCAGGCGGTGCCGGGGGGATCGATCGATCCGTACACGATTCCCCGCTTCGTCACGCCGCTGTGGATCCCGCCGGCCATGCCGGCGACGAAGACTGCAGCCGGAGTGGACTATTACGAAGTCGCGGCACGGCAGGTACGGCAACAGATCCTGCCGTCCGGATTCCCGGCGACGAGCATCTGGGCGTACGGCTCGGTCAATCACTCGGGGACGTTTCACTCGCCGGCGCCCACCTTCGAGGCACGGCACGGCCGGGTCACACGCGTGAAATGGATCAACGACCTCGTCGACGGCGCCGGCAACTACCGTCCGCACCTGCTGCCGGTCGATCAGACGCTGCACTGGGCGAACCCTCCCGGACCGCGCGACTTCATGGGCACCAGTCCCGAGCCCTATCGCGGGCCGGTGCCGCTCGTGTCGCACCTGCACGGCGGCCATACCGTCGACGACAGCGACGGCTACCCCGAAGCGTGGTTCCTCCCGGCGGCGAACAACATCCCGCGCGGCTACGCCACTGAGGGCACCTGGTACAACTTCTTCAGGAAAAAGGCCGCCGCACGGCTCGGTAACGCGTGGGCACGCGGCACGGCCACCTACGACTACTCCAACGATCAGCCGGCCTCGACGCTGTGGGTGCACGACCATACGCTTGGCCTGACGCGCGCGAACGTCTACGCCGGGCTGGCAGCGTTCTACCTGCTGCGCGGCGATGCCGTCGACAGCCAGGTCGCCAGCCAGCTCCCGGACCACGAGGTGCCGATCCTCATCCAGGACCGCTCGTTCAACGCCGACGGGTCGCTGTTCTTCCCGGGCGACCGCGCGTTTTTCGAGGGCGTGTCGAAGGAGGATCTGCGGATTCCGTTCATCCCGCAGACGACATGCGCCGGCGACCCGAGCGACGTCTCGCCGATCTGGAACCCGGAATTTTTCGGCAACACGATGATGGTCAACGGCAACACGTGGCCGTTCCTGAACGTCGAGCAGCGCCGCTATCGCTTCCGCTTCCTGAACGGATGCAACGCGCGCACGATGCTGCTGACGCTCGACCGCGACCGCCTGCCGTTCTGGCAGATCGGCAGCGACGGCGGCTTCCTGCCGCGGCCGGCGCGGCTCACGCAGCTGCTGATCGCTCCGGCGGAACGCGCGGACGTGATCGTCGACTTCACCAACGTGCCCGTCGGCACGACGGTCACGCTGCTGAACATCGGGCCCGACTCGCCCTTCGGCGGCGGCGCTCCAGGCGTGGACTATCCGTCGGCGGACCCGTTGACCACCGGGGCGATCATGCAGTTCCGCGTGAAACCCTCGAAGAGCGTTGACGCGAGCGTTCCGCCCGACAGGCTCTCGAACCTGGCGGCCGCATCGAGCGGGGCGCCGAACGGCGCGAAGCTTCGCCGCGTGTCGCTCAACGAGCTCGACTCGGCGACCGTGAACGTGGCGGCGAACCCTGACGGGTCCTTCCAGATTCCGATCCAGGAAGTGTGCGGCGATCCGAATGCCGTCCCGTTCGGCCCGGCGATCGGCCTGCTCGGCACCGTGAACAAGGACGGCACGGGCAATCCGCTCGCCTGGATGGATCCGATAACCGAGAACCCGGGCATCGGCACCGAGGTGTGGGAAATCCGGAACTTCACCGACGACGCGCATCCGATCCACATCCATCAGACGCAATTCCGCGTGCTCGATCGCGCGCCGTTCGACCGCGACAACCCGTCGCTGCCGCCGGGGCCGGCCCGTGGGCCCGAAGCATGGGAAACCGGCGGCAAGGACACCGTCGTCGCGTATCCGGGAGAAATCACGCGCCTGGTGGCGACCTTCGACATGCCGGGGCAGTACGTGTGGCACTGCCACATCCTCGATCACGAAGATCACGACATGATGCGTCCGATGGCCATCGGCAAACCGCAGAACCCGAACGTATGAGCCCCACACCATCACCACGGGACGGCGCGAGGTACTCGCGCCGTCAGCTGGCGGCGGTGACGCTCGCCGGACTTGCCGCGCCGTTCCTCGGCAGGTCCGCCGGCGTCTCCGCCGCAGGCCTTCAGCTCGGCGTGCGGACGTCGAGCTTCAACGGCCTCGTGCCCGCGCCGGGGCGCGATGCCGTCGACGCCATCATCGACGCGATGCTGGCGTGTGACGTGCGGCAGTGCGAGCTGTCCGCCGCCTCCATCGAGCCGTTCGCTCCGCCGGCGACACGGCCGCATGCGGCATCCACGCCGCGCGCGGCAGCGATGCGTCACGGCGCCGCGCCGCAGGCGAGCCGGCCGGTGGAACCCGGTGTGCCGGCGGAGCCCCCGGGCCGAATCGCGACGACGCCGTCGATGTCGCAGATGATGCGGCGCGAGCTGCGCAAGTGGCGGCTGCGGACGCCGCTCGCCCACTTCTCGGCGATGAGCAGCCGTTTCCGGAAAGCGGGCATCGGCATCGAGTCGTACGGCTACAACCCCGATCGGAGCTTCAGCGACGAGGAGATCGATCGCGGGTTCGCGATGGCGAGGGCGCTCGGCGCCAGGAGGCTGACGTCCACCGTCACGCTCGACGTCGCCCACCGGATGGTGGGGCTTGCCGGCAGGCATCAGATGACGGTGGCGATCAACCTGGTGGCGCCGACGCCCGAGGGCGCGCGCGCCGCAGCGACTGCGGACGCGGTGGGCGCGCTCGAACTGTCTCCGCTCTTCAGGCTGGCCGTCGACACGGGTCAGCTCACCGCGGCCGGCATCGACCCGGTCACATTCCTCCGCGAGCACCATCGTCAGATCGGCGCCGTCCGCCTCACCGACAGCGGCCGCAACGGCAGCGCGGCCGACTGGGGGCACGGCGACGCGCCCATTCGCGAAGTGTTGCAGCTGCTCAATCGCGAGCAGTGGCGGGTCCACACCTGCGTCGACTGCTCGTCTGCGGCCGAGCGCAACACGGTAGAGGACGTGAAGCGGTGCGTCGCCTACGCGAGACAGGCGCTCGTCTGACGGGGCGCGGGGGGCGATGGCGGTGCCGGCGCCGCGGATGCGCGCTGGCCACCGCCGTCGCGATCGTCGTGGCGTGTGCGGCCTCGTCCGCGCAGATCAGGAAGCCGCATCTGCATCCCGCTCCGCCGGTGATGCGGCATCCACCGGTCAAAGCGATCTTCGAAGCCGTCAGCTACGAAGGCGGCGCGAACATCGCCGACGTGGCGTTCACGGACGACGAGACCGGATGGATATGCGGGAGCCGTTCGGCGCCCGCCGGCGGCGGCTTCATCGCGGCGACGCACGACGGCGGGAGGACGTGGGTTCGCCAGGCGGGAGGTGAGCCGGGGATGTCGCCGTGCGAACGATTGTTCTTCGCCGATGCCACCAACGGCTGGGCGACGCAATCCGACGGGTCGCTGCTGCGCACGACGGACGGTGTGCGGTGGACGCGAATCGGCAGGGTCGCGCCGCACAGCCGGGTCGTCTTCACCTCGCCCGAGCGCGGCTTCGGGGTCGGCGGCTGGCGGGACGTGCACGTCACGACCGACGGAGGGCGCACGTGGCAGGACGGGCCTGCCTGCCACGTCGCCTACGCCGTCGACGGCGTCGCGCACGAGGAATCGTGCGAACCGGCCGCAATCGGCTTTGCGCCCGACGGCTCGACCGGGTCCCTCGTCGCGAACGTCGAGTGCGCCGGCGCCGCCGCCGTCATGAGAACGAGCGACGCCGGGACGACATGGACGCCCGTCGCGCTGTTACCGGGCGTGGACGCGCACGCGGCGAGCGTCGCGTTTGCGGATTCGCTGACCGGGTACCTGCGCGCGGGCGCCGCGCTGATGATGACGTCGGACGGAGGCGTCACGTGGCAGGTGACGGATGCCAGGCCGCCTGCGGACGCGCCGGCCGTCGCGGCCGCCGGTTCCGTCGGCTGGATGGTGGGCGCGCGCCAGTTCACCTACACGCTGGACAACGGCACGCGCTGGACGACGAGAGCGACGGTCTTTCCGGCACGCGTGAAGGCCTTCGCCGTACTTCGATCCGGCGCTGGCTACGTGGCCGGAAGCGCCGGCATGGTGTACCGGTATCGCATCGTCCCGTTCGACTACAGGTCGCCTCGAATGATCACCATTCCGTCCGCGACGACGTTCGTCCCGCCCGAGTCGTAGCCGTCGCCGATTGATATAGCATTGCGCCTGCACCGCGCTTCCTGGAGGGGAACGATGCTGGCGAAGACATGGACACTGGCGGTTGTTGCCGCCGGCCTGCTGGTTTCAGCTATCGGACACGCTGACGCCGCGGGACAGGCAGCCGACTCTCGCGCCGAGCGTCTCCGCCGGGAGACGAACAACGCCGCGCTGCAGAACATGGCGCCCTTCAAGGTCTTCGACAACCTCTATTACGTCGGCGTCGGATACGTCGGCTCGTGGCTGATCACGACGGACCAGGGATTGATCCTCATCGACACGCTCGAAGGCGCGTACAAGGACCGCTCGGTCGAGGGCATCCGCAAGCTCGGTTTCGATCCGCGGAACATCAAGTACGTCATCCTCACGCACTACCATCTCGATCACACGGCAGGCGCGGCCGCGATCCAGGAGGCGTACGGACCGCGGCTGGCAATGGGCGAGGCCGACTGGGACGCGCTGTCGCGCGCGCCGAACCCCAACAACGAGCGGCTGCCACGCCGCGACATGGCGGTCACGGACGGCGACACGATTCGCCTGGGATCGACGACGGTGACGCTGCACGTGCTCGGCGGTCACACACCGGCGACGCTCGGCGTCGACTTCACCGTCTACGACGGCGGACGGCCCTATCGCGCCTTCATGTTCGGCGGGGCGGCGCCCGGTCCCGGCCGTGAGGCTGCGGAACAGTTTCTCGCCAGCGTCCGCCGCATCGCGCAGATGCAGGACGGCGTGCAGGTGCGCATCGTCACGCACGCGTGGATGGATCCGGACTTCTGGGACCGCGCCGACCGCCTGGCGGCTCGCAAGGCCGGCGACCCGCACCCGTTCGTCGCGCCCGACGTGTTCCGGGCGTGGATCGCCGAGCTCGCAACGACCGCCGCGACACGGGTCAACGAGGCGTCCAGATAGCTATTTCTTCCCCGTCGCCGTCGGCACGGCGATGGTGTTGAAGTAGTCCAGCGCCTCCGACGGGACGCACAGCTGCTCTTCGAGCTGCTGCGTGGCGCCGCGCTCGAACGCCTGTTTGAGGACGACGAACGGGCGCGAGTACGCGACCGGATCGGTGACCGTGACCGTCAGCTCGAGCTTGTCGGGAGCAGAGCGTCGATAACGCTCCTCGAAACGCGCGCTCGTACTGTGCGGATACCCGCGGTAGTCGAGCCAGGTTCTCTCGTCGGTGCCGGTCGTCTCGACGACGAATGTCTGGTCGTCGGCCCAGCGTCCCACCGAATATCCATAGCGCCGCGGATCCGGCGAGTCGGCGTTGCTGCCGCCCACATCTGACGGCAACGAGCGGCCATCGGTCCAGATCTCACGCCACACGCGCTGATACTGCATCAGCTGAAACGTCTTCGCGGGAGTGTGCACGAACTCGAAGCCGCGCGTCTCGTAGAGGATCGCGCGGGGGAAGCCGAGCGGGTCGCAGGTGACGAGCGAGTCGTTCGAGTCGCCGATGCCAACTGCCCGTGGTCCCCACGTCGGCTTGCTGGCGTCGTAATGCGCCTGGCCCCACGGCGTGAGCGGCGGCGGCTCCTCCAGTTGCGGCAACGGCGGCCCGGCCCATACGCCGCTCAGGTCGCGCGCAGGAGCAGATGCGGGGCTCGCCGAGTTCGTCGCGGCCGCGCGGGGCGTGGGGCTCGAGCACGCCACCACGATCATCGAGAGCAGGGCCACGACGAGGAGGAGCGCCGCGCCCCTACTTCTTCTGAATCGTGTCAAACGGCGAATCCTTGTAGAGGCTGTCCTGCAGCTCGCGGCCGTCACTGAGCATCACCCTGGCGAGGCGGCCGACATGCGAGCCGTTCTTCGCGGGGAACAATTCGATGGTGACGAGATCGCCGGGCGTGAGCGAGTTGCGGTTCCAGCCGATGCGGCTCAGCGCCGACGGGCTGCCGCTTTCCACGCTCCACGTCGTCACGCGGCCGCTCCCGTCCTTGACGTCGAAGGCCACGATGGAATGCGGATTCGCCCAGCCGAATTTCGTGATCCGGGCCTGCTTCACGACGATCGTCTTGGTCTGATAGGCCGCGGTTGAATGGTGGGCCAACGCGGCCGAACCGAGCGCCAGGAGCATGCCGAGCGTGCCGGGCGCGAGGATCTTCCAGGTCATCGATGCTCCGCTCGGCCGGACTGTAGCACATCGCCAGCGAGGGGCTGCTGGTCCGCTACACTAGGGCGTTTTCGTTCGAGCAGATTTCACCGGTGGGCTCGTGCCGTTCGCATGAGTGATGTCCTGGTGTTTCCATCACAGGCAGGAGGTCGAGATGACTTCATCGGCATTCTCACGCATGGCGATCGCGATGACGGCGGCGGTGGTGGTGTTCGCTCTTCCCGCCACGCTGCATGCCAACGACTATGTCAAGGGCGATCGTCCGCAGCAGCGAGGCTATTCGCTCGCGGTGGTAACCGAGGGAGGCAAGATCGTGTGGCTGGCCGGGCAGACTGCCGTCGTGGACGACGCCGGCAAGTCGCTGGCAGGCGACTTCGAAGGACAGGCGCGGCAGGTCTTCAGACTGCTCAACGCCACGCTCGCAAAGACGGGCGGCAAGTTGAGCGACATGGTTCAGATGACCGTGTTCATCACCGACGTTCGCAACGGCGATCGCCTGACCGAGATTCGCAGGGAAATCTTCGGCGACAACTTCCCTGGCAGCGCGCTCATCACGATCACGGCGCTCGCGGTTCCGGAGGCGAAGATCGAGATTCAGGGCTTCGCGGTGATCGGAAGCAAGTAGGTGCTGCGCTCTTCCATGTATCTATCGTGCAACACGGGTGCGCGGACGCGTTTTGCATGAAAACCGGGTGGGAAGTCTGCGCGAACGGGGCGCCCTTACGAAACGGTCGCTCCCCTTTCGTGCACTCTCGTGAAAGACGTGTAAGCGCGACTGAGGCTCCGGTCTTGCGACGGGAGCCGCCATGCGCACGTTGCTCCCGTGCACCACGTTTGCCGCTGTCATGCTCGTCGCGACGGTTTCGTCAGCCGACCCGATCTCGGTCGGCGACCTGATCAAGTTCCAGAGTTCGACCGGGACAATCGGTGGAGGCGCGTTTCTCGTCGACAACACGGCGAATGGAACCGGGGTCGACTTCACGACGTTCTGCCTGCAGATGACGCAGCACATCGACTACTCGAGCCTCTTTCGCGTCGGCGGGATCACCGACTTCGCGGATGATGCCGGCGGCAACGATCCGCTGTCGACGGCCACGGCCTGGATCTTCTCGAGCTTCCGCGCCGGTCTGCTGACCGGCTACAGCGCGAACGAAATCCAGGGGGCCATCTGGACGCTCGAAGACGAGTGGACGAGCAGCGCCGGCAACCAGGCGGCGCTGATCACGCTGGCGCAGAACCACGTCGCGGCCGGCTGGGTCAACGACGGCGTCGGCGTCCTCAACCTGTTCTACACGGACGGCCGGAAGGCGCAGGATCAACTGACGTACAACAAGGTGGCCGCCCTCCCGCCGCCTCCACCCGTTCCGACGCCTGAACCCGCCACGCTCCTCTTGATGGGCGTCGGCGGAGTGGTGCTGGGGTCGCGGAAGCGTCTGCGCCGCCACGTGGCGGGGTCAGCGCACGGTGTTCGCGATGACGAGAAACGCGACGAGGGCAGCCGCCGCGAACCACGCTAGCTCGACGCGCCTGCTGAGAACGAGCGACCCACCACCCAGGACGATCGCCGCCACAAGGAGAAAGCGCCAATAGAGCTCTTCGGTGCTCTCTTCCTCCTGCGTCACCGGGATGCGCCGTCTGATGCTGGTGATGATCCGGGATGCGAGGAGCCGATCCGGCTCCCGGCCGATTTCGAAGTACTGACCGCCGCCGATGCGCGCGATTTCGGCCAGCGATGCGCGGTCGAGCGCCGAGCGAAGCGCAGGCCGTGGAAACGGGTCCGGGATCACGCCTCCGCCCGTGCTGCCGACGCCGACGACGAACACCCGGACATCACGCGCGCGCGCCGCGGCGAGCGCCCGGGCCACCGTCCCGCTCCACGCCTGTCCGTCGGAGATCACCACGAACGCCTTCGGGTTCTTGTTCCTGCCGAACATCCGTTCATCGACTTCGATGAGCTTCAACCCCCACGACACGCCCTGCTCGATGTTGGTGTCCCAGGTCGGATCGTCTTCGAGCGGAAACGGCGACTCGTCGCCGAGGTGATCGATGAAGAAGAAGAGGGCGTTCGGGTCCTTCGTCAGCCGCACCTGCGGCGCCGCGTGGGAGGCGAACAACGCCAGCGCGACTCGATCTCCCCTCCAGCTCAATGTTTCACCGAAGACCCGCAGGAACTGCACGGCGCGTCGCCAGCGATCCGGGGCAACATCGGTGACGTGCATCGACGCGGACCCGTCCAGCAGGATGACGAGGTCCGCGCTCGCACGGCGTATCAGCGACACGCGGCCGACGGGCCTGGCAAGCGCGAGGATGCAGAGGATCGTGGCGACACCGACCGCCGCCCAGAACGCGAGATCGCCGAGCATGGGACGTCGTTCCACCACTGGCATCACGCGCTCGCGCCCCAGCCGACGCTCGTCGCGCCGCCGCCGGACGGCGTGCCAGGTCCAGGCGATCAGCAGGACACCGGGCGCGGCGAGCAGCCAGAGGTAGAGAGGCTCGCGGAAGCTCACGTCCTATCCCTTGCGAGCCGGCGGCGGCACCTTGCCAGGGTTGCCGTCGTCCCGCTCCTCCTTTTCGAGCGGCACGTAGCGCTTGAACTCGTTTTCGAACGCGGGGTCTTCCGGTTTGCCCTCGGCGCCGAACGTGCGGTGGTCGGCGGGCGGCGGGACTCCGCGCCGGCCCCTGACGACGTCGGCACGCAGGCGCACCACGTATTCGTAGTTGTAGGCCGCAACGTCCCCGTACGCCGTGTTTCCGGAACGCCAGGCGTTGCTCAGCACGGTCCGGTAGGCGGCAACGGACGAATCGAGCGCCCGCGCCAGCGCCGCGCGATCCTTCGCCTGCGCCTGGCCGCCGCGATAGACCGAGTCGGCCACGATCATCTGCAGCGGAACGTTGTCGGCCTCGATATCGGCCACCGGATCGGTGCGCTCGGCGGGCGCCAGCGCGCCGTATTGACGTTGCCAGTACTTGATGGCCGCCCGCCGCGCGCGGACGTCGTTGACGGGACCGTCACCCACCCACGGCAGGCGGCTGATGTAGCGGTAATAGCGCTCGACGGCCTCGAACGACGCGTCCGCCGCGTCGTAGTCGGATGTGAGGAACGCGTGCTGCGCGCCGGCCATCTGCCGATCGAGCCGACTCGCACCCAGGCACACGCCGCCGAGGACCGCCAGGACGATGGCGCCGACGACGCAGCCAGCAATACCTTTCATCGCGACCTCCTCACGGGAACGTCCTGAAGCTGCGGAACCCGAGCTTCAAGACCATCGCCGACAGCCACAGGCCGACGGCAACCAGCGCGTAGCCCGCGAATCGCGGCTCGTACGCCGTGTATTCGCGCACGTCGATCCGTCCCGCCGCCAGGCGGTCGATGTCCTGCACCGCGCGCAGGATCGTGCTTTCGTCGGACGCGGGATAGAAACGGCCGCCCGTGCGCTCGATCGCGGGCTGCCACAGCCTGTCCTGGGACACGTCACCGAATTTCCGCTTGAACGCGACCCTGATCATGAAGACAGGAATCGCCGACTGGCGGGCGGTGGCCACGAGGCGATCGATCGTCGCTCCCTTGACCTGCAGTTGATCGTCGATGCCGTCGCTGAAGACCACCATGAGGTTGCCGGACGCGTTGGCGAAATCGAAGGCCTTGAACAGCTTTGCCGCCTCGGCAATCCCCTCGAGGATGGTCGTGCCCCCGTCGCCGAACCGCCCCCAGTTCACCGGGTCGCTGATCAGGCGGGTGCTGAGCAGCACGTTCTCGTAGTCGGTCGTGAACGGCGTGACGACGTAGGCGTTGTTGCCGAACTGAATGAGGGCGATGAGATCCTTGTACGGACCCTTCATGCGCAGCTGCATGAAGCGCTCGGCCGATGCCACGGCGGTGTAGTAGGCGCGGTTCTGGTTGGCCTTCAGCCGCTCGGTCTCGAACTGCAGCGTCATGCTGTTGGACCCGTCGACCACGAGCGCAATCCGGCGCCCCGGATAGCTCACCTCCTCGCGCGTGAACGCGGTCAGCGGATCGGCCAGCGCCACGGCGAAGAAGAAAAGGCCGAGCAGGAACAGAAGGAGGGGCAGGTGGCGAACAGCCGAGAGCGGCGAACGCCGGATCACCGGCAGGAGGGCCGGGACGCCGACGGCCGCACGCCGCCTGCGCGGGGCGCGAATGCTGCGCGCGGCCAGCATGAGGAGCGCCGTCGCCGCCAGGGCGACGAGCACGAGCAGCGTGGTGTCGGCAGCGTCGAACCGCAGATCGCTCCACCGCATGCGCGCCAGCTCGGCAAGCGTGCGACGGACGACGATCAGCAGGCCGTTCAGCGGCTCCATGCACCCGTCCCGAACAGCGTGGCCGGCCTCGGCAGCGATGCGGCGGCGCGCACCGGCCACCATCGCGCCATGCGCAACCGGCGCAGCGCGCTGCAGCCGTCCTCGAGCGTTCGATCGAGCGCCTGGACGTCGACCTGTCCGGTGCGACCGTAGCGGACCGCATTGAGCGCGGCGAGCGCCTCTCGAATCGGGTCGAGCACATCCTGGCTCGAATCGCGCGGCGCCGTTCCGTTGCCGGCGGTTCGCAGGCGATCCATCGCCTCCGCCGTGATCGCCGCCGACACGAGGGCGCGTCGTCTGCGCAGCAGCCCGTGCCGCAGCAGCACCTGGCCCTCGCGTGTCGGCGCATCTCCGTTCACCAGCGTCTGGGCGACCGGCTGCTTCAACGCGATGGCGCCGGCGACGCGGAACGGCGCGAGCGCACGGCCCGCGAGACTCGACGTCCAGCCGTCGCGCAACGCGTCGGCGCGCGCCTTCTCTATCTCACGCACGCAGGCATCCAGCACGGCGCGGGCCGGCACCGTCTGCTCGACGGCGGGACCGCGCGCCCGAAATCGTTCCCGCACGCGCAGCGCGGCAACGATGGCGGGAATCGCCGCGAATGCAAAGAGAATCGCGGACGCGACCAGCTCCATCCTCGCCCGGGCGGTTCGCGCCTCGAGATCGGCGAAGGTATCGACCGCCGGGTCCCGGATGTCCGCCGCCTGCGCGGGAAGGAGCGACAGGACCCGCATCGGCATCGCCGGGAGCACGTACCTGTGTTCCGTGCCCTCGACCGTCTCGGTGCCTCCGGTCTGAATGCGGAAGGTGACGTTGGTCGCGGGAATCGCGATGTCGCGCCCGAAGAACTCCTCACCGAGCAGCCGCGCGGTGTACCGGTACTGCAGATAGCGCCACGGGGCCACGACGACGTCCTCGTGACGAGCGCCTTCCAGGACCTCGAACGGTGTCAGCTCGATCGCCGTCGGCTCGAGCTCGGTGAGATTGGGCACCACTTTCATGCGGTCTGTTTCCATGACACGGCATGTGAGCACGAGACCGAATGGCTCTCCGACGCGGATCGCACGCTTGTCGGCTTCCCACCAGCAGCTCATCGCGCTTGTCTCGACGGCATCCGCGGGGGCGTTCCGCGTGGGTGGCTTGGGCGGCTGTGCCCACGCCGCGGTCGCGCCGCAGGCCACGCATCCACCGAGCACGACCGCGAGACGGGTACGCCGCAATGTCCTAATCATGCATATGCCTCGGCAGCCGCGCCGCCACGTCACACCTTCCGCAACCGCCGCTCGGCGACGAGGCTCACGAGCGCCGCCTCCATCTCCCACCTGTCGAGCCCGATGCGCACGATGTCCAGCGCCGCGTCGCGGGCGAGCCGCTGGATGTGCTCCTGCCACTCCTCGATGCGGGCAGCCACCTGCCGCAGCTCCCGCGCGGACACGATGCGCGTCGTGCCCGCTTCGACGTCGAAGATTTCGATCCACCCCGCCCGCACGTCCGGCACCTGGTACGCAAACCGGACATCGACCATGATCAGAAAGACGTCGTGCAGCGCGTTGAGCAGCGACAGCTCCCGCACGATGCGCGCGGGATCGGCAAAGAGAAAGTCCGAAATCACCGGCACGAGCGACGTGCGCCGCAGATGGGCCGCGATGGTCGTTCCCAGCTCTCCGGGGGCTGCCGGCGCCGCGACAGGCGCCCGATCCTGGTAGCGCTCGATGCAGTGAACGACGTGCGGCCTCCCCACCCGGGGTCTCACGGCTTCGACCTCGCGGAACTCCTCGTCGAAGGTGACGAGGCCGAACAGGTCCTGGAAAAACACGGCCGACAGTCCGGCGGCGGCTATCGCCCGGGCGATGGCCGCCGCGATGGGCGTACCGTGCGCCCCGCAGCGCGTCGACAGCGACGCGTCCGCGACAGCGACGATCGCGGCATTGCTGGACTGCTCGAACTCGCGCACGACCATCGGGCTGAAATTGGTGACCGTCGATTGCGCCCAGTCGATCGACGACACGCGATCGCCGGGCTCCCAGTCGCGCAGGCCGACGAAATTGAAGCCTGGGCCCTTGAACACGCTGGCGTGGTCGCCGAGCGCGAGCTCCTTCATGCGCTTCAGGATGAACAGCTCGATCTCCGCAATCTGGGAGAGGTCGACCAGCGGGTCGGACGTCGCACCCGGTTTCATGAGACCGGGACCCGATCGACGACGTCGTTGATCACCATCTCCACCGTGACGCCATGACTGGCGGCGTGGGGACCGAGCCAGATGCGATGGCCCAGCACGTACTTCGCGAGGTCCTGGACGTCCTCGGGATACACCTCGTCGCGCCTTCGCCGAAGCAGTGCCCAGACCTTGACGAGCCGCCCCCAGCAGATCGTCGCGCGCGGCGAGGCTCCGAGATCCACGCACTTCTCCACCAGCTCGGATGGTGACCGATGGTGCCACTCGGTCTCGGCGTGATAGGGGCGGGTGGCGACGACGAGTCGCCGGATGTACTTCTCGAGCGCCTCGTGCATGTAGACTTCGCGCGTGATCGCACGGCGCAGCTCGATGATCCGATCCTTGGACATCAACGGCTTCAACTCCACTTTCTTGAAGTCGAAGCCGACGAGCTTCTGTTCGTCCTGCGGCCGCAGATACGGAATGTTGACGATGATTGCGAAGCGATCGACCGCGGCCTCCGAGAGCGGAAACGTTCCCTGCCCGAGCTCGACGGGGTTCATCGTGGCGATCGCGAAACTGAACGCCGGCAGCTCGCAGGTCACCTTGCCCACCGTCACCGAGCGGTCCTGGAGCCCCTCGAGAAACGCGCTCTGCGACTTGAGCGGGATGCGGTTGATCTCGTCGAGGAGGACGACTTCCGCTGACGCCAGCGGGCCGAACTCGGTGATGAAGGCACCGGTCGCCGGGTTGATCATCTGGAAGCCGACGACTTCCGTCGGCTGCAGATCGGCGCGCCCCTGGATGCGCGCGAACTTCGCCTCACTGATCGCGGCGAGAATGACGCCGAAGAATGTCTTGCCGACGCCCGGCACGCCGCGCAGCAGCAGGTTGCCGGAGTTCACCTGGCGATTGGGATCCTTGTCGTACGTCGTCGGGATCTCGGACAGCAGGACGACGTTGGCGAGGGCCTTTTCGGTCTCGTAACCGACCAGGGCTTTCCCTGCCTCGGCGACAATCGCGTCGTGAAGGTCGATGGATTCCTGGAGCTCGGGATGCACGCCGGCGCATTATATGTGCGCGGGCTATGCGGAGGCTCGGAGGGTTCCGGGCTCTGGCTGACTAGCGATGGTGCTCGATTTCCTCGGCCTGGGCGACCTGCTGGTCCTTGTAATCCTTGCTTTCGACGTGCTTTTTCCGCGCCGCCTTGACCCGCGCCTTCGTCAGGTCGGTGGTGCTCATCGCAAAGCCTGACTGCAACCGCTCAAGGTTCGAGCTCTGGCAGGCGGGACAGCTGGGAACCGTCGTCGCGGCCGGCAGCTTCAGGAATTCGAACTGGTGGCCGCAGGCGTTGCAGGCGTATTCGAATATCGGCATGGCGGAATTATAGGCGCTGCCTGGACGCGGGGCATCCGGGTCCAGGCAGGCCGATTTGACACATTCAGAACGCCATTCGGAACCCGAGCTGCAGCATGCGCGGCTGATACGCGATATTGCTGTTGAACGACGGCTGCCCGTAGCTGCGATTGCTTTCCTGGGTGACATAGGAGCCGTAATTCGCGCGGTTGAAGACATTGAACACTTCCGCGAGACCGTCAACGGTCGTGCGGCCGGCCAGCCGAAAACGCCGCTGGACGCGCATGTCCACGCGATGAATGGGCTCTCCGATCAGGTTGTTGCGCGCCACAATCGTCCCGTCGGGACGCAGCCGTGGCGTGATTGGCGTCCCTTGCGCGCCGCCGTTCGACTCGCCGACACCGCGCAGGTCGCCGCCGTAGCTGGTGCTGAAACGCTTGCCTGACCCGTAGAAGTACACGCCACTGAGCTGGACACCGCGCCCAACGTCCCAGATGCCGTTGAACGTCGCCCGGTGGCGCTGGTCGGTGGCGGCGAGCGTATACTCGCCGCCCATATCTGCAGCCAACGGGAAGTCAATCTTCGTCCTGGTCACCACGCCGTTGGCGCCTAATCCGTATTGGTAGGGAAGCGGCTGCGCATCCCGTAACGCCGAGAGCGTATACGTCCCCGAGGCCTGCCACCGCTGACTGAAGCGCTTCGTGAACGCGGTTTCGAGTCCATGAGAATTGGACCACCCCTCGAGGAATTCCCCGTACACGGTGCCCCATTCAGGAAACGGCCGCTTGCTGATGTCGCTGAACGGATAGTTGGCCCCGGTGGCGGGGTTGTAACTGAGGTTCATGTTGGAGTCGCCCTCCTCGCGCCGCCCGCCCGCGTACACATAATCCGCCTCGAACGACATCGTGGTCCCCAGCTGCCGCTGTACGCCGATGGAGGCCTGGTCGCTGTACGGATGCTGGCGCCACGGATGGTTGATTTCAAACGCGAGGTCACGCCGCAGGCAGCCCGAACGGAAATTGACGTCGCATAGATTCGCGCGCAGCTCCTCGTAGGTCGGCACATGCCCGTTGTAGATGTTCGCCGCGAAATCGGGCCGGCCATCGTTGGGAATGTCCGCGAGGATGAGGATCTGATACTGCGCCGTTTGATGCGCCCCGTCCGTGATCGTCTGTGTGTAGAACCGTCCGTACCCGCCGCGCACTACCGTCTTGTCGGTGACGGTGAACGCAAACCCGAGCCGCGGCCCGAAATTCGTCGTGTCATAGGGCAGGTCGCCGGGCAGCCAGGGCAGGAATTTCGTCTTCTCCGAGTTCACCCCCACCTGCAAATCCCACCGCAGCCCGAGGTTCAGCGTCAGACGCCGTGTGACGGTCCAATCGTCCTGCGCCCAACCGGCATACATATGCTGGGGCACGTAGTAGTGGAAATCCGTCCTGGAGACCGATTGGCGGGCCCGCGTGACGATCGAGGAGAGCGGCGCCAGGTTCCAGGTGGACGCGTCGTTCCAGACGGGAAGGAGCGCCTCGATGTTCGCCGGAATCGGCGAGTTCTGCGCATAGATCGTCGGCATACAGAACGCGCACCAGTGCTGTCCGCTGAACAGGCGAAGATACTCGCCTCCTACCTTCAGGACCTGACGCCCGCCACGGGTAGCGGTGCGGACGAAGTCGTCCCGAATCGAGAACCGGTGCTCGAAATTGTGCATGTTGCCCGGCGACTGGATTGAATAGCCGCGAAGAAAGATGCTCGGGAATCCAGTGCAGCCGACCGGCTGGTTCGGGAAGCACCCGCCATTCCATTTGACGAGGGACTCCCTCGCCGAGTCCCAGTACGCCGCGCCCCCCTTGATCTCGTTCACCGCTTGATTGCCGAAGACCTGCGTGAGCGTGCCCAGGATCTGGCGGCTGTACTTCTCCTGCTTGTGCGCGCCCGCCGGATGAAGGACGGCGCCGCCGCCGTCGAAATACACCTGGTCGTAATACTGGCCGCGCACCGCGATGCGAGTCTGTGGCGAAAACTGCACGTCCAGCCGCGCTCCCGCCTTGTCCTCGCGGCGGGTATTGAGCTGATCGACGTTGAAGCCCGGAAGCGGGCTCGAGTAGGTGACGGTCTGCGGCTCCCGCTCGTACTCGTAGTTGGTGAAGAAGTGAATCCGGTCTTTCCGGATTGGCCCGCCAAAGGTCCCGCTCAGCTGCTGATTCGAGTACGGGAGCACGCGCTGCTGAATGGAATCCGCGGCGTTGAAACGATCGTTCCGGAAGTAGCCGCCGAGCGACCCCGACGGGATGTTGGTGCCGGATTTGGTGATCGCATTCACCTGCAGACCCGCCGAGCGGCCCTGGGTGGCGTCGAACCGGTTCGAGATCAGCTCGAACTCGGCGATGGCGTCGCGGCTGTATTTGGGTTGATCGTCACCGGTGCCACCGAAGAGCGCCGTGATGGTCTGACCATCGACATTGAGCTGCGAGTAGCCCTGGCGATTGTCCGGGATCCCGCCTTCGTTCCGCTTGCTTCCCGGCGCCAGCAGCGCCAGGTCCATCCAGTTCCGGCCGTTGAGCGGCAGCTCCTGCATTTGCCGCGGATCGACGTTCCCGCTCCGGGTGGAGGTCGTCGTGTCGATGAGCGGCGCCTCTCCAGTCACCGTCACTGATTCCTGTACCGCGGACGGTGCCAGCTGAAGATTGACGACCGCCTGCTGCCCCACGAGCATCTCGAGCCCGGCGCGCGTGACCGTGGCAAATCCCTGGAGTTGTGCCGTCAGCTGGTACACCCCGATGCGCAGCGGGATCAGGTAGGCGCCGCGCGCATCGGTCACGGCCTGGAATGTGTTCCCCGACGCCTCGTGCAGCGCGGTGACCGTCACGCCAGGCAGCACGCCGCCCGTCGAATCGGTTACCGTGCCGCTCATCGTCGCTTCCTGCGCGTACGCGGGTAGGGCGAGCGCGAGCATTCCGACCATCACCATCAACCGCCTGGCAAGGCGCCAACGCAACATGCTCAACATGAAAGCCTCCTCCCGTGGGAAAAAGAGAGAGCGGCGAGGAAAGGTTCCTACGATCAGCGGCCCTGATTCGCCTGGCCAAGCGTCGCGCCAGGGGCGTCGATGCGACCCTGGCCGGGCTGAATAGCCCTGTCGACGCGCGGCGGTGGCGCGACCCCGTTGATGAAGATCGCTTCGTTGATGTAGACGAACTGGTAGCGCAGCCCGATGCCGTTCTCGTCGAGCCACCCGAGCGACTGCTGAAACAATCCCGGCTCCGGGTACCCGGCAGGCACGGTGGCCTCGCTGATATAGAGCTTGTTCGCGTGCATGTAAATCCCCGCGAACGTACGGGACCTGTCGGCGTTGTTCGTCAGCTGCAGCTGATGTCCTTCGACCATGTCTACGTTGCTCCAGACGTAGAGCGTCAGCTTCGCGTCACGCTGCATCAATTGCCATGACGCGTAGACGATCGCGCCTCGAACATCGTCCTTCCAATGTCCGGCGTCCCCGGGTCCTCCGAGGCACGGTTCGGCGCCGGGCGGGCACTTCTTCGCTTTCTCGGCGAGCAGCGGCTGGGCCTGGTTGTAGTCGACCACCGTCACGGAGTAGCGGCTCTGGCCCTGCGTGGCGCTGTAGACGCGCGCCGGAAGGTTGGCCTGGTGTGGCGAGAGGTAGGTCGTTTCCGTGACCTTCGGCTGACTGGGGAACAGGCAGGTGAAGCGGTCGTCCCGACTGGCGAACTCGATCCATTCCTGCGCGACGGAGAGGTGCGACGTAGACAAGACCAAGGCTGCCGAAATGACTGGCATCAGGCGCATGATTTGTCCTCCATCGGTGAATCACTCACGTGGGAGTCGTGGGCTCGCCTCGTTCCTCCTTTTCCCGCGTTCTCGCCGAACGCGTCACAGCCGGTTCGCCCGCGCGCCCGTCGACAAGCTCAGGGCGTCCCGAGCGCAGTCGAGGGGCGCCGCAGAGTCTAACGCCGATGTCGATTAGCGCAGCGTCCTGTTGCGCACAGATTTGATTGCCGTCAGCGCACCCGGCTCAACGGTCCGCCGGGCGAACCACGTGCAGCCAGCGGTCAGGACAGGATGTCGAGCGTGTAGTTCATCTTGCCGAACAGATACGTGCGCGATTCGTCGACGAGCGCCCGGAACCGCGGCATGTTCACGCCGACCAGCGCGCCGCGGCGCTTGCGGATGGCGCCGCCGATGATCACCGTGTCCACGTTGCGCACGTCTGCCCCCTGGACGACGGTGCCCACCGCGTTGTTCAGCGGATACGCGTTCATCTCGTCGGCCCGAATCATGACGATGTCGGCCTCCTTGCCCGGGGTAATGGTCCCGCACTTGTGGAGGAGGGCCGCGCATTTGGCGCCGTTGACCGTGGCGCATTGCAGGACCTGGCGCACGGTCACGGGCGCCGGGGCGTCTGGGTCCTTGTTCGCCCGGCGATTGGTGGCGAGCGCGCGCTGGACGAAGAACGCCGCGCGCATTTCCCCGAACATGTCGGTGCTGTAGGAGGTCTCGTTGTCGACGCTGAAGCCCGGCTGCACGCCGAAGTCGAGCGCTTTCTGGAATCCGCCAACGCCGGCCGAGACACCGTTGCCAAGCCCGTACTGCGCGTCGGACCGCGTGCAGACGTCGACGTTGCAGCCCGCGTCGCGGACCAGGCGCCACGCCGCATCGGTCAGGCCGTTGGCATGGTTGAAGGTGAAATCGGGTCCCAGCAGGTTCTCCTTCGCGAACGCCTCGATCAGCTCGGAGGAAATACCGTCCGCATGGATCTTCAGCCCGAGGCTGCGCGCGAGCGCCCAGTTGTCCCGGTTCGGATTCGCGAACGCACGCAGCGTCACCAGCTGGTCGTCGGACGTGAAGTACTTCTTCTGCAGGCGGGCCAGGTCCGCGGGCCACTGGTTGTCCCACGTCCCGAACTGCGGCGGGCCCGAGGCGTGCACCGCGCGGATGCCCGAGTCGAACAGCGCCTCGACCGCGGCGTCGGAATGCGCGGCACTGCGCGAGTTGTGGGAGTTGTCGATGACGCACGTGATGCCGGCGTCGATGCAGCCGAGCGCCGTCATCAGGTTGCCCACGTACATGTCGTGCGGGCGGTAGAAGGGCCCAAAGCCCTGGTGCGTCGTCGCCATGTAGTTGGCGATGAGGCCGTCGGGGATGATCCGCCGGAACTGCGCGGACCACGAATGGCGGTGACAATCGACGAACCCCGGAATGAGGATCGTGCCTGCCGCGTCGATGACCTCCGCGGAAGATGGCGCCCGCAGATTCGGGCCCACCTCGACGATCTGCCTGCCCTGGATGTGCACGTCTCCGCGTGCAAAGTCGCCGAGGGCCGGATCCATCGTGATGACGGTACCGCCGCGCAACAGGATGTGGCGGGCCGGGTTCACGGCCGCACGCGAGGCCGGATCGATCGTGCCGCCGTCCTGCCTCGTCGTGGCGCGCTGGGCAGCGCCGGCCATTCGCACGGCGGCGGGAGCCGCCGCGAGCGCCGCGCCCATTTTCAAGAGTCCACGACGGGAAATCGATGTCACGGTGGCTCCCTTCGTTGGTCTCGCCCTATGCGCGACCCGCGTATGTTACGCGAGAGCCAAAGACACCGGTACGGTACGGAGGAGCCGCCTTCACGCGGCCCGGGGCGCTAGTTCTCGTCCTTGCCGCGAATGTTGGACCCGGTCCCGCGCGAGTAGTACTTCCCGTTCACTTCCATTCCCATGAACTCGGCGGTTTTCTGCGACTTGTCACGCGGAGGGTGCGCGATGATCTTGACGCGGTTGCCGACCTTGAGAATCTGCGGCGAGATCCCGGACGCTACCATCGAGGCGGCACCAGAACCCTCGAATCCCCAGCTCTCGGTCTTGCCACCGTCGACCGGGACGTCGAGGGTGACCCACATGTGCGGATTCCGCCACTCGACCTTGGTGACCGTCCCTTCGACCGACACCAGCTCGTTCACGTCGAACATCGCCCGCGAATGATGGGCCGACACCGGCGCCGTCATCGGCACGACTCCGAGGAGCACGATCAGGATGCCGACTGCCTTCCACGCCATATAAGCCTCCCTGCAACTCCGGCTGCGACTCACCATCCAGGTGATGCCATCACGATCCGAGGCGCGCGAGATAGGTCGCCGGACCATCCTCGGGCCGGCAGATGACCTCTTCGATTCTGTCGACGGCCTGACGTTTGAAGACGACCGTCGGCGTTTCCCAGGGCATCGTCAGCGTTTTTGGATCCTCTACTCTCGCCTGATACTCGAGCGTCTCGGCATCGACGCGACGCCACCGCTCGACGA
>Ga0134122_10000391_pt1 | contig 29094 bp, 27 predicted proteins | sample KB302_FD_96461 | JGI IMG/M metagenome (GOLD analysis project Ga0134122, IMG submission 96461) | Terrestrial soil microbial communities without Nitrogen fertilizer from Kellogg Biological Station, Michigan, USA - KB3-0-2 | ecosystem: Environmental > Terrestrial > Soil > Unclassified ...
GGCTCCTCGTCGCGCTCCGGCGCGGACCGGCCGGAGAGCTGGAACGCCGCCTGGGCGCGGTCCGTCTCACCCACCGCGCGCCAGATCCGCCCCACCAGGTACGTCGCCTCCACGTAGGCGTCGTGCTTCTCCTGCTCCGGCGACTTCGCCGGGGCGGCGGGCTTGGCCTCCTCGGCCGGTTTCGCCTCCTCGGGGCCCTTCGCTTCCTCCGCCGCCTGGCCCTCCTCGGCGGGCTTGCTCTCCTCCGGGGCCTTCGCCTCCTCCGCCGACCCGCCTTCCTCCGCGGGCTTGCTCTCCTCCGGAGCCTTCGCCTCCTCGGCGGGCTTCGCCTCCCCGGGCGCCGGTTCCGCCTCCGCGGGCTTCGCTTCCTCCGCGGCGGGCGCGGCCTCGGCGGGCTTCGCCTCTTCCGCGGCCGCCGGCGCCGGCGCGGGCGGCTTGGTCTGCCGGGTCACGCGGAGCAGGCTGGTGATGAGCTTGCCGCGGGTGCCCAGGTCGAGCTGTTCGATGGACTTGAGGTGCAGCGGCCGGACGGCGCGGAGGATGGCCTCCAGCGGGCCCTTCTGGGCCGCGAAGTCGCTCTTGCCGATGGCCTTCTCCAGCGAGGACAGCTCGCCGACGACGCGGTAGGCCGCGCCGCCGCCGCCTTCACCGCGCCGGTCCCGGTCGCCGCGCCCGCGGCCCCGGTCCCGATCTCCACCGCGCCCGCGCTCGCCCCGGCCGCCGCCCCGCTCTCCGCCGCCGCCGCGCGGCGGACCGCGACCGCCACGATCCTGTTCACCTGGTGCCACGGCTACCCCCTGTGGTCGAAGTCAGTGCCCGAAAGGCTCAGGGGCCCGTGACTACGGCGCTAGAAGGCGTAGCGCAAGCTTGGCGTGACGGCGAACCCGATGGTGCCCGAGGGGACCAGGAAGGCGCCGCTCGCCTCCAGGCCGAGCGAGAAGTGGCGCAGCCGCGTGTAGTACTCGACACCCACGCCGCCGAAGGCGAGCACGTCGTGCGTGTCCCGGAGCAGCTCCACCGGCCCGTAGAACACGTAGCCCGCGCCGCCGCGGACGTAGAGGTACGTGCGGGTGGTGCCCTGCGAGTCCGCGAAGCCGAGGACGTTCAGCCGGATGTTCCCGCCCGGGATCAGCATCCCGAAGTCGCCGGACGCGGTGCCGCCGGACGAGCCCTGGTAGTCCGCGCCCTCCTTGTTCGCGCTCCCGGTGAGGAAGGCGCCCACGGAGAGCCGGTCCCCGATGTCGAACCCCACCTCCACCTGCGCCATCTGCCCCGGCGAGAACGGCCGCGGGCCGGCGGTGGCGGGCGGGTTGAGGATGAACAGCGGGCCGGCGGAGGCGCCCAGGTAGATGCCGCGCTCCACCTCGTTGAACGTCACCGCGGCCCTGTCCTTGGTGGGGGCCGCGGCGGGCGCTTCCTGGGCGGCGGCGGTGGCGGCGAACGACAGCAGCGCGACGGCGACCGGGGTCAAGCTCGAGCGGCGCATGCTCGCCAGCTTACCCCGGCCGCGCGGTTTGTCTCGCTCCTACTGCCCCGCCTGCTGGAAGAGGAACGGATACGTGACGACCACCACGCCGCCGCCCTTGGGCTTGGGGAAGATCCAGGTGCGGACGCGGCCGGCCACGCACATGTCCAGCTCCGAGTTGCCCACGGTGGACTGCGCCACCGACGAGGACGCCACCGATCCCACCGCGGAGATGACGAACTTCACCGCCACCTTGCCCTTCAAGTTGGGGAAGCGGGCCAGCTGCGTCTCGTAGCAGTACCGGATCTGGTCGCGGTGCGAACGGATGACCTGGCGGATCAGCTCCTTGTCCAGTGACCCCATGACCTCCGGGTCCGACGAGGTGATGCCGATGTCCGAGACCTTCTTGCCGCCCAGCACGCCGACGCCGTTGCCGTAGGTGCCGGTGCCGCCGCCGCGGCCCTTGGTGCCGATGGCGCCGATGCCGATGGTGTCGCCCACGCCGCCGCCGCCGCCGCCGGTGCCGCGCAGGCCGAGGCCGCCGAAGCCCTTGGAGTCGCCCGCGCTGGCGCCGAACAGGCCGCCCATGGCCGCGGTCAGCTCACCACCCAGGCCGTTGGAGCCGAACACCGTGGAGAGGCCGCCGCCCTTCCCGCCGAAGATGCGGTTGGTCATCATGCGCGCCTGGTCCTTCTCGTTCGGCTTGCCCTGCGGCGCCATGTGCGCGTTGCGCTTGGGCGCGTCCTTGCGGCCCGCCTCGCCCTCGTCGCCCCGGTGCTTGGCGGACATCTCGCCGGACTGCTTCTCCTTCTGCTGGGCCAGCTTCTCCAGGAAGGGGTTCTTCTGCACCTCCGGCGGCTTGATGATCAGCTTGGCGATGCGCGCCTCGCTCGATGAGAGCTCGTCCGCGTAGTCGTCGCCCTCCGTCTCCCGGTTCAGCGCGGTGATGACGAACAGCGACCCGAGGAAGAACAGCACCAGGAAGATGTTCAGCACCGTGAAGTCGAGCGACTCGGAGATCGGCACCAGCACCCGCTTGGGCACCGGGGCCAGCCACGCCTCCACGGTGATGCCGCCCAGGTCGACCCAGACGTAGTCCTCGTCGCCCAGGTGGACGGCGTAGCCGTCGCCGTCCGACTGCGCCTTGCCGCCCTCGATCAGGTGGAGCAGCTCGAACGTCTCCTGGCCGCGGGACAGCTCCCCCTTCATCCGCTTGTTGAAGTGGACGGAGAAGTGCCCGTCCTTCTCGACGGTGGCGACCTCGAAGCTGGGGGAGCCCAGCTTGCCGTCGCCCATCACGAAGTTGCAGTGGGGCGCCGACCCCACCGTGAAGGCGCGCGGCTCTCCGGGCGGGAGGAAGTGCTCCGCCACCCGGAAGTCGCCCCAGGACAGGCGCAGCTCCATCCCGCGGGGGCCGGAGCCCTGCCGGCGGGCCGGGCGGACCCGGGCGGGCGCGGCGGCTTCCGCGGGCGCGGCGGCCAGGTCGTTGCGCTCGGTGCGGGCGAAGGACTCGTCCGCGGGCGCGGGGGCCTCCTCCACCGGGGCCGGCGGCGGGGTCCGGGTGCGCGCGCGGGCGGGGACCGGCGCGGGCGGCGGTGGGGCCTCCTCCTCGACAGGGGGGGCCACGGCGGCGGCGGCCTGCAGGGCCTCCGCCGGGTTCTCCATCGGCGGCTCCTCCGGCGGCGGCAGCTCACCCTCCTGGGCGGCCTGGGCCAGGTTGGCCGCGGTCTCGTGGACCTGGATGGTGGTGTTGCCGACCTTGATCTCGTCGCCGAAGGTCAGCGGGCTCTTCGTCACCCGCTTGCCGTTGACGTACGTCCCCTCCACGGAGCCCATGTCGGTGACGAACATCGCGCCGTCCTGGCCGACGTCGATCACCGCGTGGATGCGGGACACCTTCTCGTCCTCGAGGCACAGGTGCGCCGAGGAGAGCCGGCCGATCTTGATCAGATCCCGGTCGTAATCCTTCGAGGCGATCAGCTCCTCGCCTTTGTAAACCTTGAGCGTCAGCGGGACGGCCATTGCTTCCTCCAAGTCTCCCGACTGCCTACCTACGCTTCCTTCAGACAACCCGCCTTTCCGGCGGTTCCCAACCCCTACAACTCCCCCACGGACTCCATCACCTTGTCCTTGAACTCCTCGCGGATGCGGATCAGGTTGGAGTGCTTCACCCGCTTGCGGGCCTCGACGTACTCCCCGTCAGGCTTGGTGAGGTCGCCCTCGATGGTGTCGTCCTCGAAGTTGATGGTGGTGGTCTTGCTGTACTTCACGTTCTTGTCCGCCGGCGGGTCCTCCGCCAGCGCGGAGAACGCGAAGGCCAGCGCCAACACCGCGATCATCCTCTTCATCGCCCACACCTCCTGAAGCTGAAGCACACCCTAGCAAAGGCCCAGGTTTTGCCGATTGCCTGGCTGCCGCTCACCTGACACTCGCGAATACTCGCCCGCACTCCGCCTCACAGCCCGTCGTCAGGCTCGTTGGGGTCCTTGGCCGGTTTCTCGGCAGGCTTGTCGGCCGGCGGCTTGTCGGCCTTCGGGGGAGGGGCGGGCGGCGGCGCCTTGGCGGCGGCGGGGGTGGCCTTGGCGCCCTTCCCGGCGGCGGCGCCCTTGGCGGCGGCCGGCTCGGTGGCGTCCTTGGCGGCGGGCCCACCGGCGGGCTGGTCCCCGGAAGCGCCAGGCGCGCCAGGCGCACCGGGCGTTCCCGGCGGCCCCTGGGCGGGATTGTTCTTCTCGTTCGCCTTCTGCTGCTCCTCCATCTTCTTGGCTTCCGCCTCGGCCTTGGCCGCCTCCGCCTTGGCCTGGACGATCTGCTCGGCCTCCTTGAGGAGCGCGTTGACCTGGTTGTCCGGGTCCGCCGCCACCTCCGGCGCGAGCGCCAGGTACTTCTTGTACAGCTCGATGGCGCGCTCGGGGGCGTCCTTGTACCGGTGCAGGATGACGGCGCGGTTGAGGTACAGCCCCGCCAGCGACGAGTCGATCTTCTCCGCCTCGTCGTACTCCTGCATCGCCTTGTCGAACTCGCCCATCGACTTGTAGGCCACGCCCAGGTCGAGGTGCGCCTCGGCGTTCTTGCCGTTGGCCTGGAGGATGCGGCGCAGGTGCTCCTCCGCGGAGGGGTAGTCCTCCAGCTCCATCGACAGCCGCGCCAGCTCCACGTGGGCGGGGAGGAAGTCCGGCCGCACGTCGAGCGCCTTCTGGAACTGCAGCCTCGCCTTGGTGACCTCCTTCTCGTCGAGGAGGATCTTCGCCAGCGTGAAGTACAGCTCCGGGTCCGCCTCGTCGAGCTTCATCGCCCGCAGCGCCACCAGCCGGGCTATGGAGAGCTGCTTCTGGTCCTTGTAGACCCGCATCATCACCTTGTAGGCGGCCAGGCACTTCGGGTCGCGCATCAGGGACTGGCGGGCCAGCTCCATCGCCTTCTCGCCCTGGCCCTGCTGCCGGTACAGCTCCGCCAGCCGCGCGCGCGCCGAGGCGGCGTCCGGCGACCGGGTGACGATCTCCTCGTACGCTTTGGCGGCGCCCTGCACGTCGCCCCGGTTCTGCTGGATGACGGCGATGTTCTCCGCCGCCTGGTACAGGCTGGGCTTCTTGCGGAGCGCGTCTCTGTAATGGCCGATCGCCTTGTCCGGGTCGCCCTGGCGCTCGGACAGCACGCCCAGGTTGTAGTCGGCCTCCGCCAGCTTGTCGTCCGCGTCGATGGCGGCGCGGTACTTGTTCTCCAGCGAGGCGTAGTCGACGCCCTTCCCACCCTTCTTGGCGCCCTCTTGCGCCTTCACCGCCTCGTCGAACAGCACCTTGGCCTTGGGGGAGATCTGCGGCTGGCCGTCGTCCGGCGGCGCGCTCTTCTCCGCCTTGCCCCCCGCCTTGCCGCCGCCCTTGTCCGGGGTGCCTTCGGCGGGGTGGCCCTTGTCCGGCGCGCCGGTCCCGTCCTTGCCCTTGCCCGCGCCGCCCGCCGTGACGCAGCCCTGGAGCGCGAGCGAGGCCAGCGCCAGCGCGATCGCCGTCAGTCGAAGGTGCCTCACAGCGCGTCCTCCGGCTCGGAGTCGGGTTCCTTGTCCTTCTTGGGCGGCGCCTTGCCCTTGCCGTCGGACGCCACCACCTGGCCGGGCCCGGCGCCGTTGACGGTCTTCACCGCCCGCGGCTGCTCGTCCTTCTCCTTGGGCGCCTTGAAATCGTTCACGTCCTTGTCCAGGTCCTGCTTCAGCTCGTCGCCCTGCTCCTTGGCCAGCTGCTGCTGCGCCTCGGTGAGCACGGGGACCGCCTGGATGGTCGCCAGCAGGTCGCCGCCCAGGGCCTGGGCCGTCTTGACGTTCTTGATCTCGTACGTCTTCTCGTAGAGCGGCGGGAACTTGTCCGGCCGGTACGAGTCGCGCAGCAGCTCCAGCGACTTCTTCGCGCAGTCGTTGCTGATGTCCAGCTCCTGCGACTTGGCCACCGCGGCGGCGAACGCCTCCGCCGCCTTCTCCTTCGGCGTGGCGGCCTGCTTGGTCATCTCGTCGCGGATGGCGTCCTGCAGCTCCTGGTTGGCCCCGCGCGGCATGGGCGCCTTCTCCAGCGTCTCGGCGAAGTTGGCGTACGCCAGGCCGATCTTGTGGAGCGCGCAGATGCCGGTGTCGCCGGCGTTGTACTTCACCGTCTTGGTGTAGTTCTCGATGACGGTCTTCATCCGCTTGGCCTTCTCCTGGAGCGTCTCCTTGAACTGCTTCTCCGGGGCCGGGCCGTGGCCCCACTGGAGCCTGGCCTGGGTGTAGAAGCGGTAGTCGTCCTCCACGGAGAGGAAGTGGCCCTTGGCGGCCACCTCCACCGCGCCCGGCTCCAGCGCCTTGCGCCGGGTGGGGCCGAGCGTCTCGTAGAACTTGTTCGCCCGCGCGTAGATGCGCACCGCCTCCTTCGGGCGGTGCATCTTGTCCTCGAACAGCTTGACGATCCGCGCCTCGGTGAGGAGGAGCTTGTTGGGGTCCTTGCCGTACTTCTTCTCGTAGTCCTCCAGTTGCTTGAGCGCGCGGCCGTAGGTCCCCATCTTCTCGTACAGGTCGGCGATGGAGAGGAACACCGCCTCCTCGTCCTTGGAGCCCTTCCACACGTCCAGGTACTTCTCGCGGTCCTTGAGCGCCTGGCGCATCTGGCCCAGGCCCTCGCGGAACACGCCCGCGTTGTAGAGGGCGATCTGCGCCTTGGACTCGTCCCACTTCTGGACCACCGGCGCCTTGGGGGGCGGGGCCTCCTCGGCCTTGCCGTTCTTGCCCTTCTTGGGGGCGCGGGCCTGCCGCGGCGGCGGACGCTTCTCCTCCTTCTTGTCCTTGTTCCGCTCGTAGCCGGTGACGTACTTCTCGTACGCCTCGGCGGCCTTCTCGAAGTCGCCGATCGCCTCGTGCGCCTCGGCGTTGGCGTACATGCAGGCCGGCACGTATTCGGACTTCGGGTACGAGCTGATGATCCGGTCGCGCGTCTCCAGCGCCCTGTCCAGCATCTTGGCGTTGAAGTAGTCGATGCTGGCGTTGAACAGCGCCTTGTCCGCGATCTCGGACTTGGGGAACTCGGAGACGAAGGTCTTGTACGCCTCGGCCGCGCGCGCGTAGTCCTTCTTCTGCTCCAGCTGGTTCACCAGCTTGAAGGCGGACTGCTCCAGCACCTTGGCCAGGTCGTCGCGGAACTTGCCCACCGCCAGCTTGTCGTTGGCGTAGAACTTCCGCGCCCACTCGTTGACCTTGGTCCAGTCGCCCAGCAGGTTGTACGAGTCGAGCACCAGGTTGGCGGCCACCTCCCCCGCCCGCTGCCCGTCCTCGAACTTGTAGTCCGCGTGGTTGAGCGCGATGTCCGCGAACCGCTTCACCGCCTCGTCGAAGTGGTTGTAGCGGTAGTAGATGTTGGCGGCCTTGAAGGCGATCTCCACCTTCTTGTCCTCGCCCGGCACGTACTTGATGTAGCGCTCGCAGGCGTCCAGGAGGCCCTGCTTGGGCGCCGGGATGGCGGCCTGCTTGGTGATGTCGGTGGTGTCCGCCTTGAGCTGGCCGGCCTCCTCCGCCTTCTTCACCACCTCGTCCCAGGCGAGGATCGAGTTGTAGGCCGCGTTCACCATCCGCGCGCCCGGCTTCTGCTTGGCCTCGATCTTCTTCACGTCCTGCTCGACGATCTTGGTGTACTCGTTGGCCGCCTTGTCGAACTTCTGCAGGTTGTCGTAGAGCAGCTCCGCCCAGAAGAAGCGCATGTCGTACGCCTTCGGGTTGTCCGGGAAGAGCGTGAGGTAGTCGGAGTAGACGTCGTTGGCGAGGCCGAACACCTCCTCGTCGCGCGTCTTCTTCGCCTCGTTGTGCCAGTTGACCGCGAGGTTGGAGAGGGTGCGCTCGGACAGTTGCTTCGCTTCCTCCAGCTTGGCCTTGGCGGCGTCGTCCTTCACCACCCCGGCCTTGTCCACCGCGTCGATGACCTCCACCAGCTTGCGCACCTGCTGGACGGTCATCTTCTTGTTCCCGGCGCGGAGGATGCAGTCGACGATCTTGGCCTGGAACCCGGGCGCTTCGGGAGAGAGCGGCTTCTCCTTGATCAGCATGTTGAAGGTGATCGCCGCTTCCTTGTCCTTGCCCTCGCCGTAGTAGAGGTTGGCCAGCTGGGTCATCATCACGAAGCGGTCGTCCGGGTTGGACGCCACCTTGCCGAAGTCCGCCCGCGCCTCCTGCGGCGACCCGATGCGCTCGTACGCGCGGACGTAGTCGTTGCGCGCCTCGCGGATCAGCGTGGCCTTGCCGGTCTTGCCCTTGCCGCCGGGCACATCCATCCCGCCCGGCCCGTTGAGCTCGCCCATCAGGATGACGGTCTTGAACTTGTCCATCGCGTTCTGGAAGTCGTTGAGCAGGAAGTGGCACCACCCCTGCTTGTAGATGGCGAACGCGTAGACCTGGTTCTCCGGGAAGTTGGAGGCGGCCTTGTACGCCTCCAGGGCCTTCTGGACCTGGGCCAGGTCCGCCTTGGTCTTGGACCGGGTGAAGTAGTACTCGCCGAAGGCCAGCCAGGCGTCGGGGACGTACCTGGACTTCGGGTACTTCTTGATCAGGCGTTCGAACGCCACCATCGCCTTCTTCTGGTCCTGGTCGTTCTTCGACTCCAGGAAGGCGTGGCCCAGGAAGTAGAGCACCTCGTCCGTGCGCTCGTAGTCGCGGTACTTCTGCGCGATCTCCGAGTACGTGTCGCGCGCCTTGGAGGAGAAGTCGTCCGCCTTCTTCTCCAGCTCCGCCTTCTCGGACTTGGCGCGCTTCATGCCCGCCTCGTCCTTCTTGTTCAGCGCCTTGATGTACTCGTCGTCCTTGCGGCCGGCCTGGAAGAAGTAGTCCTTGGACTCCTCGTAGAGCAGCTCGGCGAGGCGGAAGAGCAGGCCCGGGCGGTCCTTGTCGCTCTCGGGGGTGATCTTGAGGAGCTTCTGCAGCTGCACCATCTGCTCGTGGCGCTTCTCGGCCACCTGGACCTCGACCCCGATGCGGAACTGGTCGTAGTTCAGGGTGGGCGCGTCCGGGCCCTTGGGCTCCGTCTTGCGCGTGAGGTCGCCGGCCAGCGACTTGTCGACGGTGGTGTCCTTCTTCTTCAGCTCGGCTTCCTTGGTTTCCTTCCGCTCTGTCTTCGCCTCGGGCGCGGCGGCGGGCTGCTGCGCGGACGCGAGCGCGGCCCACAGCAGCCACGCGGTGGCGAGACGACGTAGGAGTGACGTGGAGCTCATGGCGATGGTGTTCCCTCTTGGGGGGCCTGGCCGCTTCCTATGCGAGCAAGTACTCAGGACTCCTGGGAATTTTCGTCCTGGACCAAGCCTCGAATCATGGCCGGAAGAGGGAGGCCGGGTCAACTTACGTCACCCGCATCTGCTACAGCGTGAGCAGCCTACATGAGCTACTTGCCAGCAGGCGCCAGCTTCGAGGAGCTGGTGCAGGACTACTTCGTGGCCTTCCGGGGGAGCGGGCTGATGCTGTCCCCTTTGGACGGGGAGCTGGCGTCGCAGTGGGCGCAGTCGGGAGTGCCGTTCGAGGTGGTGGCGCGGGGCATCCGGCGCGCGGCGGAGAGCGCGCTGCGGGACGCGCGGCCCGGGGAGTCTTCGCTGCGGACGCTGCGGGCGTGCAAGCGGGCGGTGGAGGCGGAGATCAAGAAGTTCCTGGACCGGTCCGCCGGCGCGGCCAGCGAGGCGGCGGCGCAGGAGAAGCTCCAGGAGGACCGGGAGAAGAAGCGGCGGAAGGCGCTGCGGAAGTACGGGCGGGAGCACCCGGAGTGGGCGGCGCTGCTCGAGCGGGCGGGCGCGCGCGCCCAGCGGCAGCCGCCGGAGGTGCGGGAGGAGGCGGTGCTGGTGCACGCATTGCGCCTGCTGCCGTACGCGGAGCGGATCGGCCTGTACCGGGAGGCGCGCAGACTGTGCGCGGCCCAGGAGGCGCTGTCGGCGCGGGCCCGGCGGCTGTCGCGGAGGTTCCACGTGTCGGCGGTGGTGCGTCGAGCCATGTGCCTTCCCTCCTTCTGGTGAAGCCCGTGCCGGGCGCGTTCGGCGTGCTATAGGTTTTTGCGAGAGGAGCGGCATGGGCGAGATGCCGTCTGCGGGGAACATCCCGGCCGAGACGACCGACTACGCAGTCTTCGAGGGGATGTACCGCCGGGCGCTCCGGCTGGAGCCGGCCAGTCCCCTCGCGGAGAAGCTGCGGGAGGCGGGGTTCGACCTCAAGTCGCCCAAGGGCCGGTATCCGACCGCGGTGTGGAAGGCGTCGCTGGACGCGGCGGCGAAGCACCAGTACCCCCATATGCCGCTGAACGACGGCCACCGCGAGCTGGGGCGGCTGTTCACCGCCGGCTTCTTCGAGACCATCGTGGGGAAGGTGATCGGCAGCATCATCCCGTTCCTGGGGACGGACCGGATGATGGCGCGGATGCCGAAGTTCGCGTCGATGGCGACGTCGGGGGTGACGCTGGAGACGTTCCGCGAGGGCGAGAAGGTGTGGCGGTTGAAGTACACCAGCCGGAACGCGTCGCCGGACTTCATGGCCGGGGCGATAGAGGGCGGGGTGGCGAAGACGAAGGTGCCGGTGAAAGTGGAGGTCCAGAACCGGCGCGCGGACGGGTTCGACATCGTCGTCACCGAGAAGGCCTGAGCCATGGCGTGCGCCGTCTGCAAGGGCCGCAGTTACGTGGTGAGCGGCGAGGGGGACGTGGCGGTGGCGCGGGTGTGCGAATGCGCGCGCCCGTGCAAGGTGTGCGGCGGGTCCGGGTACGTGCTGGGGAAGCACGAGGAGACGTTCAGCCAGAAGGTGGGGCCGAAGCAGTACGAGGTGCTGGGGCCGTGCGCGTGCCGGCTCCTGGACCAGCGGGTGGCGCGGTACTCGGAGGCGAAGGTGCCGGCGGCGCACGCGGCGGCGGACTTCGAGAGCTACCGGGCGTTCGACGAGGCGGGCGCGCGGGCCAAGCGGGTCGCCCAGCAGTTCGCGCTCGGGTACAGGCGCGGCGCGCGGGCGCGCGGCTACGTGCTGTCGGGGCCGGTGGGGACGGGGAAGACGCACCTGTTGGCGGCGACGCTGTCGCACGCGGTGCTGGAGGTGGGGGCGCGGGCCGAGTACGTGGAGATCTCGCACCTGTACGCGGAGATCCGGCGCGGCTTCCAGGAGGGGAAGAGCGGCGGGGAGATCATCAAGCCGCTCTCCGGGGCGGAGCTGCTGGCCATCGACGAGCTGGGCAAGGGGCGGATGAGCCCCTTCGAGCTGGAGACGATGGATGAGCTGATCTCGCGCCGCTACAACGCGGGGCGGACGACGCTCTTCGCGACGAACTACTCGCTGCGGCCGCCGGACCGGTCGCGCGCGCCGTACGTCAGCACGGACGACTTGAAGCAGGCGGGCAAGGAGTCGCAGCTGCTCTACGACCGCGTGGGGGACCGCATCTACAGCCGGCTCTGCGAGATGTGCGACTTCGTCGAGCTGCCCCGGACCACGCCCGACCACCGGCGCCAGCGGCAGGAGCTGCGGTAGGGGTCAGAGCTCCGCGAGGACGCGCTCCAATTCACTGCCCAGCCTGTGGCGAACACAGACCGCCTTCACGTCCGGTGGGTGTTTGATCCGCAGGAGCTCCAGCACGTCACGGACGTCGCCGGGACCACCAGCCTTCAGCTTGAGCGCGACCAGGTGCGGGAAGTCCACGACGCGCAAGCCGAGGTCGGGCTGCTCGGATGCCGAAGCCAACGCCTCGCGCTCCAGCGTCCCTCTCGACCGGCGAAGCGGGTTGAGAAAATTGACGACCTCGATGGGCATGGCGCTGGGTGGAGACACGCGGAGCAGCCCACCCAGCGGATCGTCCGCGTCCGGGTAGCGGAGCTCCGCCCGGAGGCCGGCCTCCGACAGCTCGGTGGCGACCTCGCGGAGGACCGTGAACGGATCCGTGAACGTCGCCAGGTCGAGGTCCCTGGTCGCGCGCGTGTAGCCGTGGGCCGCCATGGCCAGCGCGCCGATCAGCGCGCATGGCACCTCTTTTCGCTCCAGCGCTTCCCGCACCCGGACCGCGGCCCGGAGGGTCGACTCAGGTTTCCCCATGCTTCTTCACACGAGGAAGGAGCTCCTTCCTGACCCATTCACCGAGCTCCAGCGCCTGAAGGACGCGCTCCCGCGGCGTCATCGCCAGCTCCTCGGCGATGCGCTGGTCGCGCGCCCAGTCCGCGCTCTTGCTCGGTTGCCGCTTGCGTACCGGCAACGTGGACCTCTTCCCCATGCTGCGCGTGCTCCTCCTCGCCGCTATTGTGCCACTCACCACTGATGAGCGCACCGGAACAGACCCCAGGGACCCTCGCCTTCACGCTCGGGCCGTTCGCCGTGCTCGTTCGCCCCTCGTTCTGGCTGGGGATGGCGTTCTTCGGCGGCGGGTTCAACCGCGGCGTGAGCCTGAAGTCGGTCCTCGTCTTCATCGTCGTGGCCTTCATCTCGCTCCTCGTCCACGAGCTGGGCCACGCGGTCACCGGCCGGATGTTCGGCGCCGGCTCCTGGATCGAGCTGTACTCCATGGGCGGCCTCACCCACCACGATCGCGTGCTCAGCCGCTGGCGCGACGTGCTGATGGCCGCCGCCGGCCCCGCGTTCGGCTTCGGGCTCTACGGGCTGTGCTGGCTGCTCGAGCCCCACCTCCACCCGGAGTCGATGTACCGCCCCGCGGTGGGGATGATGATGTGGATCAACTCCAGGTGGGGGCTGCTCAACCTGCTCCCCGTCCTCCCGCTCGACGGCGGCCGCGTCCTCGCCGGGCTCCTCGGCCCGTCCCAGCGCCGCCTGGCCCGGCAGATCGCCGTCGGAGTGGCCGTCCTCGGCGCCGCCGTGGGCTACCTCTACTACGGCGACTGGTGGTTCCTCCTCCTCTTCGGGTACCTGGCCTTCCAGAACATCCAGGCCCTGGGCAGGGAGCGCGACCTCCGCCCCCACCGCCCGCCGCCGGCCGAGAAGGACGCGCTGGGCCGCGGCTGGAAGGCGCTCCTCTCCGGCGATGAACGGGAGGCCACCCGGCTGGCCCACCTCGCCCTCTCCGGCTCCCAGAGCACCGACGAGGAGAACGCCGCCCGCGACCTCCTCGCCTGGGTGGCGCTGGCGGACGACAACCCGCGCCTCGCCCTCTCCCAGCTGGAGCGCGTCGCCCCGCCGGACCGCGCCCGCCGCCTCACCTGGGCGCTGGCGCTGGAGGGCATGGGCATGCCGGACCGCGCCCTCCCCCACGCCCAGGCCGCCTACCAGGTGGAGCCCTCCGAGACGTCCGCCGCCCTCGCCCTCCGCCTGCTCAACCGCGCCGGCCGCCACGGCGACGCGGAGCAGATCGCCTCCACCTTCGCCTGGCGCTCGCCCGCGGCCCGCGACGCGCGCCTGGCCGACGTCGCGCTCGCCCGCGGCGACCACGCCCGCGCCGCCCAGCTCTACGGGGCCGCCTTCGACCAGGGCCAACGCCCCCTCGACGCGTACAACGCCGCCTGCGCCCACGCCCGCGCGCATGACCTGCCCCGCGCCGTGGAGTGGCTGGCCCGCGCGCTGGACGCCGGCTTCGACGACCTGGACCAGCTCCGCGCCGACCCGGACCTCGAACAGGTCCGCGCCTCGGAGGAGATCCAGCGGCGGCTCTCGACCCGCCCCGCCCCGCCTTAACCCACCAGCTCCTGGTGGAGCCGCGCGGTCAGCGGCTTCAGCATCTCCCGCCCCACCAGCAGCGACACCTGCAGCGCGGAGACGTGCACCCCGTGCACCTTCGCCCCGGCCGCCTCCGCCGCCACCAGCGCGCGCCGCGCGATCGACCAGTCCGCGTTGATCCCCGCCCCCACCGCGGTGACCGTCCCCAGCCCCTCCTCCAGCTTCACCCGCTCCCCGAACCTCGCCGCCAGGTCCCGCTTGAGCGCCTCCACCCCGTGCACGTCCTGCAGCGGCGTGGCGATGAACGCCTGCCCTCCCCCGGCGTCGAAGGACAGGGTCCGCCCGCGCACCCCCCGCGCGTCGAGGAACTCCAGCACCTCCGCCAGCTCGGCCGGGCCGCCGCGCGCGGCGATCACCGCCAGGTCCTGCTCCGACGCCACGCCCTTCACCCGCGTGTCCGAAGGCGGCTGCAGCTCCCGGATGGCGGTCCCGCTCCCCCCGCCGTAGGTGGACTTGGCCAGGATGACGATGCCCTGGCGCTTGGCGAACTCCACCGCCTGCGCGTTGAGCACCTTGGCGCCGGCGGAGGCCAGCTCCTGCATCTCGTCGTAGGAGACCTCCTCCAGCTTCCTGGCGTCCGGCACCACCCGCGGGTCGGCGGAGAACACCCCGTCCACGTCCGAGTAGATCTCGCAGTCCGCCTGCAGCGCCGCCGCCAGCGCCACCGCCGTCGTGTCCGACCCGCCGCGCCCCAGCGTGGTCACCTCGCGGCGGTAGGACACGCCCTGGTACCCGGCGACGATGACCACCTTCCCGTTCGCCAGCTCGTCCTGGATGCGGTACGGCCGCACCTCCACGATGCGCGCCTGGGCGTGCGCGTCGTTGGTGATGATGCCGGACTGGCTGCCGGTGAAGCTGATCGCCTCCACCCCCAGCTCGTGCAGCGCCATGGAGAGCAGCGCCATGGAGATGCGCTCGCCGCAGGTGAGCAGCATGTCCAGCTCGCGCCGGTGCGGGTCCGGCGACACCTGCTTGGCCAGCGCCAGAAGCTCGTCCGTGGTGTCGCCCATGGCGGAGACCACCACCACCACCTGGTGCCCACCGTCCCGCTTCTCCTTCACCTTCCGGGCGACCTTCCGGATCTTCTCCACGTCGGCCACCGACGAACCGCCGTACTTCTGGACCACCGTCGCCATCGGGAATGCGCCTCCGTGCGGCCTGTTGGCCGCGCGCTTTTGGGACCCCGGATGCGTGCTTTGCATCCTTCCTGCCAGAGCTCGCGGCGCCTTGACAGGGAAGAAGTCCCTCTATATTCCGCCGCCATTTTTTCAGGCCTTGCCTGAATCCGTGACACAGAGGTGTTCCTGACATGGCGATGATCGAGGTGCAGAACCTCACCAAGCGCTACCGGGACCGGGTGGCCGTGGCAGACCTCACCTTCTCCGTCAACGAAGGGGAGATCCTCGGCTTCCTGGGACCCAACGGCGCCGGCAAGTCCACCACGATGCGGATGCTGACCGGCTTCGTCCCCCCCTCCGAGGGGAGCGCGAAGGTGGCCGGGTTCGAGGTGTTCGCCTCCCCGCTGGAGGTGAAGCGCCGCATCGGCTACCTCCCGGAGACGCCGCCGCTCTACGTGGAGATGACGGCGCGCGGGTACCTGAGGTTCATCTCCCGGCTCAAGGGCGTCCCGCGCAAGCAGTTCAAGGACGAGCTGGACCGGGTGGCGAAGGCCACCGGCATCGCCGACGTCCTCGACCGCGTCATCCAGAACCTGTCCAAGGGCTACCGCCAGCGCGTCGGCCTGGCGCAGGCGCTCCTGGGGTCGCCGCCGGTGCTCATCCTGGACGAGCCCACGGAGGGCCTGGACCCGGAGCAGCGGATCGAGTTCCGCGAGCTGATCAAGGGCCTGGCCGGCAAGCACACCGTCATCCTCTCCACCCACCTGCTCTACGAGGTGACCAAGACCTGCCAAAAGGTCCTGATCATCAAGCAGGGGAAGATGGTGGCGTTCGACGAGATCGAGAAGCTCGTCTCCACCCAGGAGGGCGCCGCCTCCCTGGAGGAGCGCTTCATGCAGCTCACCGCGGCCTAGAGACGACACGACATGCGAAACGCACTCGCCATCGCGAGGAAGGAGCTGTCGATCTACTTCACCACCCCGCTCGCCTACGGCGTGACCACGGGGATGGTGCTGGTCTCGGCCTTCTTCTTCATGAGCCTCCTCCAGACCTTCGTGCAGATGCAGGAGGTCGCCCGCGCGTACACGTGGGCGCGGATGCCTCCCGACTACAACATGTACAAGAACCTCACGGACGGGGTGATCATCCCGCTCTGGGGGATCGTGATCATCCTGGTGGTGTTCGCGGCGCCGCTGCTGAGCATGGGGCTGTTCGCGCGCGAGAAGCGCGAGCGCACCTTCGAGCTCTTGATGACCGCGCCCCTGCGGCCCTGGGAGATCGTGGCCGGCAAGTACCTGGGCGGGCTGGGCGTGACCGCGGCCACCCTGGGCATCAACATCCTCTTCCCCGTCATCCTCGCCATGTTCGGCGCCTCCGAGAGCGGCCAGGCGCTGGAGTGGCAGACGGTGGCCCTGGGCTTCCTGGGCCTGATGCTCCTGGGCGCGCTGGCGGTGGCGGTGACCATGCTGATCTCCGCCTTCACCGACGTGGAGCTGCTGGCCGCGCTCATCGGCATCATCGTGATGCTGGTGTGGCTGCTGCTGCGCGGGGCGGCGCAGTCCTCGGATGACCCGCTCCGCTCCATCGTCAGCTACATCTCGCTGGACACCCACCTGCAGGGGATGATGAAGGGCGTGCTGGAGTTCAAGGGGCTGGTGATGTTCGTCTCCGGCATCGTCCTCTGCCTCCTGCTCACCCACCGCAAGATCGAGTCGGAGCGCTGGGCATGAACAAGTCTGGTCTGAGATCGTCCGTCTTCCCGGCGGGCCTGGTGGCGGTGGTGGCCTCCCTGACGCCCCTCGTCCGCGGCCAGGGGCGCGTCGCGCTGTGGCAGGTGGGCGTGGGGGTGGTGGTGATCGTGGCCGGCCTCCTCCTCGGCGACAGGCGCGACGTGGACCGGGCCGCCCGCGGCCGGTCCGCCTTCTACGCGACCTCCACCACCGGCCTGGTGCTGGCGGTGCTGGTGGCCCTGGTGGCGGTCAATTACATCGCGGCCAAGCGCAACAAGTCCTGGGACATCACCTCCAAGAAGGTGAACTCGCTGGCGGCGCAGACCACCTCCGCGCTCTCCGGCCTCAAGGAGAAGGTGACCGCGCTCGGCTTCGTGGAGCCGAAGAACCCGATGTACGGGCCGACGGAGGCGCTGCTGCAGCGCTACCACTCCGAGGCGCCGGACAAGTTCGACTACGCCTTCAAGGAGCCGCTGAAGTCGCCGGACCTGGTGGGCAAGTACCAGCTCCGCCAGGGGCAGGACGCCATCATCCTCACCCGCGGCGAGGGCGCCGCCGAGAGCCACGTGACGGTGCCGGTCCCCACCGAGCAGGAGCTCACCAACGGCCTGCTCAAGCTCTCCGCGGTGGGCCAGAAGAAGGTGTACTTCCTGGTCGGCCACGGCGAGTGGGCGCGGGAGGGCGCCCGGGACGCGGAGGGCGCGTACAGGCCGGTCAACGACAGCTCCATCCTGGAGCTCAACCGCGACCTCACCCAGGACGGCTACGCGCCGCAGCAGCTGAACCTGCTGGGGAAGGCGGAGGTGCCGAAGGACTGCTCGGTGCTGATCGTCGCCGGCCCGAAGCAAGCCGTCACCCCGCCGGAGGTGGAGGCGATCAAGAAGTACCTGGCCGAGGGCGGCCGCCTGGCGCTCTTCGTGGACGAGAAGGTGACGACCGGGCTGGACAAGGTGCTGGCCGACTTCGGGCTGCAGGTCGACCCGGGGCTGGTCGCGGACCCGAACCCCCAGGTGGAGAGCCCCTACGACGTCCTCTCGGTCTTCTACGGGTCGCACGAGATCACCCGGCTGCTGCGCTCCGCGCCGCTGATCACGCAGTTCTTCACCACCCGCGGGATCACCCTCCTGCGCGACGGCGTGCCCGCCGGCGTGAAGGCGGAGCCGCTGGTGCTCAGCTCGCCGGAGGCGTGGGAGGAGACCGTCCCGGACCAGAACCCGCAGCCGTCCAACGGCGAGAAGACCGGGCAGATCGCCATCGCCGCGGTGTCGGTCAAGCCGGTCTCCGGCGACGTGAAGGAGAAGCGCAACGAGGAGGGCCGGGTGGTGCTGTTCGGCGACTCCACGCTGCTGGTGGACGCCTACTGGGGGCCTGACGGCAACCGGAACCTGGTGCTCAACGCCGTCGCCTGGGCGTCCAACCAGTTCCAGAAGGTCACCATCCGGCCGCCGGACCGCGACATCTCCACCATCGACCTGGACGAGGCCAAGCTGTCGAAGATCAGCCTGGTGGCCACCGACCTGCTCCCGATGGGCCTGCTCATCGTGGGCATCGCCATCTGGCAGACGAGGCGAAACAAGTGACCCCCCAGCAGCGGAGCGTCGTCACCCTGCTCGGCTTCACCGCCGCGGCGGCGGCGGTGGGCCTGTACGCCTACTTCGGGGTGATGAAAGGGGACGAGAAGGAGGCCGCGCAGAAGGAGTCCGCGGACAAGCTGGTCTCCGGAGGCCCCGCGGAGAAGCTGCCGGACGGCGGCGGCCCGCCTCCCCCCGAATTCACGAAGATCACCGTCCACGCCAAGGGCGAGACCACCACGGTGGAGAAGCAGCCGGACGGCACCTGGCGGATGACCGCGCCGCTGAGCGCGGCGGTGGACCAGTACGTGCTGGACGCGCTCACCACGCAGCTCAAGGACGGCAAGGTCGACCAGAAGGTCGAGGCGGCGCCCACCGACGCGGACCTCCGGAAGTACGGCCTCCAGGAGCCGGCGTGGACGGTGGAGGCCGCCGCCACGGTCCAGGGCGCGCCGAAGCAGGTGAAGCTGGCCGGCGGCGCGGAGAACGCGTTCAACGGGTCCATCTACCTGCGCAAGGACGCGGACCCGGCGGTGTACTCGGCCTCCGGCGGGATGCGCTTCAACCTGGAGAAGAGCAGCTACGACCTGCGGGACAAGCAGGTGCTCTCCGTGGACGAGGCGAAGATCGCGTCCATCGACGTCGCCAAGCCCAAGGGCGGCTACGCGCTGGTCCGCGTCGAGGGCGCGGGCGCGCAGGCGTGGAAGCTCACCAAGCCCAAGCCCCAGGACGCGGACGGCCAGACGGTGATCAACGCGCTGGGGCAGCTCAAGAACGAGCGCGCCACCGCGTTCGTCGCCGACTCCCCCGAGGAGCGGAAGAAGGACGGCCTGGAGTCGCCCGCGCTGGACGTCACCTTCGGCCTCCAGGGCGGGGACAAGGTCCGCCTCCGCCTGGCGAAGGCCGGGGGCAGCGGCGGCGGCAAGCCGGACGCCGGGGCCTCCCCGAGCGACAAGTACTACGCGCTCCGCGAGGACAAGAACGGCGCGGTGCTGGCGGAGGTGAACGCCTCCGCGCTGGGCCACCTGGACAAGTCCGCGGACGACCTGCGCGACAAGTCCGTGCTCCAGTTCGACAAGGACGCGGTGGCGGAGGTGAGCTTCCGGCCGCAGGGCGGCGGCGCCCCCATCCGCGTCACCCGCGACCAGAAGAAGCCCGAGGACGGCGGCGCGCCCACCCCGGCCGAGACCTGGGCGGTCGCGGCCCCCGAGGTGGGCCCGGCCAAGGCGTGGAAGGTGTCCTCCAACCTGTGGACGCTCGGCTCGCTGCAGGCCACCGCCTTCGACGAGGAGAACCCGAAGAGCTGGGACAAGTACGGCATCAACGACAAGTCCCGGCAGGTGGTGCTGCAGGACGCCGCCGGCAAGCCGCTGGCCACGCTCACCGTCGGCTCCGAGGTGAAGGGCAAGGCGAACATGGTGTACGTCCGCGGCACCCGGAACGTGGTGCTGGAGATGGACTCCGCCCGGCTGACGGACCTCCCGCAGAAGGTGGAGGACGTCCTGGACCGGCCGCCCCCTCCTCCACCCCCTCCACCTACCCCGGCCGCGGACGGCGGATCCAGGTAACGCAATCGGCGCGCGGGTGGGGCGTACCAGGGGGCACGGAGGAAGTCCCCGCATGCGCATCGCCTTCGCCGCCGCCGCCCTCGCCGCCACCTTCGCCACCGCCGCCCTCGCCGGGCACGGCGGCGGGCACCTCGTCACCGAGACGCGCCCGCTCCGCGGCTTCACCGGCGTGGAGGTGTCCGTCCCGTTCGACGCGGCCATCCGGGAGGGGCACGACTTCCAGGTGAAGATCCGGGTGGACCAGGACTTGCTCGCGCAGGTGAAGACGGAGATCAAGGACAACACCCTGCACGTCCGCTTCGAGGGCCGCGCCCACGACCTCGACGGGGACTCGCGGATCGAGATCACCCTGCCCGATCTGCGCGCGGTGGCGACGGCCGGCTCCGGCGACGTGAGCGTGACCGCCAGCCGGCGCAAGGACATGAGCATCGCCTCCGCGGGGTCCGGCGACCTCCGGTACGAAGGCCCGGCGGCCCACCTTCGCATCGGCACCTCCGGCTCCGGCGACGTGGGCGTGCACCTGGACGGCGACGCGGAGGACGTGGAGATCGGCACCAAGGGGTCGGGCGACATCCGCGTGGAGGGCGGTCGCGCGCGCGAGCTGGTGGCCGCGGTGGCCGGCTCCGGCAACATCAACGCCGAGGAGCTCACGGCGCGCGACGGCAAGCTCGCCACCTCCGGCTCGGGCGACATCGAGTGCACGCTGGAGGGCGGCCACGCCTCCTTCGCGGTGGCCGGCTCCGGCGGCATCACCTGGCACGGGTCGGCCAGCGTGGACCAGCAGGCGCGCGCCGGCAGCGGCGAGATCCACCACGAGAACTGATGCGCCTCAGACCTCGACCACCACGAACCGGTGGTCGGGGTTGGCGCGCGCCAGGAGCGGCATCGCCACGTTGTAGACGGGCACGCCGGCGCGGGTCTTCCCCTCCGGCACCCCGTGGTGGGCGTGGCCGTGGAAGACCGCCTGCACCGCGAACTGGTCCACCGGCATCGCCAGGCGCGAGGTGCCCAGGAACGGGTGGAGCTCCAGGTTCTCCCCCTCGCAGGTCTCGGGGATGGGCGCGTAGTGCATGATCACCACCTTCTTCGGGGTGTCGAGCTGGGAGAGCGCCGCCTCCAGCTTGAGCGACTCGGAGACCGCCTCCTGCACGAACGCCTTGATCGGCCCCTCGCCGAAGGCCTGGAGGGTGGCGTTGCCGAAGCCGCCGCAGAACCCCTTCACCCCGGCGATGCCCAGCACCTTGTCGAAGATGAAGTGGTCGCCGTCCAGGCAGTGCACGCCCACCTTGGTCAGCTCGGCGCACAGCTCCTCGGCGTGGCCGCTCTCGTAGTCGTGGTTGCCCAGCACCGCCGCCACCGGGACGCGCAGCGCGGACAGCTCCTCGGCCAGCGTCTTCCCCTCGGCGAGCTTGCCGTGGTCGGTGAGGTCGCCGCACAGCACCAGCACCTCGGCCTCGTCGTTCACCTGCTTCACCAACTGGCGGAACCGCCCGTGCTGGTCCTCCCGGCAGTGGAGGTCAGCGACGGCCGCCAGCCGGACCTTCGCGGTCTGATCCCGCGGCATGGGCTCCCCCGGCTCGCGCCTTCTCGTCCCAGCGGCGCCCGTCCTGGTAGCCCCAGCTGGCGATGTCCACCTCGAAGTTCACCCGCGAGATCAGGTTCCCGCGGCACATCTTCCCCGGCCAGTCGCCCTCCTGCACGGACCGCAGCGACCGCGAGAGCAGCTCCACCATCAGCCAGCGCGGCACGGTGCTGCGCTCGGTCGGGTAGGCGAAGCGGAAGAGCTGGAGGTGGGCCAGCAGCACCTCCCAGTGCCGGTCGAAGCGGCGGAGCACCCGCTCCCAGTCCATCTTCGGGCCGGCGGCGCGGATCAGGTGGATGACGTCCGAGCCGTCGAAGCGCTCGCGCTCCAGCACGAAGGCCTTGGACCAGATGATCTCCTCGGGAGGGGCGATCAGGACCGGCTGGCCGAACACCACGCCGGGCTGGGCGTGGGCGAACCACTCGTCGTCCACCACCGCCACCCCGTTGCCGGAGGAGAAGATGAAATCCACGAACCACTCGCCCCGGAACGCCTTGTAGAGCCAGACCTCGTCGGTGCGCTCGGTGCGCCAGCCGTCCGCGGCCAGCACCTCCAGCGCCCGAGGCGCGTCCGCCCGGCGCGGGAACAGGTCCAGGTCCTTGGTGTCGCGGTAGATGCCCGTGTAATGCGCATAGGCGTACGCGCCGCCCACGACGAACGGCACGCCCGCCTCGGTCAGCTTCTGGATGGCCACCGCCCGCGCGCTCAGCTCGCCCTGCTCACGCTTCGCCTCGGCGAGAGAAGCATCCGTCCCCATGTCGCCCGGGTGGTTCGGGTGCCGCGCTTCCATTCCCCCAAACTAGGGAGGGAGTGGGCGCGCGGCGACCCCTGCCGTGGACGCCTGCTCGGCTGCTACTCCCCGGTGATGTTGGGGAGGCCGGCAGGGCCGCCCTTGCCACCGCCGCTGAACAGGTCCTTGAACATGGACATCGGATCAAATCCGCCGCCGCCTCCACCGCCGCCGCCCCCGCCCATCATCTTCTGGATCATGGGCATGACCATTTTCATGATCCCGCCAAGGCCGCCGCCACCTCCGCCGCCGCCGCCGCCGCCGAACAACCCCATGATCGACTGAAGGGGATTTCCACCGCCACCACCCATCAGGCCACCGAGCAAGCCACCCATGCGATCCTCCTGGAACTGAAGGTACTACTACCTTCTACCCCTAAGACCCACATTGGGATTCTCGGTCGCACATATTTTCCGTCTCATTTAATGAGACTGGGGCCCGGCGATTTCTGGGGATTTCTCGACGCAGCGCGGCACGATGGCGGTCTCGTCGCAGCGTTGATCCTCCCGGCACTGGCCACCGCAGGGGATGGGTTTGCACTGCTCGCCTGGCTCGGAGCGCGCGTAGTGCTCCGGGCACGGGCGAGCGGGGATGCTGACCGACGAGGCGGTGCTGGAGGCGGCGGAGAGCGTGCTCCGGATGGCGCGGTCCTGGGTGGCCGTGAGGTTCGGCGGCGTGATGGGGATGGGGATGGGAGCGCAAGCACCCAGCGCGACGGCGAGCGGCAGCAGGCGGAGCACGCCCGCTGTCTACTCCTTCGCCAACTCGGCGGCGACCGCGTCCGCGCTCATCCCCACCAGCACGTCGCGGCGGCGGGCGGCGGGTCACGAAAACCCATTGGAACACGGGCAGTTCCGGTGGGCTTTCTGTTTTCCAGGCCCGCTGGGTCCATAGCCGCAAGCTCGACGTTCCAGCGAGCACACACGGAGATACCCCTCACATGAAGAAGATCCTCGGACTTGCCACCACCGCGCTGCTGGCCACCGCCTGCGGCCGGGACTTCCGCGCCGGACTGCCGACCAAGGAGATGGTCGAGGTCCCGTTCCCCCAGAGCAGCTCCCAGGGCCTCCAGGCGCAGGGCGAGGTCAGCAACGCCAAGACCTCCACCGCGCTCCAGGGCCAGCTGGCGGACGGCTACGTCCTCACCCGCTCCGCCACCGGCACGGTGAACGGCGGCACGCTGTTCGTCCTGGGCCTGCTCAAGGCGATCACCGACAACCCGCCCACCAGCCAGGCCGGCAACACCGCGGTGTGGGGCCCGGGGCATGACACCCTCAGCCGCAACACCTACCAGCTGACGGTGGTGAACACCCAGGGCAACGACTACGCGTACGCGCTGGAGGGCCGCGCCAACGACGCGCCGGACACCGCGTTCGTCCGGGTGCTCGGCGGCACGCACACCGCCGCCTCCGACGACAAGGGCCACGGCAGCTTCCTGCTGGACTGGGACGCGGCCGCCACCCTGCCCGACCACGACGACAACATCGGCTCGGTGATCATCGGCTACGGCAACGACAACAACGATCACGGCGCGGTGGCCGTGGTGGCCCGCTTCGAGGGCGTGCGCGACCAGGACACCGGCGGCACCGTCAACGCCAACTACGCCTACCTCTCCGTGCCGGGCGTGGGCGGCGGCTTCGAGTTCGGGGTGCGCAAGAACATGAACCCGGCCGAGGGCACCACCCTGGAGAACTTCACCATCAAGTCCCGCTGGCTGAGCTCCGGCGCGGGCCGCTCGGATGCGCAGGTCTCCGGCGGCGACCTGGGCGCCAACCAGGCCACCTGGAACGAGTGCTGGGACACCAGCTTCCTGAGCCAGTTCGTCGCGGTCAGCTACGATACGACCGCCGGCTACGGCACCGAGTCGGCCAACTGCGCCATCCAGGGCGCCGAGTACGCCAACCTGTAGCACCGACGCGAGCGTGCAGGAGTGACCGCAACGTCCAGAGCGTTGCAGCTCATCCGGGGCGGTCGGGAGGAACCCGGCCGCTCCGCCCTGCGCGAGCTGTACGAGAAGTACGGGGGCAGCGTGTACGGCCGCTGCCTCTACCTCTTGAAGGACCGGGCCGCGGCGGAGGATGCGATGCAGGACGTGTTCGCCAAGGCCCTCACCACCCTCGACGGGTTCCGCGCCGAGGCCTCGCCGCTGACCTGGCTCCTCCGCATCGCCACCAACCACTGCCTGAACGCCATCCGCTCGGAGAAGGCCGGCTGGCGGGAGCGGTTCGAGCGGCAGGAGGCGGCCAGGCCCGAGGCGCACGGCGGGCCGCAGGCGATGGAGAAGCGGGACGAGGTGCGGCGGCTGTTGCGGCGGTTCGACCCGGAGACGCAGGCGGCCGCCGTCCACTACCACGTCGACGAGATGACGCTGGAGGAGGTGGCCGAGGCGCTCGGGCGGAGCGTCCCCACCATCCGCAAACGCCTGCAGCAGTTCGCCGCGGAGAGCGGCGTCCAGGAGTGGCAGCCATGAGCGAGGCCGGCATGAGCAGCGCGCACGTGGGGTTGATGAAGCTCCGGCAGCTCCGCGCGGGCGAGCTGGGCGGCGACGAGGCGCAGCAGGTCCGCGCCCACGCCGAGGGCTGCGACGACTGCCGCGGAAAGCTGCGGGGCCTGGAGGACGAGCAGGCCCAGTTCCAGGCGGCGGTGAGCTTCGACCGGTTCGCCGCCGGGGTGGAGCGGGCGGTGCGCTCCCACCGGGCGCCCCTGGCGCGGCGCTGGATGGCGCCGGCGATGGCCGCGGCGGCGGCGGTGCTGGTGGTGGTGATGGCCGGGCGGGTGTTCTCCGGGGATCCCGATGGACGCAACCACGTGAAGGGCGGCCCGGAGATCGCCCTCAAGATCGCCAGCCCGAACGGCGCCTCCCAGCGCGACGCCCCGGAGAGCGCCCCCGCCCTGCTCAGCCCCGGCGAGCGCGTGCGCATCGGCTACCGCGCGGTGCAGCACCGGTACGTGACCGTGCTCTCGGTGGACCAGCAGGGCGAGGTGACGTCCATCTACCCCCAGCGCGGCGAGAGCCTCCCCGCCCCCAACGCCTCCGCCATGGTCTACCTGCCGGACAGCCTGGAGTTCACCGGATCCGGCGCCGAGCGGGTGATCGTCATCCTCTCCGACGAGCCGCTGCAGGTCTCGGCGGCGGCGGACGCGGCGCGCCAGGCGTACCGGGCGGCGGGCGGGCAGCTGTCCCGCATGGCGCCGCTCCCGCTCCCCGGCGAGCAGTTCACCCGGATGGTGCAGAAGCCATGAGAAACCTCCTCCTCCTCGCCGCGCTGGTCCTCGCCCAGGCGGCCCCCGCGCAGCAGCTCCGCCGCCTGGCGCTGATCGCCGGCAACGACGAGGGCGGGCGCGACACCAAGCCGCTGGTCTACGCCACCGGGGACGCGCGGAAGGTCCACGAGATCCTCCTCCAACTGGGCGGCGTGCAGGCGGACGACGCCCGGCTGCTGCTCAACGCGCGCCCCCAGGACCTGCTGAGCGCGCTGTCGGAGCTGGAGGCCCGGTCCGCGGAGGCGCGGCGGCGCGGCGACCGGACGGCGCTGCTGGTCTACTTCTCCGGCCACGCCAAGGACGGCGCGCTGCGGATGGGCGACGGCGCGCTCCCGCTGGACGCGCTCAAGGCGCGGCTGGCGGCGGCCCCGGCGGACATCCGGCTGGGCATCTTCGACGCCTGCCGCTCCGGGGCCATGGTGCGCACCAAGGGCGTGCGGCGCGCGCCGGCCTTCGAGGTCCAGTCCGACGCCCGGGCGGACGCGCAGGGGATGGTGATCCTCACCTCCAGCGCCTCCGACGAGGACTCGCAGGAGTCGGACAGCATCGCCGGCAGCTACTTCACCCACCACCTGGTGTCCGGGCTGCGCGGCGACGCGGACCGCTCCGGCGACGGGCGCGTCTCGCTCTCCGAGGCCTACGCCTACGCGTACGACCGGACGGTGGCGGACACCGCGGAGAGCGCGGCGGGCGCCCAGCACCCGACCTTCAGCTACGACCTGGCCGGCAACGGCGACCTGGTCCTCACCGAGGTCTCCAGCCGCCGCGAGGGCCTCCGCTTCCCCGCCGAGGCGCCCCAGGGCGTCTACTACCTGGTGGACGGCCGCGGGCGGGTGGTGGCGGAGGTGCTCAAGGAGGCCGGCGCGGAGCGGCGGATCGTCCTCTCCCCCGGCAGGTACCGGGTGAAGCGGCGCCTGGAGGACCGGCTGCGCATCGGCGACGTGGAGGTGCAGGGCGGGGCCATCTCCACCGTGGACGAGTCCCGGCTGCGCGACGCGCCGTTCTCCGACGACCCGGTGAAGGGCGGCTCCCGGGCGACCTGGTCCATCGGCCTGGCCGCGGCCTACCAGGGCTTCTTCGGGTACCAGGACTACTTCCCGCCCTCCGGCAGCCTGGGCCTGGAGCTGCAGCTGCACCACTACTTCCGGTCGGACTGGATGCTGGACTTCGACGCCACGCTGGGCGGCGGCAAGGGGGAGGTGCCGCTGTCCACCATCTCCGGGACGGTCCCGTACCAGTTCACCCAGCTCTCGGTGGGCAGCTCGATCATCACCCAGTGGCCGATGGGGGACCTGGTGCCGTTCGCCGGCGTGCGCCTGTCGTTCATGGTGCTCGGGAGGCGGTTCGACCCGGCGATCTTCGCCAAGGAGTACCAGGCGATGTTCACCTGGTCGCCGGGGGCGGTGGTGGGCGTGAAGTGGCACTTCGCCGGCGGGTGGCACGCGGTGGCGCGCCTGCGGCTGCAGTACCTGAACTACAACATCGACGAGAATCGCCACTTCGGGTTCGGCGAGCTCGGGGCCATGGTGGGTTATGCGTTCTAGCCTCTTCGCATCCTTCTCTGCCGTCCTCCTCCTCGCCGGCTCCGGGTGCGGCGGCGACTGGTCCAACGAGGACGTGGAGTTCGCCGCTTCGCTGCCCCACCGCTCCGACGTGACGGTGAGCCTGCCTCTGCAGAGCGGGCTGAGCGCCTCCGGCCTGCGCGAGAGCGGCGCCACCGCCTGGGCCGTGGGCGACCCGTCCACGGCGGCCACCGACACCCGCAACGCGGCGCACGGCCTGGACATGACGGCCGAGCTCTTCATCACCATCTTGGAGACCGCGACGCGGACGCCCCCCAACGTCCGCACGCAGGAGCTGCGCATCTGGGGGCCGTTCCCCGCCAACGACTCGCCGGGCTGGGAGCTCCAGATCGTGATGACCCGGCAGCCGGTGGTGATCGACGCCCGCGGGCCCGACCCCATCGAGGGCTTCTACTGGCAGATCCAGTACAAGGAGGTGAGCGCCCAGGACTGGCGGCAGCCGCCGCTGGTGGAGGGCTTCTACCAGCCGGGGGAGATCCGCCACGGGCTGGGCGCGGTGATGTTCTACGCCGGCGAGTTCCGCGCCTCCGGGATGCCCAGCGCGAAGAACCTGAGCGACCTGGGCACGCTCCGCCGGCTGTTCCTGGTCTACGACACCCGGGCGGACCAGCCGCACACCATCGTGCTCCAGGCCACCGACGACGCGGGGCAGGTCGCCACCATCGCCTACCAGGAGCTGGCCACGCTCTCCGGCCGGCTGGTGTTCGACGTCCACACCAACGATCCCAACGCCACGCACCTCCAGGCCGCGGCCCGCTGGACCCCGGAATTCCGCGGGCGGAGCGACATGGCGGTGGTGGAGGGGATGGCCGCCGGAGCCCACGCGGTGGAGTGCTGGGACGGGCAGCAAAACGTGTCCTTCGTGTACAACCCGTGGAACGGCATCATCGCGGGCGACGAGCAGCGGGACTGCGCCTTCGGGCCGCCCTGACGTACAGTCGATTCTCCCAACGGGAGGGAGAACCGCACATGCTTCGAATCCGCTTCGTCGCGGCCGCCATCGCGGCGGTCGCCGCTACCCTCATGGCCTGCCAGGGCTCGCCGGGTCCCACCGGTCCCGAGGGCCCGCCCGGGCAGCAGGGCGCCACCGGCGCGGCCGGCGCGCAGGGCCCCGCCGGCCCGACGGGCGCCACCGGCGCGGCGGGCGCGGACGGGCAGCTCCGCATCTACGGCGACGGGTCGGGCGGGTCGCTCACCATCTCCGCCAGCACCAACTGGAGCGTCACGCCCCCGGCCCAGCAGAACTTCCAGTTCAGCGACCTGACCATCAACTCCGGCTTCACGCTCACCGTCGCCAGCGGCACGGTGATCCGGGTGAACGGACCCTTCGTGAACAACGGCACCATCACCGTCTCCACCTACGAGGCGGGCGGCACCATCGACATCGGGACCGCCGCCGTGGAGGCGACGACCCGCCCGGGCGGCCAGGGCATCGCCCGGTCCTTGCCGGGCTTCGGGGAGCGCAACAGCGGCGCCGGCACCGCCGAGCAGTTCGGCGCCGGCGGGCTGGGTGTGGGAAACCAGGTCGCCGGCGGCCACATCGTCAATCCAGGCCCCAAGGGCGGCTCCGGCGGGGCGGGATGCCTCACCGGCACCACCGGCACCACCCCCAGCAATGGAGGCGACGGCGGGGGGACGCTGGTCATCCTGGCGGCGGGCACGCTCACCAACGCCGGGATCATCAACGCCAACGGCGTGACGGTGACCGCCTCGGGCGCGGGCGGGGGGGGCGGGGGCGTGGTGATCCTGGCCTCCAAGACCTCCGTGACCAACACCGGCACCATCAACGCCCTCGGCGGGGCAGGCGCCCTCAGCGGCATCTCCAACGGGCCGGGCGGCGGCGGCGGTGGCGGGATCATCCAGCTCATCGGCCCCACCGTCAGCGCGGGCGCCACCTTCGTCACCGCGGGCGCGGCGGGGGTCGCGGGGGCCGCCGGCAGCATCACCGGGACGGGGAGCCGTCAGGGCGGCGCCGGCGGCGGTGGCTCCGGAGGGGATGGTGGCCGGGGCGGCTCCATCACCACCGCGAACAGCCCGAGCACCGCCTCCGCCGGCTCCCCCGGCATCAGCCTGACGCGGACCATCGACCCCACCGCGCTCTTCTAGGCGCGCAGGGCCCACGCGGCCGCGGCGGCGGCCGCTGTGAGCACCAGGGCGATCCGGCCCAGCTCCAGCGGCCACCCCCACCGCTTGCCCTCGGTGAGGCCGCTCCAGGCCAGAAGCGACAGCACCACCAGCCCCGCGCCCGCGGCCAGCA
>Ga0134122_10000392_pt1 | contig 29088 bp, 33 predicted proteins | sample KB302_FD_96461 | JGI IMG/M metagenome (GOLD analysis project Ga0134122, IMG submission 96461) | Terrestrial soil microbial communities without Nitrogen fertilizer from Kellogg Biological Station, Michigan, USA - KB3-0-2 | ecosystem: Environmental > Terrestrial > Soil > Unclassified ...
CGGGCAGCCGGGCCAGCCGGGTCAGCCCGGAGGCCAGCCGGGTGGGCAGGCGGCCCCGCCGCCCGTGCAGAGCGTCGAGGGCGGACACGCCTCCATGGAGGCGGCACCCCGCCCACCTCCCGCGCCGGAGCCGTCCGCTCCGCCGCCGCCTCCTCCAGCGCCGCCGGACGGCGGCGAACCCGGGCAGGGATAGTTGCGCCCTTCGGGGCGCGGCGCGCCACGGCACCTGTGGGGGGCGCTTGCGCGTTGGCGGTGGCGCAGGACGCGACGGAAGCACCCCGAACCCTGATCCGCGCAGCGTCCAGGTCCATGCCAACTGGCGCGCGAAGCGCGCACCATGACGTACCTCTCGCGGCCCAGCGCCGGAGCGCGTCCGGCGCTAACATGTCGACCGTGAAGTGGTCCCCCACCGCCGCGCTGGTGCTGTGCCTGGCCGCGGGCGGGTGCAAGCGCGATCACCCCTTTGTCGTCGAGCGCACGGAGATCGGCGCCTGGGGCGCGCTCTCCCGCGCCGGCGCGGCCGCTTCTCGCGGCGACGTCGAGCAACTCCTCACCGCCCGCCTCACCGCCGCCGGCTTCAAGGTCCTCGACGCCTCCTCCAGCGAGGATCCCCCCGAGGGCGCGCTCAAGCTCACCCTCGACATCCCCCTGGCCCAGGAGAACCCCGCCCGCGTCGGGGTCCTCCTGCAGCTCCGCCGCCGCGCGCCCCCGTCCAGCGCCGGCCCCGGCTCCCCCCGCTACGAGGCCGAGGGCGTGGGCGAGGCCCCCTCCGGCGCCCAGGGCGAGGTGGCCTTGAAGTCCGCCCTGGAGGCCGCCGTCGACCAGGCGCTGCGGCGCGCCCGCGTCCAGCTCCAGGCCGCCGGCAAGTCCGACGACGCGCTGGTGAAGGACCTCGCCTCCAAGGACTCCACCATCCGCGGCGCCGCCGTCCGCATCCTCACCGACCGCCGGAACCCGGCCGTCACCCAGGCGCTGCTGGACCAGCTGGGCTCCAGCGACCCGGACGAGGTGCGCCGCGCCATCGGCGCGCTGGTGGAGATGAAGGAGACGCGCGCGGTCCCCCAGCTGATCGAGCTGGGCAACGCCCACGACCCCGTCTTCCTCCGCGAGGTGATCTACGCCCTGGCCGGCATCGGCGGGGACGAGGCGCAGGCGTACCTCTACACGGTGGCGCAGGGCCACGACCACCCGGCCATCCGCGAGGCCGCGCAGCAGGCCCTTGACGAGCTGTCCCGCTCCGAGCAGAAGCCGGACCGCGGCCTCTCCTCGCGCGAGCGCGAGCGCGAAGGCGACGGCGACGGCGAGGCCGCGCGCCACTAACGGAAGCGGAGGAGCGAACCGTGCAAAAGGTCGTGCTGGTCACCGCGCTGGCGGCGGCGTCCGCCGGGTGCGCCATGTTCGGAGGTGGGAAGCCGGCGAGCGACTGGAAGCCGCTGGAGCCGGCCGCGTACTACCCGCTGGCGGTGGGCAACTCCTGGAAGTACTCGGCCAACGTCCTCGGCAGCCACAGCGAGGACACCATCACCATCGTCAAGAACGACTTCGGCTGGTTCGTGGACGACCACAAGGGCCGCCTCAAGGTGGACCCCTACGGCCTCCGGGACGACAAGCGCTACCTGATCCGCGAGCCGCTGGCGGAGGGGAAGACCTGGACCAGCGTCGTCTCCGTGCAGTCCGTGGAGCACGCCAAGATCGTCGGCACCGACGAGTCGATCACCGTCCTCGCCGGCGTCTTCGACCACTGCCTCACCGTGGAGACCACCAACCGCCAGGACGAGACCAAGACCCTGGTCAACCGGACCACCTACGCGCCCCGCGTCGGCATCGTGAAGATCCAGGTGGCGCTGGACGCCGAGGGCAAGCTCACCCCGCAGACCGACGTGGAGCTGGTCTCGTACCACGTCGCGCCCCCTCCGGCGCCGGCCAAGCCCGCGGGGCCGGCCAAGTGAGGGAGATCGGCATCGCGCTGCTCGGCCTGGGCAACGTGGGCCTGGGCACGGCGCGCATCCTCGAATCCCACGCCGGGGACATCGAGCGCCGCCTGGGCGCCAGGGTCCACGTCCGCCACGTCCTGGTCCGCGACGGCGCCAGGGCCCGCGAGGCCGGCTCGCTCAAGGACCGGCTCACCACCGACTACGAGAAGATCCTCGCCGACCCCAAGGTGGAGATCGTCGCCGAGCTGATGGGCGGGGTGGACCAGGCCCGCGCCCACCTCCTCCGCGCCATCGACGGCGGCCGCCACGTGGTCACCGCCAACAAGGCGCTGCTCTCCCAGCACGGCGAGGAGCTGTTCGCCCGCGCCCTCCAGCGCGGCGTGGACCTCCACTTCGAGGGCGCGGTGTGCGGCGGCATCCCCATCATCCGGACCCTGCGCGAGTCGCTCGCCTCCGACCGGATCGAGGAGCTGTACGGCATCGTCAACGGCACCACCAACCTCATCCTCACCGCGATGGCGGAGGAGGGCGCCTCCTACGCGGACGCGCTCGCCCGCGCGCAGCAGCTGGGCTACGCCGAGGCGGACCCCACCCTGGACGTGAGCGGGATGGACGCCGCGCAGAAGCTGTGCCTGCTGGCGCAGCTGGCCTTCAGCGCCCGCCTGAAGCCGGAGCAGGTGGCGGTGGAGGGGATCACGCTGCTGGCCCCGCCGGACTTCGCCTTCGCCAAGGAGTTCGGGTACGCGATCAAGCTGCTCGCCTCCGCCCGCCGGGTGGCGGAGGGCGAGATCGACGTCCGGGTGCACCCGGCGCTCGTCCCGGAGACCAGCCCGCTGGCCGAGGTGCGCGGCGGCTTCAACGCGGTCCTCCTCAACAGCGCGGCGCTGGGGCGGTCGCTCTACTCCGGCCTGGGCGCGGGCGCCATGCCCACCGGGTCGGCGGTGGTGGCGGACGTGATCGACATCTGCCGCAACCTGCTCGCCGGCGTCTCCGGCCGCCTCCCCATGCTCTGTCCGCCGCACCTGCACGACGTGCGCGTGCGCGCCCCGGGCGAGCGCGCCGGCCCCTTCTACCTGCGCTTCTCCGTCAGCGACGTGCCCGGCGTGCTGGGGCGGATCGCCGGCGTGCTGGGAGAGAAGGGGATCAGCATCGCCTCCGTCATCCAGCGCGCCCCGAAGCAGGGCGGCGCGGAGGGCCAGGCCACCGTAGTGGTCTTCACCCACTCGGCCCGCGAGGCGGACGTGCTGGCCGCGGTGGCGTGGATCGACTCGCTGTCCAGCACCCGGTCCCCCACGCGGCTGCTCCGGATCGAGGAAGGCCCGACGCTGTAGACTGGTCTTCGATGGCGGAGCCCTCCGAACAGACCAACGAGGAGCTGATCCTCGGGTTCCTCGCGGACGGGGGGGACGAGCTCACCTCCGGGGAGGCGCTCTCCAACAAGCTGGGCCTGTCCCGCGCCGCGGTGTGGAAGCACGTGGAGTCCCTGCGCGCCAAGGGCTACCGCATCGACGCGGTGCCGGCGCGCGGCTACCGCCTGGTGGAGGTGCCGGACCGGCTCACCAGCCTGGAGCTGAACCCGCTGCTGTCCACCAACGAGCTGGGGCGGACGGTGCACGCGCTGGACGCCGTGCCCTCCACCAACGAGGTGGCCATGCAGCTGGCCATCGACGGCGCCGCCCACGGCGAGGTGGTGATCGCCGAGCAGCAGACCCGCGGCAAGGGCCGGCGCGGGCGGTCCTGGGTCTCCCCGCCGGGGGTCAACCTCTACTGCAGCGCCATCCTGCGGCCGGACCTGCCGCCCCAGCGCGCCCCGGAGATCACCCTCACCGCCGCGGTGGCCCTGGCGGAGACGCTGCGCGACTCGCACGCGGACGCGTGGATCAAGTGGCCCAACGACGTCCAGGTGAACGGGAAGAAGATCGCCGGCATCCTCACCGAGCTCTCCGCCGACACCGACCAGATCCACCACGTGGTGCTGGGCATCGGCGTGAACCTCAACTGCAAGGTGGAGGACCTGGGCCCGGACGTGGCGCCGGCCGCCACCTCCTTGATGGAGGCGCGGGGGGAGAAGGTCCCGCGCGCCCTCTTCACCGCCGCGCTCTTCGGGCGGCTGGAGCAGCGGCTGGACCAGCACGCCCGCGACGGGTTCGCGCCCATCCAGAAGGCGTGGCGCCAGATGTCGTCCACCCTGGGGCAGGAGGTGCTGGTCCGCACCGACCGCGCCGAGCTGCGCGGGGTGGCCGAGGACATCGACGAGCTGGGCGCGCTGGTGCTGCGCCTGCCCGGCGGCGGCCTGGAGCGGGTCCTGGCCGGGGACGTGGAGCAGGTGCGCGGCAAGCGGTAGTGCTTGCGGGTCCAGGGCCCGCGAGTACAGTGCGCGCCCCGTAAACCTCCCAACCCGGAGAATCCATGAACGTCTCGAAGCTGTGCCGAGCCGCCGCGGTCGCAGTCGCCCTCTTCAGCCTCCCCGCCCTCGCCAAGCCGCCCGCCGGCTGCGAGGCCATGGCGGACAACGCCAAGGTGAAGGCCGCGCTGCAGGCGGTGGTGAAGGAGGGCGCCGCGGGCAACGGCGGCCTGGGCACCGAAATGTGGGCCACCCTGGTGAACCGCGACGGCCTCGTCTGCGTGGTGGCGTTCAGCGGCGCGGGCCGCGGCGACCAGTGGCCGGGCAGCCGGCAGATCTCGGCGGAGAAGGCGAACACCGCCAACGCGTTCAGCCTGCCGGGCCTGTCCCTCTCCACCGCCAACCTGTTCGCGCCCACCCAGCCGGGCGGCAGCCTCTACGGCCTGCACTACACCAACCTCGCCGACGCGAACGTGATCTACGCCGGCCCCGCGGAGAAGTACGGCACCGCGGAGGACCCGATGGTGGGCAAGCGCCCGGGCGGCATCGTCGCCTTCGGCGGCGGCCTGGCGCTCTACGACGACAAGGGCCACCTGGTGGGCGCGCTGGGCGTGAGCGGCGACACCGCGTGCGCGGACCACGTCATCGCGTGGAAGCTCCGCAAGGCGCTCAAGCTGGACTTCGTCCCCAAGGGCCTGGGGGCGACCGACAACATGATCCTCGACTACAAGGCGGGCGCCAGCGCGGGCGGCTTCGGCCACCCCAGCTGCAGCCCTCAGGTGGAGGCGATCATCAACAAGCTGCCGGAGACCCAGGCGATCAGCAAGCCGGCTCCCGCGCCCGAGAAGAAGCCGTAGGTCTCCGGGGGTAGACTGCCGGCCGGGATGCTGCTCGCGATCGACGTCGGCAACACCAACACCGTGCTCGGGGTGTACGAGGGCCGAAAGCTGCTGGAGCACTGGCGGCTGGAGACCCACCCCAACCGCACGGACGACGAGTACGGCATCCTGGTCCGGCAGCTGCTGCAGCACGTCCGGATCGACGGCGACAAGGTCAAGGCGGTGGCGGTCTCCAGCGTCGTCCCGCCCATGCAGCGGGCGCTGGAGCGGATGGCGCGGCGGTACTTCAACGCCGCGCCCATGTTCGTCGGCCCCGGGGTGAAGACCGGGATGCCCATCCTCTGCGACAACCCGCGCGAGGTGGGCGCGGACCGGGTGGTCAACGCCGTGGCCGCCTACGAGAAGGTGAAGGGCGCGCTGATCGTGGTCGACTTCGGCACCGCCACCACCTTCGACGCGGTGAGCGCCAAGGGCGAGTACCTGGGCGGGTCCATCTGCCCGGGCGTCGCCATCTCCCTGGAGGCGCTGGTCACCCACGCCTCCAAGCTGCCGCGGGTGGAGCTGGCCCGGCCGCCGCACGTGGTGGGCCGCAACACCGTCCACTCCATGCAGTCCGGCCTGGTGTTCGGCTACGTGTCGCTGGTGGACGGGCTGTGCGCGCGGATGCAGGAGGAGCTGGGCGCGTCCATGCGGGTCATCGCCACCGGGGACCTCGCCCCCCTGGTGGCCTCCGAGTCCAAGGCCATCCACGAGGTGGACGAATTCCTGACCCTGGACGGCCTGCGCATCATCCACGAGAGGAACCACGCACCATGAGCGATCAAGCGCAGCCCGCCCCGGCGGGCGGCGAGGGCTGTCCGATCAACTCGGAGTTCCTGCCCCCCAACATGCGCAAGCACGTGGACCCCAAGGCCCCGGTCCCGCTGCGCATGATGGCCGCCAAGAGCCTGGTGCCGCTGTCGCCGCCCGACATGGTCGGCGCGCTGTTCATGCTCACGTACGACCCCGACCAGGCCGTGCGCGACACCGCGGCGAAGACGGCCGTCGGGCTGCCGGACCGCATCTTGTCCACCGCGCTGCGCGACGAGGGGGTGAAGGCGCCGGCGCTGGGCTACTTCCTCCGCGCGCTGGCGGGCAAGGAGCAGTACGAGGAGCCGCTCATCCTCAACGCCACCACGCCCGACGAGGACGTGGCGGCGTGCGCGCTGCGGTGCTCGGCCAAGGTGGCGGAGATCATCAGCCAGAACCAGCTGCGCATCCTCCGCCACACGGACATCATCCGCCAGCTCTGCCAGAACCCGAACGCCTCCCCGGCGCTGATCGACTCCGTGTGCGACTTCGCGGTCCGCTCCGGCGTCGTCCTCGACGACGTGCCCCAGATCCAGGCCGCGCGGGTGCGCGTGTTCGGAGAGGAGGCGCTGGAGCAGCCGCCCGACCCCGGCCCCACCGCGGACGACGTGATGGCCGAATACGCCGGCCTCGCCGAGGAGGGCGCGCCGCCGATGGAGGAGGGGAAGCGGCTCACCCTCACCCAGAAGATCATGAAGATGAGCGTGGCGGAGAAGGTCAAGCTCGCCACGGTGGGGAACAAGGAGGCGCGCTCGCTGCTGGTGCGCGACTCCAACCGGCTGGTCTCGGTGGCGGCGGTGCGCAGCCCGCGGATCACCGACGGCGAGATCCTCACCATCGCCAACAACCGCGCCGCGCCGGACGAGGTGCTGCGCGTGATCTACATGAACCGGGAGTGGACCAAGATGTACCCGCTCAAGGTCGCCCTGGTGAAGAACCCGAAGACGCCGTCCGGGATCGCGATGAGGTTCCTCGGCACCCTGCGCGAGTCGGAGGTGAAGGACCTGGCCCGCAACAAGAACGTCCCCTCCGGCATCCAGATGCAGGCGAAGAAGATGATGGACAAGAAGAGCGGCCCGAGGAAGTAGGACGGCGGACGACGTGAAGATCACCACCTGGAACGTGAACGGCATCCGCGCCCGCGAGGCGCAGCTGCTGGAGTGGGTGCAGCGCGAGCGGCCGGACGTGATCTGCCTCCAGGAGGTGAAGGCGTCCCCGGAGGACGTGCCCCCCTCGCTGTGCAACCTGGAGGGGTACTGGTGCTACTGGCACGGGTACAAGGGCTACTCCGGCGTCGGGCTGCACCTTCGCCGGGAGATGTTCCCGGTCAAGCCCGCCTTCTCGCACCCTCCCTTCGACACCGAGCAGCGCGTCGTCTGCGCCCAGGTGGACGACCTGCTGATCGCGTCCATCTACGTGCCGAACGGGGGCAAGGACTACCCGGCCAAGGAGCGGTTCCTGGAGGCGCTCGACCAGTTCGTGGCGGCGCAGCTGGGAGCGGGCGCGCGCCTGATCCTGTGCGGGGACCTCAACGTGGCGCGGGAGCCGCGAGACGTGCACGAGAAGCTCCGCGACCCCAAGGAGGTCGGCCAGACGCCGGTGGAGCAGGCGATGCTGGAGCGGATCATCGGCCGCGGGTTGGTGGACCTGCTCCGGCACTACGACCCGGCCAACGACCAGCTGTTCACCTGGTGGGCGCCGTGGCGGAAGTACCGCGAGCGCAACATCGGGTGGCGGCTGGATTACGTGCTGGCGTCGAAGGCGGTGGCGGAGAAGGCGGAGGGGTGCCGGTCGTTCCGCGAGTTCGGCGCGTCCGACCACGCGCCGGTGGTGGCCACGTTCCAGCCGGGGCTGGTGAAGGTGCCGGACGTGGTCCCGGAGGTTCCGGCGGAGCCACCACCACCGCCGCCGCCCGCGGGTCAGCTCTCCCTGGACCTGGGCGGCAAGTCAGGGTGAGGAGGCGCGGTGGCGCTGGCGCTCCTCGGAGCGCGCCTTGAGGTTGGCGAGGCTCTCGTCGAACCGCTTGGTGAGGTCGGACTCCACCATCGGGCCGAAGTAGCGGCCGAGGTAGCTGTTGGTGAAGTCCACCTCGTCGCGCCAGGTGACCTTCGTCCCCGGGCCGTCCGGCTCGAACGTGATCCGCCCGTCTATTCCGACCTTCATCTGGTCGAGTTGGAGGTGGAACTTCACGCCGTGCTGAGGGTCGCCCTCCAGGATCCGCAGCGAGCCGGGGCCTCCTCCGTTCTCCGGCTCCCACTTCTGGATGGCGCCCGGGCCGACCTCGGGGCCCTCGTAGGTGGGCTTGAAGGTGGGGTCCCGGCGCGGGTTCCAGGCCGTCCACTCCGGCCAGGCGCGCAACATGGCGACGTCCGGGTAGATCAGCTCGGGGGTGGCGGCGATGGTCACCGACCGCTCGGAGGCGACTTTCTTGGGGAGGACCAGGCCCGCGCCCCCCAGGACCAGCGCCAAGGCCACGACAATGATCAGGATCCGGCGTTTCATGGGGTACTTACGGTACCTTAGATGTCAGGAAACTTGGTCCTGGTTTTGCCGGAGAATGCCGGCATAGAAGTGCGGCTCTCCCTGGTTTTCCTTCAGGTTTTCGATGATCTCAGGCGTACGGAAGACTACCCCGCAGCCGACGTCCACCGGCACGGCTCAAGCGCAGCAGCCCGCCCCCTCCCAGGTGGGCCGCGGCGGCGGTAGCGCCGGGGACGCGTCGACGTTCGATTCCACTCCAACCACCACGCCGCCGCCGGTCACCACGACGCCGGACCAGACGACGACGCCGACGCAGACCACCACGCCGACGCAAACGACGACGCCGACGCAGACCACCACGCCGACCCAGACCACGCCTGGGACGGACACGGTCCCGACGCCTCCGGCGCCTCCCGCGTGGTCCTTCTCCTCCACCATCAACGCGGACCGCGCCAAGGCCACCCGCGACGCGCTCAACAAGTACGCCGCCGGCGACGAGAAGGCGGCGGCGCGCCTCACCCCGACGATCATCGACGCGCTGGTGAACGGGGTCGGAACGCCCAAGTCCCAGTCCATCCTCGGGCAGGAGGGCGTGCTCGGCCGCCGCCAGGCGATGGACGCCGCCCGCGCGCTCACCGGGATGCCGCAGGCCGCGTACGACCAGGTCTCCGCGATGCTGGACCAGGCCGGCCAGGGCCCGGACGGCAAGGTGGTGGACGGCGCCAGCCCCGACACCGAGCGCGCGCTCATCCTCAAGGCGGCCGCGGCGCGCACCGCGCCCCTGGGCGACGCCAACGCGCAGGAGCAGGCGGTGGGCGAGCTCCAGTGGTTCTCCAACACCATCCGCGGGCAGGGCCGCGACCAGGTCATCCAGCAGACCTCCGTGGTGGACGTCGACGACACCAAGAACACCTCCACCGCCAACCCGCTGGACTCCACCGTCACCAACGACCAGAAGGCGGACAACGACGGCTACGCGCAGCGCTTCACCAGCTCCTGCGCGCCCGCGGTGGCCGCCATGGTGCGCGGCGAGGCGGACCCGGTGTTCGCGCTGATGCTCAACGCGGACGGGCTGCAGAACAACGACCCCACCTCGGACGGGTCCAGCCTGGAGAAGGCGGTGCTGCAGAAGGACCGCTTCTTCAATGACACGAACCCGGACGTGCAGCTCACCCCGGATCAGCTGGCGGCGTTCAGGAAGGACGGCTCCCTGCCTCCCGGCGTCGAGCACAAGACCGGCGAGGCCGTCTCCCGCGTGGGCCAGCAGGCCCGCAAGGTGATGGACGAGAAGCTGGACGAGGCCGTCGCCGCCGGGACCATCACCAAGCCCCAGGCCGAGGCGCTCCGCAAGGACACCCAGGGCGGCACCCTCACGGACGCGGAGAGCACGGACCGCGACGCGGCGCTGAAGGCGGTGCGCGACGCCAACGGCAACCACCCCACCGACTTCGAGCTGAAGGCGATGCGCGGGGACAAGCCGCGCGAGGACTTCATGCTGATGGCCCACGCGCTCCGCGACCTGGCCAGCGGCGTCACCAACACCGACTACTGGGACTTCAACGCCGGCAAGTCGATGGACGGGCCGATGCTGGACAAGATGGAGAAGGTCCTCAGCTCCGGGGTGGATCTCCCGGCCCGGCTCTCCACGCCGGGGCAGGACGGCGGGCACTTCATCATGTTCACGGACGTGCGGAACCAGGGGGGCGAGCGCGAGTTCCTCGCCTCCGACCCGTGGTCCGGCCGCTCCACCTGGCTGAAGGAGTCCGACCTGGTCAACCCGAAGTCCGACTGGCCGCGCCGGGAGTTCAACGTCTTCTGGCAACAGGTCACGGACGTGTTCGCGCCGATTGACTTCATCAAGCCGGACGGCCAGTAGTCCGGCGGGTGAACGAGCTCCACGTACATCCGAAAGCGACGGTCGATGAGGGCGCCCGCGTCGGCGCCGGGACCCGCGTCTGGGCCAACGCGCACGTGATGGCCGGCGCGGAGGTCGGCGCCGGCTGCAACCTCGGTGAAGGCGTGTTCGTCGAGGCCGGCGCGGTGATCGGCGACGAGGTCACGATCAAGAACGGCGTGCAGGTCTGGGAGGCCGTCCGCGTCGGGAACAAGTGCTTCCTCGGGCCGAACGCCACCTTCACCAACGACGTCTTCCCCAGGTCGTGGAAGCGGCCGAAGGAGTCGTGGCTGACCGCCACCGCGCTGGAGGAGGGCGCCACGCTGGGCGCCAACGTCACCGTGGTCGCGGGGGTGACGATCGGCCGCTACGCGATGGTGGGGGCCGGCGCGGTGGTGACGCGCGACGTGCCCGCGTACGCGCTGGTGTTCGGCAACCCGGCTCGGGTCCGGGGGTGGGTGTGCGAGTGCGGGCCGAAGCTGGCGCTCCGGGCGGGGAAGGCGACGTGCGCGGCGTGCGGGAAGCGCTGGGTGCTGAAGGGGAAGGCGCTCACGAGTGGATCCCTAGCCTCCGCGCGGCAGCGCCGGCGAGCAGCGGCGACACCGCCGAAGGGGAAGGCGCTCACGACCGCAGACCCAGCCGCAGCAAGACGAGCGGCCGCAAGATCGACCACCAGCCGGTGATGGGCGCCATCTTCGTCTGCCCGGCCTTCCGCGGCGGGTACGTCTTGGTGCAGGGCACCTCGGCGGTGCGGTAGCCGAGCGTGATCGCCTTGTAGAGCAGGTACGGCTCCAACTCGTACTGATCGAGCCACGGCTGGTCGAGCCTGATCCGCGGGTCCTCGAGCAGCGTGGCGCGGAGGGCGCGGAAGCCGTTGGTGCTCTCGGTGAGGCGGCGGCCGACGCAGGCGGAGAAGAGGAGCGGGTGGACCCGCGTCGCGATCCGCCGGTACGCCGGCATGTCGCCGAAGGTCTGCGCCTTGAGGAAGCGGCTGCCCTGCACGAAGTCGGCCTCGCCGCGGACGATGGGCCCCACCAGGTCGGGGATCTCCTCCGGCTCGTCCTTGTCGTTGCCGGCCATCACCACGATGACGTCGGCGCCGCGCGCGCGCGCTTCCTGGAACCCGCGGCGGATGGCGGCGCCCACGCCCATCACCCGGCCCAGGCGGACTACCGTGGCGCCGCGCGACTCCGCCGCCGCGGCCGATCCGTCCGTGGACCCGTCGTCGATCACCAGCAGCTCGTCGGCGATCGGCCGGCGCATCCCCCGGACGCGCTCCACCACGCGCGCGATCTTCGCCTCCTCGTCGAGGCACGGGGCGATGACGGCGATCTTCTTGCCGTCCAGCATCAACCCGCCAGCGCGGCCCGGAGCGCGTCCGCCACGCGCTGCTGCTGCTCCGGGGTGATCTCCGCGTACATCGGGAGGGAGAGGATCTCCTTCGCCGCCCGTTCCGTGTGCGGGAAGTCGCCCTCCTTGTGGCCCAGCGCCTTGTATGCGCCCTGCAGGTGGATCGGCACCGGGTAGTGCACCCCCGCGCCGATGCCATGGTCCTGGAGGGACTTCAGCACCTGGTCGCGCCCGGGCACGCGCACCACGTAGAGGTAGAAGATGGGCTCGTTCCCCTCCATCGTCTCCGGGAGCTGGGCGCCGGGGATGCCGCGGAGGAGCTCGTCGTAGCGGCGCGCGGCCTGGCGCCGCTGCTCGTTCCACGCCGCCAGGTGCTTCAGCTTGGCGCTCAGCACCACCGCCTGGAGCGAGTCCAGCCGCGAGTTGAAGCCCTGCTCGGGGTGGTAGTACTTCACGTCGCTGCCGTAGTTGCGCAGCGCGCGGATCCGCTTCTCCAGGTCCGCGTCGCGCGTCAGCACCGCCCCGGCGTCGCCCGCGGCCCCCAGGTTCTTGCTCGGGTAGAAGCTGGTGGGGGCGGCGATCCCGGAGGCGCCGATGCTCGCGCCGCGCCGCTTTGCCCCCTGCGCCTGCGCGGCGTCCTCGATCAGCGGGAGGCCGGGGAGCGCCTGCTGCAGCGCCTCCATCGGCGCCAACTGCCCGAACAGGTGCACCGCGATGGCGGCCTTCGTCCTCGGCGTGCGGCGCTCGGCGGCGCGGGCGGGGTCGATCAGCTGGTAGCGCGGGTCCACGTCCACCAGCACCGGCGTGGCGCCCGCGCGCGAGACCGCCAGCGCGGTGGCGATGAAGGTGTTGGCGGGGAGGATGACCTCGTCCCCCGGTCCGATGCCCGCGGCGCGCAGCACCAGCTCGATGGCGTCGGTGCCGTTGGCCACCCCGATGCAGTGGGGGACGGCGCAGAAGCGCGCGAAGGCCTCCTCGAACGCCTGCACCTCCTTGCCGAGGATGTAGGCGCCGGTGGCGAAGATCTGGTCGATCGCGGCTTTGACTTCATCCGCCACCTGCCGGTGCTGCGCCGGGAGATCGACCAGCGGGATCATCGGCTCACCGCCTCTTCACGCCCGCCGTTCTTCATCGATCTCGAGGCCGCCTCCAGCGCCCGCACCACCGCCGCCGCCGCGCGCCCGCCGCCGATGGGCGGAGTGCCCTTGATGATGCAGTCCAGGAAGTGCTCGCACTCGGCGCGGAGCGGTTCGCCCACCGGCACCCTGGGGATCAGGATGTCTCCCTCGCGGACCTGGCTGCGGAAGGCCGCGTAGGTGTCCGTGTAGGGCTGCGACTTCTGCTCCGTCACGTGCTTGTCGTAGATGCGCACCGGCTCCAGCGACTGCATGTCGTCGAACGTCAGCATCCGCCGGTCCCCGATCACGCTCACCAGCCGGTCCTTGCGCGGGTTGAGCCAGCTGGCGTGGATGTGGACCAGCACGTCGTTCGGGTAACGGAAGGTGAGGAAGGTCGCGTCGGCGAGGCCGGGGTTGATCCACGCGCCGCCCACCGCGTTCACGACGAGCGGCTCCGCCGACAGCCAGTGGTTGGCCACCGAGAGGTCGTGCGCCGCCAGGTCCCACGCCGCGTCCACGTCGCCGCGGATCGGCCCCAGGTTGGTGCGGGTCATGGAGATGTAGTGCACGCGGCCCAGGTACCCGTCCGCCAGGTACGCCTTCACGCGCTGGACGGCCGCGTTGTGGAGGAAGACGTGGCCCACCACCAGCACCCGCTGCTTCTGCTCCGCCAGCGCGCACAGCTCCTCGGCGTGCGCGGAGGTGGTGGCGATGGGCTTCTCCACCAGCACGTGCTTGCCGGCGGAGAGCGCCGCCCGCCCCAGCGCGTGGTGGGTGGAGCTGGGGGTGGCGATCACCACCGCGTCCACGGCGGAGTCTCCGATCGCCTGGTCCGCCTCGCCGCTCACCTGGATGTCGGGGAAGCGCTGGCGGACCTGCTCCAGCCGGGCCGGGTCCCGGTCCACCACCCAGGCCACGCGAGACCGCTCCCCGGTGGCGAAGTTGCGGATCAGGTTCGGGCCCCACTGGCCCGCTCCGATGACGGCGACGCGAATCATGGCGGCGCACCCTAGAGGACGCGGCCCCGGCGAGAAAGCGCGAACCTTGCCATACTGGCGGTGGAGGCCCCCGGCATGGATCTGGATTCGCTGCGATCTCAGAGAGAGGAGATGCTCGAGCAGGTCCTGAGAGGTCCCGGCGTGGTGAGCGCCGAGCTCCGCCAGGCCGCCGCCGCCGGGAAGGGGCTTCCGCCCGACCTCGCCGCGTTCGTGGAGAAGGTCCACCGGCACGCGTACCAGGTCACGGACGAGGAGGTCGCGGCGCTCCAGGCCAGGTACGGGGACGACGCGGTGTACGAGATCGTCGTCGCCGCCGCGCTCGGCGCCGCGGACCAGCGGCACCAGGCGGGGATGCGGGCGCTGGTGGAGGCCACGAGCGCGAGCGCGCCCCGCGGGGAGGAGGCGGCATGAGGCTCGCCCGGGTCGAGCACGGTCACGCGTTCAAGGAGAAGCTGATCCTGTGGCTGCTGGGCGTGATCGCCGGGGCGAGGGCGCCCGGCGTGCTCCGCACCATCCTCTACCGGCCGTCGTTCTGGGGGAAACGCCAGGCCCCCATCAACCAGCGCGTGATGCGCGGCCCCTCCGAGTGGTCGGTGGGCGAGCGCGAGATCTTCGCCGCCTTCGTGTCCCGCCTCAACCAGTGCCCCTTCTGAACCCAGGCCCACTCCGCGGTCGCGGAGCTGGCCCTGGGGAAGGAGCTCACGGAGCAGGTGCTGAAGGACTACCGGACCGCGCCCATCGACGAGCGGCTGCGAGGGGCGCTCGGGTACCTGGAGCTGGTGACGCTGACGCCGGAGCGGGTGACCGCGGACGACGCGCGGGCCGCGCTGGCCAAGGGGGTGTCGCCGCAGGCGCTGGCCCAGGCGCTGGACGTGGCGTTCGTGTTCAACACGTTCGACCGCCTCGCGGACGCGCTGGGGTGGGAGATCCCCCCGCCCGAGGAGCTCCGGAAATGGGGGAAGTTCCTCCTCCAGAGGGGCTACGGGGGTTAGCCGGGGTAGATGGTCCCCGCCTCGACGAAGCAGAGCGGGTTCTGCCACGGGTCCTCGGCGTAGAAGGAGCGCTCGCCCCAGGGGCGGACGCGGATCTCGCCGCCGGGCTCGCCGTGGATGGATTCGGAGGAGAGGCACTTCAGGCCCTGCGCGCGCGCGAACGCCGCGTCGAGGTCCTTCACCGTGAAGTACAGCGCCTTCGCCGCGGTGTGTGGTTTGCCCTGGGAGGAGACGTCCAGCACCTGGAGCGTCACCCCGCCGGCGTCGAAGTAGCAGCGTGAGCCCGCCTGCACCCGGCCCTGGGCTCCGAAGAGGGTGCCGTAGAACCTCGCCGCCTCGTCCAGGTTCCCCACCTCGACGTTGAGGCGGAAGAGCACGGGCACGTCGGCGGCGGGCTTCGCGGGCTTCTTCTTCGCGGTGGTCGTCGCGGGCTTCCTCACCTGCTGCTTCTTCTTCGCTGCCATTTCGGTCCTCCTCCGGGGTTTCCGTTCGGGTCCTTCTGAAACCAGTCCAGCCAGTCGCGGGCCAATCGCAGCCGCCGGCGGTCGAGGCGGTAGATCCGCGTCCGCCCCTGCTTCTCCGGGTGCAGCAGCCCCGCCGACACCAGCACGCCCAGGTGGCGGGTGGTGGTGGGCCAGGCGTGCTGGAACATGGCGGCGATGGCCCCGGCGGTCATCTCGCCGCCCTCGAAGTTCAGGGTGAGCAGGATGCGCCGGCGGACCGGATGGGCGAGGGCGGTGAAGACCGCCTCGTAGGTGTCGCTGGCGTCGTCCGTCATCGGCGCGGACATTTAGCGTGAGGGCTTAGCATTGTCCAGGTAAATTTAGCCAAGATGCTAAGCGAAATCCGGAGCGGCCGGCCGCGCGTACCGGGGTGGGGCACATGACGAGGAGGCGCAAGGTCATGGCCGATGTGTCCCTACAGGGTCCCACGATGACGGACGAGGCACGGCGGCGCGCGAGGGTGAGGAACATCGCCCTCGCGCTCCTGGAAGGCGCGAGCGACCTCGCGTCGGCGGTGGAGTTGGTGAAGGTCCTGCTGGAGGTGGAGATCGCCTACCAGCGGGTGCGCGCGCCGGCGGTGACGGTGGGCTCCCGGAGGCGCTGAAGGAAACGCCGGCGGGCCTGGGCGGCAGATGGCGCTGCGCAGATGGCGCAGCGTTGCGCGATCCGCGCGGTGGGGAGAACCGTGATTTGCTGCGCGGGATGACCGCTGACGAGCTGCGGGCGCGTGCGGCCCAGATGAGGGAGCGGAACGAGCGCGAGGACCACGCCGGCGCGCTCGCGCTGTGGCCGCCGCCGGCGGGCGACGAGGGCGCGGCGCGGGAGCACGTGGACGTCGCCAAGGCGGTGGCGATCCAGAAGGACAAGGGCCGGCGCCTGCTGGAGCGGTTGACCGAGGCGCGAGACCTGGTGGCGCCCTACCTGCCGGCGAGCGCCACCCCGGACACCTTCGGGACGATGGGCGGGATCGTCCGCGCTCTCTACGAGATCGACCTCCGGGAAGATCACCTGACCGAGGCGCTGGACTACTACCGGCGCGGTCACCAGCTGGACGCGGAGCAGGGATGGCCGGCGCTCGGGTACCCCGGGATCAACGTCGCCTTCGTCACCGACCAGATCGCGGCGCTGTCTTCGGAGGGCCGGGTGCCCCGGCGCAGCGAGGTCGCGGACGGCATCCGGCGCACGCTGATCGAGCAGCTCCCGGCGAAGGTGCCGCCCGGCGGGCGCGGCTACTGGGTGCTGGTCACCATCGCCGAGGCGCACTTCGGCCTGCGCGACTACGCCGCCGCCCGGCCGTTCCTGGAGGAGGCGTCGAAGCGGCAGCCCGCGGAGTGGATGCGCGAGACCACCGGCCGGCAGCTCGCCGCCCTGGCGCGGCTGCAGGAGGGGAAGGTCATCCCCAAGGCGGCGGTCGACGCGCTGGAGGCGCTCTTCGAGGGCCGGGCGAACGGGCTGTGGTCGGCGGTGATCGGCAAGCTCGGGCTGGGACTGTCCGGTGGCGGGTTCCGCGCGTCGCTCTTCCACATCGGCGTGCTCACCCGGTTGGCGGAGCTGGACCTGCTGCGGCACGTGGAGGTCATCTCCACCGTGTCGGGTGGGTCGATCCTCGGCGCGCTCTACTACCTGGAGCTGCGGAAGGCGCTGGGCGCGGAGGGAGACGGCGAGGTCGACTACGTGAAGGTGGTGGCCGAGGTCCGGAGTCGGTTCCTGCTCGGCCTCCAGGAGGACCTGCGCAACCGCATCTTCTTCGACGTGCGCGAGAACTGGGGGATGTTGAAGGGCACTCGATCGCGGACGGAGATCGCGGCCGGGCTGTACGAGCGCGCCTTCTACGCGGGCTACGAAAAGAACGACGCGCTGGAGTTGCGGGCGCTGGGCGCCGGCGCGGCGGAGCAGAACTACTGGAAGCGCCACAAGCGGCCGAAGCTGATCCTGAACGCGGCCACGCTGAACACCGGCCACGCCTGGCAGTTCACCACCGACGAGATGGGCGAGCCGCCGCCGGTGCAGGCCGAGGACCTGGACGTCAACGACCGGTTCGAGCGCCAGCCGTATTCGAATTTCGAGGCGCCGGCGTGCGCGGTGAAGCTGGGCACGGCCGTCGCCGCATCCGCGTGCGTCCCGGGGATCTTCGAGCCCATCGAGCTGAAGGGCGCGTACCCCGGGCACCGGGTGCGGCTGGTGGACGGGGGCGTGCACGACAACCAGGGCGTGCGGGCGCTGCTGGACCAGGACTGCACGGCGATCATCGTCAGCGACGCCAGCGGGCAGATGGGGTTCGAGGAGCAGTCGCCGGTCGACGCGCTGGGGACGGTGCTGCGGTCGAATTCCATCTTCCAGGCGCGGATCCGGGAGGCGCAGTACGCGGACCTGCGGAGCCGGCGGCGCGGCAACCTGCTGCGGTACCTCTCCCTGGTGCACCTGAAGCAGGACTTCCAGCCGCGCACCATCCTGCCGGGCAAGGCGGGGGCAGTGGGGGTGCCCGCGCAGGCGCTGGGGTACGGGTTCAGCCCGGAGGTGCAGCAGCGGCTGTCGCAGCTGCGGACGGACCTGGACGCGTTCAGCGAGGTGGAGTGCGAGCTGCTGATGGCGAGCGGCTACGCCATGGTGGGTCAATACATCCGGCCGGAGGAGCTGGGCGCGCCGCCGGTGCCGCCGGGGGGCCTCACGGCGACGCCGCCGCTGCAGGGGCTGAAGCTGGCCGTGCCAGGGCCAGCGTTCCGGCCGGGGGGATGGGAGGCGTTGCTGCGCCACCTGGACATGGGCGCGAGCGTGATGGGGAAGTCGGTCCAGGCGTCGCCGTCGATCAAGCGGGTGGCGCAGGCGGTGGGGTTGGCGGTCGCGGGGGACGCGATGTGGTGGCTGAAGGGGCACTGGGGGCAGCCGGTGACGCAGCTGACGGCGGGGGCGGTGGTGGTCGCGGTGGGGTCGCTGTTGTTCAAGCGCGCGGTGCCCCTGGCCGCGCCGTTGGTCAACCTGAAGAGCGGCGAGTTCCCCGGCTGGCACCTGGTCAAGCGCGGGCTGCTGGCGGTGGCGATGGCGCTGGGGTCGCGAGGCGCGTCGTGGCTGGTGGGGCGGACGTTCTTGCGGAGGGGGCGGGTGAAGGAGTTCCTGGCATGACCGGTGAGGCGCTCGCGGACCTCCACCGCCACCTCGACGGGTCGCTGCGGCCAGCCACCCTCGAGGAGCTGGCGGCGCGCGCGGGCGTGGAGGTGCCGGCGGACCTGGCGTTCCGGGCGGGGATGGGGCTGGCGGAGGCGCTGTCGAAGTTCGCGTTCACGCTGTCGCTGCTGCAAGGGCCCGAGGCGGTGCGGCGGGTGGCGTCGGAGATGTGCGAGGACGCGGCGGCGGACGGCGTCAGTGCGCTGGAGATCCGGTTCGCGCCCCAGCTCCACCGCGGCGCGAGCGTGGACGCCGTCGTGGACGCGGCGCTGGAGGGGGCGGCGGGGCGAGCGGGGTTGATCCTCTGCGGCTTGTATGGAGAGCCTCCGTCGGTGCTGGAGGCGCTGGTCCGGGTGGCGGCCAGTCGCCCCGGAGTGGTCGGGATCGATCTCGCGGGAGGGCCGACGCCCGGGCACGACTTCGGGATGAAGGACTACGCGGGGGCGTATCGCCGCGCGGCGGAGGTGGGGCTGGGCCGGACGGTGCATGCGGGGGAGGGGAGGCCGGCGCGGGAGATCCGCGACGCGGTGGAGCTCCTCCTGGCGCAGCGGGTTGGCCACGGCACGACGCTGCTGTCGGATCCGGCGGTCGTGGAGCTGGTGGTGGAGCGGAAGGTGACGATCGAGGCGTGCCCCACGTCGAACGTGCACACGGGGGTGATCGGATCCGTTTCAGAGCACCCGCTCCCGCGCTGGCTGGACGCGGGCGTGCGGGTGTGCGTGTGCACGGACAACACGCTGTTGTCGGCGGTGGTGTCGACGGAGGAGCACCGGCGGGCCCTGGCGATCCCGGGGATGACGCCGGAGAAGCTCCGCCAGGCGATCGCCTGGGGTCACGCGGGTGTCTTCAAGCGCGGCGGTGGTTAACCGGGCTGCTGATACAACCCGAGCACGTTTCCGCCTGGATCGCGGAAGCGCGCCGTGATCTCGGGGGCGTCGGCGCCAATGGGTTGGACGACCTCGCCGCCGAGGGCGCGGACGGCCTCGAGGGTGGAGGCCACGTCGTCGACCATGATGTAGATGAGCAGGCCGGGGGTGGGGGAGGGCGGCCGCCCGGTGACCCAGGTGCCGCTGACCTCGCCGATGCCGTCATCGAAGGCGAGGGAACCGTCGCCTCGGGTGCGGGTCTTCCAGCCGAAGACCTTCTCGTAGAACGCCCGGGAGCGGCTGATGTCGGTCGCCGGCATCTCGACGTAGCAGATCTTCCCGTTGCCGATGGTGGGAGGCATGGTGGGTCAGGAGACTGGCGTCAGCTGGCAGCGAACGCCAGCGTTCTTGAGCGCGGTGGCGAGCGAATCATTGACGATCACGGAGACGGCCCAGCCGTTGGGGCGGAAGATCGCGTGCCCGCCGACCCTCGCCGGATCGATCTGGAGCCCTTCGATCTTTCGATACTTCCCGATGCGGGCGGGGTCTCCATCCGCCGCGGTCCAGCGGGTGACCTCCTTGCACTTCGCGTCGTCGATGCAGTCGGCGATGGCGAGCACGTTGACGGCCCAGAGGGTGGTGTCGAATCCACTCACGCGCGCCTGGACGAGCTGCGCGTCCTTGCCGATGTGAGTGGAGAAGATCGCGGCGGCGCGGTCGTTGAGGATGGGAACCAGCTCCTCGGTCATGGTGAGCTCGAGCGCGGGCCCGGCCGTGCCGATCGCGCAGGTCACCGGCGCGGGCCCTTCGTATTTCTGCCCGCTGGTGAACGCCTCATCCAGCAACCGCCCGTCCACGCCCCACGGGCCATTCAGGTACCACCGCTTGTCGGGGGCGCGGAGATCGCAGAACAGCTCGAAGTAGGCGGCCATGCCGCGGTCCTACACCATCACGAGGGAGGACTGGTACGGTCCGGACCTCATGAGCGGCATCGAGGATGACCCCACGTACCTCAGGCCCGGGATGCGCGTCGGTGCGTATCTCATTCGCGGATTCCTCGGAGATGGCACGGGCAGCCTCGTGTACGAGGTGGAGAGCGCGCTGGGGAACCGCTACGCGCTCAAGCTGTCCCGCTACGGGGTGGGGCCGCCGGGGACCCTGGGCTGGGAGATGGACGAGCGGTTCACCCGCAGCATCGTCTCCCTGGAGCAGCTCCGCGACGTGCGCTGGGTGGCGCGGATCGTGGCCCACGATCGGTATCCAGACCCGTGCGTCGGGCGGCAGTACCTGGTGCAGGAGTTGGTTCCCGGGCGGGAGAAGATCACCGATTGGGCGAGGCGGACGTCCCCCTCGCTCAGGGCGCTGATCAAGGTCTTCATGCAGCTCGCCGAGGCCTGCGAGGACATGCGGCTGGCGGGCATCCAGAATCGGGACCTGAAGCCCGAGAACATCCTGATGACGCCGGACGGGGAGCCGCGCCTGATCGACTTCAACAGCGCGATCTGGCACCGGGCGGCGCAGGTCACCCGTCCCTCGGCCCAGGCCATCCCGTCGACCGTGGCCTACCTCCCGCCCGAGGTCGCGGAGGCTCGACTGAAGGAGCTGGAGAGCGGGCGCGAAGACCCCTTCGTCTGGACGCCGGGCGGAGACCTGTACGCGCTTGGCGTGGTCTTCTATCGGATCCTCACGGGAGAGCACCCGTTCAACCTCGGCGTGCCGGAGCGCGAGCTGCTCCAGGAGATCGCCTTCCTCACCCCGCCGCGCCCGATGGAGCTGCAGGCGGTGCCGTTCGGGTTGAACAAGGTGGTGATGCGGTTGCTCGAGAGAGACCCGGAGGAGCGCTACCAGGAAGGCGACGAGCTGATGGGCGACCTGGAGGCGCTGCTCCGGGTGGCAGATGACAGCTGGGACGCGCCGTACCGCGTCCCACGGATGGATCGGCACGACGGCTGGGGAGTGCACACCAGCCGAACGCTTGAAACGCACAACACGAGCGAGCCTGTGTTACCGCCGCTCACGCCCACTCCCCCGGCGGCCATCATCTCGCTGTCTGTCGTCCCGCCGAGCTCGCTCGCGTTGCTCCTTCCAACTCCTCCCAGGCGCGCGCGGGGGCGGTGGTGGCGCATCGGTGGTGCGGTCGCGGCGCTCTTGCTGATTGGTGCTGGGCTGGATCTGGGGTTGCGAACAAAGCCGGCTCCGCGCTCACTTCCGGCCACCGTCGCGACCATCGCGCCACCACCCATTTCTCAGCGTTCCTCGCCGACTCCTGCCAAGAAGAGTCCGTCGCCGGGGTGGAATGCGGCAGTGTTGACGTCAGGCACCTGGGGCCGGGCTGTGCGACCGGTGGAGGATGTACCGGAGTGCTCCGCGGATGCCGTGGAGACGGTGGCCGATCTGGAGCCAGGGGCGAATGTCATCTGCCACGCGGGGGCAGGTTGCGAGTTGCAAGCGGGGCCGATCGTCGTGAAGGCCCGGATGGGCTCGGGTGATGTCTCAGGAACCTTGATCGGCAAGGCCATGGCCCTCTCCGACCGCGTGCGGTTCCGCTTCCACGAACTGGAGCTCCCGGACGGCCGGAAGGTGCCGATCTGCGCGGTTGGCACCGAGAGCGTCCGTTCCTCTGAGCTCCACCCAGGATTCCTCTACCTTGCCTCCGGCCGGATCCGGCTCCGCCTGGTACCCCATTGAAGGATGGTGACGACATGCGGACACACTTTCGCCTGACGGCGGCGCTCTTGATTCCACTGCTCGCCTTCGGGCCGGCGTGTGTGAAGGCTCCGCGCCAGATTCGCCTTCAGTCTGGGAAGGACGAGATGATCGTCACGCCTCAGAGGGCACCGCCGCTCGAGGTGTCCGAGGTCGACTTCAAAAGGGCGCTGGTGCGGCTATCCCAGGACCCTGAGCTGATCGCGTTCCTCAAACGGCCCAAGGACACAAGTCTTCAGCTGGTTCGAACGTCCTTTGCATCGGACGATGCATTTGTTTCCGGATACCGGAATCTCTGTGTGACCCGGGGCAAGCCTGCCGACTGCCTCAGTCTTCTACAGGATGGTGTGTTTGACGCAGACGACCGAGAGACTGTCGCGACATCCATCGCGTTCCATTCGATTCTTGGCGGAGTAGCGCAGGAACTAGGGCGGACCGTCGATCCCGATCGGGTTTACACCATGGTGACGAGCGCCATGGTCGGGTTCATGATCATGCTCGCGTTTCCAGACCCGGTCACCAAGATCCTGTTGGCGGCCCTGGCACTTGCAGCGATTGTTTATCTGGGCTGGGATACTTTCGACTCGATAAGATTCGGCTGGTTGGCGCTGAAGCGCCACTGTGCGGCTGCCACCAACTTCGCCGACATCCAGGGTGCCGGCCAGCAGTTCGGCACCATCATCGGTGAGAACGTCGGGCGCATCGTCGTCATGCTGGTGATTGCGGCCATGGGCGCGAGTGTTGGTTCGTTCACCGCACGGCTCAGCTCGCTTCCTGGGTTCGCTCGGGCTGCCCAGATGTTCCAGCTCCGACTCGGGCTCTCCTTCGCTGCCGTGGCCGATGGTCAGGTGGCCGGAGTGACCGTCTCAGGATCGAGCGTGTCCATTGCGCTCGTACCTGGCGTGGTGATGTCCAGTATCTCCTCCGGCGGCGGGGAAGGAGGGGCTCAAGAGAGGAGCCAAGCACCAGCCACGGACAACTATCGAGGTCGTTACAATGCCGCGCGGGCCGCTCAAGGCAAACCGCGCCTGCCGGATGACTGGGACGCTCACCATCGAATTCCCCAAGAGTACCGTAATCACCCAGAGCTCCGAGACTTCGATTTTGACGCGCCAGAGAATATTCAGGGCGTGAAGGGGGGCCGATCGGACGTCAACATCCATCAGAGGATCACGAACTGCTGGAAGGAGTTCAGAGCAGCAAATCCCCAAGCTACGCGATCGGAGATCGAGTCGTTCGCGCGAACCGTCGACTCCGAATTCGCGGCGGACTGGTGGCCGTGAGCATGACGAGCTCATTCGAACGATGGGCTTCCACGGTTCGAGCTGAGATTGAGAAGCTCTCGACCCTGAAATTTGACTATCCGATCGGCGTGAACGAACTGTTCCCGCCCAGCCAACAGACGGCTGGAGTTCCACCAGAGCTCAAGCCGCTGTACGAGGTCTGCGATGGGTTGAGCGCGCCAGACATTTACGTCGGATATTTCCTGGACCGCGCGGCGCGTGTTTGCTCGGTCCGTGAGCGGGGTGAGCCTACACGTATCGAGGGAAGGCAAACGGCGCCGATCACTGTTTTTGGATCCGATGGCGGAGGAGGGCGCTTTGCTCTATGCCATGCGGACAATAGCGTGCTCTATCTTCCTTCCGGCGGCAGCGTGGAACAAGGTGCCTATCACGAAGACTCGATGGTCGAAAGCCGCCGAGTTGGAGATGATTTAGCTGGCTTCTTAGACCGCCTGGCATCTGATATCGCGGCCTTCGTAGCGAACAAGGTATCACACAGGTACATGGTTGCTTCCGGTCGTACTGATAGCGCTGGTTAGGGCGCTTCTGGCCTGCTCATCTGCTGCTTGGATGGCTGCCCGCTGTCGCGTTAGCCAGTATGGCTCGTTCGCGTTGTAGTACCGTCCAGAGGTAGTCGGCTCCAATGAAGTGGAGGCGAGTGTCGTTTCCGCGGCTCACCATCCCGGCAAGGACCGGCGCTATGTTGCCGCGCGGCTTGGGAATTGCTGCTAGCACAGGAGCTCCGCTCAATCCCTGGGGACCGCCAACAGTTTCGGTTGATGCTGCGAGGATGTCAGCGCGGCGAGAAGCCCAACAGCAATGAATAAGCGACTGCTGACATTCGAGGTCGTTGGCGATGGCGAACTGGAAATCCACGGTTCCGCAGAGGGATTGCGGGATCTGATCAGGAGCCTGACAAACGTGCTTGAGACAGGTCAGCACGATCACTTGATGACGCCATCTTGGGGTGGCACTGAATTGAGCGAGGAACCGCAACGGGCGGGAGCCAAGCTCATCAACAAAGTCACGATCCGGGCCTGGTGAAGGAATGCTCTGGGTCTACTCGTCCTGCCTGCGGTCACGTATCCCCGGGCAGAATCCCTTCCTGGGTCAGGGCCACGAGCTTTTCAGCAATCTTTTTGGTCTTCTCGCGATCGCCGCGTAGGCCCATCTGCTGCGTTTCTAGCTGCCAGAGATGCTCAAACACCTCGGAGGGCGTCGGACGCCTTGAGAGAAGCTGGTACACCCCGGGCGCATAGGCGTCGTATTCGTCTTGGGCTTCCGGGAACTGGGAAACCCCAATCGGATCCCACTCTTCCAGGAGGAGTCTCTTGATCATGGCGAGCGCATCCCTCATCCTGTTCACGGAGTTGCTCATGGTCCGCCCGGTATCACCGTGACAACGTTGCCCGTCTCGGAATTCACAATGACGCGCACCTCGTTCGCTGGATCGAAGTACACAACGGTTCCTGGCGTCTTCCCCGGTAGCTGCCTGCCGGTCTGAATCGCGTTCTCAACGACCGAAGGCAGAATGCCTCGGTTCTGCATCTGGTCGAGCGCATGTGCAGAGTACGAGCGGCCACTGATCGTCGCACTCTTGTTGCGGACGACTTGCAGGTTCTGCAACTCGAACTCTTCGTGGCCGAGGAAGCCCGTTGCTTCACGACCCGCGGTTCCCCCCGCCTCGCTGGCGGTGGGCGGGGCGGTGCCCGCCGGGCCGCTCGGTCTCTTGAGAGACGGACTCGCTCGGAGGGTGTTGGCCGTGCTCCCGGCTTCAAGAGCGGAGGTCGCGACTCCCACCCCGATCACCGCGCTCATCGCCGACACGATCAACTGATTCTCGAGGCGTCGTTGTCGGGCTCGTTCCTCGAACCCGTCGAACAACGCCTTCCGGAGCTTGACGCCTCCGGGCTTGTCTTTGCTCAGGAAGTCGATGAACGACCATTGGGGAACGCACCACCCCGACAGCTCGCGTAGGACCGGAGCCAAGCAGGGGGGGCGGCTGATCAACTCGGCGAGCTCTCGTCCAGTGTCAGGAAAGTAGCTGGTCTCAAGCTCTCGGAAGATGCGCTTCGCACAGTGATTTCCGGCCTGGGCGTCAGAGTAGAGCGCTTCCAGTTGACCAGGGCGCTGCAGAACTTCGAACAATGCCTTTCCCTGTGCCGCGGTTGTGATGTTCCCGTCCCGGTCGGAGAGAGCATCGTAATCCGGCGCTTGGGCCAAGGCCTGCGGTGCCAGAGACCACAAAATCCAACCGACCACGGCGGCTCGATTCAGCAGCTCCTTGCCCATCCCGCCAACATGCCACGAAGGGCGATGCTTCCACACGGGGCTCCACTCTTGATCGTCCTCTTCCCTCAGATCCGCGTCACCTTCGCGGGCCGGGTGCCGATCGAGTAGCGCGAGAGACGGCGGGCGCGGAGTTCCTCGGCCAAGGGAGCGGACCCGCGCCGGCGGCGCACGCGCGGCGCTGGAGGCGCTTCGGACGTGCCCAGCGCCGCGACCTGGACGGATTCAGTGGTCACGACGGTTCGGCGACCGTAGCGCGGCGCACGCATGATCACGTCTTGGGCGAGCAACTGCCAGGCGCGGGCCCGCGCGCAGGGGCGGACGGCGCCGGGAGGCATCGTCACCAACGCGAAGACCCTGGGCGGCCCCCCCGCATGGCCGCAAGGGGCGGTGGACCTGTGGCCCTACAAGCCCGAGAGCGTGGAGGCCGGCGCCTTTGAGCCGGACTTCGACGTGGACAGCCCCGAGACGCTCGCGCGCTACCAGGCCATGGGCGAGGCCGGCAAGCGCATGGGGCTGATCTGGGGAGGGGACTTCAAGAAGCTGAAGGACTTTCCCCATTTCGAGGTGCCTGACTGGCGGGGCCTTCCCTATCCGCCGCCGCTGCTGGAGGTCTCGTGAAGCCGCTTCGCGTGCAGATCTCCGGGCCGCCGGTGCCGTTCTCGCTCTCCTCGTTAGGGGACGAGGGGGGAACTGCACGGGCGGCGCCCAACCTATCTCGGCAACACCTTTCGCACGCCCGCGAACGGAGTTCCTCGACGAGCTGGTTCGGCTGAACTGAGGTCGATATATCCCAGCCGCGCTAGTAGCTCCCGGGTCGGCGACGGCCCGTGCAATCTACAAGGGAAGGGGAGCGCGCCAAGGAAGGTGAGATCAGTAATTGTGCGGTAAGCCCAGGTAAATCGGGTCCACCTTCATCTCCGCCGAATTGAGTTGGTCATAGAGGTTACCCGGCAGCCCTTTCGGGTTCGCATGAGCCCACCCGACAACAATGGCGACCCAGCCTCCCCCTTGTAGGGTACTGGCGCGTTTCCGGATCTTGTCGAACCACCAAAGGTCACGTTCATCGATGCTGGGAGGCGCGCGCTCCCTGTCCTTGCGACGCTTTTGACGCAGGCGCACCTGATCGATGAGTTCGTCTAGGGAGCGCGGCACTGGAGCTCCTTCAGCTTCTCCCGCTACTCGAAGATCTTCGAGCAGGGTATCCGCAAACTCACGCGCGGTTCCGGAGTCCCCTTCGCGCCCCGGACCATCATCCAGCCAAACTCGCTCGACCGAAGGGAAGACCTCTTGATAGGCGTCCGCCTCCCAAGCGAACGTCTTGCTGAGTTCGTCGCACTCGCGCTCGCCGAGGAAGTCCCACTTGCCGAGTAGTTCGTCGGCGATCCGCTTTCTGCACGCGTCGTACTTGGCGAAAAGAACAGGGTTCCACTCAACCCCCACGAATTCAGGGGCCGCGTGCAGCGCCTCTCGACGCCTAAGTTGTCGCCAGAACTCTCGACGGCTCCCAGGATCGTTATGGAACCCGCCGAACAAGACGATCTGCGGAGGAACGTGGTTCATAGATGGATAGTTGTACCGGCGAGGGGAGGAGTTTAGGCGCCGAACCGAATTCTCTAGGGAAAGAGGCGCTGAGCGTTGTGGAGAAGGTTCTGAGCGCCTGGTAGGCCGGCGAGCGACGCCCCGAGACGGAGCTCAGCCTTCTTGAGCGCGTCCAGCGTCACGTCGAAACCTTTGGCCTTCAGCGACTCAAGGTGGTGCTGAAGGTGGAGGTCTGAGTCCACCGCGCCAACGGGGCTCACGGTGACCAGTTTACCGTCCTGCTCGCCGACGAACTGGCCCATCAGGGCGGTGAAAACGTCGTCGCCAAAAACGAAGCCGTCGCCGAGAATGTAGAGCGCCCAAGTAATGTTTTGATGCATTCTTGTCCCTCTTTGAGGGTTAGAGGCGACTGGTCAATTGCCATCGGGGGCTTGCTCGTGTCAATAGAGTGAAGCCTGTGCGGGAAAAGCCCTAGAAAATCCAGGGCCTGCACGATCAACATGTATCATGATATCAATCGTCAGAACCTAGAACTCCACCGCGCCGAGCCGGGAGCATTGGCCCTTTCGCGCGCGGCGAGCGCGAGCAGCACCAGCCGCCGGCCGGCCTTCCGCTCCCCGGCCTACCAGCCTTACGCTTCCTCGGACCACCTTCGCCCCCGAGGACGACCATGGAGCCCTTGCCACGCCTGCTGGAGACCTACGAGGAAGCCCGATTGCTCTTGGAAGCGAAAGGCTGGGGGATCGCGAAGGCGGCGGAGCACCTCTCCGAACTGCCCGGGATGGCGCGCTTCCACATCTCGCACACCAAGCTCTCTATCAAGACGAAGCCCGGAGCCGACAACGCCATCGAGCCCGAGGTTGCCGCCGCCGTGGAGGGCCTGGAGACACGGCGCGGGTACGAGCGGCAGACGGAGATCGTCACCACGGGCCTGTTGGCCCGCCACGGCGCCCGGCCCCCGCCGGCCAGCCACCGGATCGGTCAACGCGCCTTCGGGTTCCTGCGAAGGCTCGCGGAGAGATTCGGCCGCGCCTTCTGGGCGCGGATCGCAGTCACCGCCGCGTCGGGGGCGCTGGTGGGGTGTCTCGCTCTCCTGGTGGCGCCGTCCCTCCGAGCGAACGCGGCCCAGCCCCGACCGTTCGTGCTCGTTCTTCCCGGCGCTGGGCCGGACGGGTCCACCGTGAGCTTCGACCCGCGGAGCCTGATCGACCTGCCCGTGGCGTGGGGTGAGAAGCCGCTGGACCAGCCCATCCCCGTCAAGACGCTGCCGGGACAGAGGGCGGCGCCGTGCGATACCGGGATTGGCGAGGTGGAGATCAACGGCAACTGCTGGTTCGGCTCGTCGAAGGTGAAGCCACCGTGCGGTCGCCTCTTCCGGTATGGCGACGAGTGCTACGCCCCCGTCGCTGAACCGAAGAAGCCTGCGCCCTGACGGACCACCCGCGAGCGGGCCACGCGGCCTGTTCAACCGTCCGTTGCTCGCTCCAGTGCCGGCCCCAAGCGCATCCAGGGGCATGCCCAAGCCCACCAAGAAGAAGCGCTCGCGGTCGGAGGTTGCTGAAGAACGAGTCCGGATGTCCGAGGTGATGCTCCGCCAGGCCGCGTGCGCCTACGCCAAGGTGGCCACGCTGGACTCCTCCGATCTGCGCTGGCGTCGCTGCTGGCGCGCGCTGGAACTGGCGGCGTTCCGGCTGGCCGAGGCGCTCTAAGACGGCAGCCGTCGGTAACGCATTCCTAACGCATTTACCTGGACGGCAGCGGGTTGCTTCTGGATGGATGGTCCTAATCAACTCACTGAGTTTGCTGCTAAATCCTCATGTCCCCGACGGGATTCGAACCCGTGTTACCGGCTTGAAAGGCCAGCGTCCTGGGCCTCTAGACGACGGGGACGGACGGTCTTCACCAGTGAGTCGCGGGGGACTCGAACCCCCGACCCTC
>Ga0134122_10000394_pt1 | contig 29042 bp, 26 predicted proteins | sample KB302_FD_96461 | JGI IMG/M metagenome (GOLD analysis project Ga0134122, IMG submission 96461) | Terrestrial soil microbial communities without Nitrogen fertilizer from Kellogg Biological Station, Michigan, USA - KB3-0-2 | ecosystem: Environmental > Terrestrial > Soil > Unclassified ...
GCGACCCCGGAGGGCAAGTTCAATTCGGTGAACTTGCATCAAATCGGCCAACGCATCGTCACCACGGAACGCGAACTGGCGATCGTCAACTATGTGCGCCGGCGCCTTGCCTTCCTGGTTGCCGACGATGCCCTCTTCAACGCCATCGATCGGGTCGAATACAAGGACTACGTGGGCAAACTGGCAATCTATTACGATAAGGAGAGCACCGGGCGCATGTTCGACTACATCGGCGGCGCCGACGGTATCGACAAGTACATTTTTCCGGCCCCCTATGGTGAAATTATCACCAGCAACATCACCGACATCGACGAACCGCTGAAGGCGACCTTCACGGCCCGCGTGCGCGATATTGGCCCATTGCAGATGATGGGCCGGTTGGCGCAAATTGCCTAATGGGGACCTCCCCGCGTGCTGGGTTTGGCGAGTTTTTCTGAGTGAGTCGCGCCTCCAACTGGTCCGAAGACGTTCTGCGCGTCATGCAGGCGCGCAAGATTGCGACCGTTTGTACCATTCCCGACGGGGGTTTGACCCAACTCCTCAAGCTGATCGAGGCGAGCAAAAGCACCAGCCTCGTCACGCTCTCGACGGAGCAAGAAGGCATTGGCATTGCCACCGGTTGCTGGCTGGCCGGCGCGCGGGCAATGGTCGCCATGCAGTCGTCCGGCGTCGGCAACTGCATTAACGCCCTGGGCTTGCCGGCCGCCTTCCGGGCGCCGTGTCTGTTGCTCGTAACGATGCGGGGCCAATGGGGAGAGTTCAATCCCTGGCAGGTGCCCATGGGCCAGGCGGTGCGCCCGGCGCTCGAAGCGGTCGGCGTCAAATGCTATCCCGTCGATAAGCCCGAAGAGGTCGGCGAAACCTTCGCGGCCGCTGCGGATTTCGCCTTCAATAGCCGTGTGAGCGCGGCCGTGCTGATCAGTCAGCGCGTCATCGGCGCCAAGGGGTTCGGGCAGCAATGACGCGCAGCCCCGACAAGAGCTCGAACCGGATCAAGCGCCGGCCTCTCATGGCCGACCTGTTGTCGCGCCGCGGCACGGCATTGGTGGTGCCCGGACTTGGCAGTCCGACCTGGGATTGCTTCGCCGCCGGGGATCAAGCCGAATACCTTTATTCCTGGGGGGGCATGGGCCTGGCGGTGCCGACGGCGCTCGGTGTCGCCCTGTCCCAGCCCGGCCGGCGCGTGTTGTGCGTCACGGGCGACGGCGAAATCCTGATGGGGATCGGCTCGCTTGCCGTGGTGGCCGACCAGGCGCCGGACAATCTGGCAATTCTGGTCCTCGACAACGAGAGTTTCGGCGAGACCGGACGCCAGCGCGGCCTGACTAGCAACCGCGCCGATATTGCCGCCGTCGCCAAGGCCTTTGGCCTGCGTCAGACACGAACCATCACCGAACAGGGCGCGGTCGGCGAGCTCGCCGACTTCCTGTTCAAAGCCGCCGGGCCGGTGTTGGCGGTCGCCAAGATCGCCATCACTGACGATCCCTGGCGGCTACCGGAAAAGGACGGCGCCACCATCGCCTATCGCTTTCGCAGCGCGCTTGGGCTCGAGCAAGGTTGAGGCCGCCGTGCCGCGTGAGCCGCATCGTACGAGGTAGCCATGGCCAAACTCTCAGCGAACGAAGCCAAGCTCACCGACTGGCTCAGCGCCCAGAAGGACGCCATGCTCGAGCTCATCGGTGAGCTTGTCAACATCGACAGCGGTAGCTACGACAAGGCCGGTGTGGAGGCGGTCGGACGACGACTGGTCCGCTTCTTGGAGGAGAACGGGCTCATCGTCGCCATCGAGCCGCACGAGACCTTCGCCCCCGCCATCCACGTGCGCCTCGACGCGACGCGTGCCAACGAGAAGCCCATTGTGCTCATGGGCCATCGCGACACCGTCTTTCCGAAAGGCGAGGCGGGCCGCCGGCCATTTCGTGTCGAAAACGGCCGGGCCTATGGCCCGGGTGTGTCCGACATGAAGGCGGGCCTCGTCATGAACGCCTTCGTGCTCGCAGCGATCAAGCGCTTCGGTGGTGCCCCGGCACCCGTTGTCGGCCTCATCACCAGCGATGAGGAGATCGCCTCGCCGTCATCTCGACCGGTCATCGAGCGGGTCGCGCGCGCCGCCCGCTGCCTCTTCAACGCCGAACCTGGCCGACCCAGCGGCAACATCGTCACCGGGCGCAAGGGCGGCGTATTCCTACGCTTCGAGGTGTTCGGCAGGGCGGCGCATTCCGGCGGTGCTTTCGAGAAAGGCATCAGCGCAATCGGCGAAATGGCGCACAAGATCGTGGCCATGCACAAGGTGACCGATATGGCGCGCGGCGTGACCGTCAACGTCGGCATCGTCACGGGAGGGCAGTCCGTCAACACCACGGCGCCACACGCCGAGGGGCAGATCGATCTGCGCTATGTAAAGCCGACGGATCGGGCACGCGCGCTCGCCAGTTTGCAAGAAATTGTCGACACGGCCGTCGTCCCCGGCACCACGGCGCGGCTCGAAGTCCTTGGCGAGTTTCTGCCGCTGACCACGACGGGTGCGGCGCAAGAGCTGTTTGCGGGCTACCAGGCAGCCGCCGCCGACGCCGGCCTTTCCATCGAGGGTGAATTTTCTGGCGGCTGCGCCGATTCGGGTTTCAGCGCCGGGGTCGGCTGTCCAACCCTGTGCGCGACCGGACCGGTTGGAGCCAACGCGCACACGGCCGAAGAGTACCTGGAGGTTGCCTCCTTGGTGCCGCGCGCACAGGCCCTAGCGCTCGCGATTGTGCGGCTGCCGCCCGCGGCGGCCTAGGCGACCGCGAGGAAAAACCACCGAGCGCACGGCAACGGTAGGGGGCCAGGGCGCCGCCTGAGGCCCGGCGTGGCCAAGGGGTGGCCCGGGCGCGGCTCTAACTTGGCTAGTCCAGCACGGCAGCCGCGGCCGAGCTGGTGCCGCACGAGCGCCCGGCTAATAGTCCATCGATAGGCGCTCGCAGACGGCGCGCGCGGCGGCGGCATCCTCGTGCGCTTCGGCGGAGTTGGCGTCGCACATGCGCCGGCGGACCAAGGGGACCGCCTCGGGCTCGAGCTGTTCGAGCGCGGTGGCGTAAAGGTCGGCCAGCACGGTGAGTTGAAGCATGGTGAAGCGATAGGAGTAGCGACGCAACGCTGTCGCCATCGCGCGCTTGCACAGCTGACCTTCGGGACTGGCGACGGCGCTCGCCTCGGCGCATCTGACGACGACTTTGTCGCCGACGGCAAACAGGTTCTGCCGTGCGAAACTATCGACCGGGGTCCCCTGCAGTAGGGTGACGATCTCCAGCACGATTTGGATTTTGCTCACGCGCCACTCTAGCGCGCGCCCGGGTGAGTCGGGCAGCGGGTGGCTTCGCGCCTGCGAGAGGTAAGCCTCTGACACGTCAGGGGCTTTCTGCACAACCGGCGGGCGGTCGGGCGGATTGCCTGCTTGCTAGGCAGCGCCGCGCAAGCCTCAGGCTGCGGGCGCCGTCAGGGCGGCGATGGAGGCGTCGAAGGCCTCGAGCGTTGCGGCCACATCCTCCTCCGTGTGGGCGAGCGCGATGTAGTGTTTGCTTTCGCTTTTGAGGATGCCGCGCTCGCGCATGAGGACATTCAACTGCCGCATCAGCACCTCGTCACCCTTGGCGGAGCGGTAGTCCCTCATTTCACGATCCGCAAACACCACGTCGAACATCGGCTCGGCGCCAAGGACGCGGGCTGCGACGCGGCGACGCTTCAGGATCTCCCGATAGCCGTCCATCAGCGCGCGACCGGTGCTGAAGATTTGCGCGTAGGCTCCGGGGCGCTTCAGAATCTCCAAAGTCTTGAGGCCCGCGGCGGCCGCGACGGGGTTGCCTGACAGCGTGCCGATCTGCGTCAGAAATTGATCCTCTGCCACGGCGGCCTTGTCGAAGTGCGCCATGATGTCGGCGCGGCCGGCGATGGCCGCCAGCGGGAATCCGCCTCCGATCGCCTTGCCAAGGGTGCAGACGTCGGGCGTGACGCCACAGTAGGCTTGCGCGCCACCATAGGCGAAGCGGAAGCCGGTCACGACCTCGTCAAAGATCAGCACCAGGCTATTGTCGTGCGTGAGTTTGCGCAGGCCTTCGAGGAAACCCGGTGCCGGTGGAATCAGGCGTTGGAAGGGTTCGACGATAATGCCGGCGAGCTCGTGGACGTGCTCGCGAATGAGGCTCGCGACGGTCTCCAAATCGTTGAAGGGTGCGACCAGGATCTCATCACGGATACTCTTGGGGATGCCGGCCGAATCGGGGATCGGCTGCGGGAAATTGCCGGCGCGCTTGGGGGCGAGGCTCATCAGCCCGTAGTCGCTCATGCCGTGGTAGCCGCCCTCAAATTTCAAGATCTTGTCGCGGTTGCGAAAAGCGCGGGCCAGCCGCATGGCGTAGAGGTCCGCCTCCGAGCCGGTGCTCACGAACCGCACCTTTTCGGCGCAAGGCACCGCCTCCACGATTTCGGCGGCCAGACGTATCCCATATTCGTTGTTGGTGAAGAAGGTGGTGCCCGTGGCGGCGACTTTTTGCACCACCTCCACCACCTCGGGATGCGCGTGGCCGACGATCATCGGGCCCGAGCCCAGCAGATAGTCGACGTACTCGTTGCCGCTCACGTCCCAGACACGACCGGCGCGTCCCCGCGCGAGGACGATGTCATGGGATACGTTGCCGAAACCGCCGCCGGGAAGAACGCTTCGCGCGGTTTCGACCAGTGACCGCTCCGTCTCGCTCGCTTTTCGCTCCGCCATGGTTCTTTCTCCCCGAGGCCGCTCGCGCTGAACGGTCTGCGCCGAACATTCACGCAACGCTAACCCGCGCCTGGCGGTTTCGGCAATCCGACAACGCGGTTGGCAGGCATCGATTCTTGCATCCCGGCCCTCGCCCGCGGCATGCCTGGTCTCGGGGCAAGGGCCGGCGTGTTGCCAGTGGTCGGCCGGCGGCGTCGTCAAGGGGGCGTCAGCTCTCGCCAATGGGCGCGGTCGCGGCGAATCCGGTGGCCCATCTCGCCGCCACGTCTTTGGCCTTTTCCGCTGCGCCCGGGTGGTGCAAACTTCGGCAAACACGGGAGGCAGCCGATGCTCGATCTGATCCTACGTGGCGGCGAGGTGGTGACGCCCGAGGGTGTTGTGCGCTGCGACGTGGCCATCAAGGGCGAGACGATCGCAGCGTTGACGGCGTGTGGCATGCTGGCGGACAGCGACGGGGTCCGCGTCATCGAGGCGGCCGGCAAAATCCTGATGCCGGGGGGCATCGACCCGCATGTGCACATGCAGCATCCCTTTGTGACACCCGATGGCACAATTCTCTACACGCGCGGCATCGATCAGGTCGGCAAGGCCGCGCTCTTCGGCGGCACCACCACGCTCATCGATTTCGCCTACGTGATCGGCGAGCGCAGCGTGCGGCGGTCGATCGAGGTCCGCGATGCGGATTTTGCGCCGAAAAGCTGCTGCGATTGGGCCTACCATATGATGCTGAGTACCGATCCGTCGCCTCAGCAGTTCGGCGAACTCGCTGAGGCGATCGAGGCGGGCTATCCGACCATCAAGATCTTCACGACCAACATCTGGCCGCATCGCACTGGCCGCATGCTCGACTTCGGCGACATCTGGGAAGCGTTCAAGGTCCTGGCGAAGGCGGGCGGACTAGGTGTCATCCATGCCGAGGACAACGACATTGTCATGCACATGTATGCCAAGCTGATCGGCGAAGGCCGTGTTGGTTTCGAGCATATGGCAGAGGTGCACAATGCGCTCTCGGAGGATCTTAGCTTTCGCCGCGTTTTGCGGCTTGCCGAAAGCGTGCCCGGAACCGCCCTCTACATGATGCATGTCTCGGCCGCCACCGGCGTCGCCGCAATCGGCGAGGCGCGTGCCAAGGGGCTGCCGATCTACGGCGAAAGCCTGCACCAGTACATGCTCCACACCGCCGAGGACTACAAACTTCCAAACGGCCAGATCTATCACACTTACCCCTCGCTGAAGTCGGAGGCTGACCGACGGGCCCTATGGGACGGCACGCTGAGCGGTGCCATCAATTGCGTTGCGACCGATGAACTGTGCTGCACGCTGCGCGAAAAGACGATGGGCAAGCGCATCGACGATACCACCGGCGGCAACTCGGGCGTCGAGCCGCGCCTGGCCGTGATGTATACGGAGATGGTGGAGCGGCGTGGCTATTCGCTGCGACGCTATGTTGACCTGGTCTCGACGAATGCCGCCAAGATCATGGGACTTTATCCGCGCAAGGGCGCCATTGCCGTCGGCAGCGACGCCGATATCGTCATGCTCGATCCCTCGCGGCGCGGCAAGATGCGCAAGGAGGACCTGCACGAGACCGACTACACCCCCTGGGAAGGTCACGAAATTTTTGCCTGGCCGGTGCTGACGGTCCTGCGCGGCAAGGTGGTGGTTGAGAACGGCCAATTCCACGCGCGCGAGGGTCAGGGCCGCTATCTCAAGCGCAAGATTGCCCCTGACATCCTGCACGGTACATCGCTGTGAGTATGGCCGTACCGGAGTACGTCGTGGCCCTGTTGCAGGAGAGCCTGCCGGCCTGGGGCCTGGCCGGCGTCGTCTGCCGCAGCGCCGATGGCGGCCTGGAAGTGCGTGCGGCAACGGTGCATCTTCACATCACCCGCGCCCCCGCCGGTCTACCGTTTCGCTGGCTGGTCGGCCACGGGGATCGCAAGCGCGCCGTCAGCGGCGTGCCGGGGCTGCTCAGGACCGTGCGCGCCAGCATCGATCCCAGCTATCGGCCGATCGCGGTGCGCATCGCGGCCCTGCCGCTGGCGCCATGATTCCCATCTGGGTGCTGACCGGATTTCTCGGCAGCGGCAAGACCACGCTGCTCGGCCGCCTGCTCAAGAGCCCCGGCTTTTCCCGCACGGCCGTGATCATCAACGAGTTCGGCGAAATCGGGCTCGATCACGACCTCATCGAAACGAGCGACGAGAGCTTTGTTGCCCTGCAAACGGGCTGTCTGTGCTGCGCCGTGCGCGACGATCTGGTACTCACGCTCGAGGACTTGTTGCGGCGGCGCGCGGCGGGGACGGCGCCGCCGTTCGAACGCGTCGTCATCGAGACCAGTGGCCTTGCCGACCCGGCGCCGATCCTACATGCGCTGATGATGGGGTCTGCCCTTGCCGGACAACTCGTCGTCGCCGGCGTGGTCACGACCGTCGATGCAGTCAACGGCTGGCGCACGCTCGACCGCCACCAGGAGGCTATCAAGCAGGTCGCGGTGGCGGACCGCTTGCTACTGACCAAGGCCGATTTGCTCGAAATGCCAGCGACCGCGTTGACCGCGCGGTTGGCCGCCCTCAATCCGGCGGCTCAACTTCTGTCGGCAAGCTTCGGCGATGTCGAAGCCAATGCGCTGTTCGACCTTGCCTGCGGCGCCAAGGCCCCGGCCGAGCTGGCGCGCTGGCTGGCGGCCTCGGCGCCCGACGAGGCGCGGCAAACCGGCCACGTGCATGATGCCGAGATCACCTGCGTTGCCATCGTGCGCGAGACGCCGATGCGCGCCGTCGGCCTGACCCTGCTGCTCGAAGTCTTGGCCGAACACTGCGGCGGCGACCTGCTTCGCCTCAAGGGTCTCGTCAATATCGCCGAATGCCCGGAGCGCCCGGCGGTTATTCACGGGGTGCAACACGTGTTCCATCCGCCGGCCTGGCTCGCCCGCTGGCCTTCGCAAGATCGTCGCAGCCGTCTCGTCCTTATCGGTCGCAACGTGCGGCAGGCTTGGATCGAGGCGCTGCTGCGGGCGCTGGAAATGGAAGTTGCCGAACGGCACGGCGTGGCAGGTAAGCTTGCAGCAACAGGCGAGGAATGAGAGGGTGGTTCAGGCAAGCGCCGCCACCGGATCGGGCTTCGGCTCCGGCTCGATGAAGCCCCCCTCCGCCACCAGTCGCGCAAACAGGCCGTTGGCCGCCACCAGCTCCCTGAAGTTGCCCCGTTCGATGATGCGACCGCCGTCAAGCACCAGGATCAGGTCGGCATCGGCAACCGTCGACAGCCGGTGCGCAATAATGAAGGTTGTGCGACCCTTGCGCACGCGGTCCATCGCGCGTTTGATTCTCGCCTCGGTCTCCACGTCGAGCGCGCTGGTGGCTTCATCGAGGATGAGAATTGGCGCGTTCTTGAGGATCGCCCGGGCGATGGCGATGCGCTGGCGCTCACCCCCGGAAAGGGAAGCTCCGCGCTCGCCGATCACGAAGCCATAACCGCCGGGCTTTCTGGCGATGAAATCGTGGGCCTCGGCCAGCCTCGCAGCCTGCTCGACCTCCGCATCGGTCGCCTCGGAGCGTCCAATGCGGATATTTTCGCCAATTGAGCGGTTGAACAGTCCGGCGTCCTGGAACACCACGGCGATGCTGTGTCGCAGCGAGTTCAAGGTGACGGCATCGATGTCCTGGCCGTCGATCAAGATGCGGCCCTGATCGGGGCTGCGGAGGCGCTGCAGCAAGGCCAGCGTCGTGGTCTTACCGGCGCCTGTCGGCCCAACCAGCGCCACCGTTTGGCCGGCCGGGGCCACGAAGGAGACGCCGAAAACGCCCTGGTCGCTGTTGCGGAAGCGGAATGTCACGTGCTCGTAGGCGATGTTGCCGGCAGCAATCTTGAGCGGTTTGGCTTGCGGATGCTCAACCACGCCCTCGGTGGCATCAATGAGTTCGAAGAAGCTGCGCAGCGTCGGTGCGTACTGAAAAATACGCACGGCAAAGCCAGACAGCAAGTCGAGCTTGGTGATGAGCAGATTGGCAAACGCCACGAACGCCACGATCTCGCCGACGGTGATTTCGCCGCGCTGCACCAGCAGGGCGCCCACCGCGAAGATGGCGACCATCGTGATGGTTGCCGCCGCCCGGGTGAGCACGGTCAATAGCCCCCACCAGGTCAGGACCGGGTACTGGGCGGCGAGCAGCTCGCTCATGACGGTGCGCATGGCTTGCATCTCGGCGGCGAGCCGCGCGTAGCTCTGCACCACCGTAACATTGCCGAGCACGTCGCCGACGCGGCCGTAAACGTTGTTATGATACTGCTCGACCGTCGCCTGCCCGTTGCTGGTGCGGCGCACGACGATGAGATTGAAAATGAGATACAGGACCGCCAGCAGCATCAAGATCATTGCCATGCTCTTGTTGATGGTGATTGCCGTCGGCACGAGCACGGCGATTCCCACCACGGCCGTTAGTTGCTCACGCAAAAACGATAGCCAGTTCCAGAACAGGGCATCGGTGCCGGCAAGAATGGTACGCACGACCGCGCCGGAACCTTTTTCCGCGTGATAGCTGATGGGAAGAATGATGGCCCGCTCGAAGGCCAGGCCAAGGGCGCTGAGGCGTTGGCGATGCGCCAGTCGATCGGCCACGACGGCCACCACTACGCTGGCGACGATGCCGAACAATCCGAGAGCGGCCCACAGCCCGATGGTCGGGAAGGCTTCCTGTCCGCGGGACAGGGCATCGACCACGCGGCCGAACAGCACCGGCTCGGCCAATTGCACCGCGGCAACGGCAACGCCGGAGAGCGCCACCCACACGGTAAGGCCACGTTCGGTCGCCAGCAGCGACAGCGCACGGCGATAGACTTGCAGGATCGTCATCTCGGGGCCGCGTGCTTTCTGATGATCCGGAGGCTCTTGAAGGTGCCTGCCGCCTGGAACGAACGCTCGCTCAGCTCCTTGGCGACCTGCTCGGCTTTGTCGTAGGCGAAGGAGCCGGTGTAGAACAAGATTTCGCCTCCCGCTTTGACCTTGTCGGCAAGGATGAGGGCCATCCCAAGATCGGTGAGTGCACCGTAGGCGTCGTTCTCGGTGGTGCGGTACTCCCCAAGGTGAAATAGACTGACATAGTCGAATTCGGGAAGGAGGCGCCCATCGAGCTGGTAAATATCGCCGAAGTAGGCCTTGTAGCTGTGTCCTAGGCGCGGGTTCTCGATCAAAAGCTCGATGTAGGCCTGATACTCGTGCGGCGAAGCCGTGATGCCGAGCACCGCATTGTCGGACCCGTTCTGTGCCGTCCTCAGCCCGACGATGTGATGGTTGCCGGTCCCGAAATGAAAGATCGAGACGCCTTTGGCGCCCTTCGCATCCAGATAATCGAGGAAGTGCAGATCGCACGGGCACTGCGCCTCATCGAGACTCCAGGTCGTATTCCAAAAGTTCAAGGTGCTCATCGTTCACCGCCTCGCGCGCGTTGCTGCAATTGCCTACCGTGCGACCACCATGCTTGGCGTTCCCATGGGGCACAGAATCGACTTATCCCCGTTCCGTTCCAGGCAGAGCTGGCGTTCGTGCAGCGCCGGTGACGCGGGGCGCTGCGCCAGACTAACGATGATTGCGTCGGGCAGCTCCGCCCGCAAGTGCGCAAAGAGCGTGGTTTGTGTGCCCTCGTCGAGCGCGGAGAGGGCATCATCCAAAATGGCAGCTTTGGGGCGATGAATGGCGAGTCGCGCGATCCCGAGGCGCTGGCGTTCGCCGTTGGAAAGCACCTGATCCCAGCGCGTCACCTCGGCGAGCCGTGGCACCAGAGCGCCGAGGCCCACCTTTTCTAGGGCGGCAGCGAGCCTGTCGTCGCTGACCTCGAGGGCGGGGTCGGGATAGAGCAGGATCCCCCTGAGGGAGCCCAACGGCAGATAGGTCTTTTGCGGTGCGATCATGATATCTCCGCGCTCGGGCACGCTGACGGCACCACAGGCAGTTGGCCACAGCCCGGCCAACACGCGCACCAGGGTCGACTTGCCGGTGCTCGACTCGCCATAGATGTGCACTGCTTCTCCGCGTGCTGCAGCAAAGCCGTTGCCGGACAGCAGCGGTCGATCGCGACCATCGGCGATCGCGAAGTCTGTGATACGGATGGCGGGACCGTGCGCTGGCGCCACTCCCGTTGCCGCCTCCGCATCTCTCGCCGCGCAGGCATCGACGATATCCATGACGCGTCGCGCCGAGGCGTACCACTCAGCCACCCGATTGTAGTTGTCGACCACCCAGGAAATGGCGATTTGCACCTCGACGAAGGCCGCCGCCAGCTGCGTCACCTGCCCGAGCGTTAGCTCGCCGGACAAATACTTAGGCGCCAGGAACAACAACGGCACGATGGGTTTCATCGGCCCGCAGGCGTTGGTGATCCAGGTGAGATGGCCGTGCTGCCACACGATCGCTAGCCAGCGTGCCACCACGGTGTCGTAGAAGCGGCCGAGGATCGCCTGCTCGTAGCGACCACCGTTCATCAGGGCAACGCTCTCGGCATTGTCACGAATACGCATCATGGCAAAGCGAAAGTAGCCCTCCGCTTCGTTCTTGCGGCCGACGTAGCCGACCAGTGGCGCGCCGACCCACAGCATCAGGCCGGAGGCCAGTGTGCCGTAGGCGACTGCAACCCAAACCATGTAGGCGGGTACCGTGAGCGTGCCCCAGGGCCCCAGAGCAACGACGATAGAACCGCCCACGGTCCAAAGAATGCTTATGAACGCCGTGGCACCGGCGATGGCAAGCACCAGCCCGATGCCAAGGTCGACGAGCGGTTCGGTGGCCCAGCGCGTGTCGTCCGAGATGCGGTATTCGGGATTTGGGGGCTCCCTGCCGCTGACGTTGAGGTGGTAGAAGCGCCGCTCGCCGAGCCAACGATCGACGAGGTGCTCAACAATCCAGGCACGCCAGCGCACTTGCAGGGTTTCGCGCGCCAGCACGATCAATACGCCTATGGCGGCCATGGCCGCGATGATGACAGCGAACACGAATGCGGCCTGCGTCACGCTTTCGACATCCCGCCGCTCGAGGGCATCGAAGAACCAACGGTTCCACTGGTTGAGCGCGACCGTGGCAGCCGTCGACAGCAGAAGCGCGACGGCAAGACCGATGGTCAGGGTCCAGGCTCGGATCGCATTTTCGCCGCGCCAGTAGCCGCCGCCAAAGCGCGCGAACGCCCCGATCACGCGAGGGTCGAGCCGGAAGCCCGGGGCATCAGGAGCTTGAAAGTGAGCTGCGGTCATTGCGGGTCACACGCGTCATAGAGTTGTCGGGGGCGCGCACAAAACCATGCCGCCACCGCTTGCCGGATCTCACGGCAAGGCTGAAGGCGGCATGAACGAACCAACATGGCATGCTTAGAGCAGGATCGCTTCACAGAGAATCTCCTTGGCGCGATAGTGTGATGGAGGGGCTCGGCGCGGGCCTCATCTTCAATTCTGGAGTAGCGACGCCAGCTTTTGCCGCAACTCCGCCCAGCCTCCCTGCAGGGGACGAAAGGTGAATTTGACCTCGTGGTGGCCCGGTGGCACGGCGACCGCGCGGAAGAGCACGTTGGCGCGCAAAAGTTCCGCCGACCTTCCGTCCAGGTCCGCATACCACCAAGGCTGCCAGACATCGTTGAGCACCGCCCAGCCGCCGTCCGGGCTGTCCACCTCCAGGATCACTTCGGTGTTCTGATAGGAGACAATGCTGACCTGGCCGCGACGACGTGGACCCTGTTGGGCCGTTGCGCGCTCAAGCAGGACCGTGGAGGACAGGTCAACCGCCGGCCAGTGGCCGTCACGCAGCATTTGCGCGAAATCGGCAGCGCGCGCCTGCGTGGCGAAGCGGACGCGGTCCACGGCGCCCGGATTCTCATAGATATAGCCGTCACTCGTACGCGCTAATAGGGCGAGGTCACCGGGTCTCAAAGTATGATCGATCTGTTCGATCGGCACAGGGCTGGCGATGAAGCGCAAGCCCAAGAGGTTGGCAAGGGTGGAGCGATAGGAGGGGAACAGGGGCGAGAATTTGCGCTGCTCGGGCAGCCCCACATGATCGTCGGCACCGACCGCCTTGCTGTAGAGCGCCAGGCGAAGGGGATTGTAACCCAGCGTGTTCTCAAGATTGTGGGTCAGGCTCGCATTCGGCCAATGGAAGCCGAGGCCGACAAGCTCGACCCGGTCGCGCCGGCGGTCGTTCTCAACGACGCTGCCCTTGAGAATGCTGATGGTGGTGTTGCTCGTGCGCGGCTCAAGCACGTCATAGGTCGTTGGCGGTAGGGCCGACGAGCTGCTTGGTCCATTGTTGTAGGCAAGATCGAGGGTCGTCACCGCGGCCAGGAGCGCCGCCGCGACAGCGGGCTTGGAGGCGAGCAGGGGCTTCGCCAGCCGTAGGGCAAGGCTGGCGACGGCGAAGGCCGTAACGGCCAGCGCCAACGGCAGCAACAATCGCGGTGTGCGGTCGAGCCAAGTCGCCAGCGCGATCGCCGCCGCGCACGCCGCCGCGAACAGGCCAGCCATGATCCGGATCACTCGTGGATCAAAGCCGATGCCGGGCGCCGAAAACAGCCGATGCGCGCCATAGCCAGCAAGGATTGCGCCGAGTCCGCCAATGAGGAAGGCCGCATCGGCGGGGCGACGAAACAGCTGAACGCCCGGAACGAATTCGTAGATGATCTTGAACACCGGAGTGTACCAGCCCAAGGCGTACAGCAGAGCCAGGCCGGCCGCACAGGTAAAGAACCGAATCTCGCACCGCCAAAGATCGCCGCGCAGCGCCGTCCATACCAGCAGCAGCAGCGGCAACGCGCCGATGTACAGCACGCCCATGTTCTGGGCAATGAAAAGGCCGGTACCTTGCCAGGCGAAGCTTGGCGGACCCCAATAGTCCTCCATGCGGCCGGCCGCGGCGAACACGTCAGGTGCGACCAACGTGAGCAGCAGCGCCGGGTGCAGGGAGCCGCGGCCGGCGCCGACGTAGTCGATGGCCGGGCGGTTCGAATCCTCGGCGAAAAGCGCGGTCAACAGGATCGGACCGGCGGCGAGCGCCAGCGCGGCGATCGCGGCTCCGCTCAGCGGCAGTAAGGTTGCACGCATGGCACCGCCTGGCTGTGGTGCGGCCACAATGCGCCAGAGCACAAAGGCAACAAGCAGATAGATGGCAAGCAAGGCCACTTGATCGCGGCCGAGCACGATGGCGCCCGTCACGATGCCGGCGGCGATGCCCCACAGCAGCGAGTGGCGCGCCAGTGCTCGATCGTAGGTCAGCACGGCCAGCGGCAGGTAGGCGAGGCTCAGTACCTGGCCGGTGTGCTGAATGCGCCAGGCCATCGCGGCGCCGTAGCAAAAGGCCAGGGCGGCGAGCAAGCCTCCGGCCCAATGCCAATTCTGATCGCGAAACCATAAAATCAGTGCGGCGCCGCTGAGAATGAGCATGGCCAATACGGTGGTATCGACGGCCCGGAGGCTAGGCGCACCGTTGACGAGGGCAAGGGCGAGAAACGGTGGGGCAAAGATCATCGACTGAGGATCGGCGATTTGCGGATGGCCGCTGAACACGTAGGGTGCCCAAAACGGAGACTGGCCTTCGGCAAGGCTTTGCGCCAGGAACTGGATCTGCGGTTGGAAATGCGCCTTGGCATCCCAGGGAATCGTGACGCGACCGGAGAGCCACGGCCAGCCGATCACCAGCGCGGCAAGCAGCAGGAGCGCCAACGCCAGGCGCGTCTCCTCCTTGCGGTTTGGCCTGCGATCGCGAGGTTCGCGTTGCCGTCGCGCTGACGGGGGCGTCCTCAACTCCGTTTTTCCTGAATGCATGCTCTCGTTGCACCATCACAGGCAGCGACGCGGGGTCGTCTCTGTGCTCCACCCGGGGCGGGGTATAACGCCCGAGTTGGGCAAAGAGAGGCCCTTGCGGGACGCCGGCAGGGGTGACCTCCCGTCGCCATTTTCGTAGCCGATTGATGCGCAATCCTCCACGGGGGGGTGGGCCCAGTCGCGAGGGGCGCTGTTTTTTTTGCATTTTTCCGCCTCGGACCCCTCGGCCCCGGAGCCGAGGAGCTGTTGCCCGAGCCGACGCGGCAGCCAACTCTCTGCCCCCCTCAGGCCAGATATGGTATGCGAATGCAATTTCCGCACTGGGAAAAGCGAGGCCAGGAATGGAGGACAACAGGGCCCCGACGGGCCGTGCCGCGACCTACAGCAAAGCGGCGCGTCGCTTTCACTGGTGGACGGTGACGCTCGTTGCTATCCAAGCGCCGGTCGGCTTCTACATGGTTTATCGCGGCCAGACCCTGAATATTTGGGATGGGGTCACGAACAACCTCTACAATGCCCACAAGCTGATGGGGATTGTGATCTTTTTCCTGGTGCTGGCGCGCCTCGGCTATCGCTTGAGGCAGGGTGCTCCCGCCGACGAGCCCAGCCTTGAGACCTGGCAGAAGGGGGCTTCGCATGCGACGCACTGGAGCCTCTATCTGCTTTTGCTGCTGGTGCCGATCGGCGGATATCTGGGCATCTCGCTCTATCCAGCCCTTGACGTGTTCGGCATCCCTTTGCCGAGTATCGTTACGGCGAACCAGGCGGCGGCGGCGCGAGTTTTTTTCCTGCACTGGGTCGGCGCCACCCTCATCGTGCTCTTGGTCGGCGCGCACGTGGGTGCTGCGCTCTACCACTATTTTATTCGCAAGGATGGCGTATTGCAGCGGATGTGGGTAGGAGCCGGCCGGCGCGTCTAGTCAGATCACTTCGTCGGTCTTGTCGTCGGTCTCCCCGTAACGGCGCATAATCGCCGGCTTGGTGCCGGCGTAAAGCTTGGCGATGTTGGGCGCGATCTTGGCGTTCTCACGTTCGAACAGGGAATTTCCCGCAAGGTCGCTCTCGGCGATGAAGGGCCCGAAGTTCTCCACTTGCAACACCCAAATCGCCTGGGCGAGCCCCAACTCCTGCGTCCAATGTGTGGCCAAGACCCGCTTGATGCCGCGGCCAAGCAGCGCCCCCGTGCCGTAGCCGACCGTGGTAAGGTAGACGGCGTTGTTGGGCACAAACGAGCGTCGGTAGATCTCGCTCGTCATACCCCCCTTGCCGATAATGATGTTGCAGCCCGAGAGTTCGAACCAGCCATCGAGCCATTTGGCGAACCGAAAAGAGGCCGTGGCGGTCACCGCGCCGACCGTGGCGCTACCGTCGGGGTTGAGCGCGGCGGCGGGTGAGCAATGGAAGTTCGCCGACCCGAGGTCGGCGGCCGCCGCCGGCAGGCCGGCTTTGTCTTCCACGGCCTTCTTGTAGACACCCTCGCGGGCCGTATAGATGCGGCCGCTCAGGTAGGCGACCGTGCCAATCTCGAGAGCGCGCAAGTCCGCGGTCGAGACGGGTAGGTCGAGGCGAACGGTTTTGAGCCGGGATGCTGCGGACATGCTCACCTTTGCGGGTCACCGTTGCTATCCTAGCCGCCGCTTAGCAAAAAGTGGATAGCATTCCTTGCGATCGACAGCACCGCGCCGTGGGCGTTCTGATGCCCCGTCGGCTCCGGGGCTGGCGGTGACGCCTTGCGGCCGAACGGCTCCAGCCAGGGTGGGCGCGGCGCGGGTGCGCTCGGGGCTTGCCCCGTCGCCACCCGTGTCGGGGCGTGCGCGCAACGCCCGACCCCTCTGACGCGCCCGTCCTTGCGGCTTGGCGAGGTTCACGCACCGACACCGCCTGGGCGCCGGCGCTGCGCCCCGGTCCATCGGGGCACCCGCCCTCGCGGGCCGCCGCCTTTACTCATTGCCGGCGGCCGGTTGTGGTGGCCTCGGGTCAGTTGAACGTGATCACGCCGCGCGCGACCGCTCCCGTCAGCAAGAGCCGGAAACCTTCGTTGATGTCATCGAATGCGTAGGTGCGGCTGATCAAGGTCTCGAGGTCGATGCGCTTGTCGATGTCCAGATCGGCCAGCATGGCAAAGTCGAGGGCCGGACGAATTGAGCCGTAATAGGTGCCGGTCAGTTTCTTTTCGCCATAGACCATGGCCGACGGCGAGATCGCGGCCCGCGCCGAAAAAGCCGGAATGCCGACGAGGACGGCATGGCCGGCCGCGGCGATAGCGTCGACCACCAGGGCTGCCGTCTGTTCGCCGCCAATGGCGTCGAAGGCGTAGTCGGCACCGAAACCCGCGGTCAATTCCTGTACTCGCTTTAGGACATCCTCGTGCTTGGCGTTGATGGTATGCGTCGCACCGAACTGGCGGGCGTAGGCTAGCTTATTGTCGAGCAGGTCGCAGGCGATGATGACCTTGGCCCCGGCGAGTTTGGCCCCCTGTACGATGTTGAGCCCGACACCGCCGCAGCCGACCACCAATACCGAGGAGCCCGCCTCCACGTTGGCATGGCGGATCACGGCGCCGACGCCGGTGGCGACGCTGCAGCCGATGATGGCGGCGTGCGTCCACGGCAAGTCTTTACGCACCGCCACGACCTGCTCGGCCGGGCAGACGACGTATTCGGAAAAAGTTCCGATGCGGGCCATCTGGTTGACGGGTTCGCCGTTGAGTTTCACGCGCGCGCTGCCGTCATGCATGCGCCAGCGCGGGGTGTCGTTGTGTCCGCAGCACAAGACGGTGCGTCCGGTGGAACAGTAGCGGCAATGGCCGCAGTGCGGACGGAATGAGAAGATGACATGGTCACCCCGCTTGACATTGCTGACGCCGGGACCGAGCTCGGCGACGATGCCCGCGGCCTCATGGCCGAGCACCATCGGCAAGGGGAGCGGCCAGTCGCCATTCATGATGTGCCAATCGCTCATGCACACCCCCGCAGCCTTGACTTGCACGCGCGCCTCGCCGGCCCTGGGACCCTCCTGCTCCAGATCCAGGATTTGCAGCGGCTGGTTGACCTCGGTCAGGACGGCAGCTCGCATCGCTCTTCTCCTCAGCTTGAATCGCAAGAAAACGCAACGAAGCGCCCGCGTCCTTGGGCCAACCTTAATCGGTCGGTGTCAGGCGCCGCCGCCTCGCCGATGGCTAGGGCGGTTTGGCGGAGACCCCGCGTGCAACGGGCCTGGCGAAAAAGGCGCGCGCGGCCGTTGCGTAGCCGGCCTGGCGCGGCGAACCGGGCTCGGGCATCGGCTTGCACACCTGCCATCGCCAACGGCGTTCGAGCGCGTCATTCGGCCGCGCTGGCATGGGCGGGCTCCTGCCATTCGACGCCGGTTCGGCGCATGTAATCGGTGAACCATTGCGGGTCGCTCCGGAACTCGGCGCGGCCGTCGGGATACACGCGCGCGGTGGCGCGGCGCGAGGACAGGCAGAACATGTGCACGCTCATCGGCATGCCGCCGGTGTGGCAATAGCCGACCTCAATGTGGCAATCGACCACCATGGACGAGCCCATGAAACCCATGGCACCCATGCCTATGGTGTTGCCGAGCTCTTTGAGCTCATCTTCGAGCGCGGCGATCTTTGCGTCGGGGTTGCGCGAGCCGACACTGCGCAGGCAAGCGGCCTGTTTGCCGAGCACCATCGAAATGTCCTTTGAGCCGCCGAGGCCTACGCCAACGATGGCGGGCTGGCAGGCGAGCCCGCGCCGGCCGAATGCGATCAACGTATCAAGGTAGAAGCGTTTGATGCCCTCAATGCCATCGCCCGGGAAGAGCATGCGGTAGTCGGAGCCGAACAGACCACCTTTATGCACGGTGGTAAGGTCGATCCAGTCGCCATCCGGATGGAATGCGTATTCGATTTCCGGTGCGCCGATCCCGCAGTTATTATTGTGATCGGTGCGCCAAAGCGGGTGCACGCGATTGGGTCTGAGCGGCACGTCGTGCGTAGCCTTGGCGGTGGCCCGGCGCAGCGCCGCCTCCAGGGCAATCGGGCCACCCTCAATGCGTGCGTCGTTGCCGAATTTGACATACCAGCGGGGCACACCGGTGTCGCCGCACATGGCGCGCCGGTCTTCCTTGGCGGCTTCGTAGTTTTCCAGCATGGCCTGAATGACGAAGGCGGAGAGCTCGCCCTTCTCCGTGTCGGCGCAGCGGCGCAGTCCGGCCAGGTAGTCCTCGGGGATCTCGATGGCGGCCTTTGCCATCAAGGCCTCAGCGGTTCTTTGCACGGGAGCAATGGGTATCATCGGCAGACCTCGCCGGGCGTTGCGAACGATATGTCCCTTCCCCCGACGGGGAAGCAAGAAAAAATGGACCGTGCCGCCAAGTGGCGAGACGGGCGGCGCTTCACGCCGCCGCTGGCCCCCGAGCGCGCCATCATTCCCTTCAAGGCGCCGCCCGCTGCAGCAAGCTCTCGCCCGGCCTGACGATCGTGAACTCGACCGGCTCCGCGGCGATGGCAAGAGCCTCGTCGCGCTGGCGCACCACAGTGAAGGTTGAGCTCGCGAGATCGCCCGCTTCCGGGAAGTCTTCGCGAAAATGTGCGCCGCGACTATTCTCGCGCTTGAGCGCGGCCGCCACAATCGCTTTCGATACCTCGATCAGGGAACGCAGGTTTAGCCAATCGTGCCAGGCCAGATTGAAAGGGCGCTCGCCGTCGGCCAAGCCGCTTGCCAATAGTTCGCGCTCCAGCGTATCGATCGTCGACATGCCCCGCCGTAACCCGGCGCCGTCGCGGATGACGCCGACATCGTCCCACATGACGTCGAGTAGCCGTTCACGGAGTTGATTGAGATCGCCGCGGGGGCGGGTGAAGGGATACTGAGCGCGCGCCAATTCAAATCGCAATACCGCTTCGTCGGGCGGGCGCTCGGCCCGGTTGCGCGCAATCCAATTGGCCATGGTGTCTCCGGCAATACCGCCGAACACCGTTGAGTTGGCAACACCATTGCCGCCCAGGCGGTTGGCACCGTGCGCGCCGCCCGCGTCCTCGCCAGCCACGAACAGACCCGGCAATTCGGTGGCGGTGTCGACCTCGCAAACCAAGCCGCCCATCAGGTAATGCGCGGTCGGTACGACTTCGACCAGCCCGCCCGCCAGGTCGAAGCCGCAATCGGCGCAGCGCTCGACCATGCCCTTGAATTGCTTGGCGACCTGGTCCTGGCCGAGGTGGCCCATCTTGATATAGACGCCGCCGTGCGGCGTGGTGCGCCCGGCACGCATCTCCTCATAGATGCAGCGCGATACGAAATCCCGCGTCGCCCGTTCGGCGCGCGGGTCGCGCGCCTGCATGAAGCGTTCGCCTCTACCATTGATGAGATGCCCGCCGGCGCCGCGGAGGCCTTCCTCGAGCACGGTTCCGGTCATGCGCGTGTCGGGGCCCGCAAGCAGACCCGTCGGATGGAACTGTACCATCTCCATGTCGCGCAGCGGCAGACCTAGGCGCAGCGCCATGGCAAGGCCGTCCATGCTCTTGTCGCCGGAAGGCGTGTGGTAGCGATACATGGTTGGGCCGCCGCCGGTTGCCAGCAGCACGGCCTTGGCGGCCACATAGCGAAAGGCGCCCGAACGCATATCAATCAGCAAGACGCCGGCCAGCGCCTGCCGGCCGGCCGCTGGAATGAACGCTACTGCGCGATGCTCTTCGAGGCGCTGGATCGGCCGCGCCCAAACCTGCTCCATCAACCGGTTGATGATCTCGATCCCGGTAAGATCACCCTTGTGCACGGTGCGATCGAAGGTCTGGCCGGCGAATGCCTTGCCATGCAGCGTCCCGTCAGGGTTGCGATCGAAGAAACAGCCGACCTCATTTTCCAGCTCCTGCACGCGCTCGACGGCCTTGCTCACGAGCGTCCAGGCCATATTCTGGTTGGGCAGCCACTTGCCACCCTCGATGGTATCCATGAAGTGACGCTCGATGGAGTCGCCTGGATTGAGCGCGACGTTGTAGCCGCCTTGGACCATGCGCGTGCAGCCGCACTTCCCGACGAGGCCTTTGCTGGCGATGGTAATGCCGAGCTCCGGGTTGGCTTGATGGGCGTGCAAAGCCGCAAAGAGACCGGCACCGCCGGATCCCAAGATCAACACGTCGGTTGCGAACCGTTCGAGCATGATCCCTTTCACCGCAGTTAGGCGGCGCGGACAAGAAAGACGAGCGCCAGCATCGAGGCGGTCAGCAGCGCCCCCGCCACCAGCCGTTTGTGGCCGGCAAACCAGGGCAGGTTCTCAAGCAGCAGGATGCGGATGCCACCGAGCAAATGCAGCGTAAGCAGGAACACGAGACCCGTCTCGGCGAGCTTGACCGCGGGATTGGCCGTCCAGCGCAGCAAGCCATCAAGCGCCGCTTCGCTTTTGAGGACCAGCGCGAACACCAGGAAGTGGAGGGGCAGAAAGGCGGCCAGCGCCAGGCCCGAGAGGCGATGCAGCAAGGCGGCGAGCCACAAGGTATTGTGGCGATGGCCGCTGGTATTGGGGGCATGCTGCGGCTGTCCCCGGTTGCCATTCATGCCAAAACCACCGCAGCTACCGCGGTCAGACCGAGCGCAACCAGCAGCAGGCCGCAAGCCCACATCAGCGCCTGGAGCGCGTCGTCGCGCCAGCGCGTCCATTCGCTGGCAATGACGCGCACGCCGATGGCAGCATGAGTGGCGGCTGCCACAACGATAGCGGCATAGAAGGTACCCCAAAGCAGGCTGCCGCGCGTCCGAGCCAGGATGTCGGCGGCGCTCAACCCGCGGCTACTGGCATAGAAGATGACGCCAAGATGAATCAACAGCAGGGGCGCCATGAAAGCGGCGCTGGCGCGCTGGAGGACATAAAGGCGCACGTTCACTCGAGCTCTCCCCTGAGGTAGGCCTGCATGGTGTGGCGCTTGAGGCCGGCGATGGAGGCGGTCGGGTTCAATGCGGTTGGGCAGTGCTGCTGGCAACTTTGATGCGAATGGCAGGTATGGCAGCCCCCGGCGGCGGCAACGGCAGCGAGCCGCTGCCGATTGCCCGTGTCGCGCACGTCGTTTACCAACGTCCAGGCCCGGTTGAGCGCGGCTGGCCCCAGGTAGTCCGCGTTCCAGCGCACCGTATCGCATGCGGCATAGCACACCGCGCAGTTGATACATTCGATGGCGGCGTCTGCGGCCAGGCGCGCCGCCGTCGTTGGCATGATGCGCTCGATCGCGTCTTCCCGCGTCAGGCGCGGTGCGAACACCGCCTTGGCTTTCTGCCACTTCTCGAAGAAGGGCTGCAGGTCGCACGCCAAGTCTTTGATGATCGGGAGATTGGCGAGCGGCCCGATTTCGAGCCTGCCATCATTGACAACCTTTGCCGTATGCGTCCGACAGGTCCAACGCGGTCGGCCGTTCACCGTCATGGCGCAGCTGCCGCACATGCCCACGCGACAGGCAAACCGGTAGGCCAGCGTGGGATCGACGTTGCGTTGCACCCAAGTTACGACGTCGAGGACGGTCTGATTGTCACGCTGCGGCACGCGGTACACCTGATAGCTGCCGTCCGCCCTGCCGCGCCACAGCGATACTGCGATTTCGCCCATGGTCGTTATCTTACCCAAACCCGCACGCGTTGCACGGCGTTGTTGCCGAACCCGCCCGAGTCCCAGCGTGGCTCGAGCGGTTGGGTTTCACCGTTGGCGTCGGTAGCCCGGCAGGCCAACTCGTATTCGCCCGCTTGGGCTTGCCACAGATACCGCCAGGCTTGCCAGGCAAATTTGCCTTGCGGCGGATCGAGGCTGGCCGGCTGCCAACGGCCGTTGATGGCAACCTCCAGGTGCGCGATTGGGACGCCGCCGCCGGACCAGGCTCGACCGAAAACCTCGGTGGTGCCCGCATCGAGCAGGCGATGGCGGGAATACCAGTCGGGAATACCGGGTGGCACCAGCAGCGCTTTGACGCGCATGTGCGTGACCGGCGTGCCAGGCAGGCCGGGCGCGGGGCGGTAGTGATAGCCGACGGCTTGCTGAAATCCCAGGTAGGGCCGAGGCAGGGCTTCAATGCGAGTTAGCCATTTGATATTACCCATGCCGTACCAGCCTGGCACGATCAGACGCAATGGATAGCCGTGCTGGGGCGGCAGCGGCTGGCCGTTCATCGCCCAAGCCAGCAGCACATCCTCGCTGAGCGCCAGCTCACGCTTGAGACTGCGGCCAAAACTGTGCTCGACGCCCCGATCGAAGCCGCGGTCGGCGCCGATAAATGCGATCTCGATTACATCATCACCCAGTTGCGCGCGCTCAAGCACATGCTTGAGGGCAGTGCCGGTCCATTCGGCGGTTCCCACCGCCTCGTGCAGCCAGGGCATGCTGGGGTAGCGCGGCGTCAATAGCCCGCGGCCATTGCCGGCGCATTCCATGGTCACGCGCAGCGTGCGTGCCGGCAGCGCTTTGAGGTCGGCGAGCGACCACGACATCGGCCTTAAGACGTGACCTTGTAGGGCGAGTTGCCAGCTATCGTCCGCAACGTAGGGAACGTCGAAGTGATTGAGCAGATAATGCAAGCCCACGGGTGTCACGTCGTGACGCAGGGCTTCCAACAAAACGCCCGCGTTGCGATTGGCGAGCCGCACCTCATCGACGGCAAACGCCGCCTCAACATGCTCTCGTCGCTTGGCTTCCGTGAATGGATTGGGCTCGACCATCGCCGCCATTATAACCGCGATTCTTCCTATCGCGATTCTTCCTGTCAGGTGGTTTCGCTATGGCACCGCAGAGGCTGCCGTCGCCCGCCAGGCGCGCCCCGCAGGCTCACTTCAATCCCGCAAGCTCCCCATGCGTCAAGGCGAAGACCTCGCCCTGGCTGGTGGCGGTGTCGAGCCAGAGGAATGGCAGCCGAGGGAATTGCTGCTCCAGAAGCGCGCGGCCACTGCCGACCTCGACCACCAGGATGCCCGCGGCCGAAAGATGATCGCCAGCCTCGGCAAGGATTCGTCGCACGAATGTCAAGCCGTCGACGCCGCCGGCGTGCGCCAGCCTAGGCTCGGCCGCGTGCTCCGGTGGGAAGGCGGCAATGGCATCGTCGCGCACGTAGGGGGGATTGGCCAAAATGAGGTCATAGCGCCGGCCCGAGAGAGCCGCGAACAGGTCGGATTGCAGCAGGTTGATGCGCCCCTCGAGCCCATAGTCGCCCACATTGCGCCGGGCGACGTCAAGGGCGGTGGCGGAGACGTCGCTGGCATCGATGCCAGCGTTTGGAAAGGCGATCGCTGCCAAGATCGCCAAGCAACCGGACCCGGTACAGATATCGAGCGCGCGTCCGATTGCATCGGGGTCCGGCACAACATCGGCAAAGCGTGCCGCCAGCAGTTCACCGATGTAGGAGCGGGGCACGATAACGCGCTCGTCCACATAGAAGGAATGCCCCTGGATCCAGGCTTCGTTGGTCAGATAGGACGCGGGCTTGCGTGTGCTAACCCGGGTTTCAATGACCTTCGCCAGAGCCTGGCGCTCGGATGATAGCAATTGCGCGTCGAGCCACGGTTCAAGCTGATCGATCGGCAGATGCAAAGTATGCAAAATGAGATAAGCGGCTTCGTCCACGGCGTTGGTTGTGCCATGACCATAACTGAGATCGGCCGCACGAAAACGGCTGACAGCATAACGCAGCCAGTCGCGTACGGTCTTAAACTGCCGATCTGGTCCGATCTCCACCCTAACCGCCAATGATAATCCGCGCTTCGCGCGTTTGCGCCTTCGCCAATGCCCTTTTTCCAATGAATAGTTTCCGCGCGCAATCTTTCTGTAGAGCGCTTTCGGAGCGTGGCCGCCGGAGTCCGGCGGCGTCATGGCCGCCGGCCCGTCACACCGCCGGATCGAAATCATTGCGACTAAATCTAAGGTCTTGTCTGAAATATGCAATTCATGCTTCCAGCGCCTCCAACCTACTCTTGCCTGCAGGGCGCCGCGGCGCCCGATCCCCGACGCTTTTGGTACTTTGGCGACACCCCGACGAGACCAAAAGAAAGTTCCAACATTCTGTTAGCGGCGGCAGCTAGGAATCAATCGCAACTGCAAATGACGAACGGGCATCACCAATTTTCCACCAGAACTGTCGTGTGAGAAAACGGTTGAGATTTGGAATATTTTAAGCCATTCAATCTAACTGGTGCGACAGCGACGGACTTCAAGGGAATATACAATTATGGCCAAAGACCTGGACAGAATGTCCTTCAAAGAGCTGCAGGAACTCGAGTTGAAGTTGAAGAAAGCCAAAGCGAGCGCGGAGGATCGGACACGCGCTGAGGTTCGCAGCAAAGTGGAAGCGCTGATCGCCAGCGCGGGTTTTAAGGTGAGCGATATCTTCGGCGGGCGCGGCGGAAAAGGGCGCACCGTGGCTGCCAAGTATGCCAATCCCGATGATCCGTCCGAAACTTGGACCGGGCGTGGCCGCAAACCCAGGTGGCTTGCCGCCAAACTAAAGAGCGGCGATCGCATGGAAAAATTCTTGATCAAATAGATGCCGCGGCGGCTGGCAATCGTGGCGGTCGTTGGCAAAAGCTGCCGCGATGCGCCGTCGTCGGCGGGTAAGACCCACGCCCAGGTTAGGGGGCCAAGCAAGCGGCGGCGCCGGCTCCTAGTGGGCGGCTTCCCAGTTGTCGGCTGCCTTTGCATCAACGTGGATCGGCACACGCAGACGAACTGCGGGTTCGGCCGCCTTTCCCATGACGTGTGCAATGATTTGCAGGGCCCTGTCGACCTCGGCCTCTTTCGCCTCAAAGACCAATTCGTCGTGGACCTGTAGCAGCATTCGCACGGAGGCAAGCCGGGCGGCCTCAAGTGCGCTCGGCATGCGGATCATGGCGCGCCGGATGATATCGGCGGCCGAACCCTGGATTGGGGCATTGATGGCTGCCCGTTCCAGGAAGCCCCGCATCGATGGGTTCTTGGTATTAATCTCGGGGTAGTGCACCCGCCGACCGAAAATAGTTTCAACAAAGCCGCGTTGGCGCGCAAGCGATTTCATACTGTCCATGTAGTCGCGAATCCCAGGGAACCGCTTGAAATAGGTAGCTATATATTCGCCGGCCTCCTGCTTGGAAATACCAAGCTGGGCGGCGAGGCCAAACGCCGAGATGCCGTATATTATTCCAAAATTGATCGCCTTGGCGCGGCGCCGCACGTCGGCGGGCATGCCTCGTACCGGCACACCGAACATTTCCGATGCCGTCATGGCGTGGATATCGAGGCCGTCGCTGAACGCGCGCGTCAGCTGCGGAATATCGGCGATATGGGCAAGCACGCGCAACTCAATCTGACTGTAGTCGGCCGAGATAAGCTTGTGACCGCGCTCGGCGACAAAAGCCGTACGGATTTCCCGCCCCTCCTTGGTGCGGATGGGAATGTTCTGCAGGTTGGGATCGGTGGAGGCCAAGCGGCCGGTCGTCGTCGAAGCCAGCGCGTAGCTCGTGTGGATGCGGCCGGTGTCGGGATTGATGTGCTGCGGCAGTGAGTCGGTATAGGTCGACATCAACTTGGTGAGTTGCCGCCATTCCAGCATCACATTGATGAGCTTGCGCGCATGCTCCGGCAAGTCTTCGCTGGCGGCGAGATCGTCGAGCAGGCCGGCGCGCGTTTCCCATTGCCCGGTCTTGGTCTTGCGGCCACCCGGCAGCTTGAGATTGTCGAAGAGGAATTCACCCAACTGCCGCGCCGACGCCAAGTTAAACTTGTGGCCGGCCAGGGTATAGATCTCCTCCTCGAGGCGGGCGACGCGTTGTGCGAAGGTGGAGCTCAGGCGTGACAGGATGCTTCGGTCAACCTTGACGCCGGCGCGCTCCATCTCGCCCAGGATGTGCACCATCGGTCGCTCCAGCGTCTCGTAGACGGCCGTCATGCGCTCGGCGACCAGCCGAGGCTTGAGCACCATCCACAAGCGCAAGGTGACGTCGGCATCCTCGCCGGCATATTCGGTGGCCTTGTCGAGGGGCACCTGGGCGAAGGTCTTGTCGGACTTTTTGGCCCCGGGCGCGTGCTGCAGCACCTCGCTAAAGGGTATGCACGTATGGCCGAGATGGCGCTCGGCCAATTCATCCATGCCGTGGTTTCCGCGACCGCCGTCGAGGGCATAGGAAAGCAGCAGCGTATCGTCCAGGGGAGCGAGCGCGATGCCATGCTGGGCCAGCACCACGCAATCGTACTTGAGGTTCTGCCCGATCTTGAGGACGGATACATCCTCCAGCAACGGACGCAATACGCTCAAGGCGTCACCGACGTGGACCTGTTTCAGCGCGCCTTCCCCGAAATCGAAGGCGCCGCTGGCGGGCCGATGTCCGATCGGCACGTAACAGGCCTTACCCGGTACCACCGCCATCGAGAAGCCAACGAATTCGGCCCGCATCGGATCGAGACTCGTCGTTTCAATATCGAAGGCGAACCGGCCGGCTGCACGCGCTTCGGCGATCCACCCTTCGAGGCTGGCGAGATCGGTCACGGTTTCGTATCTGTTGCGCTCGATTTTGGCGCTTGCGGCTTGGCGAGCGATCGCGGCCTTTGCGCTTGGCGTCCAAGCGCCGGGCACCATTGGCCTGCCGGTGAGCTTGCTGCGTTCTTGCGCAACCGCCTCCCCGGTGCGGCCCGGGCTCGCGGCCGGCGTGCGTTGCGCCGGCGGAGGGGCGGCCGTACCGAGGCCCTCGGCAATGCGCTTGGTCAGGGTTGCGAATTCCATTTCCCGCAGGAAAGCCAGCAAGCGCTGGGCCTCGGGATCACGGACACCCAGCTGTTCCGGCGCGACCTCGAGCTCGACATCGTCCTTCAGCTTTACCAGATCGTAGGAGAGGCGGGCCTGGATGGCGTACTCCATCAGGCGCTCGCGGCGCTTCGGTTGTTTGATTTCGGCCGCGCGGCTCAACAATGTCTCGAGGTCGCCATATTCATTGATCAGCTCGGCGGCAGTTTTGACGCCAATACCGGGCACGCCGGGTACATTGTCGACCGAATCTCCAGCCAGCGCCTGCACGTCGATGACTCGCTCGGGCGGCACGCCGAAACGCTCGCGTACCTCGTCGGGGCCGATGCTGCGATTTTTCATGGTGTCCAGCATCGAAATGCCGGGGCGCACCAACTGCATGAGGTCCTTGTCGGAGGACACGATCGTGACATCGCCACCACTCTCGATTGTGCGCATGGCGTAGGTGGCAATCAAATCGTCCGCTTCGAAGCCGTATTGTTCGACGCAGGCAATATTGAACGCCTTGACGGCGTCGCGGATCAGCGGAAATTGCGGCACAAGCTCTTCCGGCGCCGGCGGACGGTGCGCCTTGTAGTCCTTGTAGATCTCGTTACGGAAGGTCTTTTCGCTGGCGTCGAAAATGACGACAATATGCGTCGGGCCGCTCGTCTTGCGCGCGTCCTGCAGCAATTTCCACAACATGCCGCAGAAGCCATGCACGGCCCCGACCGGCAGTCCGTCCGATGGGCGCGTGAGCGGAGGCAGGGCGTGGAAAGCCCGGAATATGTAGCCCGAGCCGTCGATCAGGTAGACTTGGCTGCCCTTGATGATGGGCACGGGTTCGCCGGCCGGGACCGAGCAGAGCGCGGCGCGTCGGTGGGACTTGTCATGCCTGGTGGATTGAGTGGCCATGCCGCGCACTATAGTTGGACGGGACGGATTGTCAGCCCAGAAGACGGTGCCGAATGACGCCACACCCGGATGCAGGCTCGCGGCGAGGTTCCGCCGAGATAGCTTTCATGGTCGCCGGGCGTGCGGGAAGCTGTCTACCGACGCAAAATACGGCTTGATATCAAGGAGGGGAGTGCCGTCGACGCAATCGATGCGGCGCACCACAAGCGTGGCCCCGTCGATCCTTACAAGTTCGACGGTCGCGAGCGCGATGGGATTGGGGCGTACCGGTGAACGCAGGGCAAACGTGCCGCGCGGGTGACCCAGATGGGCTGGCACCTGCTGGACAAGGTCGCGCCGCGCCTCGTGCATCCAATAGAGGAGATGAATGTGGCTATAGTGCTCAAGATCCTTCAGCGCGAGCGCGTACCGCGACTCAAGTTCGACTTGGCCAACGGCGTTTGATTGAGCACTGTTCTTCGGGCAATCGTCGCGGGATTTGAAGGGCGTACGAATGCGACCGATGAAATAAACACCTGCATCGTAAGCTTCGGGCAGCGCGACGGCTATCTCGCCCGATCGTATTTGGCTTGCGTCGGCCATTCCGAAACTCCCGCCACCGATCCATCGACACACGGATTGCGGCAAGCTTTTGGGACGTTTGCGGCCGGCGGTCAAATGCGCTATCACCGCCCCAACGCACCCGTAGCTCAGCTGGATAGAGTGTCGCCCTCCGAAGGCGAAGGTCACAGGTTCGAATCCTGTCGGGTGCGCCAGCCCGCAAATTTTGTCCGGCCCCTCGTAAATTCAGACGGTTGCGCGCTTGTGGTCTTGGGCGCCGCCGAGGCACCTCTGAGGGGTGTCCAACGGCAAACCCGAACTTTTGGATAGGCCGGTCGC
>Ga0134122_10000395_pt1 | contig 28993 bp, 19 predicted proteins | sample KB302_FD_96461 | JGI IMG/M metagenome (GOLD analysis project Ga0134122, IMG submission 96461) | Terrestrial soil microbial communities without Nitrogen fertilizer from Kellogg Biological Station, Michigan, USA - KB3-0-2 | ecosystem: Environmental > Terrestrial > Soil > Unclassified ...
CAGGAGGGCAGCACGATCGAGACGAAGTCGAGATCGTGCGAGGGGAGGTTCCAAAACGAAACGTTTCGTTTTGGAACCTCCCCTCGCACGATCTCGACTTCGTCTCGATCGTGCTGCCCTCCTGACTCAGGAGGGCAATTTGACCGCCTGATTTCAAATTTTCCAATTACTGACAACAACATCGCCTTGACAGACTGTACCATCACAGTGATACAGTTTAAGGCAGAATGTTACTCACTCTCAATCCGTCCAGCGGCCAGCCGCTGTACGTGCAGTTGATCCAGCAAATCCGTCACGCCATCGAGACGGGAGTGCTGCGGCCCGGGGAGGGCCTTCCCGGCATCCGCACGCTTGCCGAGCAGCTGGTTGTGAGCCCGAATACCGTGGTCAAGGCCTATTCGGAGCTGGAACACGAAGGCCTAATCGAAGTTCGGCATGGTTCCGGCGCCTATGTGTCCGGCAAACGCTCCAACAAGCCAAGGGCCGAGCGCCTTCGCAACGCACAGGATCGCGTGCGGACGCTCATCGATAAACTTCAGCGTGACGGGATTTCCGAAGAAGAGATTCAAAGGCTGGTGGATGCCGAACTTTTTTTCTCCACCCCGGCAGGACGGAAGAGATAAGGCGAACGGCAATGTCAAATAGGTGGGTAATCGAGACATACGACCTGACAAAGCGTTACGGGAAGCTCGAGGCGGTACGCAAGCTCAATTTGCGTGTCGGAGCTTCGCGCATCACAGGCTTTCTGGGCCGAAATGGCGCCGGCAAGAGCAGTACGATCAAGATGCTTCTGGGAATCAGCCGTCCATCATCCGGAAGCGGCGTTGTGCTCGGCCGCCCTATGGACAATGCCCAGCAGAGCCGTGAGAGCCGCCGGCACATTGCCTATGTCGCCGAAGACAAGCAGACCTATGCTTACATGACTGTTGGCCAGATAATCGCCTTCACGCGTTCCTTCTATGGTGATTGGGATTTGAATATTGAGCAGCGCCTGCTCCGGCAATTCGCGCTTCCCTTTCCGCGCAAGGTGAAGGCTCTATCGAAGGGCATGCGCACCAAGCTCGCGCTGCTCCTCGCGTTGGCTCGCCGTCCCGAGCTGTTAATCCTGGATGAACCCAGTGAAGGACTGGATCCGGTCTCGATAGAGGAACTCCTGCAGGCGCTCATAACTGCCGCGGCTGACGGCACCACAGTGTTTTTCTCCTCTCATCAGATCGCGGAGGTGGAGCGCGTCGCCGATCACGTGTGCATCATCGATCGCGGACGACTGGTTCTCGAAACATCGCTGGACCGCATACGCCAGGATTATCGGCACGTGACGTTCGGTTTTTCTACAGAGCCGCCACCAGTGGATTTCACGGGTGAAAGCGTCGCATCCGTCCGCATCGACGGACGTCAAATCGCGATGATGGCCACCCGGAATGCAGACGCCATCATCGCGCGCTTGCAACGCCTTGGAGCTACTTCGGTCGAAGCGGCGCCGGTGAGTCTACGCGAGGTGTTCCTTGCGGCCGTGAAGGAGGAGTCTGATGCTTTGGTATAAGGCGTGGCGCGAGAGCCGGATGCGTTTTCTCCTGAGCGCAGCCGTACTGACCTTCTTGTGCATGAGCCTGGTGTATGGAGCCCGCGCACACTTCCCACCGCCTGAAAGACCCGACCTGCCTTATTCCGCCTGGGTCTGGGCAAACATATACGGAAATCTCAACCCTACATTATTTGTCATCCTAGCGATGGTACTGGGACTGGGCGGTTTGCAGCGGGAGCGGCCGGTTGGGACCGCCGCCTTTACGCTGACGCTTCCGATCACCCGTATCCGACTGATTATCGTTCGCGCCGTGATGGGCCTCCTACAGGTGGCGGTTCTCAGTTTGGTTCCTGCAATGCTGATACCGACGCTCTCTCCGTTCATTGCGGGACAATCCTATCCCGAGACACAGTCGTTGCAGTTTGCGCTGCTGTTCATGACCTGGGGCTCGGTAGCCTTTACCGTTGGATTTCTGTGGTCGAGCCTGTTTGGCGGCGAGTTCACGGGAACAGCCTTGTGTGTGATCACCCCCGTCGTATACAGGATCCTTGTCCAGAGCACTTCGGCGTTCCAACGCTTTCCTGCAGCCAACTACGCCAATTTCATGAGCGGAATGCCGTATATTCAAAGCCCCGTGAAAGTGCTCATCGTCGGGCCGCTGCCGTGGACGACTTTTGTGGTTCTTGCAGGGATTGCCACTGGATTCATCGCAATCGCCGCTCGCATTACGAAGTATCAGGATTTTTGAATCCCCGTTTGGCTGTAGGCGCGGTCTATGACCGCGCGCAATCCGGAACCTAATGTAGAGCTGAATGAGAAATCGTGCGCGGTCATAGACCGCGCCTACAGGAAACGGGGATTTCAGGAGCGGTATCGTTCATAATCCTTTCTGGACGGACTATGAGCAAAACCAAATTGCCGGCATGGCTCCCGCTGATCGTCTTTCTCCTGATGTCCGGTGAGGCTGCAGCTCACACGACGGGAAATGTTTCGTATCGGGACGCCTTTGGTCTCTACTTCGGCATTGAGCTTTGGACTTCAATGCCGTAATCGGTCCCTGGACCGTCATTGCATGTTGCTGAAGATCTCATACGAAGGCACTCGCGCCGCAATCCGGGGTGCATCGCCAACGAGTTGCACGTGCACGCAGCGTTCGCGCGGACCGTCGAGTTCCGCGAAGAGAATCCGCTGAAACTGCCCCAGCATCGGTTTTCCATCCACGATCGGAACCATGACGCTGTGATTCAAGAGTAGACTGCGCAGATGGGACGCGGCATTCTTTCGTTCGCAGTCGGATAGTTCCGGGCGATTGTGTTTGTAGTCCAGGCCGTCTTCCACGACCCGTTCGAGAAATTCGAGCACATCTTCGATCAGCGCCGCTTGAGACTCGCCGACGAAAAGCGCGGCGGTAGTGTGTTGCGAGTAAACGCCGGCCAGTCCGTTTCGGACACCGGATTCGGCGATTGCGTCATTCAAAAGGGACGTCAAATCGATGAGTTGCTGTTTCTGCTCTGTTTGCACTCGCAGGGTCTTGCTTTGCGTGTCCATGGTTAAGCATCTCCATTCCTATTTGTGGAGAGTACTTTATATTACAAAGATATTTAATGCAAACTCATTTTCGCCTCTTCTTAGGGCTTCTCCGGGTCGAGGAAATTCTTACGGCGCTTTTCCAAGGAGAACTTTCCGGCATTGAACTGTCCCGACTGGTGTTTCGGAATCGAGAGATTCTTCCACGGCCCGGCCTTCAGCTGTTTGGCTGCAAATACGATCTGGCCCACGTGATAGGGATAGTGGCCGAGCTGGCGATTGATTGCTTCCAGAACGGTGTGGCCTTCATTGCGAATGTAGCAAATGCTCTCGAGATCGGCCGGTTGAAGGCGATCGAGCGCATCGAGGAAGCAATCCCATCCTTCGTCCCAGCGTTTGCGCAACGCTTCCCTATTGTCAAACTGCGTTTCAAATTCCGCATCGCGGTTGCGCCACTCTTTTTCTCCGTCGGTGGTGAGAAAATCCGACCAGCGCGACAACATGTTTCCGGCGAGGTGTCCTGCGATGATGGCGATGCTGTTGGAGTCCTCATTGTGGGTAATGAACAACTGCTCCGGTTCCAGCTGATCCATCGCCTGTTCCCCAAGTTTCCGGTAGTAGCGAAACTGCTTTCTCACGTCTTCTAAATAATTGGAATTGGTATTCATCGTGAGTTGAGCATAAGAAAAAGCGTCCGCCGATACCAGAGATTGTCTACGGCGGATCCTTGAGCCGCCACCCCTTGCCGACAATCAGCCGGGCGCCGCGGCCGAATGTCAGATACGACCAGGCCCATTGCAACACCACAAGAAGACGGTGTTCAAATCCGGTCAGGTAGTAGATATGGACGGCAAGCCAGGCAAGCCATGCGGGGAATCCGCCCAATTGGATGGATCCGATTTCAATGATGGCCCTGGAACGTCCGATGGTTGCCATCTGTCCTTTATCCACGAACCGGAATGGTTCCCGCGTCTCACCCTGAAGATCCCGCGCAATGGCCCTCGCAAGGTATCTTCCCTGTTGCATCGCGACGGGCGCCGTACCCGGAAGGGGTTTTCCGCTTTGATGGGTGTGCCGTGCCTGGTCGCCGGCAACAAACACATTGGGGTGTCCCACAATACTGAGATCCGGTGCGACAATCACCCGTCCCTGAGCATCGCACTCCATTCCCGCTTGCCGCCCAAGCGGTGCGGCCTTCACACCGGCGGCCCAAAGCACCGTTCCGGCGCGCAGCCTTTCGTTCTGGATCGTGACTCCGCCTGCATCGATGCTTGTCACCGCGCATGAGGACCGCACTTGAACGCCCAATCCTTCAAGGTCGCGTGTGGCGCGCGCCGCCTGCAATGCGGAAAACGACGGCAGAATACGAGGGCCGGCTTCGATCAGGAATACATTCGTCGATTTTGCATTGATGGAGCGGAAATCCTTTGCCAGTGTGTAACGGCTCATTTCGCCGATCGCGCCGGCAAGTTCCACGCCGGTCGGCCCGCCACCGACGACAACGAACGTCAGATATTTTTGCCGCTCGCCGGGGTCCAACGCACGTTCGGCATTTTCAAAGGCCGTCAGCACTCGGCGCCGGATCTCTGTCGCCTGTTCAAGAGTCTTGAGACCGGGTGCAAATTCTTCCCAGTCGTCATGGCCAAAATAGGAATGGGACGCGCCGCAGGCGAGTATGAGGTAATCGAACGGAAATTCGCCGATATCGGCCGTCACGATTCTTCCGTTCACATCCACCGATTCGACGTTGCCCAGCAGCACCCGGATATTCGAATACTTCGCGAGCATCGCTCGAATAGGCGCAGCAATGTCGGCCGGACTGAGGCCGGCCATCGCCACCTGATAGAGAAGCGGCTGAAACAAATGGTGGTTCCGTTTATCGATCAGTGTCACTTCAACGCCGCGAACTCCACCCAGTCCTTTAGACGCATTGAGCCCCGCGAATCCGCCGCCGACGATGACAACCCGTTTCATGCTGTTCGTTCCCACGCTATCATGCAGCGTATGATTCGCAACGCCGATCTCGCAGATCTACCGGCGATCGTCGACATCTATAACGCCGCCATTCCGGGACGGCTCGCAACCGCCGATACGGAACCCGTGTCGGTGGAATCGCGGCGCGAATGGTTTCACAATCGCGATTTCTCCAGACACCCTATCTGGGTTTACGAATCCGGCACGGAACAAAGCCCGGTTGGCGGCTGGCTCAGTTTCAAGCCATTTTACGGAAGGCCCGCCTATGCGGCGACGGCTGAAGTCAGCATCTACGTCCAGCAGAACTCCATGCGAGCGGGAGTCGCAACGCATTTGATGGAACATGCCATCCGGCAGGCCCCGGCATTGCAGATCGCGACATTTCTGGGATTCGTGTTCGCTCACAATTTTCCCAGCGTTGCCTTGTGCCGAAAATTCGGATTCGAGCAATGGGGCCATCTGCCTCGAATTGCCGTGCTCGACGGAATCGAACGGGATCTTTTGATCCTCGGAAGACGGCTGTGAAGTCTCGAAAGTATCCGATGATCTCTCGGAACCTCCGGCCACCGGTCGTGTGATATTGTCGTGGCAACCATGACGCGATTTCGAATCGGCGCACTACTGGCAATTGTAGGACTCCTGGTCATCACAGGGTTCCGAGCGCATGCGCAGATAAGGGGAGCCCGAGTGAGTCGAATGGAGTTTGGAAAACTGCCCGATGGCCGCGCAGTCGATCGATGGACCTTGACCAATTCGAACGGGATGGAGATACAGGCTCTCACTTATGGCGGCATCATCACGTCCATTCGTGTTCCCGATCGAAGCGGAAAACTGGACGACGTCGTGCTCGGTTACGACACGTTGGATTCCTACATCCGGAATCCTTCCTATTTCGGCGCGATCGTCGGCCGATATGCGAACCGCATTGCAAACGCCCGTTTCACGCTCGACGGAATGGAGTATGTGCTCGCCACGAACAGCCGTCCGAATCATATCCACGGCGGGGTGAGGGGTTTCGACAAACAAGTCTGGGCCGCCAAAGAAGGCGATGCCGCCCGCGGCGCATCGGTTGCATTAACGTACCGGAGCGCGGACGGAGAAGAAGGCTACCCCGGGAACGTTACCGTAATGGTTTCATACACTTTGACCGACAAGAATGAATTGATTGTTGAATACCACGCCACTACCGACAAGGCGACGCCGATCAATCTGACGCAACATTCTTATTTCAACCTTGCCGGGGCCGGATCCCGCGATGTACTGGATCACGAAGTGACCATCCACGCGGATCGCTTCACTCCGTCGGATGCAGCCCTGATTCCCACCGGGGACATATCCTCTGTCGAAGGCACGCCTTTCGATTTCCGGAAACCGACGAAGATCGGCGCACGCATCAACGATAGCAGCGAGCAGCTTCGACAAGCGTCGGGGTACGACCACAACTACGTCATTCAACGCCAGGGCGCAGGCCTTGTTCCGGCCGCGCGGGTCGTCGAACCCACGACCGGCCGTGTGCTCGAAGTGTCCACCACCGAACCCGGCGTCCAGTTCTATACCGCCAATACTCTGAATGCGGTTGGAAAGGGCGGCCGCGCGTATCGCAAAAACTTCGCATTTTGTCTCGAAACCCAGCACTATCCGGATTCGCCCAATAAGCCGCAGTTCCCTTCGACGATACTGCGGCCGGCAACCGAGTATTCGTCAATGACGGTTTACGCATTCAGCGTCACCAATTAACGGTCTGAAAAGGAGGACCATGCATCCTTCCGAACTTTCACGTCGGGACTTCCTGAAAATTGCCGCCGCAATTCCGGCGCTGCCCCTGCCGCTCCAGACCAGACCCACTGCGGATCCCTGGGACGAAACGACGGCGATTCTTGCGCGCATCAAGGAACCCGTCATCCCGAGCCGGGATTTCAATCTCGCGTCTTTCAACGGCGACATCAACGCGGCAGTTACCGCGGCCAACGCCGCGGGCGGCGGACGCGTCGTCGTGCCGGCCGGCAACTTTCCGACAGGCCCAATTCGTCTGAAGAGCCGCGTCAATCTTCATCTTTCAGAAGGCGCAGTCCTGAAATTCTCAACGAACCCGAAGGATTATCTTCCAGCGGTCTTCACGCGCTTTGAAGGAACGGAATTGATGAACTACTCCCCTTTCATTTATGCCTTCGACCAGCAAGACATCGCCATCACCGGGCCTGGCACCGTCGACGGTCAGGCCGATGCCACTCACTGGTGGGACTGGACGCGCAACGCCGCGCGAGCCCGGCTCGTGGCGGCCGGTGCGGCAGGAACCCCTGTCGCGGAACGTCTCTTTGGCGAAGGCTCGTTCCTGCGGCCGAACTTCATACAGCCTTACCGATGCCGAAATGTGTTCATTGAAGGCATCACCGTGAAGAACTCGCCGATGTGGGAACTGCATCCCGTGTTGTGCACCAACGTCATCATTCGCGGCGTCACCATCGACAGTCATGGACCCAACAATGACGGCTGCGACCCCGAATCCTGCCGCGACGTTCTGATTGAAAAATGCACGTTCGACACCGGCGACGATTGCATCGCGCTGTAGTCCGGCCGCAACAATGACGGGAGACGCGTCGCAACTCCCATCGAGAATGTCATCGTCCGCGACTGCGTCATGAAGGACGGACACGGCGGTGTCACCATCGGCAGCGAGATCTCCGGAGGCGCGCGCAATATTTTCGCCGAGCGCTGCAAGATGGACAGTCCACAACTGGACCGCGCTCTTCGCCTCAAGAACAATTCCCAGCGCGGTGGCCTGATCGAACGCGTCTACATGCGCGACGTCACCGTCGGTCAGGTGAAGGAAGCCATCGTTTCCATCGACTTCAATTACGAAGAAGGCGACAACGGAAGCTTCCCGCCGATTGTCCATGACATCGAAGTGCGCAACGTGACGAGCGCGAAAAGCCAGTACGCGTTGTATCTCCGAGGATTCCCGCGCGCCGTGATTACGAACGTCCGGTTGAAGGACTGCAATTTCCAGAATGTCGCAAAACCAGATGTGATGGAGAACGTCAAAGAGATCGCTCTGACGAACGTTACGGTCAACGGCGTTCTCATCAACCAGACATATGCGAGGTGACCCGAAGGATCGGGTGAGTGGTAAGGAAAATATTTTTTCTGCCCCTCACCTGGTCCTTCGGACCATCCTCTCCCTTCGGGAGAGGAATACGGCCATGAAATTGCGTTCAAGACTTCTTGCATTCACCCTTACGGTTTTCACCGCTGCGATTCCGGCAATTGCACAAGATACGCCACCCGTAACCGGCGAAATCCATGGCCGTGTTGTGAATGCCCGAGACAGTGAACCTCTCGCGCTGGTTCAGATCGAACTCGCCGGCACCATGTTCCGAACCGTCAGCGGCGACGACGGTGCATTCCATATCGCCGGCGTACCGGCCGGCAACTACGTACTGCAATCGACCACCGTCAACTTCTATCCCGTCCATACGCCGATCACGCTGGAAGCCGGCGAAGTTCGCAATATCGACGTTGTTCTGGCGTCGTCCACCACCAAACTCACAAACAATGTGGAGGTATCGGCCGACGTTTTTGACGCCGCACCGGAACCCACGGCTTCCGGCTTTACCCTGGAAGGCGAAGAGCGCAAGAATCTCGCCAGCGTCCTCGCAGACGATCCCCTTCGTGCCGTGCAGAACCTCCCGGGCGTTACTTCTAACAATGACTTCTCGTCGGAGTTTTCGATTCGCGGCGCACCGTTTCGCCGCGTCGGCCTGTATCTGGACGATGTTCTGCTCCACTCCCCTTTCCACACCACCGACGGCCAGGCCGACAACGGTTCGCTTACGATATTCAATGGCGACCTCACCGATGACATGACGCTCTATCAGGGAGCGTGGCCGGTTCGATTTTCGGACCGCACCGCGGGAGTTCTGGACGTGCAGACCCGCCAGGGAAATCGCGAGGGCATTCACGGTCAGGTCAGTGTCAGTGCTTCCAATGCCGGCGTCACGCTGGAAGGCCCGACGGACCGGAAAAAGCGGGGCGCGTGGCTGGTGGATTTCCGCAAAAGCTACCTGCAATACATTCTCAATCGCATCGACTTCGGCGACCAGCCTCCACTGGCATTTGCCTTCGACGACGTGCAGGGACGAGCAGATTATGACCTGACTCCGCGTCATGCCCTGAGTTTGACCGTCCTGAATGGTTCGTCTTCTGTCGACCGGACAAGGTTTCGCAGCGAACTCAGCCCCAACACGGTGATGACCAGCGGTTACCACTTTACGCTGCTCAATCTCGGATCGCGTTATACGCCCAGTCCGCGGCTGTTGATCCGCAACCATCTGGCGTGGTCGCGCGAGTCCGGTCATGTGGAGAATCGCGACGATGCCCCGTTGAATTCGGGAATCTACAGTGAATGGACGTGGCGTGGTGACGCGACCGTCATCTGGAACAAGAAAAGCACTCTGGATTTCGGCGGACAATTCCGCGAGCTGAAGCAGAATGGCACTTCGACACAATTCATCTTTGCCCCGGCAATAACACCGGCGTCCGACACCTCGCGCGGAACCGAACATCAGGGCGGCGCGTACGTTCAGGAATCGTTTGGTCTCGCCTCGGGCCGTGTCCGCTTCGCCGCGGGCGTGCGGCAGGACGAGCACAGTTTGCGTTCCTCGCAGCTGACGTCGCCGTATGCGAGTCTTTCGCTCCAGCCGTTGAAGAGAACGCATGTGCAATTCGATTGGGGCGAGTACGGGCAGTATCCGGAATTGAATCAGTTTTTCTCTGCATTCGCGCCGGCACGCCTCCGCCCCGAGAAAGCCATGCATTACGAGGCCGCGGTGGAAGAAAGGCTGAACGATCGCACGCGGCTGCACGTGGAATTTTATGATCGGCAGGATCGCGACATCCTGGCGCGCCCCGCCTTGGATCCACGTCTTCTCGCCGGCGGAATCATTGTCCAGGCACAGCCAACCGCGCCGCTGCTGAATTCCCAGCACGGTTATGCACGCGGCGTCGAGATCTACCTCCAGCGGAGAACGGCGAACGGATTCACGGGATGGGTGTCCTACGCATACGGCCGCGCGATGGTCACCGACGACTTTCTTGGTCTGCGATTTCCATCCGACTACGACCAGCGACACACATTCAATGCCTACGCCAGCCGCCGGATTCGTCCGACCGTGAACGTCAGCGGACGTTTTACGTATGGCAGCGGCATGCCATTGCCCGGCTTCTACACCATTGATTCTACCGGCTACTTGCTGTCGGAGAATCGAAATGGTCTGCGTGCTCCCGCCTACGAGCGCACGGATCTTCGATTGAACAAGGCGTACATCCGGCGGAAGTTCAAGACGACACTGTTCGGCGAAGTCGTCAATCTGACCAATCACAAAAATCGCGACTTCGACTCCCCAGGTCCGTACGACTCCACCACCGGCCGCTCGAGCCCCAATTTCTACAGCATGTTCCCGATTCTGCCCTCCGTCGGAATGCTGCTGGAATTCTGATTCGCTGCAGGCGCGGTCGATTTCTCATGCCACGGCAGTTTATTTGAAGGATTGTGCGCGGTCATAGACCGCGCCTACAGCCGTGAAGTATGATTCCAGGGCTCCCGGAGGTACTTATAACAAAATGAAAGAATTTCAGCTCTGCGGCCTCGGCAATGCCGTCGTCGACATTTTCCTTGAAGTCTCAGACGACGAGTTCGCATCGCTCGGCTTCGACCGCGGCGGCATGCAGCTTGTCGAACATGCCGAACAGAAGACGCTTCTGGATCGCTACCAGAAAAACGAACCGAAGCTTGTCAGCGGCGGCTCCGTCGCCAATTCCATTATTGCCTTCTCCCAACTCGGCGGGCAGGCAGCATTCATCGGCTGCGTTGGCGATGACCGTTACGGTCTTTTCTATGCGAACGAATTCGAGGAACTGGATATCGATATCGGCAATCCCATTATCGTCAATGAAGCAACCGGAACCTGCGTGTGCCTGATCACGCCGGACGCCGAACGCACCATGCGCACGTGTCTGGCGGTTTCGAGCCACCTGGCGGCAAAGCACATTGACGAGGAACGCATACGAAAGTCCGACTGGCTCTTTATTGAGGGTTATGTATTCGCCAATCCGGATACCGGCCAGACGGCAATCCGGGAAGCCATCCGTGTGGCAAAGCTGAACGGCACGAAAATCGCCATCACGTGCTCCGATGCGTTCGTGGTTCACGTATTTGGAGATGCGCTGCGCGAAGCGCTGGAACACACCGACCTTTTCTTCTGTAATGAAGCCGAAGCGTGTGCGGTCTCCGGAGCCACCACCGCAGAAGACGCATTCAAGAAACTCAAAAGCCACCTTCGCTCCGTTGTGGTGACGAACGGTCCGCATGGTGCGTATATCCGCCATGCCGGCGTGGAGGCGCATGTCCCGGCATTTCCATCGGACCCGAAAGATCTCACCGGCGCCGGCGATATGTTCGCGGGGGCATTTCTGTATGGCATCACCCACGGAATTTCACCCGAGAAGGCCGCACGCAGCGCCGCGTTCCTGTCGCACAAGGTCATTACGCAGGTGGGTGCGCGGCTGCATCACGGCACCAGAAGCTCGTGGGATGAATGTATGGCGGCAGTGCAGGCCGCACCAATGAAGGAGTCGCGATAATCCAATGGCGGGTGCCGCGATTTTTAGCTGTAGGCGCGGTCTATGACCGCGCACGATTTCTCAATTTACGGATTGTGCGCGGTCATAGACCGCGCCTACAGCTATTTCGTGGTGCGAATTCCGGCGGGACCGCCGTTTACTTTGATGGAGCCGGCGGGCTTCAAGGTCTTGCCGTTAAAACCAAACATCTGTATCTCCTTCTCCACCATGCATTGCACCAGTACCGTGTTGCTGTCCGGGGTCCACGCCGCCCCCTGACACCAGTTCCCGATCCTGGTTTCCGCAACTACCGCTAACTTCCCACCATCAATCCGCAGGATTTTCAGCAATCCAAAATCGTGATAAAACCCCGACGCCTTCGACGCATTCGTCCCGTTCATCACCGATACCGCGACATAGCGCCCATTCGGCGAGACCGAAATACCTTCCGGCACCGGTCCCACCGCAATCTGATCGACTGCACGCGGCGGATTCGTCTTCAAATCCACGAGGCTGACCACATCCACACCTCCGCTCAGTCCCGTACCGATGCTTCCGACAACGGCCATGTCTCCCGATGGCGTCCTATCCATGGCGTAAGGCCGCAGGTTCGCGTAAAAATCGCTGGTGTCGCTCCTGGTGTATTCCACCTTTTTACCGTTCACCTTCAGAATCGCGATCCGATTGTCATTGGCGGAACCGCAGGACACGAACGCTGTTTGGCCATCTGCGGCGAACATCACCTGGCCCGGCATGCTGTCTGGACCGCCAAGCAGGTCCACTTTTCCTCCAGCGGTAACCGTTTTTCCCTGGATCGTGAATATGGAAACCGTGCCCTCCCCCCGATTGGCGACCAGCGCCATCGTTCCCGCATGATTGATATCAATGCCGGACGCGCCCATGCCCGCTTGAAGCGTGGAGAGCACGCGAGGCGGCGACGATTGAAGATCGATCACCGACACCTGGTCGTTTTGAATCGCCTGCTTTGGATTCGCAGGATCGATCTTCGAGGATGCCGTGACCAGTGCGATCGATTGATCCGGCGCAATCGCGACGCTATGCGGCGGGCCGGCCACGGAAGTGGGTGCGCGGACCTCGCCAATGATTTTTGGAGGAAACACGTGGAGGTCGATGATGGAAACCGTATCGGGCTGAGGATTCGGACTGGGTGTATTGACGCCGTCGACCAGCATGACTTTACCGTCATTGGCGGACACGGCGAATTGCGCACTCGCCGTCACGCACAACATCGGCGAAATCGCGAATAGCATTGAGAGGAGAACCGCGCGAACTTGCTCTCCTGACTCGAGGCAGCCCACTAGTTCAGCGGTAACGGCGCACCGGGAGCGGCCGTTTGGAATTGAATGCGCTTTGGAGATCCCAGTTTCTCATCGGACTGGATCGCCGGACCGACGGCGGCTCGGAAGTCCGCCTCCGACACTGCATCTCCGAGCGCATTCTGCGGCGCGACATACACCACGGGACGCGGGTAGACGGCGGACAGCAGATCCGGTGTGTCATAGCGGCGCAGCACGCCGGGGATCACGACCTCGGAGACATTGCGATGCACGGCTTGATCCACGATCATGCGATACGACGTCAGCGTATTCTCCAGGACTATTTTAGTGATTCGCGTGTCCAGCGCGGCCGCGTGCAATGCAACCAGTCCCTGAGTTCCCTTTCCGTAAACCGTAATCGAGTTTCGATCGACGTCCTTGCGCGAGGCAAGCCAGTCCATGGCGCGAATCGCGTCGTCGAGGCGAAGTCCGATGATGGTTTTCCCCACAAGAAATGCTCGCAGCGACAGTAGGTTGAACGGCCCAAGATACGGAGACTTGATGCTCTCCGTTCCAGGCGGTGTGGGCCGCGCCTCGATCAGCATCACAATCCGGCTCGTCTTCGCCATTCTATCGATATCCGGGCTCGACAGAGTGTCCATCATGAGGATGGCGGGCTTCACCGCACTGCCGTCGGGTATTGCCACAAGTCCTGAGACTTCCATGTTGGCATCGCTCTTCATAGACACCGTTTCGATCCGATAGCCGTCATGTTGAACCGTCGACTTCGTCGTCACTTCGGCATGCGTTGTACTGGGCTCCAGCGCCGTGCCCGTCAGCGCGCGAATGTCTTTGCGCAATTGAACTTGCAGTTTGTCGACATCGCCTTTTGATTTCAGCACAGACGGCTGCGCCATCAAGGTTGCCGCACGCTGGCGATTCAGCGAATAGACGGTTGCCACATTATCGAAGGAAGTCGACACCTGTCCGGAGGGCGTCACAATCATGTCCGAGGTTTGTGCCGCGCGGAGCGCGGTGAACGAAGGTTCATCTGCACTTCCCTTCAGGTTCTTCGTGAAAAACTTCATGATCGCCGGCGAGATCGGACCGAGGTTGCCATGACCTCCGGGTCCGGTAATCCACTGAATGCGGTCCGCAGCGGCATAGAATCCGTAGAACCGCTTCACCTCATCGACGGTCTGGCGCGCGCCTTCGAATGGAAACATATCGTCCATTGTTGAAACAACCGCATACGGCTTCGGTGCAAACGCTTCCACCCAATCGGCAAAATCCAATCCCTGCGCGATGAAATGGGGAATGGATTGTTCGGCGTCCTGCGCTCCCGTTGGAGAAGCAAGCAGTTCATTGAACGACGTGATGTAACATGCCGTCGCCGCGACCTTGACACGATCGTCGAGCGCGGCAAAATACGCCGTCGATGTTCCGCCGCCCGAACAGCCGAAGGCGCCGATTCGCGCACCATCCACATCCTTGCGTGTCACGAGGTAGTCGACGCCCCGCATCGCGTCGTTCACCATATAGCGGGCGATGTCGTCGCCGATCAGCACTGGTCCGATGTTGGCTTCACCGTGCTCTCCGGTTGGATTTCCAATAAATGATTTTTTCTGATCCTTGTCGTAGTACTGCAATCGCTCGCCCTGACCGATAGGATCGTAGGCCAGAGCGATGATTCCATTCCGCGCAAAGTTTCCGCCCCAGCTCCAGTTCTCGGTCTTGCCGCCCGCCCCGTGTCCCGGCGCCAGAACGATTGCGGGAAACGGCCCGCTGCCGGCCGCAGGAACGTACAGATCTGCGGTGACCCAGAACCCCGGCAGGCTCTCGTATGCAACCTTCTCGACACGAAAACCATCCGCGGATACGGAGCCGAATGCCTTCACGGCAACCGGCCCCTTGCGTTCCGGCAGGCCGCCGATCAATCGCAGAATCTTCTCGCGAACTTCAGCCTTTCGACGTTCTGCATCGGCACGCGTGCGAATTGCGGTGACGCTGGCGGTTCGCGCCGCGAGTTGTGATTTCGCATTGCCGTTGAGATATCCGATGAGTTGTTCCCTCGGCCCAGCGGCAGTTTGTGCCGCGAGCCATAGCGCGGGGAGAAGAAATCCGGCAGCAGTGAAACGGAGCAACGCTCTGCGCATTTTCATTTCGGCAAGAGCTTATCGCAGGATTCCGAGAAACACACGCCCAACGATGAAGGAACGAACTCCTCTCCCGAAGGGAGAGGGTGGCCCGACAGCCAGCAGGCTGGAGGGCCGGGTGAGGGGTAAAATTCCTGAAGAATTCCCCTACCTCTTACCCGGCCCTGCGGGACACTCCTTCATTTTCCCAGAGTATAAACAAGCAATTTGGGTGAAGCCGGTGGCGCGGCATTGGCGCCGCGCGCGCCGCCTCCGCCCGGATTACCCATGAATGCGATGAACTGTTTGCCGTCGACCTGGTACGTGATCGGCGGTCCCATACCCGCACCAAGCGGCGTCTGAATATCCAGAAGCTTCGAACCGTTGTCGGCGCGATATGCCAGGAAGTGTCCGTCCTGACGAACCTGCAACACGAGGTTGCCGGCGGTCGTGAGAGCTCCGCCTCCGGTTCCGCCGCCGCCGTCGGCGCGCCAGCGTTCCTTCTGAAGAACGGGATCCCACGCAAGCAATACCCCGCGCTGCCCAGCAACCGGCGCGGGCCCAATCGATGGCGGCTCGATCGCATTCGCGGCTCCTCCGGTGGCGACTCCGACCCGCACCACCGCGGGCAAGCCGGGTGTCGGCACGAAGTCCCGATTCACGGAATATACAAACGATCCCTCCGGCGTCGCGGGAACGTAGACCAGACCTGTAGTTGGATTGAACGCCATGGGAGCCCAGCTATGCGCCGAGCTCGGAGCAACGCGCACCGGTTTGGTTTCGTAGCGTGCCTCAGGATTGACAATCGGACGGCCGGACTTCGGATCGAAACCGCTCGCCCAGCTCACCCGCGCAAATGGCGCGGCGGAAATAAACTCCCCGGAGGCGCGATCGAGAACATAGAAGATCCCATTCTTGTTCGCCTGCATGATGACCTTCCGCTGCCTTCCACCAATCATCAGGTCCGCAAGCGTCAGCTGCTGCACGCTGTCGTAGTCCCAGGAATCCCCGGGGACGGCCTGGTAATGCCAAACCAACTCGCCGGTCCCCGGCCGGATCGCGAGAATCGAGCATATATAAAGGTTGTCCAGGCCTTTGGAGTGACGAAGCTCTTCAGGCCAGGGCGTGCCGTTGCCGGTTCCAACGTAAATCAAATCCAGCTCGGGATCGTAGGACAGGCCGTCCCAGATCGAACCGCCTCCGCCCAGTTTCCACCAGTCCCCTGCCCAGGTCAAAGCAGCACGGCGCATGGCGTCATTCTCGAAAGGTTTCGACGGGTCTCCGGGAACGGTGTAAAACCGCCATGCTTCGTTTCCAGTATCGATGTCGAAGGCGGAGACATAACCGCGCACGAAGAATTCGCCCCCGGCGCCGCCGATAATGATTCTGTTTTTGACGACGCGCGGCGCCATCGTGAGGGTGTACGGCTGGTCCATCGGCGTGGCGCGAACTTCCCACAGAACTTTTCCATTTGCCGCATCGAGGACCGCGAGCCTTCCATCCAGAACCGGAACCACGACCTTGCCGCCATATAGGGCGACACCCCGATTCACTGCGCCGCAACAAACCCGGTCAGTCTGCGTCGCGTCAATGACGTGATCCACCTTGGGGTCCCACCGCCATAGCTCTTTTCCCGTGCGCGCATCCACCGCAAACGCGACGCTCCAATTCGTGATGCCGTAGAGAACGCCGTTGGACTCCATCGGTGTGGCTTCCTGACCGCCGCCTCCCATGCCGATATCGACAGACCATGCCAGCTCCAGGCGGGCGGCATTGCTGGCGTCGATCTGCGTCAGCGGACTGTAACGCGTTTCGGCGTAATCGAGGCCGTATGTCGGCCATTCGCCTCGCAGTTTGCCACCGCCGTTGAGGGCAGCGTCGTCCACCCGCTGCCCGGCGGCAAACGCCAGGCCGGACAGAGCGCAAAGTAACAGCACCAATCGGAATCGGCAATGGTTGTGCGTCATCTGGGAACCTCGCTTGCACATTCTATATGACTCCGTAGATTGCCGGAGCAACCACGAAAGAAACGAAGGAGGAAGTCGAATCGGCGTTATCCTTGCAGGGGGGTTGCGCGATGACTGCCTGCTGTCTTCCGCGGTGGGTTCTGCTTCTTCTGATCCTCACTTTCACAAAACAACCATTGCTTTCGGGACAGACGCTTCGCGTGGACGAAGAGAAGACGCGTCTGGAAGTGATCAAGGACGATCTGGAATTGCGTCTGGCGGTCGTCAATTCGTCCACATCGAATACGCAGGCGCATATCGATCTCAGATTCCTGTCGACGACAGATACGGTCGCGGGATCGGTCGTACGCGACGCCGTCGCAAAGCCGGGCGCCAACGAATTTAAGTTTCACCTCGCCGGGATTCTGAGCAAGTTCAAAGATACGGATCGAGAACTGCTTCCCTGGTTCCGATTGCAGTATCGCGTGTCTACGGGATCGACAGGCGATGACGCGCACGGAATCATTTCAGCATCGACAATGATTCCGAAAACCTTCCAGATCGGGTTCGGCGCTCTAAGAAGGCCTGTCGGCGGCGAGGCCTGGGCCGTCCATGTTTTTACGCAGCAACCCAATTCCAACATTCCGGTGCGTGACGTCGATCTCACTGCAACATTGACGATCACAAGAGACGAAAGGGAAACCGTCATGGCAATAACTGGCCATACCGGGCCGGCGGGCCGTGCGACGCTCACCTTCAAACTTCCGGCAGACCTTGATGGTGCCGACCTTTCTCTGATTGTTAAGGGAAAACGAGGAAATGAGATCCGGCAAGCGAGCGACGATTTCAACGCCTCTGACAACGATCGAATCCTTCTGTCGACGGACAAGCCGATGTATCAGCCCGGACAGGATCTTCACATTCGAATTCTCGCGTTCGATCGGTCTGGAAGCGCATTGATCGGAAAAACATTTCAAGTTGAAATCAGCGACCCCGAAGGTGTTACCGCATCTCATGTTGGCTTGGTAACGTCGCACTATGGTGAAGCGCACATGGATTGGGCCATACCCAACAATGCCCGGCTTGGAAACTATTCCATCAACATCCGCCAAAAGGATGACCGCGTGTTGGATGGGTTTCAGGTCAAGGTCAGCCGGTACGATCTTCCGAACTTCGCAGTCAAAGCGACTCCGGACCAGCCCTATTACGTCGCCGGTCAGAATGCGGAGATCGAAATCCAATCAGACTACTTGTTTGGACAACCCGTAAGTCGCGCCCATGTGCGGGTGCTTGAAGAGAAAGCGGAAGGGCTCACTGTTGCTGCAGGCGAATCCGACGATCGCGGACGATTTGTCGCGAAAATCGATTTGGAAAAGAAGTTTCCTCAACTCATCGAACAGGACAGCTCGCGTTCAAGAGATCTGGGGTTCGTCGCCTATGCAACGGATCCCACAACCAATCGGACAGAGGAGCGGCACTTCGGCGTTCGGCTCACTCGGGATCCCATCCATATCTATGTTGGCACGCCACATTCCCTGGCGAAAGGTTTGCCCACGGAGTTTTTCGTCGCGACACAATTTGCCGACGGCCGTCCGGTTGAAAGTCAGGTGGAAATCTGGCTGGCGCCGACGGACGCTGAAGGCATCGATCGGCAATTGGCGTTTGGAACAGTGCTCGGTGCATCTCCGATCACGGTAGTCCGGACAAACCGCCTGGGAGTTGCCCAGGTTCACGGAATCGAGTGGGACCAGATGCTGGCAAATGCAACGGAAGATCGTCTGCATCTGCTCCTTCGAGCCGACGACGGGTACGGCAAGCGCGGCGCTGAAGTCACCGCGTTGCAGTTGAACGATTCCGCCATTCATGTTTACACAGACAAAATCGCCTATGCGGCGGGTGACCCGATACAAGTTCGGATTCGATCGACTTACAAAACGGGACCGTTGGTTCTCGACCTGGTAAAAGGCCGCACTGTGATTCAAACCCTGGTCGTGCCGCTTATCAATGGACTTGCCAGTGCAACCTTTCAAAATAGCACCAGGCTTCAGGGCGGACTCCAGATATTCGCGCACTACGCCGGTGGTGACGACGATTCCGACAACGACGGGGCGCGTTCTGTCAACTTCCCAGACGACAGCGGACTCCACGTCGAGGTTCGGCCGGAAAAGCCGTTGTATGTGCCCGGCACTGAAGCCACTGTATCGCTCCACATTCGAAACGACAAACATTCCACAAGGGAAAGTCTTCTCGGCATCGTCGTTGTGGATCGGGCCGTTGCGGAACGCGCACAATCCGTCGAACCGTTCTTTTCGAAGGAAGATTCACATGAATTGACAGAAAGGGAACTTGCGGGAACGGACCGCAGCGTTCCGATCCCCGACGACCTGAATCTTGCGGCGGACTACATGTTGAATGCGGCTTCAGCAAACTTTTCCACTTATGGCCCTCGGCGCTTCAGCTACGCCGATATCCAGCCGCCCGAATCCGCATTTCGCGAATGGTTCCAGATGCAATTTGCGCCTCTGTTGAGGACTCTTCAATCGATGGCCAGAAATGGCAAGTATCTGGCGGACGAGGCCTCGCTCAACTCTGCGCTTTCGGAAGCCGGATTCGACCGCAATCCACTCCTGGATCCATGGGGAAATCCCTTTCACATTAGTTTCAGTGGCACCGGCTTCAACTGGAGCATTACCGCACGGGGTGCAGGTCCCGATAAGCGGCTGGGATCTGGTGACGATTTCGAGGCATTTCGATTCTACTGGCCCTACTTCAGGCCGAGAGGTGAAATCCTGAATCGATCGATCCTGAACTATCGGGAACACACCGGCGAATTCGTGCGCAATATGACATCGCTGAAAAGTGCAATGCTCCAGGAGGGAGTGGACTTCGATTCATGGCAGGACCCATGGGGTCATCCTTACCGATACACATTCAGCGTCTACCAGACCAGATTTATCGTTAGCGTCCGCAGCGGCGGACCGAACGGCGAATTCGAGGTAGAGGGCGCCAGGAGATCCGACGACACGTTGGTCTGGACGACCGCAATTGAATACACTTCGGAAATTCGCAGAAGACTCCAGCATGCCGTTAATCGCTATTACCAGGAGTCGAAGAATACTCCGGAAACTCCGCTTCAATTGGATCGGGCGATTCAACGGGATGGGATCGCGGATTCCACTCTCACCGATCCATGGGGACGCCGCTTCTACAGTTTCCTTGGAAAAAGCTACGAATACACCGATGACCTTCTTGCTTACTTCATGGACGACGCGGGCATCGCCTATAGCGAGTATTTGGAACTCCAGCGCCAACGGACAGACGTGGTGCCGGTATCGCGAGAGATCCAGATTCTGGCATTGCGGAGCGCGGGCCCAGACGGCATCGAGGGCACACCGGATGATTTTGAGGTGGCCCATTTTTCAAGGCTTCTGGCGGAGCAGTCCGCCAATAGCCCAATGCCGAATCGGATTTCTGGGGCGCCGCTTCTGAATGGAACCGATGGAGCCATTCACGGGATCGTCACCGATGGGACCGGTGCACGGATACCGGGAACGCAGATGTTTCTGGCGTCCTCCGGAATTCTGCAACGCGAGATCGCAACAAACGATCGCGGCGAATACGTGTTTGACAACCTTACCAGCGGCTACTATGACGTAAGGTTTGAACTCCCTGGTTTCCGAAGTCTGACCATACGCGACGTGCCGGTTGGATCCGGAGTGACCGAACTGAATGCCATCTTGCAACTCGGCTCGGGGTCACTGACGATGGTGGACGTTTCAAGTGATGCCTCCACCGGGAGCCGCTCATTCTTAACTTCAACTTCTGTCGGCGCCGAACTCGTTCGCAGCAACGGTTCAAAAGCCAGCAGACAAGTCCCGGGCAATCCCGCATTCAATCTTCCCGTACAAACATCGACACCCCGGCTTCGCGAGTACTTTCCGGAAACGCTGGTCTGGCAGCCCGCGTTGGAAACCGATCGCAATGGCAACGCCCAGCTTCGATTCAAGCTTGCGGACAACATTACGGAATGGAAAGTTCAGGCGATTGCCTCGACCGTCGATGGAAGAATTGCATACGGGGAAACGCCACTGCTCTCGTATCAGCCGTTCTTTCTGGAGCACGACCCGCCGCGCGTGCTGACCGAAGGCGATCGCATCGTTCTGCCGGTCGTCATCCGAAGTTATCTCGACAAGGACCAATCCCTCGATCTTTCGATGAAGCCGGAAACATGGTTTACCTCCTCAGACAGCTTGAACAAGAAGGCCGACGTCAGAGCCGGGGAAACCATTCGGTCGACGTTCGATTTCAAAGCCTCGGCTTCCATCAAAGACGGCAAGCAACGCATCACGGCCATTGGAACGGCGGCCAGCGACAGCATCGAGAAGCCGGTCACGGTGCATCCGGACGGCCGCGAACTGGCAATTAGCGAAAGCCGCGTCTACACCGCTTCGTCTGTATTTGAAATCAATCTTCCCCTTACCGCTTTGCCCAACACGGCCCGGGCGGAATTGAAGATTTATCCGAATCTGATGGCCCACGTCGTGGATGCGATCGAAGGTATCATGCAGCGGCCCGCGGGTTGCGCCGAACAAGTGATCTCATCGTCGTATCCCAGTCTGTTCCTTCTGCGCGAGAACAAACGAAATTCCAAAATCTCCGGACCGTTGGTGGTGCTCGCCAAAAAGTACCTCGAGTCCGGCTACGCCAAGCTTGTTGGCTTTCAATCCAGTGACGGAGGTTTCACCTACTGGGGATCGGGGAAACCCGACATCGCCGTAACGGCCTACGCGATTGATTTTCTGCAGGACGCCAAGGGCTTGATCGAAATCGATGAAGCTATTATCGGGCGCGCACAATCATGGCTGAGCCTTCAACAGCATCCGGATGGAAGCTGGGCACGAGCGGATTCCATAGAGCCGGAGAATCCGGCCAGTGTCTTGACCCTGACCAGCTTCGTCGCTCGAGTCCTGTCAAAATCCGATCTCAAATCGGACGCGGCGGCCAAGGCTCTGAAATACGTCCGCGAGCGCGCAGCGCAGTGGGGAGAACCGTATTCGCTGTCATCGTTCGCTCTGGCATCCCTCAATCGTGGAGATCGCGAATCGGCAAAGTGGGCAATTGCCCAGTTCGAACGGACCATACACAAAGAAGGGGATTCCTCCTTTTGGGATCTGCAAACCAACACACCATTCTTTGGCTGGGGTGTTGCCGGACGACTGGAAACGACAGCGTTATGCGTCCGGGCGCTCGCGGAGGCGCAGGCTGCGGGAATTGCCGACGTTCTCACGCAGTCTTCTATCGACCGGGGTCTGCTCTTTCTTCTCCACAACAAGGATCGCTACGGCGTCTGGTACTCCACACAGGCAACCGTTCGAGTCGTCGATGCGCTGGTTCGTTTGATTGGCGCCGACAGTGGCAAGGTTCGTTCCGAAGGCAATGCCGATGTCATTATCAATGGAGTTCGCGTCGATACGATCCGCTTTCCGCGTGGACAAGCGTCGGGCCTTCCGATGACGATGGATCTTTCCCGATTCCTGCGGCCCGGATCCAATCGTGTCGAATTGCGCGGCAGCGGAAGCACAGGCAAAGCGACCGCACAAATCATAGAGACGTACTACGTTCCCTGGTCCGAAGCGGTAACGCCTGCGGATGCGCTTCGACTGAACGTAAGGTTCGATAAGACTGAAGGAAAGGCCGGTGACGAAATCACATGTATCGTCGATGCGGAGCGAGTTGGATTTCGAGGGTATGGCATGATGCTCGCAGAGATCGGACTTCCTCCCGGAACCGATGTCGATCGTGCGAGCCTCGAAAAGGCCGTCAACGGTTCGGACAGCGTGTTTCGATATGAGGTTCTTCCGGACCGGATCGTCCTCTACTTCTGGCCGCGTGCCGGTGGCGCGCAATTTCAGTTCAAGTTCCGCGTGCGCTTTGCGCTCGACGCTCAAACGGCCGCATCCACGTTGTACGACTACTACAATCCCGACGAACTCGCGGTCGCGAAACCCACACGCTTTGTCATTCAGTAGAGAAGAAACGCCGGTTTCCGCGTAACCATCGCGAATATGCTATTTCGTTCCTCTCCGAACTCGACATCTCTACTGAAACGCTCCGGCCGTTTTGAAATCTCCGGCCTTCACAATCGAAATACCCGCCGCATTCACGCGCTTTCGAAACGCGGCATTGACCTGGTCCAGCGTCAGCGCCTCAATTGCGGCGTCGATTCTCTCATCCCAGGCCAGAGTCCGGTGCTGTTGCTCGCGCGTCAGAATCAAGCTCTGCACTCCGGAATCATTGGACCGGCTCACCACTCTTTGATCGCGAAAAGATTTCTTGGCATCGGCCAGTTCCGCCGCTGTAAATCCACTGGCCAGAGTCTTCATCAGCTCATCGCGGAAGCTCGCTTCCACCTTCGGCGCGTTTGGAGGGTTACTGATGATCGAAGACGAAAACAGCGCCGCATCCCCGAATGCCGGAGCGCTGAACGACGACCCCACCGAGTAGCTGAGACCTTCCCTGTTCCGGATTCGATCCGCCAGCCGCGAGGAAATCGAACCGCCGAACATATAATTCGCAAGAACCATTGGCACATAATCCGGATCCGTGTCGGTCATTTGAATGCGTAGTCCGGCAACAAACTGCGCATTCTCCTTGTCCGGCGTTTCTATTTTTCTGTTGATGGATTGCACGGGAAGGAACTTCGACACGATTCGTGCGTAAGGACCTGGGCTCTTCCATGTGCCGAGGGTTTCTTCAGCCACTTTCCGAACATCGTCGGGCGAAAACTTACCCACAACCACAACCTCGCCAACCGACGCGCCGTAAAACTGTTTATAAAACGCTTTTACGTCCCCGAGCGTGACCTTTTTCATATCTTCGGCCTGCTCGTCAAGTGTGCGCGGGTGACGCACATCGGAGCGTGGAAATGGACTCAGGTTGGTCTGAAGGGCTTCACTGGCCAGTCTTGCCGGATCGGTTCGTGCACGATCGATGCCGGCGATCTGCTGGGTTCGGATCTGTTCGAAATCCGATTCCGGGAATATGGGATCCCGCAGGATCTGTACGGCGAGACGAATCGCAGCGATCAGATTCTCCGCTGTCGTGTCGATCGATACACTCGCATCGGTAAGTCCACCCCGGATGCTGATGCGCCCATTGATCTTCTGCATTGCATCCTGCATCTGCTCTCGGGTCATCGTGCTTGTTCCGCGCATCAGCAGCGATCCCGCAAGCTCTGCCGCGGCCTCTTTTCCCGCAAGCAAGGTTTCGTTGCCAAACCGAAGATGGATTTCCGCCGTAACTGTATTGCCGCGAGTTCCCTTCGGAAGCAGCGCCAGTTTGAGACCGCCCGGCAGTTTCATCCGCGTGATCCGCTTTTCAATGCTGGCCGGAGCGGGATCCAGCACCTCGCCATCGGAAATGTTGATGCTGGTCGGGTAGTCGCGCAGCAGCTTTTCCATCGAGGGAGCCTCGGGCACTGCGACGCGATCCGGCGCGTTTTCTGGAATGAACACACCGACGGTTCGATTCGAATCCTTGAAGTAGGTTTTCGCGACACGGACGACGTCATCCACGGTGGCGCGTTTGATCTCCTCGTAATTCATGAACAGCAGCCGCCAGTCCCCTGAGGCAACCATATCGGTCATACTCATGGCGAGAGACTGAGAGCTTGTAAATTCCCGATCCATGCGCTGAACGATGGCGTTCTTCGAACGGTCAAGTTCTTCGCGAGTCGGCGGCTCTTTGGCAAGATTGGCAATCGTGTCATAGACGGTTTTCCGGACGTCGTCGACGGATTGCTCGTCGTTCAAGGACACCGAAATGGTGGTGACGCCGGGATCGTGGTTTTCCATCATGCCCATGGATACGGACAGAGCCTTCTTCGTGTCCACCAGCGCCTTGTAAAGACGGCCCGACCCGCCCGCGGTAAGAATCCCTTCCATGACTTCCAGGACGCCGTCATCCGGATGCGCCATTGCCGGCGTGTGATACGCGATGATGATGTTCTTGCCCTTTCCAACGCGGCGCAACTCGACATATCGTTCGCCGTCCTGTATCGGTTCAACAGTATAAGTTTCATCCAGCTTGCGGGTTGGGCGCGGAATCGCTCCAACGCTCTGCGCGATCATGGTGAGCGTCTTTGCCGGATCGATAGGCCCGGCGATCACGAGCACCGCGTTGTCCGGCTGATAGTACTTTCGATAGAAGGCCGCAAGACGGTCGATGGGAACTTTCTCGATGTCCTGACGCGAACCGATCACCGATTTCCCGTAGTTATGCCACAGAAACGCCGTCGACAGGACGCGTTCATTGAGAATGCGCGTCACATTGTTTTCACCGCGCTCGAACTCGTTGCGCACGACCGTCATCTCGGTATCCAGCAATGATTTCTCGATGCGCATCTTCACCATGCGGTCCGCTTCGAGACCGAGCGCCCACTTCAAGTTGTCATCGGAGGCCTTCACCGTTTCGAAATAGTTTGTGCGATCGTAGTCGGTTGTGCCGTTCCAGTCCGCACCGCGTCCGGTAAGCTCCTGTTTGATGTTCCGGCCGTCGGTGGTCAGAATGAAGTTCATGTGCTCGAGCAGATGCGCCATCCCCGTTTCGCCGTAGCCTTCATGACGCGATCCGACGAGATAAACCATGTTCACCGTGATCGTCGCACTCCCGGCGTCGGGAAGAAGAAGGACGCGCAGTCCGTTCGGATAGGCGTATTCGGTGATGCCTGCCATGGTCGCGCGCAGTTCGACGCCGGATGGCAAGGTCTGGGCTCCGGCAAGCGTTGCGAGAAGAAGCACCGAGAGACAAAATCGGAGAACGTATTTGCGGAAATTCATGGAAAGAGTTTTGCTCGAACGTTGCTCAATCGCCAAGAGAAAATGGTCCATTCCGTTGCAAGGGCGGTCGAAGGGGGGAAGACCTCTCCCGAAGGGAGAGGAAGACGCGACAGCCAGCAGGCTGCCGCGTCAGGTGAGGGGTAAATAAATTCCTTCCCCCTCAACTGCCCCCTTCGCCCGCGCCTGCAGCCGCTATGGCTTCATCCCATACTTCACCAAAACCATATCGTCGTCTTTCACCGGGCCCACTCCCGCCGCATACCACTTCTTCGACGAACCAATCTCGATCGGGCTGTTTTCCACCACATACACGACATTCGTAAATTTCCCTGCCGGAGTTGCAATCGACCTGCTGTTCGAAACAATCTCCGCCCGGTCCATGCCGATGCCGGGCGCCTGCTCCTGATAGAACCGTTGACCCGGAGCCGGCTTCGCCGGCATCATCAGTCCGAACTTCGCATCCTTCACCCCGGAGATCCAGGAACCCTCGTGGTCGACAATCTTTCCGTTCTTATACACATCGACATCTTCGCCAAAGTAGTACACGTCGTTGGTCGTTGAATCGATCGCATAGTAGTCCTGCGTCAATTCCACGAGCTGTCCATTCTGCGATTCCCGGTCTTCGACCACCCGGGTCGTCACGCCATCGATGACACGCGTCTCGTTCAGTACGGTCACCACTTCGGTGTCCTTCTTATGCGAGTAGGAAAGTTGATAGCCGGGAGTCAGATTGAAATACGGATTGGAACCCCGTACACCCAAAGTCTTCTTATCGACGGAGAATGCCGTCTGCCATTCCTTCTTGCCCTCCGGGCGCACCGGCGCGCTTTGCAACACGAGAACACTTACGGTGAGAAGCAACAAATGTTTTCGATTCATGCGAACCTCCTGATGCCGCGTCTGCGGAGCCGCATCCTGATGAGCAAGTGTTTACCAGTTTTTCAAAATGTCCAATTCAAAAAGACTTGAACGAATCGGCCCGAAGGAAACTTTTAAGGAAAATTTAAACTATCGACTCGATCGCTTCAGAATCAACACTTATCCGGCCCGATTCGATTCGCATCATTCCGTAGATAAACCATTTGCTCCGGAATTCCGTCTCTTAGTTGCAGGAGGCAAGAATTATGAAGAAGGTCATACTTTCAACCCTGATGGCCGCGCTGCTGCTTACCGGAGAATCGGCGTTCGCTCAGATTTCCTTCGGAATCCGAATCGGACCGCCACCGCCGCCGCGCATCGTGAGAGTTGTGCCAAGACGCCCCGCGTTGAATTACGTTTGGATCGAAGGATACTGGTATCCACAAGGCAAGAAATACAAATGGCACAACGGCTACTGGGCCAGGCCCCCCTATCAAGGCGCACGATGGATTGCGCCGCGCTATAGCGGGCAGTTCTACTATGAAGGCTATTGGGAGCGGGATCGTGACCGCGGCCGCAACGATCGCGACAATCGCAACGATCGCGACAATCGCGACAATCGCGACAATCGCGATAGACGCCGCTAACCGGATGAGCGGGGACACCAGGGAAAGTCCCTGTGTCCCCGCATTCTTTCAATTCTCATTCTCGATGACTTTGACGCGCATAACAGACTCTGCCTTCGGTTCAATCACCACCGGCACTCCCCTGCTCTCATAAGGCCGTATGAAGTCCCGATTGTAATAAGCGCTCGTGTCAACGACATCCCACGCAAATAGGGTGTAGTTGCCCGGAGGAACTCCGCGAATGGAGAATCCGCCATCTTGATCGGCGCTTTTCGCTTTGTAGTAGGGACGAATCCCTCGAAGTGTTTCTTCGATTGACGCTTGCCGGCGTTCTGTCCTGGGGCGGTGCAGATGCAGCGGCGGCAAGCAGCGCACATGCAATTATTCCGAATCGACGCAAATTCATAAGATGCTCACTCTCGCGGCTTCTACCGCAAAATCCGCTTGGCGCGCAAAACTCCTTGAAGTTCCCGCAATGCATGGCTATAACACAGAACCATCACGGAGATCCCATATGAACAAGATTGGTTGCACTGTTTTGCTACTGTTGATTCTCGCGGTCGCGGCCGGGGCCGCTTCGCCGAGCCCCACCGTAACCGGGCCCGTTGCATCGGCGGGCATTCCCGGCAGTACCGCACATAACTACACCTTCTTCGCGACGAACCACGACCTCGCCATACATGGCTACGTCGAGGAAGAGTTCTTCATTGAAGGCACTGCCAACCGCTACAATACGCCTGCACAGGCAACCGGCACGATCATCGACGGCAATCATCCCTACAAAACCCGCGTTGTCGTCCGGCGTCCGGCCGATGCGAAGCGGTTCAACGGAACGGTGCTGGTCGAATGGGACAACGTCACGAACAACTTCGATGCCGAGAACATGTGGTTCTTCGCGTGGGAGCACATGATCAGCGACGGCTACATCTGGGTCGGAGTTTCGGCTCAGAATGTCGGGCTCACGGCACTGAAGAAATTCAGCACCGACCGTTATGGCACGTTGGACGTAACGCACGGTGGCACCGTGATGGCCGATGCGCTTTCATTCGACATATTCTCGCAGGCAGGCCAGGCATTGAAGACTCCCGGCAGCGTGGACATGCTCGCAGGACTCAAACCACGCCATGTGATTGCCATTGGCGAATCGCAGTCCGCGCAGCGCTTGTCGACGTACGTGAACTCGATCAATCCGCTCGCGAAGGTGTACGACGGATTCATGCTGCTGTCATCGCTATCCCAGAAAATCCGCCCGGACCTTGATGCTCCCGTTTGGAAAATCTCGACCGAGTATGATGTGGCTGGCGGCGAAGCCAATGCCCGTCAGCCAGACACAGCCATGTTTCATGCATGGGAAATCGCGGGAACGTCGCATGTCGATCATCACCTTCGTCAGAGCCGCGAACCAATGGAACTGCGCGATATCGGAACGTCGTCCGAGGCTGCATTTGCTCCGGCCTGCGGTGTACCGAACGTTGGAACGCGCGTCCCGGTGCAGTATGTGATCGGCAACGCCTTCGATCTTCTCGTGAAATGGATAGAGAAGAAAACCCCGCCTCCGGCCGCGCCCCCGCTGATGACGACGGCGAATGGAAATCAAACTGTTATGGCACGTGATGCGAACGGCCTGGCGCTGGGCGGGATCCGCCTGGCCGAAGTCGCCGTTCCGACCG
>Ga0134122_10000396_pt1 | contig 28887 bp, 22 predicted proteins | sample KB302_FD_96461 | JGI IMG/M metagenome (GOLD analysis project Ga0134122, IMG submission 96461) | Terrestrial soil microbial communities without Nitrogen fertilizer from Kellogg Biological Station, Michigan, USA - KB3-0-2 | ecosystem: Environmental > Terrestrial > Soil > Unclassified ...
CGTAAAGATCGGCGCGGGTGTCGCAGGGCACGCCGCGAATCCATTCGCGCGAGGAGAAATTGAGCGGATAGACCATCCAGTAGTCGCCGACCGCGAGTTGAACCCCCTCCCGGCGCAGAAAGGCCAGCATCTGCCACTCGCCGGAGGCCGCGACGTGCAGGCGTTGGCGCATGACGCTGTTCGGCCAGAAGTAGACGCCGGCCGAAAACGCGACCAGGAGCGCCGCGAGCGCTCCGGCGAGGAGAGGTCCCCGGACGCGGTTCCACCCGCTCAGGGTGGCGAGGAAAAGCCCCAGCGCGAGCGGCGCCGCGAGATAGATCGGCAGGACGTAGCGAACGTTGAGGCCTCGGGTGCTGCCGGCCGCGGAGAAGATGTTGATCGCCACCGTGGCGCCGATCAGGAGCACGACGAGCGCACGCCGCTTCTTGGGCTCGGCGGCGTGGGAGTCGCGATCCCCGCGGGCGAAGAACCAACCGAAGGCGAGGCAGTAGACCGCCGCGGCGGGGAAGCGGAGCGCGCGGTCGAGCGGGTCGGGAGGGTTCGGTCCCCCTTCCGGATCGGTCGAGACGAACAGCTCGGGCAAGCTGTCGGTGCTCACGAACCGCAGGTTGTCGGCCACGCTCGCGCGGTCGAGCGTCGGCTGGGCGACCGAGTTGGCGCCTCTGAACGAGGCGAAGGGGTAGCGGACGTTGTAGCCGATCCAGGGAGAGGCGCCGACCAGGAATCCCGCGAGGATGAGAGCCGCGACCCGGGCGAAATGGAGAAGCCGGGCTCGCGGTGCCTCGCCGGAGCCGAACGGCGCGCGCCGCAGAACGAGCCAGGCGAACACGGGAAGCGTAACGCACAGGGTTTGGAGCGACGCCCACCACGAGAGGCCCACGACCAGACCGAAGGCGAGCCAGAGGCCGCGTCGTTCCGGCTCGTCGGCGATCCAGGCGGCGAGCCAGAGCGTCGCGGCGGCGAGCGCGAGGGTGATCGAATAGCCGTTCGGCTGCGCCGTCCAGTAGAGGAACGCCGGAGCGGGCAGCGCGGCCGCGATCAGCCCCCAGCGGGCGGCCAACGGGCCGGCGAGCCGGCGCACGAAGAGCCACGAAAACAGCATTCCGAGGGAGCTCGCGAGCCAGGGCGCATAGCCCATCGCCTGGCGTGTGGGGCCGAAGGCGAGGAACGCGAGCGCGTGGAGGTACGACTCGATCGCGCCGATCCGGACGCCGTTGTAAAAGACCCGGAGATCGCCGGCCAGGATACGCATCGCGCACAAGCCGGTCTGAATGCAATCGGCATCGGCCTGGAACTTGGTGACCGGAAAGATGATCACGTACCGCAGAGCGACGCCTGCCGCAAACAGCGCCGCGGTTGCGAGGCCGGCCTTGGAGAGAGACGGCCGAGTCATGCCGGGTTCGATCTCTTCATCTCCAATTCAACGCGGACGCCTCGCGACGAGCAGGATCTCGGAGCCGAGCGCCGGCAGAACGCGGCGCTCCAGCTCCAGCAGCCCGGCCGCAAATCTCCGCGAGATCGGGGCGACGAACGGCGCGGCGACGAAGAAGGTCTCGGCGCTTACCGGTTCGAATCCCGCCTCCGTGACCGCGCGCGTCAGGCTCTTCCGATTGAACAGGCCGAGGTGCTGTTGCCGATAATCGACCGGACCGACGAGGCTCACCAGCCATTCGAGCAGCGGCCAGAAGCTCTTGGCGTTCGGGGTGGAGAGGATCAAATAGCCGCCGGGGCGGAGCACGGCGTAGGCGTCGCGCAGGAAACCGCCGACCTCATCGGGCGGCAGATGCTCGATCACCTCGACGCTCACCACGGTGTCGAACCGCTGTTCGAGCGCGGCGTCGCGCACGTCGGCCACGCGGAACTCCAGGCCGGGACGAGGGTAATTCTCCCGCGCGTAAGCGATCTGCGGTTCGGCGAGGTCGATCCCAAGGGCGCTTTCGACCGGCCGCTTCAGGTTGCCGAGAAACGTCCCCGGGCCGCAGCCGAGATCGAGCAGGCTTTTACAATCCGCGGGCAGCTTCGACTCGACGAGGCGCAGCCGGTGGTGGTGCCAGAACCACTGGATTCCCCGACCGCGCCGATACACCTTGTCGTAATAGCCGGGTTCGATATCCAGGTAGTGGTCGAGGCGGAACGTCGTATCACGCACGCGAGGTCTCAGGCTCCGGCCGAGTGCGGCGGGGTGCGAGAGTGAGGATGCAGAACCTGAGGGGATGGCGACATTCGGGTATTTTATCCGGAACTCCCGCTCGGATGCATCGAACCGCCGTCAATCGCCTCGATCGCGGCTCGGTACCCGGGGTCATTTCGGAGCGGCGCGAGCAGCGGATCGCCCTCGATCGCCGCGCGGTCGGCGAAGCCAAGGGATACCACCTGGGCGAGCGCTTCGATCGCCCGTTTGTGGTTTCCCCCTTGGGCGCGCGCCTGGGCCAGCATGTACCAGGCCTCGGCGTCTTTCGGCTCGATCGTCGTCGCAACGTCGAGAAACAGGGCCGCGCGAGCCCAATCTTTCTTCTCGATCAAGGCGCGCGGCAGGTAGAACCCGGTCTGGACCCCCACCTGGGCGAGCAACCGCTCGGCCGAGAGGCTTTCCGCCCGGTCCGTGCCGGCGGCTTTCTTCTGCAGATCCTTGACGCGCAGCTTCGCGAGCAGAAGGCCGAGGCTCCCTGAAGCGTCCTCGGGCGCCACCGAAGCGAGCGCCTGGTGCGCGCGCTCGATCGTTTCGAGGTCGCGCTTGTCGCGCTTGACCCGCGCGGCCAGCTCCGCCTGAACCGCCTTGTCGGCCCCGAGCAGCTTCACGCGCGCCGCGGTGTCGCCCAAGTCGGCGGCATCCGCCAGGCCGGTGAAATCCTCCGCGAGAGCGCGCCAGGCGAGGTAGCCGTCCGCCTTGCCCGCGGGCGGCGGACCGGCTTCGAGGGCCTGCGCTTCGGCGGTGCGCCGGTCGAGCCATTTCTTGATCAGGGCGGGATCTTTCTCCCGTAGACCGGTCTTCATGGCCCGCAGCTCCAGCCACTCGATCGACCGGGTCGCCACGGCCTCGGGCGGCCATTGGTGGCCGTCGTCGAACGTCGCGAGCCGGTGGGGGAGGTTCAACTCCGCGAGCGTGCGGTCGAGGTCGTGCAGCTCGTACCAGTTGAAGTCCTTTTCGCCCACGGAGCCGAAAAACGCGAACGTCGTGGCTTTGGAAGGCGGCCGGTCGAACGGAAAGCCGCCGCTCGCGCCGAGTACGCCCGCGACCTCCTCGGGGTAGACGATCGCCATCAGGCAGGCCGCCCGCGCGCCGCCCGAGTAACCTCCGGCGTAGATCCGCTTCCGATCGATCGAAAAACGGCCGAGCGCGTCGTCGTGCATCGCCTTCATCGCCGCGAGATTCGGATCCATCGCCTCGTCGCTCTTCGAGTTGTTCGAGCTGACGAGAATCCAGCCGTAGGTCTCGGCCGCCGCGACGTAGCGCTTCGCCGCCCCCGCCCCGTGTTCGCGCGCGTCGAACAGGAACAACGCCGGGTAGGCCCGGTCGGGCGTATAGCTCGCGGGCAGGTAGAGCGCGTACGACTGGCCAGGGAACGCCTTGGCGGTCACGCGATCGACCAACTCGCCGCTGGGGATCTGGGTGATCGGCGGGGCGGCGGACAGCGGGGCCGAAAGGATGAAAAGGACTGCGAGGACGGCAAGGACGGAAAGGCGAGAGGAGGACATGGGGGGAAGATTATGCGGTGAGCCGGGCGAGACGGAAGCCGGTTCGGGCCCATGGAGGATGCCCCTAAGACCAGCCGAAGGGATCTTCGCTCGCAGGTGTCCCTCCCCCCGGGGAGGGGGACGGCCGGAACGGGGAGAGGACAGGAGGGGGGCGGCACAGTGTTACGCTCTGCGCTGTTTCGGTAAAGCGCCCCATGAGCGAAGGCAAGACCCAAGGATCGCCGCCGAAGGCGGAACCCGAGAAACCCGCGGAGAGCGTTGCCGCGCGGCAGGTCACGTCGGGTGATGGCGGAGCTGCGTTCGGTGGGTATGTTCAGGGTGGCGTTACGATCAACAATTACCATACGGCCGCATCGCCGCCGATCGCTCCTTCGCCCGTAGCCGTTCCTCCGAAGACCGCCCCCACCCGCCTCACCCACGTCGCCGAAGCGCTGATTGGAAGAGACAAAGAGCGAGCCGCCCTCGACGCCGCCTGGGCCGATCCGACGATCCGCGTCGTCACCCTCGTCGCCTGGGGCGGCGTCGGCAAGACCTCATTGGTCGGCAAATGGGCGGCGGAGAAGGATCTTGGTGGGGCGGACTATTTCGACTGGTCGTTCTACAGCCAGGGGACGAGGGAGGAGGGTTCGGCCTCCGGAGAACCGTTCCTCAACGCGGCCCTCCGCTTCTTCGGTGACGACGAGGGCGAGAAGCTCGCGGAGAGCAAGGTCTCCGCGTGGGACAAGGGCGCAAGGCTCGCCGGGTTCGTGGCTCGGCGGAGGGCTTTGTTGGTGCTGGATGGGTTGGAACCGCTTCAATTTCCACACTCAGGTCCGAAGGAGACGGCCGGGCAGTTGAAAGACCCCGGCCTGGCAGCGTTGCTTCGGGGCCTCGCCGCGAACAATCCGGGCTTGTGCGTGGTGACGACGCGCCAGAGCGTGACGGATCTCAGCGCCTTCAAAGAAACATCGGCGCCGGAGTGGAAGCTGGAGCGTTTGAGCACGCCCGCCGGGGTGGATCTCCTCGAAAAGTTTCTCGTGAAGGGGACGAAGAAGGAAAAGGCGGAGGTGGTCGAGAAAGTCAAAGGCCACGCTCTGACGTTGAGCCTTCTCGGCGCCTATCTCCGGGATGCATTTGAGGGAGACATTCGTAAGGTCGATCTAGTGGACCTCAGCGATGCGGACCAAGAGCTAGGCGGTCACGCGTTCCGGGTAATCGCGGCCTACGAGCGGTGGTTGATCAGCGAGGGAAAAGACGAAGCCTCCCGCGAGCTTGCCGTGCTTCGTCTGCTCGGCCTATTCGACCGTCCCGCGGACAAGGGGTGCCTCGCGGCTCTTCGGAAGGAGCCTGCCATCTCCGGCCTCACCGAACCGATCGTCGGCCTGTCCGATCGGCAATGGAGTCTGGTCGTCTCGCGCCTCGCCGCGAGGGGCCTCGCTTCGAGCGAGGGAGGCACTCTCGACGCCCACCCCCTCCTGCGCGAGTACTTCGCCGAGCAGCTCAAGAAAGAGAAGACGGAAGCCTGGCGCGCCGCGCACGGCCGGTTGTTCGAGCACCTGCGGGATGCGACCCCTCACCAGCCTGACACGCTCGAAGGTCTCCAGCCGCTCTACCAGGCTGTCGCCCACGGCTGCCATGCGGGGCGGCAGGAGGAGGCGCGTGCCGGGATCTACCAGGATCGGATCCTGCGGGGAGGCGAAGCATTCGCCGTACACAAGCTCGGAGCCTTCGGCGCCGACCTGGGCGCCGTGGCCTGCTTTTTCGATCCTCCCTGGAGCCGCGTCTCGTCCGCCCTCTCCGAAGCCGCCCAGGCCTGGCTGCTTAACGAGGCCGGCTTCCGCCTGCGTGCCCTGGGCCGGCTGATCGAGGCCCTGGAGCCGATGCGGGCGGTGCTTGGCCGCGACGAAGCAGAGGAAGCTTGGAAGGAGGCCGCGATCAGCGCCTCCAACCTGAGCGAGCTGGAGCTGACCCTGGGCGAGGTCGCCCAGGCCGAGGAGGACGCCGCGCGCTCCGTGAGCTTCGCCGACCGGAGCGGGGATGGCTTTCAGAAGTTGGCAAGGCGCACTACGCACGCCGACGCGCTGCACCAGGCGGGCCGGGGACCTGAGTCGCGGGCGCTCTTCGCCAAAGCGGAGCGGATGCAGGCCGAGCGGCAGCCTCGATACCCGCGCCTCTACTCGCTCCGAGGCTACCAGTACTGCGACCTGCTGTTCGCCGAGGCCGAGCGTGCGGCGGGTCGGAAAAGGGGAGCGGAAGCGGCCGGGGCGGATCTCTTCGAGGCGATCCGCGAGATCAAGGAGCGGGCGACAGAGACGCTTGGGTGGGCTGAAGAAAACCGAGCTCCGCTCCTCGACTTCGCGCTCAACCATCTGACCCTCGGCCGCGCCGCGCTCTATCGATCGATCCTGGAGCACTCGGACCCCGTCGCCGCCAGAGCCGAGATCGAGATGGCCCTGGGCGGCCTTCGCCGCGCGGGGACGACGCACCACGTTCCGAGAGCCCTCCTCACCCGAGCCTGGCTGCATACCGAAGTAGGAAACCCCGAAGCCGCCCAAGGTGACCTGGACGAGGCGCAAGAGATCGCGGAACGCGGTCCGATGCCGCTCTACCTCGCCGACATCGCCCTCTACCGCGGCCGGCTGTTCGGCGACCGCGTGGCGCTCGCGGAGGCGAGACAGTTGATCGAGAAGCACGGCTATTGGCGCCGGCTGGGGGAGCTGGAGGACGCCGAGGGGTAGTTTCCTGGGCTCGCCAGGCTCCAGCCTGGCCGCTTTTGCCTTCGGCCAGCCGGCTGGCTGATCGAAGCGATCGTTGCCAGGCTGGAGCCTGGCGAGCCCAGGAGAATCCCTGGTGCGCGCGTCGTTGCTGGAACCGCCGACAGGCGGACAACAATCTTCGATGGGCGCACAAGAATCCGCGCCGGGATCGGGGGAGGCTGGCGCGGCCCCGTGAGTTTCGCCCGGCGTTCTTACCCCCGCCCTCCTCGCCTATGATGCCCAGTCGGAGACCCCTTCATGAGCGACCCGCTGTTCTGGCACCGCGTGCAGTTCGGCTTCACGATCGCGTACCACTATCTGTTTCCGCAGCTCACGATGGGGCTCGCTCTCCTGATCGTCGTGCTGAAGGTCCAGGCGGTGCGGACGGACGAGGCGCGCTATGCCGACGCGGCGCGTTTTTGGGTGCGGGTGTTCGGCCTCAACTTCGCGATGGGGGTGGTGACCGGCGTGCCGATGGAGTTTCAATTCGGCACCAACTGGGCGCGGTTTTCTCACTATGCCGGCGGCGTGATCGGCCAGACGCTCGCGATGGAGGGGATCTTCGCGTTCTTCCTGGAGTCGAGCGTCCTCGCCCTCCTGGTGTTCGGGGAGCGGCGGCTCGGGCCGAAGCGCCACCTCGCGGCGGCGGTGGCACTATTCGTCGGCAGCTGGCTCTCCGGCTACTTCATCGTCACGACCAACGCCTTTATGCAGAACCCGGTCGGCCATTCGACCGCACCCGACGGCACGCTCCAGATCGCGAACCTTGCGGCCTACTTGGGCAACCCCTGGGCGCTCGCGCAATACGCCCACACCATGATGGCCGCGGTGGTAACCGGGTCGTTCGTGATGGCCGCGGTGGGGGCGTTCTGGTTGCTTCGAAAAGAGCACCTGGAGGTCGCGCGCGTGTCGCTTCGGACCGGGGTGATCGCCGGCCTGCTCTCCTCGCTGCTGGTCGCGATGCCCACCGGTCACATGCAAGGGCAACTGGTGGCGACCCACCAGAAGGTGGCGCTCGCGGCGATGGAAGGGCGCTTCGAAAGCGGCCCGATGGCGCCGATCGCGATGATCGGCCAGCCGAACGTGGCGGAGCGCCGGCTCGACAATCCAATCGCGATCCCGGGCGTGCTCTCCTACATCGCCTACGGCGATTTCTCGAAAAACGTCAAAGGGCTGAACGAATTTCCCGAAGACCTTTGGCCTACGAACATCGAGCTGCTCTACTACGCGTTCCACATCATGGTGGGCTTGGGCACGCTGTTGATCGGGCTCGCGGCGCTCGCCGGGCTTCAGCTCGCGCGCGGCAAGCTCGAAGCGAGCCGGCCGCTGCTCTGGCTGCTGATGCTCGCGTTTCCGTTTCCCTACATCGCGACCACGGCGGGGTGGATGACGGCGGAGCTGGGCCGCCAGCCCTGGCTGGTCTACAACCTCCTGCGCACGGCGGACGGCTCGTCGCCCACCGTCCACGGCGGCTCCGCGCTGTTCACGCTGATCGGCTTTGCCGGCCTCTATTTCGTCCTCGGGCTCCTGTTTCTTTTCCTGATCGCGCGCGAAGTCGGCCACGGGCCGCGTTCGCTCGACCGGCCCGCCACCCCGGTCGTTCTTTAGGGACGATCCGGAGACATCGATGAACGCGCTCTGGTTCGCCCTCGCTTCGGTCCTGTTGGCCGGTTACGTGATTCTCGACGGCTTCGATTTCGGCGCCGGTGCGCTCCATTTGTTCGTGGCGAAATCCGATCGCGAGCGCCGCGAGGTGCTGGCCGCGATCGGCCCGTACTGGGACGGCAACGAGGTCTGGCTGCTCGCCGCGGGGGGAGTCCTGTTCCTCGCCTTCCCGAAGGTTCTCGGCGCGGGGCTCTCCGGCCTCTACCTGCCGGTCTTCTTCCTGCTCTGGGCGCTGATCCTCCGCGGCATCGCGATCGAGTTCCGCTCCCACATGGAGGATGCCATGTGGCGCGGCCTCTGGGACGTCGTCTTTTCCTTCGCGAGCGCGCTGCCGCCGGTTCTGCTGGGCGCCGCGCTCGGCAACCTCCTGCGGGGCGTGCCGCTCGACGCCTCGGGCTATTTCGCGACGCCGCTCTGGACCGACTTCCGCGCCTCGGTTCCCTTCGGGGTCTTGGACGGCTACACCGTTCTCGTGGGCGTCTTGGCGCTCGTGGCGCTCGCCCACCACGGGGCGCTGTTCCTCGCCTGGAAGACCGAGAGCGAAGTTCACGAGCGATCCCGAAAGGCGGCGGCCCGGCTCTTCGTGCCGCTGATCGCCCTCTGGCTCGCCGCCACTTGGGCCACCTTCGCGCTCCGCCCCGACCTGTTCGAAAACCTCGCGGGCCGGCCGCTCGCGATCCTCGCCGCGCTGCTCGGTGTCGCGGGGCTCGTCGGAGCGTTCCTGGGCAGACGCCGCGAACGCCCCCTGCTCGCGTTCGTCGGCTCCTCGGCCTTCCTGCTCGGAATCCTCGTCGCCACGGTCGCCTCGTCCTATCCGGTGATGATCCGCTCAACGCTCGATCCTGCCCTGTCGCTTACCGCTTTGAACGCGGCATCGAGCGCGCAGAGCCTGCGCACGGGCCTCCTCTGGTGGCCCTTCGGTTTCGCGCTCGCGCTCGGCTATCTGGCGCTGCTACTCTTCATCCACCGCGGAAAAGCCCGGGCGCCCGCGGAAGGCGAAGGATATTGAGTGGAGACCGATCTAGACCGTCGGGAGCGTACTTCGAGCGCCGATAGCGGCTATCCAGCCCAGATAGCGGCTATCCAGCTCGGATAGCGGCTATCCAACTCAGATAGCGGCTATCCAACTCAGATAGCGGCTATCCAGCGCGGATAGCGGCTATCCGCCGCCGATAGGGGCTATCCGCCACCGATAGCGGCTATCCAGCGTGGATAGCGGCTATCCAGCGTGGATAGCGGCTATCCAGCTCCGATAGCGGCTATCCACCACGGATAGCGGCTATCCACGCTCGCGATCGTATTTCTTTCTTCGTAGACCGCTTTCGGCTTCGTACCCAACTCAATGCAGAAGAGCGAACCTGAAAGTGTTCCGGCAACGCGACCGCTGGAGGCGCGGAACTTTCGCGCCGACCGCGGCGACGCCGGGCAGCGGCTCGACCTCGTCCTGGTCCGTCATCTGGCCGACCGGCCCGAGATTTCGCGCAACCAAATCCAGAACTGGATCGATGCCGGGAGGGTGACGATCGACGGCAAGGCCGCGGGAAAGGCGGCCGATCGCGTGCCCGCCGGGGCGGAGGTCTCGGTGCTGCTTCCGATCCTTGCTCCGCGGCCCGCGCCCGAGGCGGAGGAGGGGGCGCTTGAGATCCTGTATGAGGACGAGCATTTCCTGGCGCTCAACAAACCGCCCGGGCTGGTCGTCCATCCCAATCGGAGCGAAGCGAAGGGCACTCTGCTCAACGCCCTACTCTGGCGCTTCCGGTCGGCGGGGGAGCCGGGAATCCCGCATCTGGTGCAGCGTCTCGATCGCGGCACCTCCGGCCTCTTGCTGGTCGCGAAGCGCCCGGCGATGCATGCGGCGCTCGCCAAGGCTCTGCGCGCGGAACGGGCGGAGAAGGAGTATCTCGCGATCTGCTACGGCCGGCCGCCACGATCGGCGGGCAAGATCAACCTGCGGATCGATCGGCATCCGACCGTCCGCGGCCGGCGAGTCGCCTATCCCGCCGACGGTGTGCTCGGGCAGGAAAGCCTCACGCTGTTCGAAACCGTGGCCCTGGGAGGGGGGCTTTCCGTCGTTCGCTGTATCTTAATGACCGGGCGGACACACCAGATCCGGGTCCACTTGGCGGCGCTCGGGGTGCCCATCGTCGGCGATCCTCTCTACGGTGAGCCCGGCTGGAGCGCATTGCGCGATCCGGAGCTGTCGGCTCTCTGCCGCGACCTGCCGCGCCAGGCGCTCCACGCGTTTCGACTGCGCTTCGTCCACCCTGCCACGAGATCTCCGCTGGCGCTCGAAGCCCCGCTTCCGGACGATCTCCAAAAGCTGGTCAACCGCATCGGCGAGGAAAACACCCCCGGGTTTCGTCTTGATTCTTGGTGAAACACCCCCCTGTTTCACCTCGGTTTTACGCGAAACAGGGGGGTGTTTCGACATCGCGCCGCCCCGGCTCTTGCCAGCGGCGCTCGAAGGTGAAACCTTTCCCCGCTCGATTCGTTCAGAGAAGGCAATCCCGCCGAGTGCCGCGACTTGGCACGCGGAGGCAACTGAGGAGGTTCGGCCGATGCGCGCGCTTCGTTCGTTGATGCTGGTCTTGGCGTTTCCGGTCCTCTGCGCAAGCGCGCTTCGCGCGGACGAGCCTGCGGTTCCCGCGACCCCTGCGGACACCGCTCCGGCAGTTGCCGCGACGGCTTCGACCCCTGCGGATTTCGACGTGGAGGCGGCGACCCGGGCCTACCTGTCACGCGTTTCTCCGGCCGACAAGGAGCGTTCCGACTCTTATTTCGAAGGGGGCTACTGGCTTCAGCTTTGGGGCTTCCTCTACGGTCTCGGCGTCGCTTGGATCCTGCTCGCGCGCGGGCTTTCGGTGCGGATACGAAACGCGGCGGAGCGGGTCACGGGATTACGGCCGGTTCAAACCTTTCTCTACGCCGCGGGCTACTTCATCGCCACTGCGCTGCTCACCCTGCCGCTCACAGTCTACGAAGGGTACTGGCGTGAGCACGCGTACGGCCTTTCGAACATGACGTTTCGCGGCTGGCTGCGCGATTATGCGGTGGGACTCGGCCTCTCGGTGGCCCTCGGCGGCTTGTTCATCGTCCTGCTCTACTGGGTTTTCCGCAAAGCGCCGCGCACCTGGTGGATCTGGGGAACCGCGGTCGCCCTGGTGGGCTTGCTATTCCTTGCGCTGATCAGTCCGGTCTACATCGCGCCCCTGTTCAACAAGTACAAGCCGCTCGGCGAGGGGCCGATCAAGGCGGGCATCCTGTCGCTCGCGCGGGCGAACGGCATTCCCGCCGACAACGTTTACGAGGTCGATGCCAGCAAGCAGTCGAAGCGGGTGAGCGCAAACGTCAGCGGCCTCGGCTCGACGCTCCGGATCACGCTCAACGACAACCTTCTCGCGCGGGTCAAGCCCGATGGGATTCAAGCGGTGATGGGGCACGAGATGGGGCACTACGTGCTCAACCACGTCTACGAGTTCATCCCGATTTTCGCCCTAATCATCCTGATCGGTTTCGGCTTCCTACGCTGGGCCTTCGATCGCGTCCTCTCCCGCTACGGCACCCGCTGGGGGATTCGCGGAATCTCCGACCCGGCGGGCCTACCGCTTCTTGCCGCCATCCTGTCGGTCTACTTCTTTGTCCTCACGCCGATCATCAACACCGAGGTCCGAACGAACGAAGCGGAAGCCGACATCTTCGGCCTGAACGCCAGCCGCCAGCCCGACGGCTTCGCCGAGGTCGCCCTCCTGCTCGGCGAGTACCGCAAGCTCGAACCGACCCCGCTCGAAGAGTGGATCTTCTTCGACCACCCGAGCGGCCGGAGCCGCATTCTGATGGCGATGAAGTGGAAGAAGGAGCACCTCAAGGATCTGGCGGCGGCGCCTTAGGTTCCGCTCCGCCAAACCTCCCGCCCATCCCCCAGCACGAAGTCGAACTCCAGCCACAGCGGGCAGCGGACCGGCACCACCACCGAGCCGCCCGCCGTCCGTTCTCCCTCCAAGCCGAGGCGGCTTGCGAGCGGATAGCTCGGCGCGTCGGCGACTTCCAACTTGTAGGAGCCGTGGAGGCGGCCGCCGGCTCGGAAGTCTCCGAGCTTCTTGGCTTCGGCTTCGACGATCGCTTGATAGCAGGCGCGGTTCGGTTCGGCGATGTCGCGGAATTGTTTGAGGAAGATCATCGGCACCTGTCCCGAGGCCAGGTCGTCGAGTGCTCCTTTCGCGAGCGCCCAGACCGCGTCGCCGAGGCCGATCGCTGCGAAGAGCGCGACCAGCTCGGCGAGGGCTCCGACCGGGCCGAGGCCTGCGCTCAAGTCGAACAGGTGCGATTTCCCCTCGGTGGGACGCGCTTCGACCAAGCGCCGTTTCTCGAAACGGCCGGCGTTCGCCACCCAGCCGTCCACGGAATAGGCGCCTTCGCGCTCGGGCGGCAGGACGAGCGTCGCCTCTCCTTTCGGGTAGCCGTAGATCTCGCGGCCGGCGCGGCAGGCGAGCTCCGTATCGACCCAGAGGTAGGGGGTGAAGGCGACGATCCGCGCGCTGCCGTCGGGCTCGGTGGCGAGCAGCGGGACGAGGAAGCCGAAATCCAGCTCGCGGACGGCGGCGCTTGGCTCGGAGGCTTCGACCGCCGCGTTGTCCTGGGCGTAGAACAGCGCGAGCGGCAGGAGCGGCCGGTAGAGGGTGGGGCCGCCGATTTGGAGGTGCCGGTCGCAGAGCGCCTGGAGGCTCGCGCGTTTTGCCGCGACGGGGAAGATCGTCATCTTCGTGCCGCGGGCGACGAACGGCGGGGCCGGCGTTTCGTTGAGATCGCGCACGACGTAGAGGGGGCGCGCGGCCTGGCCGCCGGTCGAGGGGGATTCGGCAGCGAGCAGGGGGCTTAGCCAGTCGCCGGGAATCGGCACGTTGATCCCAGAGATCGCGCGGGCGGCGAGCAGGCCGGACATGGTGGCGGCTTCGACGCAACCGGCGTTGATCGGGTTGAGCGTCCAGTCGCCCGCGACGATCAGGTTGGCGTAGCCCGAGCCGTTCGCGGAAATCCGCGCCGCCACGGAGCCGGGCAGCGAGAGGTTGTAGCGGTCGGACAGGTTCGTGGGCGCTTCGAAATGCTGGCCCAGGAGGCGCGCGGCTCCCGTTCGACCCTCGCGATCGACCAGGGTTTTCCAGTCGAGGCCGTCGCCGCCCGGGCGGTCCGCCGCGTTCGGCCAGAGCCAGCCGGCGTAGCGTTCGATCCAGCCGCGCGCGTTGTCCACTACCCGCTCGTGCTGGCGCCGGCCGAATCCGACGCCGGACGGATCTCCGGCCGCGGGAACCGGTTCGACGTCCGGCATCGGCGAGCAGAGATAGGCGATCGCGCCGACCTCGCCCGGGCGCCAACTCTCGCGCGGGATCAGGTGCGCCATGTCGGTCCAGGTGTCGAACGGTTCCTCGTAGGGAATCGAGATCGAGTTGCCGTGCGGCCAGCCGAGGCCCTCGCGATTGGGGATCTGCCAGAGCTGCATGGCCTGGGTTCCTACCGTGCGGAGCGCATCGAGCATGCGGCGGAAGCGCGGGTTCGTCGGGTCGGCGACCAGCTCGGCGCAGAGGCCGGGGAGGGCGCCGAGCGAGATGCCGAGCAGCACGCGGTCGAAGTCTTTCCCCGCTTCGAGCACTAACTGGGGCAGGGCGTCCGGCCAGCGGGTCCAGGCGTCTTCCAGACTCTCGCCGCTCGCGCGGAGCGCTTCGCCCTGGACCAGCTGCTCGTAGAGCGGTTCGCTCGGCCAGCAGGGGAGGCCTTTGACGTCGTAGAGCGGCTCGTAGGCGCCGCCGCGGATCTCGATCTGGCGGCCGATGACCACGCGGGCGATCTTGCCGCGGGTGGGACCGAGCTCGAGCCGATCGACGCGATGGAAGAACTCGAAGCGCACCCCCCGCCGCGCGAGCACCTGGTAAAGCGGCGCGAAGATCGTGTCGCCCATCCCCGCCTGCATTTTGTAGAGCACCGCGCCGCGGTAGGTGAATAGCATGCGCAGGGTGTACTGGAGCATCGTCCCGGCGCCCACCTCGTGCTCGGTGCTGAAGATTCCGGCGTACATGCCGTCGATCAGCGCGCAGTGCGCGGTCTCCGGCGCCGCGCCGTGACCAACCAGCCATTTGCGCAGATCGACGTCGTCGATCTTCCGCCAGTCTTCGGGCGGGTAGACGACCTCGTCCTCGACCAGGCCGAGAATCGTGGTGGTGGCAAAATCGAGCAGCACGAGCGCGCGGCGCAGCGACGGGATGTGACCGAGGCAGCTCCCCAGCCAGCGGGCACTGTCGCGCACGGTCCGGGTGCGCCGGATCAGCCGCAGGAGCGTGGCGCGATCCTCCCGCCGGGCGCGGTTGGGCTGGTCCGCGATCTCCTGGGCGGTCTGCTGGAGCGCCAGGATGACTTCCTTGATCGCGGCGAGAGCGGAAGGGCGGCCGAAACGCCAGAGGCGATTGACCAACGCCGGGATCAGCCCGAGATCGGCTCCGGCGAGCCGCATCGTGAGCAGCCGGGACAGGTCGGCCGGAGTGCCGGCGACCACCTGGTCGAACCAGGTGAGCATGCTCGCGAGCAGCTCCTCGACGTAACCCCAAGGCGTGGGAATCGGACCGCCCTCGCCCAGGCGCGCGTCGTTCGGCGCGAATTCCCACGGCCAGACCGACCACTCGCTCTCGTGCTTCTCGGTGAAGGTGATCGTGGGGTAGGGCTTCCAGGCGTCGGTGACGCGCGCGAGCGGCGCAGCGAGCGGCCGGTCCAGCTCCTCGTACACCTCTTTCATGACCCGGAAGGCGTTGTCGTAGAAACCGAAGAAGACGTGAATTCCATGCTCTTCGATCCGGTCGGCGTGGTTTCGATTGCGTCCGCTCGCCCCCTTGCCGCCGAGGCGGAAGCCCATCTGGTAGAGGGTGATCTCGTAGCGTTCCTGCCAATCCGGCTCGGAGGTCAGCGAATAGACGGCGGCAAGAGAGGCGATGCCTCCGCCCAGAACGGCGATCTTCTCTCGGGGTCCACGGGTTGCCATGGCGGCGGGAGTCTCCTTGAAGTCGATTTCGAGGCGCGGAGTATGCCATGAGGGCTGAAGTCCGATGGCCCTTCGAATCGCATACCATCCGCGCTCCATGCGCCGACTCTTCTCCGCCTACCGCGCCGCGTTCGTCGGCCTGCCGCAACCGGTCTGGCTGCTGGCGATTTCGGCGCTGATCAACCGGAGCGGCACGATGGTGCTGCCGTTCGCGACGCTCTATCTCACCAAGGAGCTGGGATGGACGGTGCCCGAGGCGGGGCTCGCCCTGTCGTTCTATGGCGCGGGGGCGATGATCGGTTCGTTCTCGGGAGGCTGGCTGGCCGACCGGATCTCGGTCCGGCGGGTGCTGGTGACCAGTCTGGCGTTCAACGGTCTGGGCTTCTTCGCGCTGGAGCACCTTTCGTCCCGGGGAGCGATCTGCTGGTTCCTGGTCGCCCTGGGGATGTTTTCCGAAGCGTTCCGCCCGGCGAACGCGACCGCGCTGTCCGCCATCGCCGGCCCGTCGAACCGGGTGCGCGCCTTTACCCTCTACCGGCTGGCGATCAACCTCGGCATGAGCATCGGTCCGGTGATCGGCGGCTTTCTCGCCGAGCACGACTACCGGTGGCTGTTCCGGGTCGATGGCGGAACCTGCCTCGCGGCGGCGGTGATGCTCGGGGTCTGGTTTCACGACCCGGTGGCGCACGGAGGAGAGGCGGAAGCTTCGAGCACGGCGACCGCCGCCGGCCGCTCACCGTGGCGCGACGGGCCGTTCGTCGCCTTGCTCGCGCTGGCAACGCTTCTCGCGATGGTGTTTTTTCAGATCCAGAGCACCTACCCGCTCGCGCTCAACCGGGTCTACGGCTTTTCCGAGGCGGCGATCGGTTTGGCGCTCGCGGTCAACACGGTGGTCATCGTGCTGTTCGAGATGGTGCTCGCCCACGCGTTGCGCGACGCGCCCCAACTGCGTTTGGTCGCCTGGGGCTCCCTCTTGTTCGGCGTGGGCTTGGCGCTCTTGCCGTTCGGGCGGAGCTTCCTCTACGTCTGCGCGACCATCTTCGTCTGGACGATCGGCGAGATGCTGTCGCTGCCCTTCCTCCAAGGGGTGGTCGCCGAGCGCGCCGACGCGAAGCGGCGGGGGACCTATCTCGGCCTTCTCAGCTTCGCCTTCTCGATCGCCTACATGGCCGGTCCGCCGGTAGGAGCCTGGGTCTACGAGCGCTTCGGCCCGGATGCCCTCTGGTACGCCTGCGGCGCCGCGGGGCTGGTGCTGTGGATCGGGTTTGAGGCGCTCGCTCGGCGGATCGCGCGGGCCTGACGGCTAATCTCCGTCCTCCCCCTCGCCTCCCTCGTGCAGGCGCAGTTTGCGGTAGCCGCGGTGCCAGTAGATGAGGGGGGGCTTGGTCGCGTTGGGTACGTCGCTCGCCTGGACCAGGCCGAGGTAGATGCGGTGGGTTCCCGCTTCGTGGCGCGCTTCGATCGAGCAGTCGAGCCAGGAGAGGGCGTCGAGGAGGACCGGGGCGCCGGTCGTTGCGGTGCCCCAGTTGCCTTGGGCGAAGCGGTCCTCGTCTTTCACCCAGGCGAAGCGGTTGGACAGCTCCGATTGATCTTCCGACAGGATGTTGACCGCGAAGCTCGCGTCCGGCGCGTTGAACATCTCCGCCGCGCGGTGGCGCTGATCGATGATCACGGCGACCAGCGGCGGATCGGTCGAGACCGAGTTGAACGCCGAGACGGTCAGGCCGTGAGTGCGGTCGCCCGACCGGACCGTGACGATCGTGACTCCGGCCGGGAAGTGGGCGAGGGCCTGGCGGAAATGTTCGGAGCTGACTGGCATGAGATCTCCCGGGCGCCTTTCGTGGTTCGAGCGGATACTACCAAGGCGGCCGCCCGGAGTCGAAAAAGCGTGTCCGGGTCGCCGTTTACACGAGCCCGCATTCTCATCTACTCTTCCCCTGCCGACGTAGCTTCTGCGGGAGGGATTTCGAAACGATGACCAGTCGAGGTCGTGCGTGGGCCGGGACCCTGCTCGCCGTCGCCTTCTCTACCCTGCCGCTCCTGGCGCAGGCGGGAGAGCCGGACAAGAACCCGGGAACCGAACCGGAGCCGGCCGAGGAGGCTTCGTCCTTACGTCCCAAACTTGAATTCGGACTGGAGGCCAAAGCCAACTTCCGGCAGAGCGACGAGAACCGGTTCCCGGTCCGGACCTTCCTGCCGCCGATGAGGCAGGCGTTTCTAGAGACCGTCGACTCCGGCAGCCACTTCGAGCTGTCCGATTTCACGCTTTATGCCGACGCCACCTGGAGCGAGCATCTGGTCGCCCACGCGAAGATCGATTTCATCGATCTCTACGAGCGCAATCCGACCTCCACGGCCGACAAGGTGGACGTGGACGAGCTCTGGCTGCGGCTGGGCCACGATTCGCAGCCGGCCGCTCTCCCCGCGGGCACCGGCGCCTATTTCAAGGTCGGCAAGTTCGCGAAGTTCGAGCGCCAGAACGACCGCCATCTGGAGAGCTACGGCCTCGTCTCGACCTCTTTCAACCGGATCGAGGACGTCGGCTTGGAGCTGGGGCTCGACCTGGGCCGGCACGTCTACTTGAAGGGTTCGCTCACCCAGGGCAACCCGGTGTTCCTGCGCGACCCGAACGCTCTGGCGGGCGACAGCGGCACCCCGGAGTTCCGCGAGGCCAATCCGAATCCGGATCTGCAACACGGCATCGTCATTCCGTACGACGCGGCGACCCAGGACGTCGACGTGGATGGCAATCTGCAGAAGGGCCTGGGGCTCGGAATCCGCTTCGCGAGCGAAGACGGGGCGAACGGCCTCGACGTGCTGGTTTTCGGCCGGCGGCGCACTCTGGCGGATCACGTCGATTTCAAAGGGAGCTTCTACGGCGCCGACATCGACCTGCTGAACGGGCCGGAGGTTCCTTTCCTTACCCCGGCGGACGTCACGTTCCCGCTCACCTCCGACCGCAAGCAGGAGGTGGGCGGCAACGTCTGGATCTACTTCGGCGGCGGCTCGTTCTTCGGCCAGTACGTCGATCAGGACCTCGGCGGCCTCGGGCGGATCGGCTACGAAGGGGAGCTGGCCTGGCGTTTCGATCTGCCGCTCGTGGCATCGCTCGACGGCCGCCAACTGTTCCCGTCGATCCAGCCGGTGGTGCGCTATTCGAAGCTCGACCCCGACTTTCGCCCGGCGCCCCGCTCGCCGACCCCGAGCTTTGCCTGGCAGTGGGAAAAGCTTGATCTCGGGTTTCGCCTGACGGTGATCTCCGGCCTCGACGTGACCGCCGAGTACGCGAAGAACGACTTCATCCTCCTGTCCGGCGCCAAGCGTGACAACAACGAGACGCTGGTGACCGTTCGGTGGCGCATTTGACCGGAAAGGGCAAAGCCGCGCCGCTGCTCGCCGTGCTGCTGATTTCCGCGGCCGTTGCCGCGGCGGCCCGAGCGGAAGACCTGCGCGGCAGGATCGAGCTGCTCGCCCGGGGCGGCAAGGGATTGGCCAAAGGGAGCGACGTGCGCCAGGCGGTGGTCTTTTTCGAGCCGAAGGAGCCGCGGCCGACCCGGGCGCCGGAGGCGCCTTTCCAGATCGTCACCGAGGACAAGGAATTCCTTCCGCGGGTGCTCGCGATCCCGCGCGGCAGCAAGGTCCGGTTTCCCAACTCCGACCCGATCCTGCACAACGTCTTTTCGGTCTCGGGCGCCAACAGCTTCGACTTCGGGCTCTACCGCAAAGGTCCGGGCCAGACGCGCCGGTTCGACGCGCCGGGCCTGGTGCGGGTGTTCTGTAACGTCCACCACTCGATGGTGGCCTACATCTGGGTGCTCGGCACCCCCTATTTCGCCTCTCCGGATGCCGACGGAATGTTCGCTCTCTCGGGGTTGCCCAAAGGGCCGGGCAAGCTGACCGTCTGGCACGAGCAGGCGGAACCCTGGACGATCGACCTTGCGGTTCCCATTCCCGGCACGGTCGCCGCGCGCCTGGAAGTCACCCGGCCGCGCATCCCGCCCCACGTCGATAAGACCGGGCGTTCCTACTTCCGCAACAGCCGTGAAAAATACGGGGGATAGGCTCAAGGGCCTGCCGCTCGGGGTCAAGATCTTCCTCGCGACCTCGCTGCTGATCGCTCTGGCGGTCGGTGCGGCGGTCGCCGTGACCACGATCCTGGTGCGCCGGATCGCCCTCCAGGCGATCGACGAGACGCTCGCCCAGACTTCGGCGGCGCAGACCGCGTTTCAAGACGAGCGCGGCAAGCGATTGCTCGCCACCGCCCGCCTGTTCGCGAGCGATCCGTCGCTCAACGCCTATGTCGCCGAGGCGGCGGCGTCGCGCGACAGCTCGTCGATTCTCGATCTGCTCAACGAGCGGCAGCGCGACGTCGGCTTCGATTTCGCGATCGTGCTCGACTCGACCGGCAAGGTCCTCGCGCGCACCGATCGGCCGAACGGGGCGGGCGAGGACTTGGCGAACCGGCCGCTGATCGCCAAGTCGCTCACCGACTTCGAGGCGGCCGGCGTGTGGATCGAGGACGGACGCCTCTACGACGCGGTCGCGGTCCCGTTGCAGCGCGAGTTCAACCTGCTCGGGTTCTTCGTCGCCGGATTCGCGATCACCGACGCTTCGGCGCTCGAAGTGCAGAAGGTGAGCGGCAGCGAAGTGGCTTACGTCACGGCCGGACCGAGCGGTCCGGTGGTGGCCGCCTCGACGGTTCCGACTCTTTCGCCGCTCCTCGCCCAGGCGCTCGCCGCCTCGCAGCACACGATGGGCGAGGTGATGGAGGAAGGGCGCGAAGTCAACCGCGTCCGGCTTTCCCTGCGCGGCGAGCCGTGGATCGCTTCGGTGGTGCCGCTCAAGGACGCCGGGGGCAAGGCGGTCGGCGCGACCGTAGGGTTCGCCTCGCTCGCGCGCGAGCTGACCAGCTACCGGGAGATCCAAAACGCGCTGATCGCCTCGGGTTTGGCCGCCGCGGTGCTCGCCCTGTTCCTGTCGTTCGCCCTCGCGCGGCGGATGCTCGCGCCGGTGCGCCAGCTGGCCGTTGCGGCCGGCGCGGCGCGCCAGGGCAACTACGATCAGAAGATCGACACCGGCCGACGCGACGAGGTGGGGGAGCTTGCGCGTTCGTTCGATCAGCTGCTCACCGACCTGCGCGAAAAGCGCGACATGGAAGTCTACGTCGCCGACCTGTCGCGCAGCCTGCCGGAACCGGCGTCGGCGCGGCCGATGATCGGCACGGCGAAGGCGCGCGACCTGATCGTTTTGGGCATCGAGCTCAAACGCTACGCGCGGTCGGACGGCGATCCGGAGCAGGTGCTGGAGCGCCTGGGCTCGGATTGGAAGCGGATCGCCGGGGCGATCTCCTCCCGCCGCGGGGCGGTCGAATCGGTCTCGGGCCACCGGCTGCTTGCGCGGTTCGACGGCGAGGGGCGCGGCCCGCGGGCGCTCGCCGCGGCGGCCGACGTTCTGGGCATCGAGCCGGACGGCAGCTCGGACGCCCCGTCGCTCGCGCTCGCCTCCGGCCCGGCGGTGATCGGTCCGATCAGCTGGCGCGAGGGGGCCGACAACGCCCTGATCGGCCTGCCGGTGCAGCGCCTGGAAGGGCTGTTGCGTGAGGCCGCGCCGGGCGATCTGTTGTTGACCCGCGAGGTTCACGACGAGCTGGCCGCGACCTTGGAAGCGGCCGGCTACCGGCTGGCGCCGAGGAAGGGGCTGCTCTCGACCCAGCCGTTCTATGCGCTCAACGCCAACGTCGCGGCCCGGGTGACCGGCGCGCGCGGGGTGGCTCTGGTCGAGCTGACCGAGGCGGCGGGAGCGTACGTGGGCGGCGCGCCGACCCTTTCGGGGATCTCGCCGGGAAGCCTGCTGGGGGCGCGGTTCGAGATCCTCGCGGTGCTCGGCGCGGGCGGCATGGGCGTCGTCTACAAGGCGCGCGACCGCGAGCTGGACGACCTGGTGGCGCTCAAGATGCTCAAGCGGGAGCTGTGGGGCGACCGGACCCAGCTCGAGCGCTTGAAGAGCGAGATCAAGCTGGCGCGCAAGATCACCCACCCGAACGTCCTGCGCACCCACGATTTCGGCGAGATCGACGGGGTGCCGTACATTTCGATGGAGTTCGTGCGCGGCGTCACCTTGCGTTACCTGCTCGATCAGACGCAAACTTTGCCCTATTCGGCCGGCCTGCGCCTGGCCCGTCAATTGTGCGCTGGCTTGGGCGCGGCGCACGCCCAAGGGGTGCTGCATCGCGACATCAAGCCGGAGAACCTGATCATCGAGGCGGTGGGCAACGCGAAGCTGATGGATTTCGGCATCGCCCGGCCGATCGAGCGGATGGCGCCGGGGGAGACCCAGGCCGGCTGGGTGGTCGGCACTCCCCTCTACATGGCGCCGGAAGTGCTGCAAGGGCGCGACGCCGACGTGCGGGGCGACATCTATGCCGTGGGCATCCTGCTGTACGAAATTTTCACCGGCAAGCCGCCGTTTTCGGGAGCGACGCCGATCGAGATCATGCTCAAGCAGATCAAGGACGAGCCCCTGCCGCCGCGCGGACCGAACGGCGATCTCGACCCGGCTCTTGCGGCGGCGATCCTGCGCTGCCTTAAAAAAGATCCGGCGGAACGCTTCCCGAACGTTGACGGCCTGGCGCGGGTGCTGGAAGGGCTGACCGCATGAATCCGCGAAACGCCGTCGGCGCGGTGGCCGAGGATCTCTCGGAAGATCCAGCGGTCGCCGGAGTCGGATCGGGTGCCGAGCCGGACTCCGACCCGGCGACCGATCTCCTGCGCAAGCTCGGGGAATACGAGACTCTGCTCGGCATTTCGCACGCGCTGTCGAGCACGCTCGACCTCACCCGGGTGCTCGATCTGGCGCTGTTCCAGGCCGAAGCGATCTGCAGCGCCGAGACCAGCTCGATCTGGGAGCTGGACGAGGTGAGAAACGAGCTGTTCTTCCGCGTCGTCCGCGGCACGGCGGCGCGGAAGATCCGCGATCTGCGCGTGCCGGTGGGGGAGGGGATCGTGGGCAGCGTCGCCGCTTCGGGGCGCGCGGAGGTGGTCAACGACGTCTACGCCGATCCGCGGTGGAAAGGGGACCCGAACGACTCGTTCCACACCCGGGCGATCCTCGCCGTGCCGCTCCTGGCGCACGGCCGTGTGGTGGGGGTCCTCCAGCTGCTCAATCCGCTCGGCGGTCCGCGCTTCTCGGAGGAAGATCTGCGCCGCATGGAGCAGTTCGCCGGGGTGCTCGCCCCGGCGGTCGAAAACGCGCGCCTCTACGCGCTCCAGCGGCGCCAGTTCCTCGATACCGTGACCGCGATCGCCGAGGCGATCGAAAAGCGCGACCCCTACACCGGCGGCCACGTCCGGCGGGTGGTGGCCTACTCGGTTCTGCTCGGCACCGAGATGGGGCTCGATCCCGCGGAGCTCGAAGAGATCTACCTGGCCGCCACCCTCCACGACGTCGGCAAGATCGCGACCCCCGACGCGGTGCTGCGCAAGCCCGCGCCGCTCGACGAGCACGAGGCGGCGGTGATGCGTCGCCACGCCGCGGACGGAGCGGACATCGTCGGCCGGATTCGCGAGCTGCGGCCGGTGCTGCCGGGGGTCCGCCATCATCACGAGCGGCTCGACGGGCTGGGCTACCCGGACGGCCTCGCGGGCGACGAGATCGCGCGGGTGGCGAAAATCATCTCGGTCGCCGACACGTTCGACGCCATCACCACCTCGCGCCCGTACCGCGAAGCCCACGATGCCGCGCGCGCCGCGGCCGAGCTCAAAGCGGGCGTCGGAACCCAGTTCTGCCCGCACGTCGTCGCGGCGTTCCTCGCGCTGTATGGCAGGGGCGAATTTCACCTCGACCGGGCGCTCGCCCTGGTCGCGTCGAAGTTTCCCGACCACGCCGAGTAGGCGTTCCCGGGCTTCCAACTCCCCGGGGTATCATGCTCCGGGAGCCGGGCGATGCTGCGACTGCGCTATTCGATCGAAGATCAGGAACGGACGTTGCCGTTGTCCGGCACCCGTTTGCGCATCGGGCGCGAGGTGGACAACGACATCGTGCTGCCCGATCCTTCCGTTTCGCGCCAGCATGCCGAGCTGGTCCACCAGGCGGGGGCGTGGATCGCCCGCGATCTCAAAAGCACGAACGGCATCCAGCTCAATCGCACTCCGGTGCTCGAAGCGCGGCTCCAGGCGGGGGATCGGCTGACCATCGGCCTGTTCGAGATCGAGGTCGAGGCTCCTCAGCCTGAGCCGGAGCTTCCTTCCGGTCAGATGGGCAGGCTGCCGGACGCCACCATCCTGCGGCCGATCTCGGATTTCGTCGCCGACTACGGCCTAGGAACGGATCATCGGGCCGCCGCCCCCGACGGCGAGGGGCGTTTCGCCAAGGTGATGTTCGGCTCGCTCGCCCGCCTGGCGCGCGAGCTGATCTCCGCCGAATCGGTCGATCAGGTGCTCGAACGGGTGGTCGCGATCGCCTTCGACGCCCTGCCGATCGATCGCGGTTTCCTTCTCTTGTCCGACGAATCGGGGCACCTGGCGTGCGAGATCGCGCGCTTCGGCGACCGGGTGGAGCTGCGGCCGAGCGCCGAGGTTCCGGTCTCCAAAACTATGCTCGAAGCGGTGATGCGCGAGCGGGTCGCCCTGGTCACCTACGACGCAATGTCGGACGGCCGCCTGGCGGGAGGAGAGTCGATCCGCATGCACCAGATCCGCGCCGCGATGTGCGCGCCGCTCTGGTCCTCCGAGCGGATCGTCGGCGTCATGCAGGTCGATTCGCCGTTCCAGGTCGGCTCGTTCGCCGAGCGCGACCTCGATTTCCTGACCACCCTTTCGAACTTCGCCGCGGTGGCGATCGAGAGCGCGAGGAACGCCGAGCGCGCCCAGCACGAGCGCTCGATGCGCAACCGGCTGGAGCGCTACCACAGCCCGAGCGTGATCGAAGAGGTGCTGCGCGCCGAAGAGGGAGCGGGGCGGCGCGTCCGCGCGACCGAAGCCTCGGTGCTGTTCGCCGACCTGGTCGGCTTCACCCCGATCGCCGAAAGCTCGCCGCCGGAAGAGGTGGTCTACCTTCTCGACGCGTTCTTGGACCTCGCGGTCGAGGCGGTGTTCGATGCGGGGGGAACGCTCGACAAGTTCATCGGCGACTGCGTGATGGCGTTCTTCGGCGCACCGGTCGAACAGGAGGACCACGCGCTTCGCGCCGTGAAGGCGGGCATCGACATCCAGCGCCGCCTCAGCGAATGGAACTCGGAGCGCACCCGCTCGAATCTGCCGACGCTCGCGGTGCGCATCGCGGTCAACAGCGGTCTCGTCCTGGTGGGCGACATCGGCAGCCGAAGGCGCGTGGACTACACGGTGCTCGGCAACACGGTGAACGTCGCGGCGCGGCTCGAAGCGCTGATCGCGAAACCGGGCGACGTGGTCTTCGGCCCCGAGACCGCGCGGCTGCTCAACGGCGAGATCCCCATGGACTCGCTCGGCGAAGTTCAGTTGAAGGGACTGCGAAAGAAGATCGAAGCGTTCCGCGTCGTGCGGTAGGGCGGTTCGCCGACCTCGCAAAATCGAGGGTGCAGCATGCTGCACCCCTACAGGCACGGACCCCGTGGATCGCCGGGGTGGTTCCCACTGGGGTGTAGGGGCGCTGCTTGCTGCGCCCTGGCTCCGGCCACCCTCACCCGTGGATTGACGGAGCCACCCCCAACCCCCGGGCGAGATCGGCTTCGAACTCGCGCCAGCCGAGAAACCGCTCGGCGAGGGTGTCGGGATCGACGTTCCTTCCGGCCAGGCGGTAGAACAGCTCCCAATGACGGCGCTCGGCGGGGCCGAGGTCGGCGAGCAGGCGGACGACCTCGCGGTCCTCGACCACCTCGGCGAGGCGGGTGAAGCGCTCGCAGCTGCGCGCCTCGACCAGGGCGCCGAACAGCAGCCGGTCCACCTTGGTCCAGGGCTCGCGGCCGAGCACGATCCGTTCGCGCAGGCTCTGCGCCCAGCGGTTCTTGCGCCGGCCGCCGAGCGGCCAGCCGCGGCGGGTGAGGATTCCCACCACCCGCCGGAAGTGCTGCACCTCTTCGGCCGCGAGCGCCGCGGCGGCTTCGACTAGCTCGGCATCGTCGGGGTAGTAGCCGGCGAGCGACAGCGCGTACATCGCCACCTGCTGCTCGCAGACCGCGTGATCGGCGAGCAGCTCCGGCAGGTTCGCCGCCGCCAGCTCCGCCCAACAGCGCGGGGTGGAATGGAGCAAGGGGAGCGCGGCGTAGACTTCCGCGAAGTCGATCGCCTCCGTTCCATCGCTTGAACGCTTCATCGTGGTTTCGTTTGCCTCCTCGCTCCTTCGGGCGCCTTCGGCAGCAGCCAGTCGCTGCGGGACAAACGAAACCACTTCCGAAGGTGCCATCGCGGCGGGATTGTACCGCCGGCTACGTTACAATCCCGCGCCACCATGGTTCCCGAGCTCAGGCGCGCCTTCAACGCGCGGTTCACCGACGAGAGTTACGCCCGCGTCTGCGCGGCGCTCGACGTGGCCGCCGGCCATCACATCCCGTTTCGCATCTGCGAGACCCCGCTGTTCCTGTCCGAGGAGACCGCCCGCGAGCTGGCGCAGGCGAGCCGCGAGATCCTGGCCCAGGTCACGACCCCTGAGTACGTCGCGGCGTCGGCCCGCGCGGTGCCGGAGGGATCGTCGGTACCCGGTTTTTCCGGTCCCCCCGTCTTCCTCCAGTTCGATTTCGCACTGGTCCGCGCGGACGACGGTTCGATCGCGCCGCGCCTGATCGAGCTGCAAGGCTTTCCTTCGCTCTACGGTTTCCAGTCTCTGCTCGCGCGGGTCTACCGCGAAGAGCTGGACCTGCCCGAAGGCTGGGTGCCCTACTTCGGCGGCCTGGACGAGGCCCGCTACGCGGCACTCCTACGCCGCGTGCTGATCGGCGACGGCGACCCGGCCGAGACGGTGCTGCTCGAAATCGATCCGGAGAGCCAGAAGACGCGGGTCGATTTCGTCTGGACCGAAAAGCTCACCGGGGTGGCGACCGTGGACGTGGCCGACGTGATCGTCCGCGGCGACCGCGCCTACTACCGCGACGCGCGGCACGGCGGGCGAGAGACGCCGATCCGCCGGATCTACAACCGGGCGATCTTCGACGAGGCCGAACGGCTCGGTCTCGACCTGCCGCCCGTCTTTCGCCAACCGCTCGACGTCGAGTGGCTCGGGCACCCCGACTGGTTCTTCCGGATCAGCAAGTTCTCGCTGCCGTTTTTAAAGAGCGAGTACTCGCCCCATTGCGTGTTCGTCTCCGATCTGGCCGAAACTCCGGCCGATCTCGAAAATTACGTCCTGAAGCCGCTCCGCTCCTTCGCGGGGCTCGGAGTGGAGCTGCACGTCACGCGCGAGCGCCTGGCCCAGCTCGATCGGCCCGAGGACTACATCCTCCAGCGCAAAGTCGAGTACGCGCCGATCGTCGAGACCCTCGACATCCCCGCCCGCTGCGAAGTGCGGATGATGTACCTCTGGCTCCCCGAAGGTCCGCGCCTGGTCAACAACCTCGTCCGCATGACCAAAGGCGCCATGGTCGGAGTCGATTTCAACAAAGACAAAACCTGGGTCGGCGCGAGCATCGCGCTCCATCCGCCGGTGGAGTAGCAGGAAAATAGTAGGGGCCGGGGACGGATCATGGCGTTGCCGTTCGCCGTTCCTCTACACGGTCCGGATCGTTGAAGCGGAAGATCTTGACCGTGACCCTACCTTCAGGCGTCAACGGCCGGATGATCGGACCGTCCTACTCGAAGTGCTCCGACCAGAGATGCTTTCGAGGATTGAAGAACGAGGTCAGTTTTCCCGTGTTGGGATCGAACGAGCCGATATTCGGTCCCTTGTGCCGGTTGCATGGAAAGCAGGCAAGGGCGAGGTTGCTGGCGTCGGTCTTGCCGTCGTGCTGTATGGCGACGACGTGGTCTGGCTCGTGCTCCTGGAAAGCCAGCTCTTCCGGGAGGAGGCAGTACTCACAGCGCGCGCCGGCCCGCTGCCGGACGAGGCGGCGCAGTCGGGCCGGAATGCTCATCAGGCATCCCTGAGCGCTACAGCGGCCTGGGCCTTGAGAAGCCTCACGAGATGCTCGATTTTTTCGAGCTCGTCCAGCTTACGCTGTTCCTCCACCGATAACAGTCCCGCCTGGTTGAGCGCCAACAGGCGACGGGTGCGTTCCTGCGTTCGCTCGGATGCGTGGTAGGCAAGAATCTCTTTAGGTGAAGGGTCGCCCGACAGGAACTGGATCACCTCGGTTGCCGTCGCGGACGCGGCGGTCTGGAAGCCGACGAGGCTGAGCTCTAGGACCGTCGAAAGGAACGGCTCCAGAGGTCGCAGGCGTTGGGCCAGGTCGTCGGAATGCGCCAGGGTCAGGCTGGTCATGTCGGCTCCCGGGCTGTGCAGACTGCCCTTAGGATCATGGGATGATCCTAACACCTCGGCAGGTACACCGCAGGCGGAGACCTCTCAAGGCTTCACAAGATGGCGAGCCTGTCGAGACTCTCGACCTTCCCGCCCGCTGCGAAGTGCGGATGATGTACCTCTGGCTCCCCGAAGGCCCGCGCCTGGTCAACAACCTCGTCCGCATGACCAAAGGCGCCATGGTCGGAGTCGATTTCAACAAAGACAAAACCTGGGTCGGCGCGAGCATCGCGCTCCATCCGCCGGTGGAGTAGAGGGCGTCGGCTTGCGCAGAAAAGCGCCAAGATTTAAGATTGGTCAAGGTTGACCAAGGAGGCGCTCATGGCTGAAGCTGTCTACAACCTCTACGAAGCGAAAACCGGCCTCTCGAGCCTGGTGGATCGAGCTGCGGAAGGCGAAGAGATCGTCATCGCGAAGGCTGGCAAGCCCTTGGCAAAGTTGGTTCCTTTCCGCAAGGAACGTCCTCTGCGGCAACCTGACACCTGGGCGGGAAAAGCCTGGATTGCGGATGACTTTGACGATCCGCTTCCCGAAGACCTTCTGGCCGCCTTCGAGGGGCGGTCCTGATGGCGGTAGGCCGTCTGCTTCTCGACACTCACGTCTTTCTCTGGTGGAACATCGAGTCCGCTCGACTCACGCCGGAGGCACGAAATTCGATTCTTGAAGCCGAACTTGTTTTTGTCAGCGCCGCATCGGTTTGGGAGGCGTCGATCAAGTCAAGCACTGGAAAGCTCAAGCTGCCTTCACCGATCCTTGAGGGTTTTGGGAGTAGTGGTTTCGAGATGCTGCCGATCTCTTTTTCCCACGCCGCCGGGGTCGCCGACCTGCCATTCCACCACCGCGATCCTTTTGATCGGCTGTTGATCGCCCAGGCTCGTGCCGAGGGTCTAGTCCTCGTCACGCGCGATCGGGCGTTTGAAGACTACCCGGTCGAAATCCTCTGGGCTTGAATCCTCGGAAGCACGGTAACCCATCCGTGCAGATTGCGTTTTCAAAACTCAATCTGCACGACCCCCCCTCACCGGTAGAGAAACCGTAGCGCCGCGGGCAGCCTTCGGCGCCAGCTCTGCTCGCTGTGGAGACCCTTGGGGTCGGTGCGGAAGCGGAGGTTCATGTCGCCGTAGCCGCGGGAGGCGAGGTGGCCGGCCATCTTGGCGACCAGGGGGAGGAGGGTGCCGCGCCCTTCGCGCATGCCGGAGTCGAGGTAGACGCGCGAGAAGGGCGGCCGTGGCTGATCGCGGACCCAGTCGAGGATCGCGCCGTCGTCGATCCAGAACGAGGGCGACATGACGAGCGCTCCGCCCAGCTCCAAGGGACGGCGGAAATGGGCGTAGAGGGCGGCGAGCC
>Ga0134122_10000398_pt1 | contig 28786 bp, 29 predicted proteins | sample KB302_FD_96461 | JGI IMG/M metagenome (GOLD analysis project Ga0134122, IMG submission 96461) | Terrestrial soil microbial communities without Nitrogen fertilizer from Kellogg Biological Station, Michigan, USA - KB3-0-2 | ecosystem: Environmental > Terrestrial > Soil > Unclassified ...
CCGGTCGCTGTCGCTCATCATGTTCGACATCGACCACTTCAAGAAGATCAACGACACCAACGGGCACCTCGCCGGGGACTACGTGCTGCGCGAGCTGGCCGGGGTGGTGCGGCAGCGGATCCGCCGCGAGGAGTGCTTCGCCCGCTACGGCGGCGAGGAGTTCTCCATCGTGATGCCGGAGGCCGGGCCGGAGAACGCGCGGCGCTTCGCGGAGAAGGTCCGCAAGATGGTGGAGGACCACGCCTTCAGCTTCGAGGGGAAGGACATCGGGGTCACCATCTCCATGGGCGTGGCGGACATGGTGGCGGACATGACGGAGCCGCTGCAGTTCATCAAGGTGGCGGACGCCAACCTCTACAAGGCGAAGAAGAACGGCCGTAACCAGGTCGTCGCCGGCACGTAGGCCCGCCCGTGGCCCCCCGCGCCGGGAACCCGAGGTTGCTGCGCGGCGCACTGATCGCGCTCGGCGCGGTGTTGCTCGGCGCGGCGTACGGCACCACGCTGTTCCCCACCCCGCTGGCGGCGCGCATCGAACCGGCGATCGGGGTGGTGGGGGTGGATGCGGGGAAGTCGCTGGCGTGGATCCTGAGGACGAAGCGCGGGGTGGTGCTGATCGACGCGGGGATGGACCAGGACGCGAAGGCGATCCTCGGCGAGCTGGGCGCGGAGGGGGTAAGCCCGGCGCAGGTGCAGGCGATCCTGATCACCCACGCGCACCCGGACCACTGGGGCGGCGCGGCGGCGTTCCGGGGGGCGAAGGTGTACGCGGGGGCGGGGGACGTGGCGCTGCTGAAGGGGGAGGCGAAGCTGAAGGGGCCGCTGTCCTCGATGCTGGGGGGGATGATGCCAGCCCCGCTGGCGGCGGTGGAGGCGGTGCAGGACGGGCAGGTGCTGGAGCTCGACGGGGAGGAGATCCGCGCCGTCTCGCTCCCCGGCCACACGCCCGGGAGCACGGCGTACCTGTGGAAGGACCTGCTGTTCACCGGGGACGCGCTGCTGGGGAAGGGCGCGGCGGAGGTGACCCGCGCGCCGTGGTTGTTCTGCGAGGACGCGGCGCAGGCGAGGCGATCGCTGGAGAAGCTGCGCGACGTGCCGTTCACGCGGATGGCGGACGGGCACATCGGGGCCACGGCGGATGCGCGGTCGAAGCTGATCCGGTTGCTGCGGAAGTAGCGGTCAGCGCGCTCACCCGGTTACTTCTGACCGGGGTGATTCCATTCCCAGGTCAGAAACGCGCACGACGATCGTCTCTCTCGTGCTGCTCCCTTGGAGGGCCATCATGCGCAACAGCCTGAGCACCGCGCTGCTTCTCGTCAGTCTGGCGGCGTGCGTACCGAGGTACGCGCCCCTTGAAGGCAGTGGAGGGCCGGGCGGGCTCGACACGATCCGCGCGAAGATCCTGCTGGCCATCGCTGCGCGCGATTACGAGCACGCGCGGGACCTGTTGGAGCTCGCCGAGGGCTTCAGCCAGACTGAGCGCGATCGGCTGGGGTGGATGATCGAGGCGGCGGAGAGGCGGCTGGTCCCATTCCTCGAGCAGGCGCTACCGCATATCTTCAAGCCCGACCCTGGGCATTTCGCGGAGGACACTGCGGAAGCACGCGAGCTGATCCAGACCACCGTGACCGACGCCTACTTCGTCGGCAAATCAGAAGTCGGGAACCTCGTCTACGCTCGGCTCCTGGAGACCGGGAAGCAGATCTGGGTCTTCGTGCGGAACGGAACCATCAGGGATGCCGGGTGCAATGACATGCCATGGCCGGTGCAGGATCTCCTCCAATGAACAAGGGCTCTCCCATGGTCATGGATCCCGAACAGGCCTACCGCGCCGTCGTTGCCTTCCTACGGGAGCACTGGGAGCGGCGGCCGGTGCCCGGGGATTTCGGCGACTTCTACGGTATGTGCCGCTACGTACCTGGCAAGGGAACGCGAGACCCTGCCATGTGGTACGACTGGCTTGCTTGGGCCAAGCAGGTCCAAACCGGCGAGTTGGTGCCAAGAGCTACTGGCCGGCGCGGATCGTTGACGGCAGAGTTGATCCCGCCTCTCGGGCTAGAGCAAGCCTACCGAGCGATGTACGCGTTCATCGAGGAGTACTGGAACGTGGTCAGCCGTCCGGCTGAGCTCGGCGAGCTACTCGGCGAGATGCGCTACACGGATGGCGCTGGAACCGCCAACCCTGAGATGTGGCAACGCTGGTTGGCCACCGTGCAGAAGGTGCAAGCTGATCGATTGGCGTAAAAGCCCCGATCTCACCGGAGCCCACGGAGCTGCCCTTCGACGTCCGCGCGAACAACCTCATCGTCATCGGGCGCGACGGCGATGAGGGCCAGCACCGTTCGCGTCTGTTCGAGTTCATGGCAGGACTCCGCGGCGTCGCTTAGGAGGTTCACCGCGCGCAGCGGAACCCGACGTTGCTGAACCTCGCCGTGGGCCTCCATGCGTTCCGGTTGGCGGTCCGGTTGAGCAATGGCACCGCGTTCCACGCGCCCCCACGCGCCACCTTCATCGCGCCGCTCTCAGGCCCGGGAGGATTCCGGTCCGGCGCGCGCGCGTAGTACCGCTCGTCGTACCAGTCCGAGCAGAATTCCCAGACCCCTCCGCACATCTCCTCCACCCCGTATGGCGACACCCCGCCCGGGAACGACCCCACCGGCGGCGCCGCCCGCACCGGCCCGCCGCGGAAGGAGCACCGCCCCGCCTCCCACTCATTCCCCCACGGATAGACGCGCCCGTCCGTCCCGCGCGCCGCCTTCTCCCACTCCGCTTCCGAGGGCAGCCGCTTCCCCGCCCACCGCGCGAACGCCTCCGCCTCGTACCAGCTCATCCCCACTGCCGGCTGTTGCGTCCCCGCGACGTGCGCCCACTCCGGCTCCATCCAGAACCGCGGCCGCGCCAGCTGCTCCGCCTCCCGGAACGCCCACCCCTCCTCGCTCCACCACCTCCGCTCCCCGTACCCGCCCGCCTCGATGAACCTCGCCACCTCCCCGAACGTCACCGGGAACCGGTCGATCTCGAACGCGTCCAGCCAGATCTCCCGCTGCGGGCGCTCCTCCGGCATCCCGATCTCCGGCGGCGACCCCCGCAGGAACGGACCCTCCGGAACCCTGATCATCTCCGCGGCCGTCAGCGCGCCTTCTCACCGGGCATGGTGATGCCCAGCTCCTTCCGCAGCCGCGACGTGATCGCGAAGTACTCCTTCCGGGAGAAGGGCAGGTTCAGCACGTAGAAGTCCTTCTTCGTCAGCCCCACGCACCCGAAGCAGTAATTCGAATCCGACAGGTTCTTGCACAGCACCAGGTACGCCGAGTTGGTGCAGTTCTCCGACTGCACGCAGTACGCGCACGCGTGGCACTGCTTCGACTCCAGGCAGTGCGAGCAGCTGTTGCACAGCTCGCACTTCACGCAGTAGTTGCACGAGTAGCAGGAGTCGCACGCCCGGCAGAACATGCAGTTCGCGCACCGCGCGCACCCCTCGCAGCCGTACGACCCGGGGTTCCCCGGGTCCGCGGTGAAGTTCTTCAGCAACTGCCCGTACTCCTCCTGGAACTCCCGCTTCCCCATCGTGAGGAACTTCTGCCGCTGCTCCGCGGTGGGGGTGACCGGCTCGGCGGCGGCCGGCGGCGTCGTGCGCGCGAAAGGAGACTTGGTGGCCACGGCGCGGACGCTAGCACTGCCGTGGTAGGAAGCGCGTTCTTCGCCATGGACCTGAGCCGCCTCAACCCCCCGCAGCGCCAGGCCGTCACCACCACGGAGGGCCCGGTGCTGGTGCTCGCGGGCGCCGGCTCCGGCAAGACCCGCGTCATCACCCACCGCATCGCCCACCTGCTGAACAAGAAGGTCCCCGCCAAGGCCATCCTCGCCGTCACCTTCACCAACAAGGCCGCCGCGGAGATGAAGGAGCGGGTGGTGCACCTCGCCGGCCCCAGGGCGGAGGGCGTCCTCATCTGCACCTTCCACGCGTTCGGCGCGGAGGTGCTCCGCGAGGAGATCCGCCGCCTCGGCTTCCCCAAGCGCTTCGCCATCGCCGACATGGGCGACCAGCTCTCCATCATCAAGCGGGCGATGAAGGAGCGCCGCGTGGACGACCGCGCCTTCGACGCGCGCAAGGTCCTCACCGTCATCTCCCGCGCCAAGAACTCCGGCGTGGAGCCGCAGCCCAAGCCCGAAGGGATGGGCGACGACTACGACCTCATCGCCCACGAGGTGTTCCCGCTCTACCAGCGTTCCCTCCGCGCCCAGGGCGCCGTGGACTTCGACGACCTGATCGTCCTCCCCGCCACGCTCCTCCGCGAGCACCCCGAGGTTCGCGAGAAGTACACCAAGCGCTTCCGCTACCTCCTGGTGGACGAATTCCAGGACACCAACCGCGCGCAGATGGAGCTTTTGGAGCGCCTCGCCGGCGAACGCCACAACGTCTGCGCGGTGGGCGACGACGACCAGTGCATCTACAGCTGGCGCGGCGCCGAGGTCCGCAACGTCCTCGACTTCGAGAAGGCCTTCCCCGGCGGGACCGAGGTGCGGCTGGAGCAGAACTACCGCTCCACCCAGGTGGTGCTGGACGCCGCCAACGCGGTCATCCTCCAGAACCCCGACCGCAAGCCCAAGCGCATGTGGACCGACCGCCTGGGCGGCGAGAAGATCCGCGCCGTCGCCGCCCCCTCCGAGGACGAGGAGGCGCGCTACGTCGTCCGGGAGATCGGCAAGCACCTCGCGCTCGGGATCCCTCCCGACGAGATCGCCGTCCTCTACCGCACCAACGGTCAGGCCCACCCGGTGGAGGAGGCCCTCCGCGAACAGCGCATCGCCTTCGAGGTCGTCGGCGGCTCCGAGCTGTTCGACCGCCGCGAGGTCAAGGACGTGGTCGCCTACTTCAAGGTGATCGCCAACCCGCGCGACGAGGTCTCCCTCCTCCGCATCGTCAACGTCCCCGCCCGCGGCATCGGCGACGTCACCATGGAGCGCCTCCTCGCCCACGCCAGGGCCCGCTCGCTGCCGCTGTGGGACGCCATGGAGCAGGCCGCCTCCGTCCCCGACCTCCCCCAGGGCGCCGCGCCGAAGGTGGCCGAGTTCCTCGCCCTCATCGACCGCTACCGCGCCCTCTTCACCCGCGGCAACCTCGCCGACGTCACCGCCAGGCTCCTCTCCGAGATCGGCTTCGCCGAGGCCGCCCGCTCGTACACCCAGTCCGCCGCCGCCGCGGAGCGGAAGCTCCGCTCCATCGACCAGGTGCTCGCCTCGCTGGCCGCCTTCGAGAAGCGGGAAGGCCCCAAGGCGGACCTCCTCAGCTACCTCAACCGCCTCTCCCTGGAGACCCGCGAGGAGGAGGACGGGCCGGCCGCCCGCCGCGTCACCCTGATGACCCTCCACGGGGCCAAGGGCCTGGAGTACCGGGTCGTCTTCCTGATGGGCATGGAGGAGGACCTGCTCCCGCACTCCGGGATGCAGGGGGAGCCGCAGAACCTCGAGGAGGAGCGCCGCCTCTGCTACGTGGGCATCACCCGCGCCCGCGAGACGCTGTACCTCACCCGCGCCGCCACCCGGATCCGGCGCGGCAAGGAGGTCCCGCGCACCCCGTCCCGCTTCCTCTCCGACATCCCGGCCGAGCTCACGGAGGTGCTGGACCTGTCCGCCCCACCCCCCGGTCCGCCGACCGAGAAGGAGAAGCGCTTCTTCAGCGACCTCAAGGCCCGGTTTGCCCAGCAGGGCCAGCCACTTGACAGGCGTGGTGGCTCACCATAGATCCGCCCGCTTTCTCAGAGGATTTCGATGGCAACCAGGACGTACAGCGCGAAGGCCAAGGACATCAAGCGCTCGTGGCACGTCGTCGACGTGACCGACAAGGTGCTCGGCCGCGCCGCCAGCCAGATCGCCACCTTGCTCAAGGGCAAGCACAAGGCGATCTACACCCCGTCGATCGACACCGGCGACCACGTCATCGTGATCAACGCCGCCAAGGTGAAGGTCACCGGCACCAAGGAGTCGGAGAAGAAGTACTACCGACACCCCAAGGCCGGCTTCCCCGGCGCGCTGAAGACCGCCACCCTGGCGCAGCTCCGGGAGCGCCACCCGGAGGACATCATCACCAACGCCGTGCGCCGGATGCTCCCGCGCAATGCCTTGGGCCGGAAGATGATGACCAAGCTCAAGGTTTACCCGGGCGCCGAGCACCCGCACAAGGCGCAGCAGCCCGTCGCCAAGGAAGTCGAGGCTTAAAGAGACATGGCTACCACTCCTCCGCACGAAGGCTCGTACGCCACCGGTCGCCGCAAGGAGGCCACCGCCCGCGTCTGGCTCAAGGCCGGCGAGGGCAAGATCGTCGTCAACAACCGCACCATGGACGACTACTTCGGCCGCGAGACCTCCAAGATGGTCATCCACCAGCCGCTCCAGCTGGTGGAGCAGATGGGCAAGGTGGACATCACCATCAACGTCGTGGGCGGCGGGCTCTCCGGCCAGGCGGGCGCCATCCGCCACGGCATCTCCCGCGCCCTGTGCGTCTTCAACCCCGAGCTGCGGCCGGCCCTGAAGAAGGCCGGTTTCTTGACCCGCGACAGCCGTGTCGTGGAACGCAAGAAGTACGGGCAGCCAGGCGCACGTCGCCGCTTCCAGTTCAGCAAGCGCTAGGCGAGAATCCGGGTCCGGGGACGGCCGCGCGCCCCTCGGTGCCCGCATGCCCTCGGAAACCAGACCCTCTCTCCCCGGCTGGGTGGCCCTCGCCGCGCTCGCGGCGGTCGCCGCCGCCTGCCCCGCCGGCTTCGTGGACCCCAATCCTCCCGCGCTGCAGCGGGTGGAGAAGGTGTGGTCGCCCCCGGTCGAGAACGAGCCGGTGGTCTACGCGCTCCTGCTCGACCTCCACCTGGCCCGCGGGCTGGACTGCGCCGGCATCAAGTCGCAGCTCGCCTCCCGCGTCCGCTCCATCCTGATCACCTCGTCCACCCCGGGCATCGAGTTGCCCCTGGTGGACATCAGCCCGGACTGCCGCCAGACCCCCACCCGCCACTTCGACGCCAGCGCGCTGGACGTGGCCATCCAGGGCGCGGAGCGGACCTACGGGGGCCGGCACGTGCGCGCGCTGCTGGTGTACGTCAACAACATCGACCTGCCGATCCCGCCGAGCCTCCAGTCCGACTTCTCCTCCCTGCGCATCTACCTGGCCAACCGCAGCGCGCCGCTCCCGGTGACCTGGGGCATCACCCTGGGCCGCGGGCTGGACGAGGCGCTCTTCCAGCGGCTGATCGACTGGCGGCAGTCGTCCGACAACGCGATGTTCGCCGCGCTGGCCAGCACCGCCTCCGGCGAGCTGCCGTTCCAGGCGCTGGGCAGCACCCCGGACGGCGGCGTGCCGGTGTTCACCCCGGCGGAGGCGGCCCCCATCGTCGAGTGGAAGTTCTGCGGCCCGGCGGACGTGCGGACCACGGCGGTGAACTTCACCTACGACGGGAAGGCGAAGCGGATCATCCCCGCCAGCCCGCCCGCCTTCACCTTCGACGTCCCGACCGCGGAGCCGGTGATGAAGAGCGGTTTCAACTTCACCCCGGTCCGCTTCTGGGTGGAGATCTGCACCGCCAACTGCGACCGCTACACCCGCCTGGACGACGGGTCGGTCACCATCTGGGACAAGACCACCGGCTGCACCCTGCCCTCGGGGAACGGGACGGGGGGCGGGACGTGAGCGCTCTGCTGCTGGCGGCGACGCTCCTGGCCGCCGCGCCCGCGCCCGCAGCCGAGCCCCCGCCGCCGCTCTCCCCTGGCCTGGAGGGCGCCCCGGTGCGCGTGGAGCGGCGCCTGCTGGTGAAGAACAGCCACTTCTTCTTCACCCTGGGCGCGGACTACTTCATCCGCGGGGACTACTACGTGAGCCCGGGGGTGGTCGGGGCGGCGTCGTTCTACCTCACCGAGCACGACGGCCTGGACATCAAGGTGGGCGCCTTCCTCTCCTTCATGAGCCCCGCCGCGCAGGTGGTGTTCCAGTCGGTGCACTTGATCCCGGACGCGCAGCGGCCGGTGGCGCTGCTGGTGGCCGGGTACCGGCGGTCGGTGGGCTACGGCAAGGTGATGCTCAACGGCCTGATGGACTCGCTGCTGCACTTCGACCTCCAGATCGCCGGGCACGCGGGGATCGTCATCACCGACCGGATGGCCTCGCCCGCCCTGTCGGTGGCGCCCGCGCTGCTGGTCCGCTTCAGCGACCGCTGGTTCGCCCAGGTGGACGTGGAGCTGTACGCCTCCTACGAGACGCGGCAGTCGGCGCCGTTCGTGGTCGGGATCCTCCCCACGTTCACCGCGGGGGTGGTGCTCTGATGGGGGCGGCGCTGCTCAGCTTCGCGCTCGCCGCCTCCGCCGCCGACCCGTTCGCCGACGCGTTCTGGCACAAGGACCTGGGGCTGCTGGTGGCGCTTTTGGCGGAGCCGGGCGACTGGCGGGAGGACGAGGCGCGGGCGCTCTTCGCCGACCTGGTCCGGCTGGTGAACTGCGAGCCGCTCCCGCCCATCCCCAACGCCGACCCCACCCCGCTGCGCGAGGAGCGCCAGCTGATCCGGCTGGAGCGCGCCCGCCGAGCGCGCCTGGGGGCGGCCGCCGCGTCCTCGGCCACCCTGTGGCGCGACATCCTCTCCACCGCGTTCTTCAACCGCGCGCTGGGGGCGGGCCCGGAGGGGACGGTGCTCTTCTGGCCGGTGGAGACGGAGAAGTGGAGCAACGAGGCCCTGCGCGCCAAGGTCCGCGCCTCCGCCTGCGCCGCGGTGGGCGCGGCGACGGCGCCGGGGCAGGCCAAGTCCGCCACCGAGCTGGAGCTGGCGAGCGACGTGCTGCTGCTCAACCTCCGCCGCGCCGCGGCCCCGGACAAGACCCTCCGGCCGGCGGCGGCGCGGCTGGCGTACCAGCGCGCGGTGCTGCTGGCGCGCGCCGGGCAGACGGAGGCGGCGAAGCAGGCGGCAGCGCAGATACTCCCGCCGGAGCTGCTGGGCCCGGCGCTTTCGAAGTACGCGCTGCTGCTGCGCCTGGAGCTGGGGGTGGATCCGCCGGAGGGGTACGCGGCGCTCTACGGCCAGTCGTTCGGCGCCAACCAGGCCGCGGTGGACGAGAGGCTCGCCTACGGGCTGCACCGCAGCGGCAGCTGGGCGCTGCTCGAGAAGGTGACCGCCGCCCCGCGCGCGATGGCCCCCGCCGCCCTCTGCGACAAGGCCGGCAGCCCGCTCCCGCGCGACCTGCTCTACCGGCACGCGCTGGCGCAGGAGAAGCTGGGCGCGACGGCCGAGGTGGACGCGGTGCTGGCCCAGGCGTTCCCCGCCTGCGCGTCCCTCACCGAGCCGGCGGTGGACGCGCTCAAGGACCTGGCGATCACCCACTACGCCCGCCGGACGCTGGACGCCGCGCTGGAGCAGCGGCTGAAGGAGCTGGACCCGCCGGGGCGGCTGGCGCGCGACGTCCAGAAGCTGGGGGCGCGGGCGCTGCACGCCGGCAACCTCACCACCGCGGGGATGGCCATGGGCTGGCTGATCACCGACCGGACCGCCACCGGGCGCGCGCGGGGTTGGGTGCTGGAGGCGGAGATCGCCTACGCGCTGCAGGACGGCAAGCGGTTCGACCGCGCGGTGCAGTCCATCTTCCCCGACCCGGCCTTCGACTCGCTGCGCGCGCACGAGCGGGACGAGCGCGACCGCGCGGTGGAGGAGCTGGCCCAGGCGCTGGTCACCACCGCGGAGGACGAGGCGGACGCGGACTTCCGCAAGCGGCTGCACGCGCAGCTCCCGGTGTGGCGCGAGCGCGCGGCGATCAAGCGCGAGCCCTCCTTCAACGCGCTCCTGGCGGCGCTGGAGTCCAGGCCGGTCCCGCTGGGCGGCGACAAGCGCAAGCGGCCGACCGCCGAGGTGGCGGTGGGGTCGATCCAGGTGGCGCCGCCGGAGGCGGTCATCCCGCCGCCGGAGGTCCAGTTCGACTGGCCGGAGCCGTACTCGCTTCTGGCCGTACCGCCCCCGCCGGGGGCGCCGCGCGGGGCCGACTTCCGCGCCTGGTTCGGGGAGGGTGACGATGCGAAGAGGTGAGGCGGCGGCGGCGGTGCTGCTGCTGTGGGCGGCGGCCGCCGGGGCGCAGCCGGCGGACCCGGAGCCGGGCGTGCCTCGGGTCCCGGCCTCCCAGGGCCCGGCGACGGACGCGGTGCTGGCGCGCCCGCAGCCGAAGCCGAAGACGCCCTCGCCGGTGGAGCAGGAATTCATCCAGCCGGTGGAGACGGTGGACGCCAACGACGTGCTGGACGAGATCCTGGACGAATTCGCCGCGGACATGGCGAAGCTCGGGTCGGCCCACACATCGCCGGTGCTGCTGCAGCGGGTGCGCGTCTCGGACAACATGAACCAGGACTTCGCGCAGGTGCTGGAGGCGCGGATGGTGGCCTCGCTGGAGAAGGCGTCCAGCGTGGCGGTGATCCGCTGCTTCGAGTGCTTCGCCACCAAGAGCCGGGTGGAGAACGCCACCTGGGTGGTGAGCCGCGGCATCACCGACCGGGAGGACCTGCAGCGGGTGGCCGCCAAGTACGGCGCCAAGATGCTGCTTTCCGCGGTGCTCACGCTCTACACCAACCCCAACTCGCTGGCGCTGGACGTGGAGCTGGTGAAGGCGGACGACGGCACCATCGCCTTCGCGGAGGGGTACCGCGTCCACCCGCAGACCGCGCAGCTCTACCGGGCCGCGGATCGGGCGCAGAAGCGCGAGGCGCGGCTCAAGGACCTGGAGGACCGGATCAACCAGCGTCCCCAGTTCGGCACCGGCGTCTTCCTGGGGGCGATGCTCATCCCCAGCGACGCGCCCTCCGGCCCGGTGATCGGCGCCAACGCCAACGTGCGGGTGTTCGAGAAGTTCGGGGTGGACCGCGAGTGGTGGCTGGGGCTGAACGCCGGCGGGTTCACCAACCCCAACCGCATCTCCGCGCTCCTGCTGGGCGTGTCCGCCCAGCGGCAGATCACGCCCGACGACGTCTACTTGCCCAGCTGTCACCTCGGCGGCCAGGCCGGGTACATGGTGACGGTGGCGCCGGACGGCACCACGGTGGGGACGCCCACCATCGGCGGCATCGCGGAGTGCATCTTCGCGCACCGCTTCGCCGTCCACGGCGGGCTGCACATCGTGATTCCATTCCAACTGGGCTCCACCGGGTTCGGCTACGGCGGGTTGGCCCCCGAGGGAGGAGCGGCGATCCTATGGTGACGTTCGAGCGGGTGGCGCTGGTAGGAGCGGCCGCGGCGCTGGCGGCAGGGTGCTCCACGCCCTTCTCCCCCAGGTTGATGACCGTCCCGCCGGAGATGTCGCGGAGCGTGCCGGCGCCGGTGACGTCCAGGCCGGTACCTGGGGCGCCGCAGAAGATGGAGCTGCGCGGGCCGTCCAGCGACACCAAGTACGTCGTCCGGCTGGCGGAGGGCGGGCGCGTCTGGGAGGTGGAGCTGCCCGAGTCCGCCGGCGGGTACGAGGTGCGGGTGCCGCTGGCGGGCGGGCCGCTGGAGCAGATGACCTCCGCGGACGAGGAGCTGCTGGCGGACTCCACGGCGAAGGCCGCCACCTCCGGGCTGCCGGAGGCCGGGGGCGGCAAGGCGGTGGACGCCAAGGGCGCGGCGAAGAAGAAGAGCTACCTGGGGTCGCTGGCCAAGGTGAACGAGCTGTACGTGGGCAAGAAGTTCGAGCTGGCGCTGATCGAGGTGGTGGCCCTGGAGAAGGAGTACCCCCAGGACAGCCGCATCCTCTCCATGAAGGGATCGCTCTACCTCAAGCTGGGCAAGCACAAGCTGGCGCGGGAGGCGTGGGAGAAGGCGCTGCAGATCAACCCCAACGACCAGGCGCTGGCCGAAGCGCTGCGCGAGCTGTCCTCGCGCGAGGAGTGAGGGACACATGCACGTCGTGGTGGGAATCGTCTCGCTGTTCTTCGTCCTCGCCGGCGCGGTGATGCTGGGCCACACCGGGACGTTCAGCGGCGTCCTCTACGGGCCGGCGCTGCTGCTGGTGGGCGTGGGGCCGCTCTGCGTGGCGGTCACCTCGTACCGGCTGGAGGAGCTGTCGGGCTGCTTCTCCGCGCTGCGGCGCGCGCTGGGGTTCAACGCGGCCCGGTCGCGGCTGGTGCTCTACGAGGAGCTGTCGCGCTTCGCGGCGGCGGTGCGCGGGCGGCAGGCGGCGCAGGCGCACGAGATCGCCGAGTCCGCCTCGCATGAGCTGATCCGCCAGCTGGCGCCGCTGGTGCTGCGCAAGTACTCGTCCGACGACATCGAGCGCACCGCCGGCACCGCCGCCTTCGTGCAGGTGAGCGCGCTCAAGCGGAGCGAGGACGTGCTCACCACGCTGGCGCGCGTGGCGCCGGCGACGGGGCTGGTGGGGACGGTGCTGGGGTTGATCAGCCTGCTGAAGGACCTCCAGCGCTTCGAGCAGCTGGGCCCTTCGATGGCGCTGGCGCTGCTGTGCACCCTGTACGGCCTGGTGCTGGCGAACGCCGTGTTCCAGCCGCTGGCCCGGCTGATCCACTCCTTCGCCGCGGTGGCGCTGGAGGAGTCCAAGCTGCTCACCCGCGCCATGCTCCTGCTCACCGAGGAGAAGCCGCTGGCGGACGTGCGGCGGCTGTTCGAGTCGGCGGGCGGCGCGGCGCCGAGCGAGCCCGCGCCCGCGGTCAGCTCGGCGGCGGGGGGCGGCCAGTGAGGGAGGACCGCGACCTCGACGCGCTGATGGGGGGGGACAACGGGCAGGACGAGCTGTGGCTGATCAGCTACGCCGACCTGCTCACGCTGCTGATCGGCTTCTTCGTGCTGCTGGTGGCGGTGTCGCCGGTGAAGCTGTCCCGGTTCGAGCGGCTGGCGGCCTCCATCAACGGGCAGAAGCAGGCGCCGCTGGTGAACCTGCAGGAGAAGGTGGACGAGCTGATCAAGAAGTCCAAGCTGGAGGACCGGGTGATGACGCGGGAGGACGCGGAGGGCCTGGGCATCGAGCTGAAGGACGCGCTCCTGTTCGACTCCGGGTCCGCCATCATCCGGCCGGAGGGGCGCGCCGCCATCGCCGACGTGGCGAAGCTGGTGCGGGAGCTGCCCGGGGATCGGCCCGTCATCATCGAGGGGTACACCGACGAGGTGCCCATCGCCACGCCGCAGTTCCGCTCCAACTGGGAGCTGTCCAGCCAGCGGGCGATCAACGTGCTGGACGCGCTGGAGTCGGCGGGCGTGGCCCACAGCCGGATGAGCGTCCGGGGGCACGCGGACACCAAGCCGATGGCCACGCAGGGGACCGTGGATCAGCAGCGCGCCGCGAACCGGCGCGTCGTCATTCGGGTGGAGTGAGCGATGCGAATGCGGATGGCATGGTTGTGCTGGGTGGTGGCGGGGAGCGCGGCGGCGCAGGCGGGAAGCACCACCCTGACCGGGAAGGTGAAGGCGGACGCGGAGGAGCGGGCGCGGGTGGAGGTGGCGGACCTGCTGCGGACGCTGTGCCCGGAGCAGTGCGTGCTGCTGGGGGTGGAGGCGCGGGTGGAGGAGGAGACGTCGGCGGACGCGCCGCCCGGCTTCGAACAGGTGACGCCGGGGGCGAAGCTGCCGGTGCTGCGGACGCTGAGCGCGACGGTGCTGCTGGACGAGGAGCTGCCGTCGGCGTTCCGGTCCAAGGCGCGGTCGCTGGTGTCGGAGCGGCTGAAGGCGCTGGGCGCGGCGCCCACGGTGAACATCCAGACGGTGAAGTTCCCGCCGAGGAACGCGCCGCACCTGGACGCGGACGACAAGGACAAGAAGGCGGACCCGTTCCCGAAGCCGGACCCGTCCGAGAACCAGCCGCAGCTGTCGCCGGGGGAGAAGATGCAAGAACGACTGGCGGAGTCGGCGCCGCTGCTGGTGGTGGCGCTGCTGGCGTTGCTGGCGGTGCTGGGCGTGGGCGCGCTGATGGTGCTGGCGATGCGGAGGGCTTCGCAGGCGCCGGCGCCGCTGCCGGAGTACGAGGAACTGCCGGAGGTGGAGCAGGCACAAGGTGCGGGCGCGGCCGCGCCGGTGCCGGTGGAGCTGTCGCCGGAGCGGGCGCGGCGGCTGGAGAAGTCGCTGCGGGAGGAGCGGACGGTGCGCAACGCGCTGATCCGGGACGCGCTGCGGAAGGGGGAGGCGCCGCTGGTGGCGCGGTGGGCGCGGGAGATGGGGGACTTCCTGCTGGAGGACGTGCAGTCGGACGTGGTGCCGCACGAGGCGATCCAGCGGCTGTCGGCGGAGCTGACCAAGCCGCCGGCGACGGACGCGGCGTCGAGGGCGGCGTCCATCCAGGAGCTGGAGGGGCGGCTGATGGCGGCGCGGCTTCTGTACGCGTCGGAGAGCGCGGAGGCGGCGTTCTCGTTCCTGGAGGGGGTGCGGCCGGAGCGGTTCGCGTCGGCGTGCCAGGGGTTGTCGCCGGCGGCGCTGGAGATGGCGCTGCGGTTCGCGCCGGCGGCGCACCGGGCGGCGGCGTTCAAGCGGTTCCCGGCGTCCACGAAGCAGGAGATCGCGCTGGCGTGGGTGCGCCGCCCGGACCCGAGCGCCTCGCACGCGCACGCGGTGGCGGACGAGCTGAAGGCGCTGGTGGCGGACGCCACCGGGCATGCGTCGCGGGTGGAGCAGATGGTGCTGGAGGTGGTGGATTCGCTGCCGCCCGGGGAGCAGGAGAAGCTGGTCCGGCGCCTGGAGCGCGAGGGCGACGGCAAGGTGGCCAAGGCGCTCGTCACCGAGGCGTCGCTGCGGGAGACGCCGGTGGAGGTGCTGGGGGCGGCGGTGCTGCAGCTGCCGCCGGCGAGCCTGCTCAGCTACCTCTCCGGCGCGGAGCCGGACATCCGCGACCAGGTGCTGGCCGCGTGCCCCAGGTCGCTGCAAGGGGAGCTGAAGGAGGAGCTCACGCTGGGGCGGACCACCGCGCCGGAGGAGTTCCTCGCCGCCCGGCGGGAGCTGCTGGCGAGGCTGCGCGACGAGCTCGATCGGCGCGGCGCTCGGGCCAACGGCAACGGGGGGCGGTCGTGAGTCTCGGCGCGGCGCGCCGAGATGGTTCCGCGCGCCGAGATGGTTCTGCGCGCCGAGACGGTTCTGCGCGGGTGGCGCGTGGCGCATTCAGCGCTGCGCGCCGGGAAGAAGGTCCTGCGCGCGGAGCGCATGGTCCATACGGCGCTGCGCGCCGGAACCAGTACCCAGCGCGGGGAGCTGATCAACACCTCGTTGCCCCTTGCGCTCGGCTCGTCCTCGCGCACACGATGCACCATTCCTCCGGGCCGATCGCGCGGGAGCGCGCCCCATGAAGTTCCTCCCCATCCTCGCCTTGCTCGCGCTGTACGCGGCCGGGCCGCAGTGTGAGACGCGCCCGCCGGTGCCCGACTCCGGCAGCGTCCGGGACGGCGGTCACAAGGACAGTGGAAGTGGCGGCGGCGGCGGCGGTGGGGGCTTCGGCGACGGCGGCTGGTGGTGGGGCGGCACCTGGGACCCGAACCTCCCCGACGGCGGCTACCCCGGCAGCGGCCGCAACGGCGACAACGGCACCGACGTGGTGTTCCTCGTCCGCATGGACCGCGGCCTCGCCAACGACGCCGCCCTCTACTTCCGCCTGGTGGACCAGGTCCGCAACGCGCTCGCGCACTCCGGCCTCTCCATCCTCGAGACCGCGCTGATCTCCCACGAGGACGGCCGCCCGCTGTGGGCCCAGTCCAAGCAGATCCCGCCGCCGGTGAAGCTCGTCGACGCCCTCAACTTCTACGCCCAGCAGCTCCCCGATCAGCCCGAACCGTGCAGCACCACGGGCCTGGCGCAGCTGGGCTCCAGCATGCCGTACGAGCTGCTCGCCTACCCGCCCGAGCTCACCGGCGTCCCCTGGTACGAGCAACCCTTCCAGACCCGCCCCAGCGCCCTCCTGGTGGTGATCATCGACTCCGACGTCCGCCCGGCCCCGATCTCCTCCCAGTCGTGCGTGAACGGCCTGGACGCGCCCGCCGCCTGGTTCGCCGGCAACGCCTACCCGCAGTGGCTCATCTGGGGCCTCTCGCGCCCGACGACCCGCTTCTGGATCATCTCCACGCCCGAGGACGGCACCTCCGTGGACGCCATGCGCCAGACGTGTCTCGCCGCCGGATACCCTCCCACCGCGCTGGACACCATCTCCCCCTCGGCCGTGCCCTTCTACGACCCGTGGGCGAGCGGGATGAACGCCTACTTCCCCAACCTCGCCACCCGCGCCGACTACTGCTCGAGCATGGCGGGCTCGTTCCCGGCCCAGTCCCTCGCCGACGACTGGGCGAAGGTCCTCCGAGCGCAGGTCGGCTTGCCGTGACCTTGCGCCCGCCGCTCGCCGCCAAGCGCGTGCGGGTGCGCCGTCCAGGCGGGCCGCCGGGCGTCCGCCTCAAGGTCCGCGGCCGCCGCCCGCCCGCGACCTCGACGAAGCGCGCGGCCACCCCGCCCTCCCGCGCCCGCTGGAGGTGGGCGGGGCTCCTCCTGGCCGTGGCCATTGGCCTCACCATGCTCCTCCGCTCCTGCGCGGAGGAGGTCCCCCCGCCGCCTCCGGGACCCATCTCCGCCGGGCCCCCGGCGCCACCCCTCCCCAAGGAGCCGGCGACCAGGCCCGCGCCGCCGCCCCCGCCCAAGGTGGCGAAGCCGCTGGACGAATGGGCGCCCCAGCGCAAGCTCCTCCGGGACGCCATCGCCGCCCGGAGCGGCGACCTGGCCGCGTGTGCGCTGCCCCCCGGCTCCCCCTCCCGCCTGCTGACGCGGATCCGGGTGACCAAGGCGGGGGTGGTCCGCGGGGTGGTCTTCGCCAACGCGGACCCGCTGCCGCGCGGCCTGCCGGATTGCCTCCGCGGGAAGATCCAGGCGTGGAATTTCGCGGAGCTGAAGCTCCAGGCGGACGTGGAGGTGCTGGTCACCTTCGACCTGGGCCCTCACCCCGGCGCGCCCAGGCCCTGAGCAGGAGATCCCGCGCTGGTGCTAGCATCGCCCGCGCATGGAACTGAACGAGATCCTGACGATCGCGCTCCGCGGTGGGGCCTCCGACATCCACCTGAAGGCCGGCCTCCCCCCCATGTTCCGCGTCGACGGCGCGCTGGTCCCGCTCAAGGACGGCAAGCGCCTCCCGCCCGAAGAGGTGGCGCGGATGGCCTTCGGGATCATGAACGAGTTCCAGAAGGAGAAGTTCAAGAACACCAACGAGGTGGACCTGGCCTACGGCGTCCCCGGCCTGGGCCGCTTCCGCGTCAACGTCTTCCAGCAGCGCGGCACCATCGGCGCCGTCCTCCGCGTCATCCCGTTCAAGGTGCTGTCGATCAAGGACCTGCTGCTGCCGCCGGTGCTGGAGAAGACCGCCCTCGAGGAGCGCGGGCTGATCCTGGTCACCGGCACCACCGGCTCCGGCAAGTCCACCACCCTGGCGGCGATGATCGATCACATCAACGCCGTCGAGACCAACCACATCATGACGATCGAGGACCCCATCGAGTTCCTCATCCGCGACAAGCGGTCCATCGTCAACCAGCGCGAGGTGGGCGTGGACACCATGTCCTTCAGCCAGGCGCTGAAGAGCGCGCTGCGCCAGGACCCGGACGTCATCCTGGTGGGCGAGATGCGCGACCTGGAGACCATCGAGACCGCGCTCACCGCGGCGGAGACCGGCCACCTGGTGATGTCCACCCTCCACACCCTGGACGCCACCGAGACGATCAACCGCATCATCTCCGTCTTCCCGCCCTACCAGCAGAAGCAGGTCCGCCTGCAGCTGGCCGCCACCTTGAAGGCGGTCATCTCCCAGCGCCTGGTGGCGCGCGCCGACGGCAAGGGCCGCGTGGCGGCGGTGGAGATCCTCAAGGCCACCGCCCGCGTGCGCGAGATGATCGAGGACAAGGACCGCACCAAGGAGATCGCGGACGCCATCGCCCAGGGCCACCTCAGCTACGGGATGCAGACCTTCGACCAGTCGCTGATGTGGCTGGTGAAGAACAACCTGGTCACCTACGACGAGGCCAAGCGCCAGGCGTCCAACCCGGACGACTTCGCGCTCCGCTTCTCCGGCATCAGCGGCACCTCCGACTCGAAGTGGGACTCCTTCGACCAGAAGGCCGGCGAACCGGCCCAGCCGGCGCCCGGCACGCCCGCCTTCGCCCAGAAGGGCGCCCCGGCCGCCAGCCTCGGCGGCGCGCCCCGCCAGCCCACCGCCACCCGCGCGGCCGCCCCCGCCCCCGCCAAGCCCAAGACGCCCTCCGGCGGCGAGAGCGGCGGCGGCGGCGACGACTTCCAGATCGAGCGCTTCTGAGGGCCGCGACCTCCGGGCTCAGTACTTCTGGAGGAACGCGGCGGCGCTCGCCTGCTGCCGCTCGCGGATGGCGATGCAGGAGTCGATGGTCTCCAGCGTTCGCGCCAGGCGGACGCGGCCCTGCGGGACCTGCGCGGCGCGCGGGGTGAAGGTGGCCGCCACGTCCTGCCGGTGGGCCGCGTCGCAGAAGTCCACGCCGGAGACGATCAGGTCGCCCACTTCCTCGCGCGCCAGCTTCACCAGCAGCTCGTCGAAGTGCGCCTTCACGAAGGCGTAGGCCAGCTCGCGGACCTCCGGGTGCTCGAGCGCGACCTGGACGAGCGGGCCCACCGCCTCGCGCACGTCGACCTTCCCGCTCAACAGCAGGTCGAGGTTCCGCTGCGCCAGCGCCGGCGACCGGGTGCCGCCCATGGCGAAGAACAGGCGCCGGCGCTCGTCGGCGTCCCGGGTCTTCAGCGCGGCGCCGGCGAGCTGGTCGTAGAGCGCGGCGTCGTCGCCGCCGGCGGCCAGCTCCAGGACGATGCCGGTGGCCTCGTGCTCGACGGCCTTGTGGTCCGCGAGCCAGGCCACCGCCAGCCGGCGCGCCTCGGCCCGCAGCGCCGGCTCCCCGCCCAACCGCCCCGCCGTCCCCAGCAGGACGCCGCGGCGCAGCTTCACCTCGTCGTCCTCCTTCGGGCGCGGCCGCAGTCCCGCGGCCCGGGCGGGCGGGCCGAAGACCTCCCGCACCATCCGCGCCAGCTTCGGGCGCAGCGCGTCCGGGATGATCGACTCGTCGAGCTCCTCCACGAACGACGCCGCCAGGGTGATCTGGTAGCGGTCGCCGGACTTCACCGCCGGGCCCACCTGCGCCAGCGCGTCCGCCATCGGGATGTCGCCGGAGGACACCAGGGCGAACAGGTCGCCGAGGAGGTTGGTGCGCTCGGCGCGGGTGAGCGGGGCCGCGCCGCCCATCAGCGCCGCCCAGAGCTTCGGCGGCAGCGAGACGCGGTAGTAGCCGAGCGCGCCGTCGTTGGGGACGACCCACGCCGGGCAGGACTTCGCCTCCGGGAGCGGGAGGTCCAGCTCCGCGCCGTCCATCACCGCGCACGCGCGCGCCGGCCCGGCGGCCCCCGGGTAGCGGGCGCAGAGGGGGATCTTCCACCGGCGCTCGTCCGTGCTCAGCCCGAGGCGGAGGTACCGGCGCTGCGAGAGGCGGAGGCTGGGCGCCTGGCCGGCGGCGCAGCGCAGCTCGGCGGAGACGAGCGGGATGCCGGCCTGGTCGATGAAGGTGGAGAGGGCCGGCACCACGTCCGCGTTCGCCTCGGCGCCGAGCGCGGCGAACAGGTCGGCGGCGGCGGCGTTGCCGTCCTGGTGCGCGGCCACGTAGCGGCGGACGCCGGCGCGGAACTTCTCCCGCCCCACCCACCCCTCGGCCATGGTCAGCACCTCCTGGCCCTTGAGGTAGGTGATGGCGTAGTTGCCGCCGCCCACGGTGCCCATCTCCTGCTGGGACGCCACCGGCTGGCGGATCGCCGGCGCGCTGGAGAGGCTGTCCGCGGCCATCGCGCGGGCGCGCACGGCGGCGACCCGGTGGACGGCCCGCTCCCACTCCGGGTGCCAGTCGTCGAGGACGCGGGTGGCGAGCCAGTCGGCGAACGTCTCGTTCAGCCAGACGTCGTCCCACCAGGCCATGGTCACCAGGTCGCCGAACCACTGGTGGGCGATCTCGTGCACCATCCCGTAGGTCACCCAGCGCGTGTGGTTGGGGTCGACGGCGTCGGGCTTGTTGAGCACCCACTCGGCGCGGGAGGTGATCAGCCCCGGGTTCTCCATCGCGCCGAGGAAGAGCGGGATGGAGACGAAGTCCAGCTTGCCGTAGGCGTAGGGGATGCCGAACCAGGCCTCCAGGCGCTCCAGCCCGGGGCCGGCGATCTCCTTCAGCATCTGCAGCTCCCCGGAGCGGCCCTTCAACACCAGCGCGCCCACCGGCGTGCGGCCGGCGCCCCAGCGGCCCAGGTCCACCCGCTCGAAGGGGCCCACCGCGAAGGCGACGAGGTAGGTGGGGAGTGGGCGGGTGCGGGCGAAGCGGACGACGTGGAGCGGGCCTTCGTCGGACTCGGATTCGATGGGGGTGTTGGAGGCGGAGAGGAGGCCGCGGGGCGCCTTGAGGGTGAGCTGCCAGGGGACCTTGAAGGCGGGCTCGTCGAAGCAGGGGAAGACGCGGCGCGCCTCGGTGGCTTCGAACTGGGTGAAGGCGTACCAGTCGTCTCCGGCCTTCTCGCGGAAGAGGCCGCTCCAGTCGGTGGAGGAGATCCGGCCCCGGTAGGCGACGGTGAGGCGCGCCTCGCCCGGGCCCACCGGCGCGGGGAGGCGGAAGCCCAGGTAGTGGTCGTTCGCCGGGTGGGCGGTGGCCTTCAGCGGCGCGCCGCCGGCCGGGGTCAGCTCGGCGCGGTCGACGTCCAGGTTGCGCCCGTGGAGCCAGAGGACGTCCGTCTTCGAGGAGAGGCGGAGGTCGATGGAGATCTCGCCCGAGAAGTGGTCGGAGGTCGGGTCGACGGTGAGGGTCGCGGTGTAGCGGAGCGGGCGCGCGGCGTCGCCGAGGCGGAAGGTGGGCGGCTGGGGCGCGGGAGCGGACGCGGGTGGGGTGGGCGGGGCCGGCGGCGTGGCCGAGGGGGTGACGCAGCCGGCGAGAAGGAGCAGGGCGAGAGCGAGGGCGCGCAGGGTGGGCCTCCGGGCGGTGAGCCGGCGGACAATAGGGCCGCGGAGGGGGCCGGGAAGGCCCGGGGTCGCGGAATGCCGCGAACGGCCGGCGTGAATAGGCGGCGCCGCCCGTGTCCCTCTCCTGGTGCGGCCACCCCGGCCGCGCGGAAAGAGAGGGACGATGGACGCCCGCAACCCGAACGGGTTCACGCGAGTCGTGTCGGTGATGCTGACGCTGGCGCTGTTTTCAGGACAGGGCTGCTTCCGGGGCTACGTCATCCCGACCGTCGAGCTGCAGAAGCTCGACGGCTTCGACGCCGAAGCGCGGCCCCCGGAGGGAGAGAGGGTCCCCACCCAGGGCCCGGTCACGGTGCCGGCGCCCTTCCGCACGCTCCAGAGCGCCGACGGCTCCTCCATTCCATTCGACGCGTCCAGCCAGCTGTGGCTCCACAGCGGGACCCAGGAGCTGGGTGGGAAGTTCCGGCGGCTCCAGGTGACGCCCTCGCTCCTCGACGGCGTCCTGCAAGACCAGGCTCAACCCCTGCACCTGGAGCTGAGCAGCGTCCAGCACGCCACGCTCATCCGCCTCGACCCGACCTTGACCCTCCTCGCGTCCCTGAGTGGCGCGGTGGCGGTCGCGCTCGTCGTGGCGATGGCGACGTCCCACGGCTGCGGCATCATGGTGTGCGGCTGAGCATGAGGCAGGGCCGCGGAGCCGACCCCGCTCCAGGGAGGCGCTACTGCTTGAGCTCCCCGCGCTCGTCGTCCAGCTCGCGGGCATCCAGCACGCCCACCAACCGGCGCGCCCGCTCCGGGGAGACCAGCCGCTGTCCCTCCAGGAACTTCACCATCCTCCGCAGCGACTCCCCGGCGCGCCCGCGCTCCGACGCCGGGAACTTCGCCCCCAGCGTCTCCAGCGCGTCCGTCACGTGCTCCGGGTTGATCGCCTGCGGCCCCTCCGACCACGCCGTCTCGAACAGCGTCCGCGCCGCCAGCTCGTGGGCCGTGGCCCACCCGGCCTCCGCCGCCGCGCCGAACGCGCCCACCAGCTCGTCCACCCGCGCGCGGGTGAGCTTCGCCAGCTCCGGGATCTCCTCCAGGCTGGTGCGCACGAACTCCCGGTCGAACCGGTCCGGGTCGTCCTCGTACCCGAACGCCTCCTCCAGCAGCAGCGACGCCAGCAGCTGGTCCGCCGCCGCCTCGCCCGCGCCCTCCGCCCTCAGCGCCGCCCGCGCCGCCGCCAGCGGCCCCTGGAAGCCCTCGTCCTCCGCCAGCGCCCGGAGCGCCGCGTGCGCCGCCAGCACCACCACCGCCTGCTGCGCGTCCAGGTCCGGCGGCCCGGGCCCCTCGCCCCCGCGGCCCCGCCGCGCGCCCACCAGCGCCGCCCGGTGCTCCGGGAACGCCCGCGCCGCCTCCGCCAGCGGCCGCTCCTCCGCGCGCAGGACCTCCCCGTGGTCCTCGCGCCGGAGCACGTCTGCGGCCGCGTCGACGCTCAGGTACCGCGCGAGGATCGGGTGCATGCGTGGCGGCTTATAGTCCGGCCGGCGATGGCGGACACCACCCACCCACCCGGAGAGCCGGATCCTGCACTTCGCGACGCGCTCCGCCTCCTCTCCATGCGCGCCAGCACCCGCCAGGAGCTCCAGCAGGCCCTCGCCCGCAAGCAGCACCCCTCCGCCGCCATCACCGCCGCCCTGGAGCGCGTGCAGTCCCTGGGCTACCTGGACGACGCCCGCTACGCCCGCGCCCGCGCCGAGTCCCTCCTCGGCGAGGGCAAGATGGGCCCCCAGGCGGTCACGCAGCATTTGCGCGCCCGTGGAATCCCGGCGGACGTGGTGCGTTCTGCCCTGGAGGATGCGGAACGCGCGCTGGACTTCGACGCCGAGGCGACCGCCCGGGCCCTGCTCGAGCGCCGGGGCCTCTCCGCGCCCGGGCGCACCCTCACCGACAAGGAGAAGGCGAAGGCCGCCCGCGTCCTGGCCGCGCGGGGCTTCTCCGCCGCGGTGGCCGAACGGCTGCTGGGGACCGCGCTGGATTCGCCTCCCGAGGGCGACTAGGGTCCGCGCCCCGATGAATTCCAGGATCTGCTCGCTGCTGCTCGGCGGCGCGCTGCTCGCGTTCGCCGCGGGTTGCGCCGGCGCCGCCGCCAAGCCGGACGCCAAGAACGCGCCCAAGACCGAAGGGGAGGCCATCCTCCAGAAGGGCCTCGATAACCTCAAGGACAAGAACTACGAGGAGGCGCGCACCTACTTCGACCTGGTCACGGCCCGCTACCCGTTCCTGGACGTGGCGCGCACCGCCGAGCTCCGCATCGCGGACATCTCCTACGAGAAGGAGGAGTACCCGGAGGCGCGCGACAAGTACCAGCAGTTCGTCAAGCTCCACCCCACGCACCCGGACGTGGACTACGCGGCGTACCGCGCGGCGACGTCGAACTACCAGGAGATCCCCAAGGACATGTTCGTCCTCCCGCCGTCGTACGAGAAGGACCAGACGCCGGTGAAGAACGCGCTGCGGGCGATGGAGGACTTCATGCGCCTCTACCCGAAGTCCAAGTACTTCGACGAGGCGAAGAAGACGCACGAGGAGGTCCGGCGCCGCCTCTGCCAGCACGAGCTGTACGCCGCGGAGTTCTACGCCAAGCGCGGGAAGTGGCAGGCGGTGGTGACCCGGCTGGACACCCTGGTGAAGCTCTACCCCGGCGCCGGGTACGACGAGCAGGCGCTGTGGGGCATCTACGACGCGTACAAGAAGCTGAAGGACGACGGGCGCGCGCAGGAGACGCTCAAGCGCATCCAGACCGCGCTGCCCGGCACCAAGGCGGCGGAGCGGGCGCAGAAGCTCCTCGGTGGCTGAGCCGGCTGAGTCGGGGAAGCCGGCCGAGCCCCCACCTCCCCCGGAGCCGCGGCGAGCGGGGGGACTGGTGCTGCTCCTGGTCCTCGCGGGCGGGCTGGCGCTCACCGCCCTGGTCCGGTGGTTCTGGGCCTCGGGCGACCCCACCGCCGACCTCGTCCTGCAGCTCAAGACCGCCGAGCACGGCGGCCTCTCCCTCGCCATCCCGGGCGAGCCGGCCCCCCTGTTCTCCGAGCGCCCCAGCTACGACCGCCTCACCGTGGAGTTGGAGCCGGGCGCGAAGGAGGCCTTCATCACCGCCACCCTCGACCTCCAGGGGAACCTGGGCGAGACCGAGGTGCACTCCCTGGGCTTCGAACGGGTGCGCTTCCTCCGCGACGGCCGCGGCTGGAAGGCGCCCGAGGGCCTGGCCCCCGTGCTCACCAAGGTGGTGGCGGCGCTGTGCGCGCGGCGGCGGGCGCTGGAGGCCGGGAAGGTCCCCGCGCTGGCGGCCCTGGCGGCGCAGACCGAGGACCAGGCGAGGGCGGACCCGGCGCTGGCGCTGCTGCTGGCCGTGCGGGGCCGGAAGTACCTGGTGAAGGGGTGGTACGTCCGGGTGGAGCGGGACGCGGTCACGGTGAGCGAGGACTACCGCCTCACCGGCGCCACCCCCGAGCGCCCCGTGGACGAGGAGAAGACCCGGCGCCTGGAGCTGCGGCCGGATGCGCACGGAGAATTCTACTTCGCGCGGGGGCTCATGTAGGCTACGCGCCTTCCACCGGAGATCGGCGGAGACTCATGGACGAGGCGCTCTCGCAGCTTTTGACCCTCGGCCGCGGCTGCTTTCTTCAGAAGCAGTACGCGGAGGCGGAGAAGTACCTGGCGCAGTTCGTGGAGAAGAACCAGGGCTTCGCCGACGTGTACAACATGCTCGGGCTCATCTACCACGAGCAGGGTCAGTTCGCCCGGGCCCAGCGCTCCTTCGAGTCGGCGCTCCGGCTGAACCCCGGCTACACCGAGGCCGCCCTCAACCTGGCCGTCATCTACAACGACCTGGGGAAGTACAAGGAGGCCAAGGAGGTCTACCAGGACGCGCTCCAGCGCCAGCGGGAGGCCCCCGGGCAGATCGACCCCTTCGTGCGCGGGAAGATCGCCAACATGTACGCGGAGATCGGCGACGCGTTCGCCTCCGCCGGGCTGGTGAAGGAGGCGGTGGGGGAGTACAAGCGCGCCCTGGAGCTGGGCCCCCAGTTCGTGGACGTGCGGCTGAAGCTGGGGAACGCGCTGAAGGACCTGGGCGACCTGGAGGGCGCCCTCGCCCAGTTCGAGGAGATGGCTCGAATCAACCCCAACTTCTTGCCTGGCCAGGTGGCTTATGGCATCGCGCTGCTGTCCTCCGGAAAGCGCGAGGAGGCGATCAAGGTCTGGGAGGCCGTGCTGGCCAGGGACCCCCAAAACCGGAGCGCCGGCATGTACCTGAAGCTGGTAAGGGAGCAACCTTCCAAGGTGGACCGCGCCGTCTAGAGGTATCCTTGAGCATCGTGACCGCACGAGAGGTCGTCGCCCAGTGAGCCCAGCGGCACCGTCAGCGGCGGCGGGCCAGAAGGCCTTCGCCCTGAAGTTCATCTCGGGGAAGTACCAGGGCGGGGAGTTCCCGCTGAAGATGGAGAAGCAGATCGTCATCGGCCGGTCCAGCGAGCTGGACATGGTGCTGGTCGAGGACATGGTCTCGCGCAAGCACGCCAAGATCACGGTGGCGGGCGGGAAGATCACCATCGAGGACCTGGGCTCCACCAACGGGACCTTCGTCAACGGCGAGAAGATCAAGCAGTCCAGGCTGAAGGAGGGGGACCGCATCCTCATCGGCACCTCCATCCTCAAGCTCATCCACCAGGGCGAGGACGCGGAGGACCTGGACGACGCCTCGGTGAAGCAGAAGCTGGAGGAGGCGGCGGCCCAGGCGGCGAAGGTCACCAAGACCTCGTCGATGACGGGGAAGATCGAGGAGATCCCGCTCCCGGACCTGCTGCAGCTGTTCCACACGTCGAAGAAGAACGGCGTGCTGGTGATCAAGAACGAGCAGGAAGGGAAGATCTACTTGAAGCAGGGCCGCGTCTACTACGCGGTGATCGACGACAACCACGAGCTGGGCCCGCAGAAGAGCTTCAACCGGATCGTCACCTGGGAGCTGGGCGACTTCGAGCTGCGCCCCCCGGACCCCCAGGAGTTCATGGTCGAGCTGGACAGCTCCACCGAGGCGCTGTTGATGGACGCGCTGCGGCTGCTGGACGAGTTCAAGCGGATCCACAAGGACCTGCCGGCGCTCTCCGCCCAGCTCCACCTCGCCCAGCCGATGTCCGCGCCGCTCAAGGACCTGGGGCCGGAGCAGTTGGACGTGCTCCAGCTGGTCCACAACTACGGGTCGTTCGGCGGGGTGCTGGACCACTCGGACAAGGACGACGTGGCCTCCGCGGAGATCGTCCTGCAGCTGATGAAGAGCGACTACATCCGGAGCGCGTAGCGCGCGCGCCGGCGCCCGAGGGCCCATGCCAGAGACAGAGAAGCGGCTCACCGAGATGAGCCACTGCGCGGGTTGAGCCGCGAAGATCCGGGCATCGGATCTGGCGCAGGTCCTGCGCCACCTGAAGAAGAGCAAGCGCGACCCTCGGGCCCTGGTGGGCTACGAGACGGCGGATGACGCCGCGGTGTACCGCGTGGCGAAGGACCTGGCGGTGGTGGAGACGGTGGACTTCTTCCCGCCCGTGGTCGACGACCCGTTCGTGTTCGGGGAGATCGCCGCCGCCAACTCCATGTCCGACATCTGGGCGATGGGGGCCAAGCCGCTCTTCGCGTTGAACCTGGTGGGGTTTCCCAAGGCGCTCCCGCTGGACCTGCTGGGGAAGATCCTGGCGGGCGGGCAGAGCAAGGCGGAGGAGGCGGGGATCCCCATCCTGGGCGGGCACTCCATCGACGACCCGGAGCCGAAGTACGGGATGGCGGTGACGGGGGTGGTGCATCCGAAGAAGGTGCTGACGAACGCGGGGGCGAAGGTGGGGGACGCGCTGATCCTCACCAAGCCGCTGGGGACGGGGATCGGCACCACCGCCATCAAGCGGAAGCTGGCGTCGGAGGCGCTGGTCTCGCGGCTGGTGGACGTGATGCGGACCCTGAATAAAAAGGGCGGGGAGGTGTTCGCGTCCGGGAAGGTGCAGGTGAACGCGCTGACGGACGTCACCGGGTTCGGGCTGCTGGGACACCTGGGGGAGATGATGGCGGGGGCGAAGCGGCGGGCGGTGATCTCCCTGGACCGGATCCCCATTTTGGAGGGCGTGCCGGACCTGGCGCGGCAGGGGGTGGTGCCGGGCGGGAGCAAGAGCAACCTGGAGTACGTGGCGCCGTACGTGGAGTTCCCGGACGGGCTCACGGACGACGTGAAGATCACGCTGGCGGACGCGCAGACCAACGGCGGGCTGCTGGCGGCGGTGCCGTTCAAGGACGTCGGCAAGGCGCTCAAGCTGCTGGGGAAGGCGAACGTGCCCGGGTACGTGATCGGCGCGGTGGTGCAGGGCAGCGGGATCCAGGTGGTGCCGTAGTGAGCGTCGCCGCGGCGCTGGTGCTGGTGCTGGCGAGCGCCGAGCCGCGCGTGGTGATCGACCCCGGACACGGCGGGAAGGCGGACGGGGCCATCGGGCCGGGCGGGTACAAGGAGAAGGACTTCTCGCTGGAGCTGGCGCAGAAGCTGGCGGCGTCGCTCGAGAAGGCGGGGGCGAAGGTGATGCTCACCCGCGACAAGGACGCCACCGTGGCGCTGCCGGAGCGGGTGGCGGCGGCGAACAAGTTCCACCCGGACCTGCTGATCTCGCTGCACGCGAACTCGATGCCCACGCGGAAGATGCGGGCGCAGAACCGGGGGATCGAGACGTTCTTCCTGTCGCTGAGCGCGTCGGGGGAGGACGCGCGGCACACCGCGGACCGGGAGAACAGCGAGGGGGTGGTGGCGGCGGGCGCGGGCGCGGCGGCGCAGCCTTCAGGGGACGACCCGCTGTCGTTCATCCTGGCGGACCTGAAGCGGTCGGAAGCGCACGCGGGGGCGTCGCGGCTGGCGTACGCGGTGCACCAGAAGCTGATCGCCCAGACGCGCGCCGAGGACCGCGGGGTGCAACAGGCGCCGCTGTTCGTGCTGACGGTGGATTGCCCGGCGGTGCTGCTGGAGCTGGGGTTCCTCTCCCACCCGGAGGAGAGCGCCAAGCTCAAGGACGGGGAGTACCAGGACACCCTGGTGGCGGCGATCAGCGAGGCGGTGAAGGGCTACCTCGCGGATACCCGGAAGCAGGACGTCCGCGCGCACCGCGAGTGACGTGCTATTGGGGGCGCATGCGCTCCTTCAATCGCGGCGCCCTCGAGCTGAGGCCGGTGAAGCTCACCCCCGGCGTCTCCATTCACGCCGAGGGATCCACCCAGGTGGAGTTCGGGAACACCAAGGTGCTGGTGACGTGCTCGGTGGAGGAGAAGGTGCCGCCGCACCTGCTGGGGAAGGGCGTGGGGTGGGTGACCGCGGAGTACGGGATGCTGCCGAGGGCGACGCACACGCGGACGGCGAGAGAGGCGGCGAAGGGGAAGCAGGGCGGGAGGACGATGGAGATCCAGCGGCTGATCGGGAGGTCGCTGCGGGCGGCGGTGGATACGGCCGCGCTGGGGCCGAGGACCCTGACGCTGGATTGCGACGTCATCCAGGCGGATGGAGGGACGCGGACGGCGTCGATCACCGGGGCGTACGTGGCGCTGGTGATGGCGCTGCGGAGGCTGGTGGAGAAGCGGTCGCTGAGCGCGATGCCGAAGCTGTCGCCGGTGGCGGCGGTGTCGGTGGGGATCATCCACGGGGAGGTGCGGGTGGACCTGGATTACGAGGAGGACTCCGCCGCGGAGGTGGACCTGAACGTGGTGGGGACGGGGGCCGGGCACCTGGTGGAGGTGCAGGGGACGGCGGAGCGCGGGGTGTTCCACCGGGAGCAGCTGGACCGGA
>Ga0134122_10000399_pt1 | contig 28739 bp, 20 predicted proteins | sample KB302_FD_96461 | JGI IMG/M metagenome (GOLD analysis project Ga0134122, IMG submission 96461) | Terrestrial soil microbial communities without Nitrogen fertilizer from Kellogg Biological Station, Michigan, USA - KB3-0-2 | ecosystem: Environmental > Terrestrial > Soil > Unclassified ...
GCCCGCGAGGTGGCGGCCGGCGACGTGAGCGTGCCTCACCTCAAGATCAGCGCGGCGGGGGAGATCGGCTCCATGGCCAACTCCTTCAACGAGATGCTGGGCAACCTGCGCGCGCTGGTGACGCAGATGACGTCGCTCACCGGCCGGCTCACCAACGCCTCGCAGGGGCTGATCGGCGCCTCCACCGACCAGGAGCACGTCACCAACCAGCAGGCGGCCTACGCGCAGGAGATCGCCGCCACCTTCGAGGAGCTGTCCCGCACCGCCGAGCAGATCGCCAAGTCCACCGAGGTGGTGGAGAGCGCGGCGCGGCGGACCAACGAGGCGGTGGAGGAGGCGCGGGCGGTGTTCGTGGAGGTCTCCGCCGGCATCGCCAACATCCGCAACGAGTCGATGGCGGTGGCGGACGCCATCACCAAGCTCAACCAGGACCTGCGCGAGGTCTCCAAGATCGCCCAGGTGATCAACCAGGTCGCCGAGCGGTCCGACCTCCTGGCGCTCAACGCCGCGCTGGAGGGCACCAAGGCGGGCGAGGTGGGCCGCGGGTTCTCCCTGGTCGCGGCGGAGATGCGCAAGCTGGCGGAGAACGTCTCCGGGTCGGCGCGCGACATCGGCCGGATCGTGGAGACGGTGCAGGAGTCCGGCGGCGAGGCGGTGAACAAGGCGCAGCTGGGCGTGGCCGCCTCCGACCAGGGCGTGAAGGTGGCGGAGCAGGCCAACGCGGTGTTCCAGCGCATCGTCGAGCTGGCCCGCGGCTCCACCGAGGCGGCGCAGCAGATCAGCACCGCCACCCGTCAACAGCGCCAGTCCACCGAGCAGGCGGTCACCGGCGCGCGCAACGTGGCGGACCTGGTGAAGCAGGGCGTGGACGCCACCGGGCGCACCACCCGCATCGCCCAGGACCTGCAGCTGGTGGCCCGCGCGCTGGCGGAGCTCACCGGCAAGTTCAAGGTCGACGAGAACCGCGCGTAGGCGCGTCGGCGACGCTCACCAGGGTGATGGCCTTCTCCGGGCAGGCCTGCACGCACAGGCCGCACGCCAGGCAGTCGTCCGCGTTGGGCGTGTAGGCCGCCTTCCGGCCGTGCACCAGGCTCTTCACCTTGGAGAAGAAGCCGAGCTGGGAGAAGTCCCCGTCCTCCATCCGGCGGAGCTCGAAGACGTTGAAGGGGCAGACCTTCACGCATTCGGCCTTGCCCTCGCACTTGCTGAAGTCCACCACCGGCGCCACCGCGTGCGGCTGCCCCTTGCACCTGGCCTGCGCCGCCGCCTGGTCCGAGGACAGCATCTCGTCCGCGCTGGGGCTCACGCGCCCACCTCCTCGCGCGGGGAGAGCGCGCGCGACTCACCGACGTCCAGGATCCACAGGCGCTCCGGGGGGAGCTTCCGGCGCGCCCACTCCGCGCGGGCGCGGCCGGGCGGCTCGCCGAGCGGCTCGTCGGTGAGCTTGAACGTCCCCCAGTGCATCGCCACCATCGTCTCCGCGTTCATCTGCACCGCCGCGTCCACCGCCTCCTCCGGGTTCATGTGCTGCGCGGACATGAACCACCGCGGATCGTACGCGCCGATGGGGAGCATGGCCCAGTCGATGGGCCCGCAGCGGCGGCCGATCTCCGCGAAGCCGTCGAAGTGGGCGGTGTCCCCGGAGTGGTAGGCGGTGCCCTCGGGGGAGTGGACGACGAACCCGCCCCACAGCATGTCGTTGCGGTTCCAGGGGAAGCGCATGGACCAGTGCCTGGAGGGGACGAGGGTGATCTCCAGGCCGGCCACCTGGGTGGTCTGCCACCAGTCCAGCTCCACCACCGCCTTCGCGCCGGCGCCGCGGACGAGCCCGCCGTTGCCCAGCGGGACGACGTAGACCGGCTTCGGGCCCAGGCGCTTGATGCTCCAGGCGTCGAGGTGGTCGTAGTGGTTGTGGGTGACGAGCACCACGTCCACCTCCGGCATCGAGGCGGCGGGGATGCCGGGTTCGCCGTGGCGCCGGATGAAGCCCTCCAGCTTCGGCCCCAGCACCGGGTCGGTGACCACCTTCTTTCCGCCCAGGGTGAGCAGGAAGCTGGCGTGGCCGATCCAGGTGAGCGAGGGCTTCGCCCCGCGCACCAGCTCCGGGTCGAAGGGGCGGGAGGGTGGCGCGAAGCGCTCGGCGGGCTTGGCCGCCTTGGGGACGCGCCCGGTGAGCGGGTCCAGCACCTTCCACTTGAGGATGTGCCTTGGCCCGCGCTGCTCGGACGCGCGGTGCGAGAAGCGTCCCATGACAGCGCAAGATACCCGGGGTCAGCCCCCGGCGCGGCGGCGAAGCGCGTCGAAGTCGGAGGGGTCCATGGAGGCGGTCCCCAGGTGCCGGCCGGGGTTGACCTTCTCCCCGTGGAAGTCGCTCCCGGCGGTGGGCACCAGGTCCAGCGCCTTCGCCCAGCCCAGCAGCTTCTCGCGCACCGGCGCCGGGTGGTCGGAGTGGTGGACCTCCAGCCCGGCCAGGCCGGCGTCCTTGAGCTGCTGGACTTCATGCCGCTCCACCTTGGAGACGAACGGGTGGGCGAGGGTGGCGGCGCCCCCGGCGGCGCGGATGAGCTGGATGCCCTCCTCCGCGGTGAGCTTGAAGCGGGGCACCCAGCCGGGCTTGCCGTCCCCGAGGAACCGGTCGAAGGCCTCCTTGGTGTCGAGGCAGAAGCGCTTCTCGACCAGCACGCGCGCGAGGTGCGGGCGGGCGAGGTGCGCGTCCCCGGCGATGGCGAGCACGTCCTCCATGCTCACCGGGTAGCCCAGGCCCTTCATCTTCTCCACCATCTGGCGCATGCGGGAGTCGCGCTCGACGCGGAGGCGGGCGGAGAAGGACTGGAGGTCCGGGTAGGTGGGGTCCAGGAAGTGGCCGAGGACGTGGACCTCGCGGCGGAAGAGGAAGGCGGACAGCTCGATGCCGTGGACGATCTCCAACCCCCGGGTGGAGGCGGAGGCGCGCGCCCGGGCGAGGCCGTCCACCGTGTCGTGGTCCGTCACCGCCAGGTGGGTCACGCCCGCCGCGGTGGCGAGCTGGACCAGCTCATCCGGGGAGTGCTGGCCGTCCGAGGCGGTGGTGTGGGAGTGGAGGTCGATCATCCACTCCGGAGGTTACTTCGGCATCACCAGTTTGACGTTGAAGACGTAGCGCACGGGGAGGGCATGGCCGTGCAGGGTGGCGGGGGTATAGCGGCGGGTCATCAGCGCATCCACCACCGCGCGCTCCATGTAGGGGAGCGATTGGAGCGCGTGGCACTGCTGGAGGCGCCCCTCCAGGGTCACCACGCACTCGACCGTCATCAGGCCCTGGACGTGGGCCTCCAGCGCCTCCTGCGTGTAGTCGGGCTCGCGGCCGCGCTGGAGGAGGACGGGGGCGGTCATCCCATCGACGTCGCAACCGCGGCCGGTGCACTTGCCGGTCCCGCCAACCACACCTTGGGGGTCCCCGTTGCCGAGAGGACCGGCGGGCTGCTGGGGACCAATCTGCTCGCCGACCTGCGGCGTCTTGTCCTGCGTCTCGTCAGGCGGTGGCTGGGTCACCATCTCCACGCTCTTTTTCGGGACGGCCACGGAGGCGACCAGTGCGTCGCGCGGGCGAGCGGTGCGGGCCGGGGCCGGCTGGGCGTGCGCGGGACCCTTCGGGCTCGGGGCTGCGGCAGGCCTGAGCATGGGGATGACGAGCGGGGGCATGGCCTTGGTGACCTCCTCGACGACGTGGGCCGGCGGGCGGACCAGCAGCGCCAGCGACAGCACCGCGGCATGGCCGAAGACCGAAAACACCGCGCCGGTGGCGAGCCGGCGGCGGGGGGCGACACCTCGATCGAGCACGGAATCGAACATGATCTCGATCGAACGAACGCGCCGCCGGAAGGATCTTACCCGGGCATTTCCCGGGGATTTTAGAAGCGACCGACGAGCGCGAGACCGCGACCGTCACTTGTGACAGTCACTGTGACACCCGCCACCGCGTTCGCGTAGCGGTTCGGATCCTGCCCCGTGAGCCAGAGGTAGGTGGCGACGGTGCCGGCCGCCAGCCCCACCACCACCAGGCTGCCGGTGGCGAACTGCTGGATGAAGAGCTGGGTGCTGAGGTCGTGGGCGCGGGCGTCGCAGGCGGCGAGGTCTGCCGTGCAGGTGAGCCAGGTCTGGTGCGCCTCGGGGTCGGAGGAGACCGCGGTGGGTTCGGACTGGGGGGCCTGGCCCTGGGCGGCGAGGAGGACCAGCTGCCGCGGGTGGAACTGGGTCCGGTAGAGGGGATCGGTGGCGGCGCGGTCGAGCAGGAAGGCGCCGCCGAGCGCGACCACCGCGCCTCCGGTCGCCAGGTACGCGCCGATGCGGAGGCGGCCGTGGCGGAGCTTCCAGGCCTCGGCGTAGTCCGCGGAGGGGAGCAGGTTGACGTCGGTGGTGGTCACCTGGTTCGGCTCGACGCGGACGGTCTGCGACTGGGCGATGAACCCGTCCTTGCGGACCTGGAGGCGGTGGGCGCCGCGCGGGAGGAGCACCGGCGCCTTCATCGGCGTCGAGGCCACCAGCGTGTCGTCGACCAGCACCTCCGCCGCCTCCTCGCGGGTGCGGACCACGAGGTGGCCCTGCTGCTCGCGGAGGAGCGGCGCCATCAGCTCCTGCGCGAGGTCGGGGAGGGCGGCGGCCAGCTTCTCCATGCCGGGCGCGGCGGGTGTGCTCCTGGTGCTGAGCACCGCGTTGGTCTTGGTGTCCAGCAGGCGCATCTCGACCTGGAGGTCGTTCCCCACCTTGGTGACGGTGCCCACCACGGCGTGGTTGGCGCCCAGCGCGCCGGAGAGGCCGGTGAGCACCGGGGAGGCATCCGCGCCCACGAGCTGGCGGTTGCGCTCGAGGGCGAGCAGCTGGCGGACGTCCTCGGAGGTGAGGACCTGGAAGACGTCCAGCGCTCGCAGGCCGCGGGCGGCGTTGCGGGTGGCGGCCTCCGCCTCCAGCGGCGAGGCGCCCTTGGTGTCGAAGTCCAGCACCAGCAGCGGGGGCCTGGTCTCGGCGGCGAGCGCGGGCGCGGCCCAGGAGATCAGCCAGAGCCCACAGAGCCCGAAGACCAGCCGCGAGACGATGGTGCGCACCCGGTGTGTTCCTCCCCGCGGGTGACTCTACCTGCGGCGGCGGGCTCCTGGACTAGGATCGGGCCCCGCCGGCCGGGTCCGAGGTCCGAGGGGGAGCTCCTTGAAGGTTTCGCCGTGGTGGGTGGTCGGTGCGCTGGCGGCGTTCGCCGGGTGCCGTGATCTCAGCGTGCCGTCCAACCCGCCCGGGAGCGGGAGCGGAGGGCCGGAGGTCGGCTTCCTGGTCCCCGACGTGGACCTGGCGCAGATCAGCGTCAACCCGGACGTGGAGCTGATCGCGGCCGACGTCACCGGCGTGGCGCAGGTGGAGCTGCGGTGCGCGGCGCCGGGCGGGGTGGGCGGGCAGGTGCAGGTCCGCGTGTGGACGGCGGCGCCCTACCGGGGGACGGTGGACCTCACCGCGTGCAAGCCGCTGGGAGTGGACCAGGGGAACGGGACGCTCGAGGTGGCGCTGGTGGTGCACGCGCAGGACCGGCAGGGCAACCCGTCCAACCCGGACGCGGTGCGGGAGGTGGTGATCGATCCGGACGTGGCGGTGCTCACCACCACCGCGCCGCCGCGCGCCGCGCCGAGCGCCTCGCTGTCGTTCACCGTCACCAGCGACCGGGACCTCCAGGGCGCGCCGCAGGTGCTGCTGGGGGAGACGGTGGCGACGGTGACGGGCGGGCCGCGGGTGTTCAACGTCTCGTTCGCGCAGACGCCGGCCATCGGGATCGACGCGTACGCCGGGCCGCAGCCGCCGCCGCTGGAGGTGCTGGAGGACGTTGACCACCCGGTGGTGCTGTCCATCCAGGGGCGGACGCTGACCGGGAACCTGAGCCAGCTCAACGTGAGCATGGTGCTGTCGCGGCTGCGGTGGTCGCGCGGCATCCCGAACGCGGTGCTGCGGCCGGGGCCGGAGAGCGGGAGCTGGCCGGTGGCGATCCCGGGCGGCATCCAGGTCCCGCTGAGCACGGGCTCGGGGTGGTTGCCGGGGTTCTTCTCGCGGCAGGACGGGACGTACACCCCGTTCCCGGCGAGCGCGCTGGGGGACGCGGGCTTCGTGTTCCGCGGGTTCGACGGGCAGGGGAACGCGCTGGCGAACCACTTCGACCGGAACCTGAACAAGGTGATGACCCGGTTCTTCGCGCCGGGGAGCCCGGTGCCGCTGGGGCCGGACGCGCCCAGCTCGCTGCGCTCGTCCAACGACGTCGGGGCGGGGACGGCGCTCCCCCTGGCTCGGCTGGACCACGGGCTGTGCGAGGCGTCGGCGCAGGGGTGCCCGGCGCTGAACGAGATCAACTGCGTCTCGCCGTCCGGTCCGACCAGCGTGCCGCTCGCCGCGACGCCGTCCGACACGCTCGCGCCGTCGGCCGGCGTGGGGTCCGGGGACGTCTACCTGGGCATCAACCTGCCGTTCAGCTTCGTGGGGTGTGGGCCGCAGGTGAGCCTGGAGTGGGAGCTGGGGTCGGGGGCGACGCTGAAGCCGGGGCCCGACACGACGAATTCGGGGACGACCGTGGAGTGGGCGCTGCCGGCGGGGGACGGAACGTTCGTGGTCTCGCAGGCCGACGGTGGGACGAGCGAGGCGTTCCTCCTCCAGTCGAACGGGGTGCCGGGGCCGGTCTACTTCTCGGGGACCGGCGCGCACGCGCTCTTCGCGGACCAGCTGATGGTCGCCCGGAAGGACCACGCGGTGGCGGTGTTCAAGGGGTTCTCCGACCACAGCGAGTTCGAGCTGTACGGACCGCAGCCGGCGGGGTCGCCGGGGACGGGGTTGATCGCCCGGAGCAGCATCCCGGCGCGGCTGGCGGTGGCCGACGGCGGCGTATCGCCCCAGTCGCTCGCGGGGGCCAACCGGGTGGACGCCGTGGCGCTCCCGGACGGCAAGATCGCCATGGCGTTCGGGCTGGCGCCGAACGGGCTCTTCTTCGTGGTGGTGGTGTTCGACGCCGGCATGCAGCCGCGCTGGATGTACCGGATCCCGGAGCCGGTGTTCAGCCAGGGGCCGCTGCTGGTGGGGACGGGGGACACCGTCTACTTCGTCGACACGCAGGGGCAGCTCCTGCACGCCTTCACGCCGTAGCGGCGGAGCGGCGCCGGCGGACGAGCAGGAGCCCGCTCAGGCAGAGGATGGTCAGGCCTGCCGGGGTTCCGGCGCTCTGGCACCCGCACCCCACGTCGACCGGCGGGACGACGCCCGCGTCGGGGAAGCTGACGAGCGACGCGCGGACGCGGGTGGCGGCGTACCCCGGCGCGGGGTCGTAGCGGGTGAAGACGCGGAGCGCGTGGTCACGGGTGTCGCCCGCGAACGCCGTGGTGCCCGCGAGGGCCACGCCGGCGTCGTCGTCCGTGGGGAAGGGCGCGGGACCGGCTGCGGGGATGAGGCGCAATCCCGGGCCGATCCACCGCGCGTACGTCTGCAGGCGCGCCGGGTTGCTCCGGTCCTCCCATGCCAGCAGGAAGCCTCCGTCCACCCCGAGCGCCCGGATCGTCGAGACGGACCCTCGAGTCACGATCTCCGGGCTCGCGTCGATCACGTTCCCGTTCGCGCCCAGCCGCGCCACCACCAGGCTCACCCCGCCGTCGCCCTGTCCCTGCAGCGTCCACGCCGCCAGCGTGATGCCGTCCCCCCGCGACGCCAGCACCGGCCCGTCGACGATGGGGCCGCGCGACAGCTCGATCGGCGGTGAGTCGATGGGGTTCCCCGCACCGTCCAGCCGGACCAGATCCAGCGACGTCGCGCCGCCGTCCGCGGACAGGTGTTGCCACCCCACCCACGCGCGCTGCCCGTCGAACGCCGTGTCCATCAGCTGCCGGTACGGCACCAGCGCTCCGGTCCCGCGCGATCCACCGAGCATCACGTTGGCTGCCTGCGGCATCGTCCCGTCGGGCCGGACCAGCCGCACGAACGGGATCGCGACCACGGTGCCGTCGATGATGTTGTACGCCGCCTTCATCCACGCCACGACGTAGCTCGTCCCGTCGAACGCGATCCGCGGCTTCGTCATCGACCCGCGGTCGGTGTTGATCGCCAGCGGCGCCGCGTCCAGCACCTGCCCCGCCGCGGAGACGCGCAGCCCGCGGATCCCCGAATCCGTCTCTTCGTAGATCTGCGCCGCCGGGGACTCGGCCCAGGCCACCAGGTAGTCCGCGCCGTCCGACCCCACCGCCGGCGCCAGCGCGAATATCTGGTTCGAGAGCGGCAGCGCCGTCGAATCCAGCACCCGCCCGTCCAGCGAGATCCGGGTCCCCGACAGCACCGGCTGCAGCGGCGTCTCCCGGCCGCGGGAGTCCGTCCAGGCCACGAAGTACCCGGAGCGGCTCACCGCGGCGGCCGGCTCGGATTCCCAGCTCGCGCCCGTCAGCAGCCGGAGGGCGACCGGATCCGGCAATGCGCCGTTCGGCAGCCGCCGCGAGGCGCCCACCCAGGTGCTGGAGGTCCAGGATGAGCCGGTCTGAAACTCCAGCGACCAGAGCAGCTCCAGCGTGGAGACGTATCCCATCCACGCGAAGAGCTGCCCCGAGTTGCCCGTCGCCGCCGAGACGGTCGCGGTCCGGCCGGTGGGCATGGACTGCACGTCGCTCGACCACAGGACCAGCGGGACGGCGTCCACCGGGTTGCCGTTCACGTCCACCCGCGCGCCCCCGAGCAACCCCTGGTACCCGGTCGGATCCTCCAGGCTGAACGCCACCAGCACGCCGCCGTCGCCGTCCGGCGTCACCGCGACCGAAGGTGAGCCGCCGTCCGTTGCCGCCAGCGGCACCCCGTCCGGGAGATCCAGCGCCGCGCCTCCCGCCGACACCCGCCCGACCGTCACCTCCGGCCCCGTCCACGCCACCCAGAAGTCCTGCCCGCCGTACGTCGCCGCCACCTGCTGGACCCGCGCCTGGCCGGTCTCTCCCAGGTCGATGTGCACCGGGTCCAGCGACGCGCCCGCGCTCCAGGAGATCCGCGCCGCCTCGATCTCCGTCCCTCCATCGTTCGTCGAGGCGGCCCAGGCGGCGAGGAAGAGATCTCCGCCGCTCCCGGCGACCGCCGCCCGTTCCTGGACGACCGCCGCGGTCGGCATGGGAATCCCGCCGTTCACGTCCAGCACCGTGCCGTCGCGCGCCACCCGCGTCACCGCGACCGTCGACCCGCCATCGCCGTACGGCCGCTTCCAGGCGACGAGGTAGCCCGGCGCGCCGGCGCCGACGCCTCCGGGGACCACCTCCGCGGGCACGTCCGCGACGATCAGCGGGGTCGCGTCGAGGACCCGGCCGTCGCCCTCCAGCCGCACCGCCCGCACCGCGCGGCCGCCGTCGGGGAAGGTGGTGGTCCACGCCGCCAGGGAGCGGCTGGCATACCCGGCGACCGCGGGCGCGGAGTACTGGTCATCCGCCGCCAGCAACGTCCCCGGCGCATCCAGCACACCGCCGTCCTCGGCGACGCGCGTGCCCCAGAGCCCTTTCACCGGCTCGTACGCGCCCAGGACGGCCCAGTAGCGCGTGCCGTCGAACGCGACGGAGGGCCAGGCGGCCGACCACTCCCGCACCGGCGACGGCGCGTCTACCGCAAAGTCCGCGGTGCTCTCCGGGGCCCAGTCACCGCGCGCCAGCCACGCCGCCGCCGCGAGGCCCAGCCCCAGTGCCCACCTCGCGCTCCGTCCGCGCCGACGCATCCGCCCAGTCTGGCACGGCTCGGCGCGGCATCGCGGATTCCGCGAGAGTGGAGCAGAGTCCACGGGCCCCTCGAGCCCAGGAGGTCCGACATGCCTCGCTTCGCCCGCCGCGCGTGGATCCTCGCCGTGCTCGCCCTGGCCGCTTGCGGCCCCAGCACGTTCGAAGGGACGGTGCGCGGCATCACCCTCGACGTCCAGAGCAGCGCCTTCACGGTGGCCCGGGACTCGACCGGCGAGATCGACCTCATGGTGCTGTACCTGAGCGACCAGCCCGACCTCTGCACCTTGATGAAGGCCGGGGACAACGTCCGCAACAGCGTCACCCTCTCCGTCTGGCTCTTCCAGACGGACGCGGACGCGAACAACGTCGTCCCCACCTCCGGCACGTACGTCGTCCGCGACAGCTCCGCGGCCAGGCACGCCATCCCGGAGCTCCTGCAGCGGGACGCGGACTGCCTCGTCCCCGTGGACGCCGCCGGCCTCACCGGGGGCGCCGCGGTAGACGGGTACAGGGCCGAGGCAGGCGGCTCCATGACCGGCAGCTTCAACTTCTCCTTCGGCCCGTCGGGCGAGAAGGGGAAGGGGACGATCAACGCCCCCTTCTGCGACGCCAACTGGCTATTTGGTGGTTGCCAGTAGCCGCCGCCGGGTCAGCAGGAGCGCGATCGCCACGGCGGCGATCGCCGGAACGCCGGCGCCCTCGCTGCACCCGCACACGTGCGGGAGCGGGAGCGGGTTGCCGTCGCCCCCGGCGTCCGGCAGCTCGTAGGCGCCGAGGTCGATGACCCCGTTGATCGGCCGGGGCTCGCTCGAGGCCGGGTGGACGTACTGCTCCACGGCGAGGAGCGATCCACCGCCGTCCGCGGTGGTGCCGGGATCCGCCCCCTGGCCGAGCGCCGCGGAGGCGTTGTCCTTGAGGTGGAAGTCGAAGCCGGCGGCGCCGGCGAAGAGGTCGGCGCTGGTCTCGATGTTGTGGTCCTGGGTGGCCTTGCCGATGGCGACGAGCGTGGTCCGGCCCCAGAGGATGTTGTTGCGGATCAGGACGGGGGTGGCGGCGTTGTTGTCCCAGATGAAGTTGCCGGCGGACAGGTGGTTCACGACGGTGTTGTTCACGACGTAGAGGTCGTCGGCGTGGTCGGCGGGGATGCCCTCCTCGCCGAAGGAGATGACGGTGTTGTTCTGGCCGTTGGGCCCCTGCTCGATCAGGTTGCCCACCAGGACGCTGGTGCCGCCGTTGGGGAGGTCCACCTCGTAGCTGGTGGTGCCCTGCTCCGTGGTGAGCCGGTTGTAGAGGAGCCAGTTCTCCCGCGCGCGGGACTTCACCAGGTGGCCCACGCTGGAGTCGTGCGAGTACGACGCGCGCATCTCGAACCGCCGGGTGGGCGAGCTGACGTAGATGTTGTGCGAGTACCCGTCGCCGGCGCCGTTGCTGGAGAATTCGCTGTTCTCGATCAGCACCCCGGCGTCCGGGTCCGCCGGGCCGACCAGGATCCCGTCGTCGTTGTCGTGGATCCAGCAGTTGCGGATGGTGAGGTTGCCGCCCTGGCTCCGGATGCCCGCGCCGTTCTTGTCCACCGGCAGCCGCGCGCCGGTGAGCTCGAACCCGTCCACGGTGAGGTCCGCGCCGTACTGCACGAAGATGCCCTTCTGGTTGGCGATGACGGCGGGCGCCACCACCTTCGGGTGGCCGTTCACCCCGCGCAGGGTGATCCCGTTGGCGGAGATGACGCACTCCTCGTCGAGGTAGGTCCCCGCGTCCACCTCGATGATGTCTCCGTCCTGCGCGGCGGCGACGGCCGCGCACGGCGTGGCGTACGGCTGCCCCGGCCCCACGCCCCGGATCGTCCCGGCGTGCGAGGCCGCCGCCCCCAGCAGGAACGCGCAGGTGATCGTCCGCTTCATACTGGCCTCCAGTTTGACCCGGCCCGTTTGACCAGACCTGAACTTACGCTTGGTCTCTCCCTCGGCGCACGCATACCCCGTTCGGGGCATGCCTCCTGGGGGCATGCCCCATTCAGGGAATGTCCAGACGCGGGTGGATGGGTCGAGATCGAGCGCGCGGTGAAAGCCGCTTGCCGGACTCAGGCGAGTCCAGGAGGAATGCCATGCTTCGCTCGGTGCGCTGGTCTCGGACGTTCGCTCTCGCTGCTGGTTTGATCCTGGCCGGGTGTGGAGGTCCCGGCAGGTTCGACGGGACCGTGGGTGGAATGTCGTTGGCCGTGAAGGACAGCATCTTCCTCGCGACGCGGAATTCGGGCCAGGTGGCCATGCTGACGCTCCTGATGACCGACCAGGCCGGGCTCTGCGAGGCGCTGAAGGGAGGGAAGGTCATCCACGGCGGCACCTACTTCGTCGCGGCGATGGGCGAGAGCTCCGGGTCGCAGATCACCGCGCCCACGGCGGGCGAATACACCGTCACCACCGGCTCGTCCCCGGCTTCCAGGTTCGCCTTCGGCGCCCTGACAAAGACGGACGCCACCTGCCAGTCGATCAACTCGGTGCAGGCGGCGGGCGGGAACGTCACGATGGGCGGGTACAAGGCGGAGGCAGGCGGAACGATGACCGGGAAGTTCGACCTCACCTTCGGCCAAGCCGCGGAACGCGCGACCGGGGACTTCGACGCCGATTTCTGCGACGTCTCCCTCAACGGCAGCGGAGGGTGCCAGTAGCGCGCCCTCCCCTCGGTCCTCGAGTCGCTCCTGGGTCTCCGAGCCACCTGGCCGCATACCCGCTCGCGCGCGTCGCGCTTTCCAGGCATGGTTCGGCCTGGCCGCAGGCCGGAGGCGGACGAGTCCAGGAGGCGTGGACATGGGTCGCTCGGTGCGCTGGTCTTCGTGGTGGTTGATCGCGGTGGCCCTGGCCGGCTGTGGCCCGGCCCGAAACCCCGGCTCGTTCCAGGGGACGGTGAACGGACTGACGCTGGACGTGAAGGACAGCCTCTTCTTCGTGCACCCCGACCGCAGCGGCGAGCCCCTCCTGTGGCTGCTGATGGTCGACAGGCCCGGCCTTTGCGAGGCGATGAAGACCGGGCACCTCCTCCCCAAGATGAACTATTTCCAGGCCGCCATGGGCGAGACCTCCTCGGACCCGAGCGCCCTCCCCACCCCCGGCGACTTCACCGCCGTCTACGGCTCCTCCAGCCCGTCCAGGTACGCCGCACCCAGCATGAACAGCACCGACGAAATCTGCAGCCGGGGGCTCCCGACGTTCGCGGCCGGCGGGACGGTCACGGTCGGCGACTACAAGGCTCAGGCGGGCGGCTCCATGACCGGCACCTTCGACCTCACCTTCGCCGCCGGGGAGCAGGCCACCGGCGACTTCGACGCCGGCTTCTGCGACATCTCCCCCGTGGTCGGAGGCTGCCAGTGACCCGGGCCCCCGCGTTCTAGAGCGGGATGGGCGCGCTGGGGGGCGCGACCTTCTTCGGCCCCTCGCCGGCCGGCAACACCAACCGGACGTGGAACTGGTACTGCACCGCCACCGGCTCTCCCAGCAGCTTGGCGGGGATGTACCTCCGGCTCGTCAGCGCCTTCACCACCGCCCCCTCCATGTGCGGCAGCGACTTCACCACCGAGCAGTCCCGCACCTTGCCCTCGCGCGTGAGCACGCAGCTCACCTCCATCATCCCCTCCACCCCCTCGGCCAGCGCCTCCTTGGTGTACTCGGGGTCGCTCCCCTCCAGCAGCACCGGCGCGCTGAGGTTCGACCCCGCCGTGCACGGCGACTCGTCGCTGCACTCCAACCCGTAATCCGACGACTGCCCGCAGTCGGACCCGGTGCACGGGCCGCGCTCGCCGCTGGACTGCTCCCCGTCGCCGCGGCCCTCCGCGTCCTCCTCGCGCAGCAGCCCGTCACCCGAGGTGGCGGTGGTCCTGGGCGGCGGCTCCTCCTGGTGCGCCAGGATGGTGAGCCGGACGTCCGTGCCCACCACCACCGGCGCCTTGGGCCGGTTGATCGGCTGGCGCTCCCCGCGCGCCTTCCCCGCGCCCGACCGCGGCGGCGTGGGCTGCCCGCCGGTGGGCACCACGAAGGGCCAGCGCAGGTCGTCGTCGTCCGGAGGCGGCCGGAAATCGATCTTCACGGAGAGCGCGCCCACCGCCATCACCGCGAAGACGGGCAGCCCCAGCAGCGCACCCATCCCGAAGCGCCGCTTCGGCACCCCTCGCCCCAGGACGTGGTCGAACATCGGAAAGCTCCTCGCCGCCCGGCGCGGCTGCTAGAACGCCGCGCCCATGGCCAAGAATATTCGAAGCGCCTACGCCCGGGCGCGCGCCGTCGACCCGCGCCCCATCACCGGCAAGGAGTCCGCCGAAGACCTCCTCCAGCACGCCTTCGGCGCCTACGTCGGGCGGCAGGAGCGGACGGCCTACGAGCTGATGTGCCGCTCGGTGGACGAGGGAGCGTCCATCTTCCTCACCCTCTCCGGCGCGATGACGCCCGCGGGCCTGCACCAGAGCTGCCTCATCCCGCTGGTGGAGCGCGGCGTCATCGCCTGCCTCACCACCACCGGCGCCAACCTGTACCACGACGCCCACCGCGTCATCGGCCACGCCATCCGCGAGGTGAACCCCAACGCCGGCGACCTCCAGCTCCGCCTGGCGCGCATCATCCGCATCTACGACCTGGGCTTCTGGGAGGAGGCGCTGCTGGACACCGACCGCCTCTTCTCCGCCATCATCCGCGGCCACGACTTCCAGCGCCGGATGACCACCCCGGAGTTCCACTACCTCCTCGGCAAGGCCATCTACCGCATCGAGAAGGGCTTGGGCGTGAAGCAGCCCTCGCTGCTCTCCACCTGCTACCGCCACGGCGTCCCCATCTTCGTGGGCGCGGTGCAGGACGGGTCCATCTTCCTCAACGTGGTGAAGCTGCGCCGGCTCCTGGGCGACGCCTTCAAGTTCGAGCTGGACATCAACGAGGATGTGTACGCCATGGCCGCGGTGCAGCACTACGCGCGCCACCACTACCGGAAGCGGCTGGCGATCTGGATCCTGGGGGGTGGGGTGCCCAAGAACTACACCCTCCAGGGCGAGCCGCTCCTCGACCAGATCCTCTCCGTCCCCACCACCGGCTTCGACATCGACGTCCAGTTCTGCGTGGACCCGGTGGACAACGGCGCGCTCTCCAGCTGCCCGGCGGGCGAGGGCCACACCTGGGGGAAGGTGTCGATGCAGGCGGTGGAGTCCGGCTCCGTCTACGTCCACTGCGACGTCACCGCCGTCTTCCCCTGGCTGACGCACGCGCTGTTGGCGCGGTACAAGAAGCAGGAGCCGAAGCGGCTGATGGACCAGCTGGCGGAGGCGGTGAAGTACCTGGACCGCGACGTGGACAAGCGCCGCAAGGACCTGATGAAGACCATCGAGTGGGAGGGCCCATGACCGCGGTGACCACGGGCGTGCAGATGCAGGTGGTGAGCGAGCCGAAGCTCAAGTGCCGGCTCACCCACGGCCCCTCGGGGACGGTCATCCACTCCGAGGCGCCGAAGGACAACGGCGGCACCGGCGGCTCCTTCTCGCCCACGGACCTGGTGGGCGCGGCGCTCGCCTCCTGCGCGGTGACCACCATGGCGATCGCCGCCGGCCGGGAGAACGTCCCCTGGGGCGAGACGAGCGCCCAGGTGGAGAAGCGGATGACCCCGCCGCCCCGCCGCATCGGCGAGCTGGTGCTGGAGATCACCATGCCCCGCGAGCTGCCGAAGGACCAGCGCGCCCGCTTCGAGCAGATCGCCCGCGAGTGCCCGGTGTCGCGCAGCCTCCACCCGGACCTGAAGGTGCCGATGACCTTCCGCTACCCGGAGGGGTGAGACCCGCTCACTTCACTCGAAGATGGAGATCTCCCGCGCGGCCATGAAGGAGCCGTACGGGTTGCTGGAGATCCGCATCTGCCGCACCGGCTGTCCCCCCGAGTCCAGCGGCCACGCCACGTGCGCCCCGCTGCCCATGAACGCGTCGGAGCCCGGGGCCTCGGCGGCCGGGTAGGCGTAGACGACCTCGTCCGCCGTCAGCCGGAACCAGGTGGTGCCGTCCGCGGATCCCTCCACGGTGAAGATCAGGCCGGGGGTGGAGTAGTTGGAGAAGACGTCGCGCATCACCAGGCGGCGCGGGACGGCGGCCCTGGGCAGCGACAGCACCACCACGTCCTGGGGGCCGTCCGGCTTGCCGGGGTCCGGGTGGAAGTCGGGCGTGAACCACGTCGGCAGCGACGCCAGCGCCAGCGCGCCGTCCGTGAGCGGGCAGCCGGCGAGCGCCGCGCCGTTCATGGTGCACGCGGCCCCGCGGCTGACCGGCGTCGCCGTCCCGGTGGCCAGCGCCGTTCCGGGCGACTGGACGGCGGTCCAGTACACCGCGCCGGAGGTGCTGCCGAACGGCCCGTGATGCTCCACCTGGTCGAACAGCCACGCCTCGAGCCCGACCGAGAGCCCGGGGAAGTCCTCCAGCAGGTCCGGGTCCAGCGCCAGCGGGTCGCCGAGGGTGATCTGCTGCCAGGCGATCTCCCCTCCCGGCCCGGCGATCACCCAGTCGTAGGCGGAGGTCCGGGTGTGGCCCACGTCGATCTCCACCGCGTCGCGCGAGGGCGCCCACGGGAGATCGGGCGGGGCCACGCTCGCGGGCGGGCCGGGCTGCACCGCGAGCGCCGGCGCCCACTGCACCAGGTCCGGGAACTCCAGGTCCGTCGCCTGGCCGGGGGTGGTGGAGCGGATGGACGTGCCCCCCGGCCCCTGGGAAGAGATGAGGAAGCAATGGGGGGCGTCGTTCAGGGTCGGGCTGATCTCGAACCGCATCAGGTCGAAGAACCAGTCGCCGTCCTCGTTGGCGGCCGTCTCCTTGAGCGGCTGGTAGTCCAGCGTCCCCAGCGAGTAGGTGTTGTCCACCACCGAGAACTGCAGCAGGAGGCGGGCGGTGGGGATGCAGGACGGCGTCCGCTGGCTGGGAGCATCGGCGAGGGCGACGGTGGCTCCCGGGCGAGGCGCCCCGCCGGCGTCGTCAACGCGGCCCAGCCAGTAGAAGACGTCGTCCGGGTCGTCCTGCGTGCACCCCAGCCCGAGGGCGGTGGCGAGCAGGAGCAACGCGCGGCGCGTGCGCATCAGCATCAGTACACCCCCTTGAGCCCGAGCATCGGCACCACCACCGGCAGCGGCACCGGCGTCTTCACCAGCCCGTCGCTCTGAACGAAGTAGTCGTACGACAGCGTCTCGCTGCTGACGGTGGCGTTGAGCACGTCCAGGTACAGCTCCAGGCGCCAGTCGTCGTACGTCCACTGCTTGGCCAGCCGGAAGTCGATGCGGAAGAAGTTGGGCAGCCGGGCCACCTCGTCGCGGCCCACCGGGCGCCAGGTCTCGAACCCGGTGGCCGGGTCGGTCCACGCCTTCTGCGTGCGAGAGGAGATCTGCCCGGACTCCGGCCGCCCGGAGTTGAAGTGGACCACCGCGCCGGCGGTGATGTTGCCGGGGAACTTGTAGCTGACCACCGCGTTGAAGACGTGCGTCTGGTCGAAGGCGAACGGGAGCCAGCCCTGGCGGACCTCCACCGGGTTGAAGGCGTCGTCGAAGTGGACGTAGCGCTGCAGGCGCTCGCTGTGCTGGAGCGAGTAGGAGATCCACCCGAACCAGTTGTTGCCCAGCGGGTGGCGGATCATCAGCTCCAGGCCGTAGCTCCGCCCGCGGTGGATCAGGCTCTGGGCGATGAGGGGGGACAGGTCCTGGTTGCGCAGGAGCGACCCCAGGTCGAACTCGATGGCCGACGGGATGTCGGTGAAGTACGCGTCCGCGTTCACCTCCAGGCCGGGGAACACGGTCCACTCCACGCCCGCGTCCACCTGCCGCGCCTCCTGCAAGCCCCACTTCAGGCCGGCGATGTCCAGCAGCGGCACGTTGATCAAGATGGTGGGCGCCTGGTGGACGATGCCGCCGCCCGCCTTGAGCGCCAAAGAATCCATCAGCGCGTAGCGGGCGGTGAGGCGGGGCTCCACGCCCACGCGCTCGATGCCGGGGACCAGGTGGTAGCTGTCCGCGCGCACGCCGCCGCTGATGGTCCACTTCTTGGTCGGCTCCCAGGCGGCGCTGGCGTACGCGCCGGCGAAGAAGCCGATGGTGAGCGGGTCGTCGAACGACAGGGTGATGGGGGTGTCCACACCCGTGCCCGGGTCGATCAGGTGGCGCGTGTAGCTCAGCCCGGAGCCGGCCCGGCGCTGCTCGGCGTCCACGCCGGAGGTGAACGTCCAGTGCTCGTCCATGGCGTAGCGCCACGCCGCGCGCGCCGAGAAGCTGTGCGTGGCCAGGGCGTAGGCGCCGGAGTCGCCGGAGAAGCCGACGACCCCGTCGATGCGCACCGTCTCGAAGCCGTAGGTGAGGCCGCCCTCCAGCTCGCCCAGCGGGAGCGGCGCGCGGTAGCGGAGGTCGGCGCGGTGGAACCGGAGCGTGATGGTGGCGTCCGTGCCGTGCGGGTTGTCGGAGTCCGTCCCCACGGTGTCGGAGGAGCCGAAGGCGAGCAACCGCAGGCGGCCGGGGCCGACGGGTTGCTCGACGCGCGCCTGGTAGTCCCAGAAGTCGGCGATGGGGGTCTGGTGGTAGCCCTCCGGGTCCACCGGCGAGAGGGCGGACGCCACCTTGGCGACGATGAGCGGCGTGTAGCTGTAGCGGCCCGCGATGGTGAGGTTCGTCCCGGTCTGCGTGATGGGGTATTCGACGAAGCCGCCGGCGTTGAGCAGGTCCGCGTAGGCGGAGAAGTGGAGGCGGTCGTCGCGCGCGCGGGACACCGGCGCGTCCACCACGCCGCCCAGCACCCGCCCGTACTGCGGCGGCGGCGTGCCCGGGTAGAAGTCGATCCGCTCCAGGAAGTCCGGGTGCACGACCGCCGGCCCCAGGACGAGGTGGAAGAGGGCCGGGACGCGGACGCCGTCCAGGTAGTAGCCGGTGGCCGCGGGCTGCGCGCCGCGCACCACCGGGTAGGAGACGCCGGAGGCGACGCTGGAGACGCCCGGGAGGAGCATCACCACCCGGAAGGGATCGCCCTGCGTGCCGGGCACCTCGCGCAGCTCCTGGCCCTCGAGCGTGTGGCGGGACAGCTCCGTCCGCTCGCGTTCGCCGCGGACGATCGTCTCGTACGGGTCCACGATGAGCGGCTCCAACCGGTAGACGACCGCCACGCCCTGGTTGGCGGTGATCGACTCCTCCGCCTTGAGCGGGACGTGGCCCGGCGCCTGGATGGTGAGGGTGCGCGTGCCCGGCGGGAGCTGGAGGTCGAAGCGGCCGTCCGGGCCGGTCTCGCCGAGGGACTTGCCGTCCTCGCCGAGGAGCGTCGCGCCCGCGAGCGGCTTGCGGGTGCCCTTCTGGCGCACCTCGCCGGTGAGCTTGCCCAGCGCGGGCGGCGGCGGTGGCGCCTCGAAGACGTAGGAGTAGTGCAGGCGGACCGAGACGGGTTGGTCGCCCAGTTGCGCCGGTGTGAAGTGGAGGCCCTTGGCGGCCTGGAGGGCGGCTTCCTCGAAGGCGGGGTTGGTGGGGGCGGAGACCCTGGTCTCGGTGACGTCGCCGTGCTCGTTGATGAGCAGCTCCAGATCCACGGCGCCGGAGATGGGGTTCGCCTTGAGCGCGTCGGGGTAGGGCGCGGGCGAGGGCGTGAGCAGCACCGGCGGGGTGACCTTCTGCTGCGGCGCGCCGGAGGGGATGAAGGTGCCGCCGTCGGTCTGGACGACGTCCACCTCCTGCTGCTGCTGGATCACTTGAGGAGCCTGCGCGAGCGCCGCAGCGACCAGCACGGCGATCACGGCTTGGCCCTCGCCAGCCCCAGCTCCTCGTAGAAGGCGTCCGGCTTTGGAGGGCGGCCGAGGAAGGTGGTGATCAGCGCCTCCGGCTCCGCGGTGGCGCCCGGCTCCAGCACCGTGCGGCGGTAGCGCATCCCCACCGCGGGGTTGGTCAGCCCCTGCTTCTGGAACATGGAGGCCATGTCCATCGCCCAGACGCGCGACCAGAGGTAGCCGTAGTAGGTGGCGTCGTAGCCGCCCATCTCGGGCAGGAGGCTGGCGGGAGGGACGGTGCCGGGGAGCCCCGGCAGCGCGGTCATCTGGCCCCAGAGCTCGAACCAGAGGGCCACCGGGTCGCTCACCTCGGCGGGCCCGTTGAGCTCCAGGTCGTAGGTGGCGAGGAACGCCTGCCGGCTCCAGAACGCGCCCACGGACAGGCGGCGCAGCTTGCCCAGCACCTCCGCGGTCTCGGTGGGGAGCGGCTCGCCGGTGCGGACGTGGCGGGAGACGCGGCGGATGATCTTTCCGTCCCAGGCCCAGGGCTCGAACAGCTGCGACGGCGCCTCGATGAAGTCGGGGCGCCCGACGATGCCGGCGAGCGTGGCGTGCGGCGCCGCGTGGAGCAGGGCGTGCATCATGTGGCCGAATTCGTGGAACATCTCCACCACGCCCTGGTGCGTGAAGAGCGCGCGCTCACCGGCCGCCGCGGAGGGGCCGTTGCCGGAGATCACCGCGACGGGCAGCACCCGGCCGCCGCCGGGCAACGCGCGGCCCAGGCGGATGGGTCCGGACGAGGGTCGGGTGAACTTGTTCGGGTTGGGGACGATGTCCAGGTAGCACCACCCCAGCAGCGCGCCGGAGGCGGCGTCCTTCACCGCGTACCCGGTCACGTCCTGCGCCCAGCCGCTGCCCGGCGGGAGCGGATCCAGCTTCAGGCCCAGCAGCTCCTCGAAGACGCCGATGATGGCGGGCATCACCGCGTCGATGGGGAAGTACTGGCGGACCAGCTCCGGGTCCACGGAGAAGTTGGCCTGCTCCAGGCGCGCCTCGTAGAAGAGGTAGTCCCAGGGGGCGAAAGGGCCAGGCTCGCCGGCCTGCTGCTTGAGCGCGGCCAGCGCGGCCACCTCGGACCGGGCGCGGGGGAGCAGCGCGGCGTCCACCTCGCGCGCCAGCGCGAGCGCCCGCTCCGGCGTCTTGGCCGAGGCGGTCTCCAGCCTGGACTCCGCCCAGCTCTTGAAGCCCAGCTTCTTCGCCGCCTCGCGGCGCAGCGAGAGCGCCTTCTTCAGCCGGTCGATGTTCGCCGGGCCGCCGAGGGTGTAGTAGGCGCGCGCGTAGCGCTCGCGCGCGGTGGAGGGGCGGAGGTTCTTGAGCACCAGCTCGTTGGTGGAGAGGCCCACCGGGACCAGGTAGCCCTTGCCGCCGGGGGTCTTCTTCAGGGTCTTGAGGAAGGAGGCGGGGAGGCTGGCGGCCTCCTCGGGGGAGACTTCGATGGTGGCCTTGGCCTGGTCTTCCTCGAGGGCGCGGACGAAGGCGGCCTCGGTGGCGTGGATCTGGTCGAGGAGGGCGGTGAGCTCGGCACGCGCCTTGGGGTCCAGCGCCGCGCCCCCGTGCCGGCCTTGCTCCGCGTAGAGCTGGGCGAGCATGCGGTTGGCGGCGGAGCGCGCGGAGGACTGCGCGGCGGTGGCGGCGGCGTAGAGCAAAGAGTTGGCCGAGAGCTCCACGGAGAAGGCCGCGCGGGCGTCGATGCAGGCGTGGGCGGCGGCGCGGAGCTTGGGGTCGTCGCTCTGGGAGAGCGGGTAGTTGGCGGCGAAGGCCTCGTCGAGGCTGGCCACCGCGGTCTCGACGGCGAGGAGGCGGTCGAGTGGCGCGGCGGGGCCGGTGGTGTCGAGGGCGGATTTGACGCGGGAGCGGACGAGGGAGAGCTCGGCCTGGCAGAGGGAGGTGAGCTGTTCGGCGGTGAGCTTCCAGGCGATGCCGGGGCCGGGAGGGGCGGCCGCGAGGGTGAGGGCGGTGAGGGTGGAGACGAGCAACATACGGGTGACCTTAATGCAGGGAGGTGAGCGCGCGCTGCGTCTCGACAGCCGGCTGCGGGGGGCGTAGTGAACGCGCCAGACTGCGGCGTCCCCTCTTGCTCTCTGCGCCGCGGGGAGGAATCCCATGCTCCGTGGTGTGTCGCTCGTGGCCGTGGCCCTGGTGCTGGTCGGCTGTAATGAGCACGTGTGGAACCCGGCGGAGGATGACGACGAGGAGCTGAGCACGACCAGCCAGGGGCTGACGTGTGGGGTGGAGCGGTGGGCGGTGAAGACGGGGACGGACGCGGACAAGGCGCTGGTGAATGTGACGCCGGTGGATACGACGATCGCGACCCTGATCGGGTACCCGGCGCCGTCCAGTTTCCCAAGCAACAACCGGATCCTGCCGCAAGAGGCGACGGTGTATCGACTGAAGAACGTCACGCTGACGCAGTACAAGCTGGAGAGCGACAGCGACTACCACCTGGTGCTGTCGGATGGGGCGAACACGATGATCGCGGAGATCCCGAACCCAGGGTGTGTGGGGAGCGGGAGCATCTTCGCGTCTGGAATCTCGGCGGCGAAGGCGGCGTTCGACGCGAAGCACACCGCGACGACGAGCTTCCAGACGGCGAACGACACGGTGACGGTGGTGGGGGCGGGGTTCTTCGATCTGCAGCACGGGCAGACGGGGGTGGCGCCGAACGCGATCGAGCTGCACGCCATCACGTCGATCTGCTTCGGGTTGAACTGCGCCGGATCGGGAGGGGGTGGTGGCGGCGGGAACCTGATCTCGAACGGTGGGTTCGAGGGGTCGCTGTCGGGGTGGACGCTGGGCGGGGTGAAGAACCCTATCGATTCGACGGCCCGGGAGCACGCCGGGAGCTACTCGATGCGGGTCGGGGCGACGACGGGGAGCGGCGTCACCGAGCCGGACGGCGACTCGTGGGGATATCAGCAGGTCACGATCCCATCGAGCGCGACGACCGCGATGCTGAGCTTCTGGTACTCGACGTACACGACGGACACCATCACCTACGACTGGCAGGACGCGCAGCTGCAGAGCAGCTCAGGGGCGACGCTGATCAACATCTTCCACCAATGCACGAGCAACAGCGCGTGGACGCAGAGGACGGTGGATGTGTCGGCGTATCGCGGCCAGACCGTGCGCGTGTGGTTCAACGCCCACGGCGATGGGTTCACGGATCCGACTACGCTCTGGGTGGATGATGTGCAGCTAAATTGGCAGTGACCAGCGATCGGAGGTCGGCCGCCGCCAGGTACGACGGATCAGCTCTGACGTCCGATATGGCCCAGTTACGTTCACTTCGGCTGGCGCCCTCACCCGACGAGGGCCGGGCGGCTAAGAACGCGGCCCTCGGGCCCTTCAGGGGCAAGGCGCAGTTCCAGCAGGTGAACGTGGCCCGCTGAATCGCCGGCCAAGAGGCGCATCCGCTCGCTGAGCGCGAGGGTGGTAAACGCGGCGTCCCCAGTGAACGAGGCCAGGCAATTGCCGCTCTCGATGTCCCACACCTTCAAGGTCCCGTCGTCGGAGCCGGAGACGACCGTCTTCTCGTCCACGCTCAGAATCACCGCTCCCACCCCGCTGGTGTGGCCCTCCAACGTCCGGCGCACCTTGCCCGTCTCTATGTCCCATACCCTTAGCGTCCTGTCGGTGGAGCCGGAGACGGCCGTCTTCCCGTCCGCGCTCAGCACCACCGCATTCACCCAGCCCGCGTGGCCCTGCAGAGTCCAGCGCATCTGGCCTGTCTCCACGTCCCACACCCTTAACATCTTGTCGTCGGAGCCGGAGACAGTCGTCTCTCCGTCCGCGCTCAGCACCACCGCAGTTACCCCGCCAGCGTGGCCCTCTAGCGTCCGGCGCACCTGGCCCGTCTTCACATCCCACACCTTCAGGGTCCCGTCGTCGGAGCCGGAGACGACCGTCTTCTCGTCCGCGCTCAGCACCACCGTATTCACCGCGGCAACATGGCCCTCGAGCGTCCAGTGCACCTGGCCCATTTCCAAGTCCCATACCCTCGGCGTCCGGTCGTCGGAGCAAGAGACGGCCATCTTCCCATCCGCGCTCAACACCACCGCATTCACCCCGCCAACATGGCCCTCCAGCGTCCGGCGGACCTGGCCAGTCTCCACGTCCCATGCCTTCAGCCTCCCGTCGAAAGAGCCTGAGACGATCGTTTTCCCGTCCACGCTCAGCGCCACGACATTCACCCCATCGGTGTGGCCCTGCAACGTCCGGCGCACCTTGCCCGTCTCTATGTCCCAAACCTTCAGCGTCCTGTCTCTTGCGCCGGAGATGGCCGTCTCCCCGTCGACGCTCAGCACCACCGCATTCACCCAATCAGCATGGCCTTCCGGCGTCCGGCGCTCTTGGCCCGTCTTTATGTTCCACACCTTCAACGTCCCGTCGTCGGCGCCGGAGACGGCGATATTACCGTCCGCGTTCAGCGCCACCGCATTTACACTGTCGTCGTGGGCCTCCAGCGTCCAGCGCACTTGGCCGGTCTCCGTGTCCCACACTTTCAGGGTCTCGTCTTCGGAACTGGAGACCGCTGTCTTCCTGTCCGCGCTTAGCACCACTGAATTCACCTCGTCGGCATGGCCCTCCAGCGTCCGGCGGACCTGGCCCGTCTTCACATCCCATACTTTCAACGTCCCGTCGGTGGAGCCGGAGATAGCCATCTCCCCGTCCGCGCTCAGCATCACCGCATTCACCCAGCCGCCATGGCCCTCCAGCGTCCGGCGGACCTGGCCAGTCTCCACGTCCCACACCTTCAAGTCGCCGGATCCGGAGACGAGCGTCGTTCCGTCTGCGCTCAGCGCAACTGCATTCACCCGGCCAACATGACCCTCCAGCGTCCGAAGCACCTGACCAGTCTCTACGTCCCACAACTTCAGCGTCCTGTCGGCGGAGCCGGAGACGGCTGTCCTCCCGTCCGCGCTCAGCACAACCGCATTCACCGGGCCAGCGTGGCCCTCCAGCGTCCGACGCAGTTGGCCCGTCTCGACGTCCCACACCTTCAGTGTCCTGTCGGTGGAACCAGAGACGGCCGTCTTCTCGTCTGGGCTCAGTACCACCGCATTCACAGAGCCCACGTGGGCCTCTAGCTTGTGGCGTACCTGGCCAGTCTCCACGTCCCACACCTTCAGCATCCTGTCTGTGGAGCCGGAGACGGCTGTCCTCCCATCCGCGCTCAGCACTACCGCGTTCACCGGGCCAGCATGGCCCTCCAGCGTGCGCAGGAGCGGCCCTCCAGGCCGTTCGAGACTCGACCACACTGGCAAGAGAGAAGGCGAGGCGGCATCAGCCTCGACGCGTATGCACAGGCGATGGAACTCGTGCTCGGGCGCACCCCGGAGGCGACCAAGCAACTGAGAGTGTAACTCTTCGGGATGTCGGGCCAGAACGTGACTGGAAAGCCGGAGCGCGTCGCGGAGGAGGCGAAGGGGTGTTTCCGAGACGAGATCGAGAAGCTCGAAGTCCGCAATGAGGGCGTTCACGCCAGCGGCGTTCAGCTTGGCCGCCAGCCAGCGGTGATCGAACAACAGGGCACGAAGGGCGGCGGCTCCCTCTCCATCGCGGACGTGCCTGGCGATGTGCTCAAAGAAATACCCGTCGGCCGCGACGGCATGAAGAGCCTTGTCAGGTGAGGTGCTCCGGTACGCCTCGACGAGGCGTGCATGCCGTGGAGCAAGTTCTCCTCCCCTGGCACGCACGTAGTCGTGCTGCAAGTCGTGAAGGGTGAGGTACACCTCCTCGTCCTTTGGCGAAGGTGCCGGCTGGTCGGCGCAGCGATCGCCATCGCGGGAGCGGGCGCGTCGGACGCGTCGGACCAGCGAGCGATCTGCCAGCATGTTCACAGTCTGCTGGGCAGTGAAGAGCTTGGCGCCGGTAGCTACCCAGAGCCGGTGAAGGACGCGCTCTGGTACTTCGGTGTCCTCGGGAAACACGGCGAAATCGAGGTAACGGAGCCGGACGTCCTCGGGCAGGTCCTGCACCGACACCTCGATGGCGGCGAGCATGCTTCGGTGCTGGCGATACTGCGGAAGCGCGGCGGCGAGGTACTCCAGGTCAGCGCTCTTGAGTTGCTCAAGAAGGGTGGGCCACTGGTCTTCGGGCCGGTCCTGCTGCAGCATGGCGCCGGCCATGGCCACTGCGAGCGGGAGCTCGCCGCACTCGCGGACGAGATCGTGAGCAACTTTCGGCAGAGCCTCGACTGCCCGCCCAGCGTAGGCGGCCAGCATTGCCAGGGCGTCGGCAGGCTTGAGCTCCCGGATTTCCCGGACGGTGGCGCCGAGACCCTTGGCCACCTCCTGGTTGCGCGTGGTGATCAGCAGCCGACTTGGAGCAGCCGGAGCGTCGAACGGATCCGCGTCAGCGACATTCCAGACGTCGTCGAGGATGAGCAATGAAGGCGGACGGGCGGCGAACAACTCGCCTAGCGTGGCCTTCCCCTCCCGGGCGGTCCGGACTTCTATCGGATGGCCGGCAAGCGCCTGAGCGAGCTTGCCTTGCCAGACGGCGACATCGTCGGGTGTCCGGCCGAGGGTGAGCCAGAACACCCCTCCAGGGAATGCCTCGTGGATGTCTGCATCAGCAGCGAGCGCAGCGGCCAGCACCGTCTTCCCGACTCCAGGCATCCCCTGGATGCCGAGGCGGTGATGCTCTCCGGCGATGGCCACCGTCTGCGTCCTGCTGGAGATGAGGCTCACCTTGAGAGCATCAAGCCCGTCGCGTGGAAGGTACTGCGCTGGCCGCGGCGGAACGTTCCAGAGTTGGACCGGCGCGCGTAGCCCGGATGCACCTGGGCGTGCACCCTCGAATGTCGGGGGCGAGGCGAGGGGCGGCACGGCCTTCGTCTCGCCCATCAGGTGCTGGCGGAGCTGCTCGTAGTCCCTGGGAAGAAGGTACCGAGGGTACGGTCTCAGCACGAGCGGAACAGCCTTGGCATCGTCATCGAAGTAGACCGGGACGAAGCGGGTGTTGACGCCCTGGTCGTACAACTCTTGGCGGATGAGCGTGGCCTCCCAGCCGACCCCGGAGCCGCTGCTTGGAGGTGCATTGAACCGCTCAGCGTACGGTTCAGTGCAGGCGACGATGATGAAGCGGGCGCCGGCAAACTGCTGCTCCGTCCACCGGGGCCACCCCTCCACCGGCGGGGAAGTGAACTGGTCCATCCACGCGTCGATGCCGTGGCCGCGAAGGCGAGCAGCGAGCTCGCGAACGCGCTCGCGGTGCGCCTCGGAGTCGTGGCTGTAGCTGATGAAGACTCGCACGAGGTCCGGCATCCGGCGGTTCCCGGAGATGGATTCTACCGCGAAGGTCGCGCAACCCCGCGAAGGCCGCGGCTATCGTCGGGCAGGCGGGTGGAGATCGAGCTCGATATGAGAGGTCTTCTCGTCGTGGTGTCGCTCCTGCTGGCGGCCTCGGCCTCGACCTTCAGTTCCTCCGATGAGTCCGCCTGGGAGGGGGCACCACCAACTCCAGCGCCAGGTCCCAGCGGCGCCCGATGCGCACGGCCACGAAGTCGGAGTCCGTGGTGAGGACTCGCCGCACGTTCAGACGTTCGGCGACAGCAGCGACGGTCGCGTCCACCAGCCCCAGCTCCAGCGAAGCGAATTTCCGGTCGATCTCATCCGCACGTGCCAGGTCATCCGCCGTGATCGGTTCAAGGAGGTACGCACCCTGTACGAGGTCGGAGATCAAGCGCCGCATCTCGCCCCGGCGTCGCCTGAGGTGATAGTCGACCTCTGCAAGCACCAGGCTTGGAACATAGAGAGGCGAGGCCGCCTCCAGAGCACTGGCATACTCGGCTTCCCCGGCCAGCGCGAGCAGCCAACCGCCCGTATCCAGGATGAGAGGGTCGCTCACTGATCGGGATCGCCGAGCTGCTCTCGCAGGATCTCTTTCCGCTCACTGGGCGAAAGTTTCAGCCAGCCGACCAAGGGCCTGGGGCGCCTGCGGTACGCGGCGGTGACCGTGCGGATACCCCTTCGGATCAGGTCAGATTGCGAGACTCCAGCGCGCTTGCTCGCTTCGCGCAAAGCCCGCTCGTCCTCTGGATCCAACACCACGGTGGTTCGGCGCCGCGCCATACCCGCCATATAGCACCGCCGGGTCCTGTTCGGCACCCTGACCGCCGCTACGTCCCGGTGGGCGTCGCCTTCTTGGCCGGGTCCGTCGCCGGCACCAGCCGGAGCTGGCCGGAGGCGCCGTGGAACTTCGCATCCACCTCGCGCTCCAGGTACGTGTAGCCGGAGAGCCCTTCCTCGAACGCCCTCAGCAACTGGCGCGACTGGTCCAGGGTGATCTTCCCTCCGCGGAGCGCGTTCTCCGCGAAGCGGCGGACGCGCGCCACCAGGTCGTCCTTGGTGTAGCCGACGTAGTGCAGGACTTCGGTCACCGCGTCGCCTTCGACGACGTGGTCGATCAGGTAGCCGCCGTTGGGGCCCAACGACACCTGCACCGCGTTCGTGTCACCGAACAGGTTGTGCAGGTCGCCGAGGATCTCCTGGTACGCCCCGACGAGGAAGATGCCCAGGTAGTAGTCGTCGTCGTTCAGCGCGTGCAGCTCCAGCGCGTCCTTCACCTCGCGCCGGTCGATGAAGTGGTCGATCTTCCCGTCCGAGTCGCAGGTGATGTCCGCGAGGACGGCCCGTCGCGTCGGCTTGTCGCCCAACCGATGCACCGGCATCACCGGGAACAGCTGATCGATCGCCCACGAGTCCGGCAGCGACTGGAACACGGAGAAGTTGCAGAAGTACGTGTCGGAGAGCTGCCGCTCCAGCGCCTCCAGCTCCTCCGGGACCTCCGGGCCTTCCCGCGCGATGCGCATGATCTTCTTGCACGTCGCCCAGAAGATGTTCTCCGCCAGCACCCGCTGCTCCAGCGACAGGTGCCCCAGTGAGAACAACGTCAGGCACTCCTCCTTGTACTCGATGGCGTCGTGGTACGCCTCGAGCAGGTTCTTGTTCGTGACGTCCCGGTGCGTGGCGAACAGGTTCTTCACCACGATCGACGCGTTGTCCGGGATCCGCTCCGGCACCTGCGCCGCGTCCAGCTCCGACGTCCCGAGGACTTCCGTGATCAGCACCGCGTGGTGCGCCACCACCGCGCGTCCGGACTCGGACACGATCGACGGGTGGGGGACCTTCGCCAGGTCGCACGCCTCCAGGATCGAGAACACCACGTCGTTCGCGTACTCCTCCGTCGTGTAGTTCATCGACGACGCGAAGTTGGTCTGCGA
>Ga0134122_10000400_pt1 | contig 28733 bp, 27 predicted proteins | sample KB302_FD_96461 | JGI IMG/M metagenome (GOLD analysis project Ga0134122, IMG submission 96461) | Terrestrial soil microbial communities without Nitrogen fertilizer from Kellogg Biological Station, Michigan, USA - KB3-0-2 | ecosystem: Environmental > Terrestrial > Soil > Unclassified ...
GAAAAGGCAATCCGGAAAGTTTCAACAGTTGCAGTCATGGCGCAGGACGAGCGATGTCGCGCAACGAGGCAAGACGTCGATTCACAGTTGACGATCATATTCGCATGACTGAAGGTGTCGAGTGCCGGAAGGATCGCGACGTCATCGACGAAACTCCGGCTGCATACAAACCGATCGATGACGTGATGGCTGCGCAGGCCGACCTCGTCGAAATCGCGCACACGCTGAGGCAAGTGGTCTGCGTTAAGGGTTAGATTACGATGATCTGTATCGATGGTTCATTCGGCGAAGGGGGCGGTCAGATTCTGCGGACCGCCCTCAGTCTGTCTCTGGCGACGGGAACCCCGTTTCGCATCGACAACATTCGCGCAGGTCGCAGGAACGCCGGACTCTTGCGGCAGCACCTGACCGCTGTTCTAGCCGCGGCCGAGATCGGTCAGGCCGACGTCGAAGGAGCAACGCTGGGATCGACCGCGCTGACGTTCACTCCGACGTCCGTGCGCTCGGGTGATTACCGTTTTGCCGTTGGAACCGCGGGGAGCGGCACTCTCGTTTTCCAGACGATCCTTCCTGCACTTCTGCGTGCAAACTCTGCGACCCGCATCATCATTGAAGGCGGTACGCACAATCCCGCTGCGCCACCATTCGACTTTCTGGATCGCACCTTTCTTCCTATGATTCGTCGAATGGGCGCCAACGTTTCCCTGAAACTGGAGCGCTATGGGTTTTATCCCGCCGGCGGCGGCCGCTTTACGGCGGAGATTGAGCCTTGTCGCGTTCTGAAACCACTGGAAATTGGAATCCGAGGAGACATTCGTTCAAAACGAGCGACCGCGATTGTTGCAAACCTCTCTGCCCGGATTGCCGTTCGAGAGATTGAGAAAGTAACGAGTATGATGAGCCTGACATCGGAAGGAGTCATTACCGAGACGAAGAATTCCCCGGGGCCTGGCAACATCGTCCTCATCGAAATCGGAAGCGAGGATGTGACTGAAACGTTCTCGTCGTTCGGCCGCATCGGTGTCTCGTCCGAGAAAGTTGCAGAGGAAGCCGTTCGTGAAGCCAGAGAATACCTGGTCTCCGGGGCTGTCGCTGGGGAACATCTTACGGATCAACTGCTGCTGCCCCTCGCTCTTGCTGGCGGAGGTTTCTTCACTGCTACGAAATTATCGAGACACGCGCAGACGAGTCAGGAAGTCATTACAAAGTTTCTTCCCGTTCGCATTGAAACTGAGATTGCGAAGGGTCATTACCTGGTCCGCATTACCCCCGTGTGAATCAAGGGACGACACAACTTGCGCCGTCCCTAATTTGCGAAGCAGTTGCTCCAAATGGCTCACCGGTAAAGTGCGCCTATTCATTTCCGACGCGATCATGGACGAAATGCTGGAAGTGCTGGAGACGAAGTTCGAACATTCGCCGAAGCGTCTGGCGGAAGCCAGGGAATACATCGCAAGCTGCACGGTGCGGTGCATTCCCAAAATCAAACTCAATGTCGTGCCGGCCGATGAAGTCGATAACCGGATTTTCGAATGTGCCGATCACTCTCGTTCAGAAGTCATAGTCACCAACGATAAGGATCTCCTGCGGCTATCGCATTCAAGCCGTCCAAGCTGTTGAATTTCCATCGCGCGATGGTGCAACGAAAGTATCGGCTGCTGTTTTCGGCGAAGCAGACAACGAAACCGGTGCCGAAAGGTCCGGCAGCGGATTCAATCCGGGCCATTGTCGAGATGAAGCGGCGCAATCCGAGTTGGGGATGTCCGCAAATCGCCGAGCAGATCGAGTTGGCTTTCTGGTCCGCTATTAATAAGGATGTGGTTCAATGGATTCTGGCTACACACTACGGGCCGGCGCTTCCATTGTGCTCCGGCGTGTTATCGCTCCCAAATACAGCCTCACCTTTTGGGTGAGCCATTACAACCACTTGTTTATCTTTCATGCCCCGCAGTATCCACTATTTCCGCTCTCGCCGAATTCTTGAACTGCTTCTTTTAGGTTCAGCCGCCCCGAATTGCGGGGGAAGGATTTGAACCTGCGACCTTTGGGTTATGAGGACGGTCTGGTTGTTACCCGTGTTGTTTTTTCAACCGTTTACGTGTCTGTTGATAGCGGGCTTTTGCCCGTTCTTGGCATTTGTTGTCCACCAAGCTGACCACCAACTTGTCCACCAGTTGACCATCGGGATGGACAAAGATTATGAAGCGTCCCGAACTGTGGATCGAGGTTCATGGAAGACCAATGGTATATTGGCCGCTGGAGGTAGGCATGCTTGAGCGAATTACGTTCGATGCGAACATCATGGGTGGAAGAGCCTGTATTCGTGGCATGCGAATCCCAGTCTCCGTCATTGTGGGGCAAATTGCGCACGGTGCAGATATTGACGAAATACTCGGGGGGTATCCGGACTTAGAACGCGAAGATATTCAACAGGCGATCGAATACGCGGCGTGGTTGACTCAAGAGCAGGTGCATTCGTCGTAGAAGCCCATGCGATTTCTGGCGGATATGGGTGTGAGTCAGCACATCGTTCAATGGCTCCGCTAGAATGGTGAGGATGCCGTGCATCTTCGCGACGAAGGTCTACAAAAACTGCCGGACTCGACAATCTTCGATAAGGCATACTCCGAAGGGCGAGTCGTCCTCACGTTTGACCTCGATTTTGGCGAGATCGCAGCGTTCTCACACGGTCGAATTGTCAGCGTCATACTATTCAGACTTCACAACACTCGGACTCCGCACGTAATTCAGCGCCTTAATTCCGCACTTGAGTTTCGGCGCGAGCTGGAAAAAGGCGCCATTATCCTCGTTGAGGAAACGCGCGTTAGAATCCGCCGTTTGCCGATCGGCGAACCGAACAATCCATAACTTCGATTTTAGCGTCCCCGACGTTCCCAGGCAGGATTCAGACGCTTGAAATAGCCATCGAATCCGGCAATGCACATCAATTCGAGCGACAGATTCACTTGAATCATAGTACGGGAGATACAAAGCAATCGAGAATGCGGCGAACCGGACCTATGGGTGTGTTCTGGCTTTACGAATGGAATCACGTGTTTTGGGCTATCGGGTTCGACCTAAATTCTCGAATTCTGGTGAAGTCGCGTTCGAATTCTTCACGCCTATACTTCTCGATCTTGAGCTCTCTTGGTATAGAATTCCTTCAGACAAAGCCGGAATTTTACTATGGCAACTGCGATTGATATCGGTACGTTAATTACGAAATCCCCAGAGGTCTGTAGCGGCCGCCCTCGCGTTTCGGGAACGGGTGTGACTGTAATGCGTGTCGCCGGTTGGCACAGGCTTGGGTGCAATCCGGAAGAGATCGCCCGCAAGACGGGTTTGACATTGGCGCAGATTCACGCCGCCCTCGCTTACTATCACTCGAATCAGGAGACGATTGATTCTGATCTCGATCACGAAGCCTCGGAGTTTGACCGGTTGGCCGAGGAGCACCGCCCCAAACCGCAGTAGCCCGTGAAAATCACATTGTATTTTGATGAAGACGCACAGGATAGCGATCTCATCCGGGCGCTGGATTTACGTGGCGTTGATGTCATTGGTGCATGGATGGCCGGAATGCGCGAGCGTAGTGACGAAGAACATTTGCTTTGGGCAACCGCGCAGAAGGGGACGCTCTACAGCTTTAATGGCAGAGACTATTGTCGTTTACATGCGGAATTTATCACCCAAAGCCGGTCCCATGCAGGGATCATTGTCGCCAAGCAGCAACATTACTCAGTCGGCGAGCAAATGCGGAGGTTGTTGAAGCTGATCGCTACCAAGCCGGCGGACGAAATGACAAACAGAATCGAGTTTTTGAGCGATTGGGAATAATGGCGGTGCTGCCCATCGCGTGTTGTCTCAACGAGTGCACGTAAAGTCACTCTTCGCTCTTGTCACGAAAGTTCAGCTCGAATTGCCATCCCTCAAAGGTCATCAACATACGTCCAAACTCGTCCCAGGGAATATCTCGACCATCGATAATGAGAAGAAGACGACATTTTGGACATCAGCCCATTCAATCCGCCCTCGCACCACCTGATGAAGTTACGCGATCTGAAGTCCGTGTTCGCTCTCAGCAAGATACTTGACGGACATGGCACGTCGGATTTTCAAGGAAGGCGCAAGCGATGAGGAATCCAACGACAACGATGTTGCGATTCATGGAAAACCTTCGTTATTCCCGCCAGCCCCATCTCGAAAACACTATGCACTCACTGTGCATCTGACGCCGCCAGTCACTTCCTTCCAGCCGGCGGGCGTTTTCTCGAATATTTTTCGCTCTCCTTGACCGCAAAGCACGCCGCACGAGGAGGAGATACGCATTGCAGCCAGTGTGCGATCTTTGTTGAAGTACACGTTGCTTAGACTGATAACCGCTACCGCTCCGCCGAATTGGGCGTTAGGGACAACCGGAGCGTTAATCGAACTGTGTGCGGACATGAAAACGGTCACTTCGTCCGCAGTGAGATAGACATAGGGTTTGGCGATCTTCAATTCGCGTTCCATCGGAACTGGAGCATCGCTCCGGGAACGAAAATCCGCAAGAAGCTCCTGCCAACGGTCTTCGTATCCAGGCGGCGGTGCGTCGCACTTCGCCAACATCGTCCTGGCGGCTTCCGGCAACCCTGGCAATGCCGCTCTCTCCAGGGATGCCGGCGTGGTTGTGGAGGCGATGGCATAGGTCTTGTTGGAATCACCGCCGATAACCGGCGGGTTCGACATCAGCGCCGCCGTATAAACACCATAAACATCCTGTGTTCGAGCCGCTTCGGCGGCCGGATTGGTTGCCTGTTGCATGGAGGCTCCGGCGATTCCGGCGATAACAAAGAATGCAGATCGCAACATATTCACCTCAGTCCCAAATGCGGCCATTCTATGGCATGCCACCACAATTCGCCAGTATCGGTCGGGACCTGGCGTACTTCAACAAGCTGCCGATCACGATCATGGACCGAGATGCTCACGGCAATGTCGTCTCCGCCTTGCGACTCGCTACGGTCTCGGGCGAAGTGGCATTGGACAGCCCACCCGCCGATCCGAGTCTGCTGCAAGCCCTGGTGCGAGTCTCCCTGGACCCGTGGACATCGACACCAGCGTCACGCATTGAAGGGCGGATTCCTTCCTCTTTTGTGTTCCAGGCAGTACCAAGTCTGCGCTATGACGTTCGCGTGAGTGGGCAACCGGGTTATTATCCGGTAACACTGCCTTTCCCGCTGTACGTCAAGGATGTCTCCGTCGGAACTTCGAGTATCCTGCGCAAGCCGTTCATCGCGGGAAGCGAGCCGCCCTGTCTCCGGTGGCTGACGGTACCGAGCTGATAGGCATTACGCAGACGGGTGCCACCGGCGGTTATCTAGAAAACGCAAAGCAAGTAGACGCAACAGCATCGTCGATAATCAATCGATGAGGTCGCTGCAGCCTAAGTTATCAGAATAAGGAGCGGTCTTGAAAGGTTCGAGACATAGTGTCGCAGTCGCATTCGTGTGTGGGAAATGTGGAAGAAAGCTAGGCGGCCTCAGCGAAGTTGTTGTTGGTTGAAGTGCACCGTCCCCACGATTCAACGAATGCCACCCGTGCCGCATGTCTGCCAGGTTCTGTCAATTTCCCATTGGCCGTTTTGGGACTTCTTGAAAGCGCGCCAAAAAGTAGAGAAATCCCATTTGGTTTGGTATGCGCCTACGTAGGATATCGCCTGTGTCCGACCCTGATTGAAGTAAACTCCACCGAGGAGAAACACCGTTCTTGCTTTCTGGTAAAGGGGGTTTGTATTGGGTGGTGTCACCGTACCTGGTAATTTAATCTGTGGCGTCGCCCGCAACGCATCTGCCATGAATTTCTCTGTTTCGTCGCTGCTCAGTAACTGGTAAGGCTTATTGAGCATAAACTCCTGTTCGAGAATCATAGGAATATTCTTTCGCAGATTATAATCCGTGAGGGTGTCCGCCAAAGTGGCAGCATCGCCCGGGGGAACCTTAACGCATGCCGCTGGTTCGAGTTGGTTCTGTACCGTTGTCGCCTGAATTAGGTACATCTCATCGCTCCGATTTTGCATGGGAAGAGGCGGTCCGGAAATCATCGCGGAATACACCGCATAGATGTCTTTGCGCAGTGCAGCATCTGGAGGCGTGACCGTCTGCTGGAGTACGGGTAGTAGAAGGAACCCGGCCGTCATGAATTTGAAAATATTTGTCAATGGAGTTTCCGTTCTAGACAACGCTTGAAAAATTCCCTCTCCCAACGGGAAAGGGTTCTTACTTCTTGTCTCCTGCCTTCAGTTGATCGACCAATCGCGTCAATCATACTTCAATGACATGCAACTGGCCGAGTTCCTTGATGTTGGGGTAGCACTCCGCTCAGAACAATAGCGCGCTGTACCTGACTCATCTCGACGACCGTCCGGATCAATTCGGACGATGGCCCCTTCGGTCCCGGCTTCGTCAGGCGCTTCGGCGAAAACAACAGCCGATACGTTTGACGCACCAACGCGCGCCGGAAATTCAAGAGGGTCGATGGCTTGAAGGCGATAGCCACCCGGACAAACCGGCTGGGCGTGATCCAAAAACGCCCCGCGGCCGAGTACCCCTGTGGTACCCCTGAGAACTTGATTGTCTGTAAGTGTATGAGCCGTGGTGGAATCGAACCACCAACCTACTGATTAAGAGTTTTTACCAAATCATTGATTCCATTAGCCTCAACAGTTTGCGGGCGGCGTTTTCCGGAAATTTCCGGACTTTTCCGCATTCGTTCCGGCAACAAACCGGCAACAGGTTACTGGATTTCTGCAGGATCATTGAGGATATCGACGACCGCTTGACCGGCTGGCGGAATCCATTTCCCATTGCCATATTGGGAGAAACAGCTCCCTAAATGCCCCATATCAAAGCGGAAGGAATATCACCTTGGAAATCCACTCCGCAGGATTGGTTGTCTTTGCGATCAGCTCCAGATCTTCTACGCAGCGCCCAATGCTCACCGTCAATTGGTGCGCGTAGATCAGGCCAGTAAATGAATGATTGTTGCGCTGTCGTTCTGCTGCAACTCCCAGCAGGTCTTTGTCGCGAGAAAACAAAATCCTGTCCAGTTCAGTGGCCCGGTCGAGAAGCGCCGGGTCTTCGAGGCGGGCTGCGCCGTCCGCTTGTGCGGTGAGGACGTCGACTCCGTGCATTCTCAGTTGCTCAGTGATGGCGAGAGGCACATGCACATCCATGTAAAAACGAACGCTCACCGCGTTTGTCGGATCGATTGCAACCTGGAGCGTAACGCGGAAGACTCGGATTGCGAACGAACCTGATCTGCCTCTTCTAGATCGCGACGAATCTCATCGTCGAGTTTGTCCTGATTTTCGTAGTAGTAGGCGAGAGCCGCATGAATCTGGGCCATCGAAAGATGCGGATGCTGAAAGTGCATTTCTTCCGGGCTCCAGCCGTAGGCCAACTTATCGAGCACGATTTCCTTGACCTTCGTATTCGCTCGCGCGACCCATGCGACGCCTCTGGCATCGATTTCGATCTGTGTTGTCAGTCCTGTGGACATAGCGTTTCCAGTCTACCATGATGGTGACTCAGAAGCGGCCGCGACAAAGGCGGACATTAGCTGCCTGTCCGCGACCGCTTTTACTCCATGCCCCAGCTTCACCGATACATAAAACAGCCCCGAAGGAGCAGGTTCTATCGGAATGTGACGAAGAATGGTGCGCCGCAAGGAAGTTTGGGCCAAACTATGTGAAGCTGCGCACGGCGCTCACAAACCTCCGCATTACAACATTTGTTTGCAATGAGACCGAGGTTAAAGTGATTGACCCCAACAAGCTCGATGTCATGGAGTGTGTTGGCTGCAGAGTACGGGAAACGTGTTTGACGCGCGCGAGTGAATTACTCTGATGCGAGATTGAACAATGGTGAATCGGCAAAGATCGAAAGAGGAACCACGCAGTGGAAGATCTGATATCGCAACTTCGCATCGGCTTAGTCACCAAGCGAAGCACTTTTTGGAGGGGATTCCTGAGAACATCCACCAGGCGCTGCTCGCCAACGTTTGGTGCAAGAAATGCGCCGGAAGCACGACGATTGTCAATTTCGGCGGCACAGTAGAAGGTGGCGATTTGATCTTGCGAGGGTTCTGTTCCCAATGCGGAGCAGAAGTGACTCGTCTCATCGAGGGCGGTTGAGAAGGGCGAACAGGAACTGCGGTGGAGGTTAGTCGAGAAAAGCTATTGCTGAGGTTGTGAACTTCGCATTCATGAAGACGCAATGCCATCCATCCAGCCAGATTGCGGAATGATCCGCATGTTGCACGGTTCCGCGCGCATAGAAATTCGCATGCCGGACCACGACTCGCCAGGATTGCTTTCTCATTCGCTCAGGGCTGGTGTTCATAGCAGTACGTGAGAGACTGGGCATCATTCGTGTGTTGATGGGACCGGACAACAAGGGAGTTTCTGTTTTTCCTTGAGTGGCTGTTGCCGGTTTGTTGCCGGTCGGTTAAATGCCTGATTTGAATGAGCCGTGGTGGAATCGAACCACCAACCTACTGATTAAGAGTCAGTTGCTCTGCCAGTTGAGCTAACGGCCCGCGGACGCATTGGATGAATGCGAGGAGAGAATATAGCACGCTCGCAAAGTCACGTGAAGAGACTTGGTCTTGTACAATGTCGAAATGCGCAACATTGAAATCGCAACGCTGTTCAATCGCATTGCCGATCTTCTTCAGATCCAGGGCGCCAATCCCTTTCGCGTGCGCGCGTACCAGCGGGCGGCGGCCAGTCTGGAATCTCTCACCGACAACATCGAAGCGATAGTGTCGCGGGGCGAGACGCGCGAGATTCCGGGAATTGGAGAAGATCTTGCCGCGAAAATCGCGGAATACTGCGCGGCCGGAAAACTGGCTTTTTACGAAGAGTTGAAAACGCAGGTGCCACTCGGCCTTCTGGATATCGTCGCCATCCCCAGCGTCGGCCCCAAAACGGCGAAAAGAATCTACGATCGCTTTCATGTTAAAGATGTCGATCATCTCGACAAGCTGGCGCACTCGGGCAAACTTCTCAGCGTTCCCGGATTCAAGCAAAAGTCCGTCGACAATATTATTCATGGCATCGAGATCGTCCGGCGCCAGCGCGGAACGCACCTGCTCGGCCGCGCGCTGCCGATCGCCACGCGGCTCTGCGAGTATTTGTCGCCTCATGCCGATCGCGTCGCATACGGCGGCAGTCTCCGCCGGATGAAAGAAATCGTCCGCGATATCGATATTCTGGCGGCATCTTCCAGGCCCGAAGCGACAACCTCCGCCTTTCTTGCTATGCCCTTCGTTGTGGATGTGCTCGCGCAAGGCCCCACGAAATGCTCGGTCCGTCTCGAAGACGACCTGCAGGTCGATCTGCGCGTCGTCGAACCGAAATGCTGGGGCGCCGCGCTGCACTACTTCACCGGCTCGAAGGCCCACAACATCCGCATGCGCGAACGCGCCATCAAAATGGGATACAAGCTCAACGAGTACGGACTTTTCGATTTGACCGACACCTGGGTCGCCGGCACCGAAGAAGAGGATGTATTTCAAACGCTCGGTCTGCCATTCATTCCCCCCGTCTTGCGGGAAGACCAGGGTGAGATGGAAGCTGCCGCCGAGCATCGGCTGCCAAATCTTGTTCAAGCAGTCGACATCGCCGGCGACCTCCACATGCACACCACCTGGACCGATGGGAAACATTCCGCTGAAGAAATGGTCGAAGCCGCGCGCAAGCGGGGATTGAAATACGTCGCGATCACCGACCATTCGAAGTCGCTCGGCGTCGCCGGCGGCCTTTCCGACGAAGGCCTCATGCGGCACACCGATGAAGTTCACGCGCTCGATGCGAAGTACCACGACATACGCGTCCTCGCCGGCACCGAAGTCGATATCCGCCAGGACGGCACGCTGGATTATTCGGACGAGCTTCTGGCGAAACTCGACTTCGTTGTTGCGTCCGTTCACAGCGGCTTCCGAATGGACCGCGACGCGATGACCGCGCGCGTCGTCGCGGCCATGCAGAATCCCTACGTCGGCGCGATCGGCCATCCGACCGGAAGATTGCTGGGCGATCGAGATCCCTACAATCTCGATTTCGACGTCGTGATGCGCGAAGCGGCGCGCACGCGGACGTGTCTGGAAGTGAACGCCAACTTTCATCGCCTGGATCTCGGCGATGTCCTTTGCCGCAAAGCGCGCGAAATGAATGTTCACGTGGTCATCAATACCGATTCTCACAATTTCGACGATTTCGACAACCTACCGTACGGCGTGGCGACGGCCCAGCGCGGCTGGATCGAAAAGGATCGCGTCCTGAATTCGCGGCCCGTGGAGGAGTTGCTGGGATTTAAGGGGCAGGTCTCTTGACTGCGGGCAATAAATTGGGGACAGGCCCCGAAATCGCTATGACGGCCATCTCGGCAACTTCAATCAAGAGCTACGCGCGTTCCCTCGGCTTCGATCTCGTTGGCATTTCGCCAATCGAACCCACTCCTGAGGGGAACTTCTATGACGAATGGCTTGCGCGCGGTTACGCCGGAGAGATGCATTACCTGGAGCGGCAGGCCTCTGCCCGCATGGATCCGGCGACACTGCTGCCCGGAGTACGATCCGTCATCGTCTGCGCCATCAACTACAACACCGATCATCCGAAGACGACGGTGGATCGGTTGCGGGCATGGGTGTCGCGCTACGCCTGGGGAGTGGACTATCACGATACGCTCAAGGCCAAGCTCGATGGGCTGGCGCAGTGGATTGCTTCGCAGACGCCTATCCAGACGCGTACCTACGTCGATACCGGCCCGGTGAACGAACGCGTCTTTGCGAAATATGCCGGCATTGGCTGGTTTGGAAAGAACACGTGCATCATTCATGAGAAGGCCGGGTCGTGGCTGTTTCTGGGCTGCATCCTGACGGACCTGCAGTTGGATACCGATACGCCGGCGCCGGACCGGTGTGGAAGCTGCACCCGTTGCATCGACGCCTGCCCGACGGATGCGATCCTTGCGCCCTACGTTCTCGACAGCCGGCGGTGCAGCTCGTATACGACCATCGAATTGCGCGGAGAAATTCCGGAGGCGGAGCGTGAGGGCATTGGGCATCACTTGTATGGTTGCGACATCTGCCAGGATGTCTGTCCGTGGAATCGCAGGGCGCCGTTCGGCTTGAGCGAGGAGTTTCAGCCGAAGCCGGAATTGTTCTGGCCGGAGATTGAGGGATTGCTGAAAAAGGATGAGATAGCGTGGAAGGAACTCATTCGCGGCACTGCGATGAGGCGGGCGAAAGTGAAGGGGCTGCTGAGAAACCTGATGGTGGTTGCGGGGAATTCGGGGGTGGGAAGGTTCGCGGGTCTGCTGGAGAAATTCCTGGTACATCCCGACGAAGTAGTCCGGTCGCACGCGAAATGGGCGATTGATAAGTTAGAGCGCGAATCAAAAAATAGCGAGCAGAAGAAAGATGGAAGGTTGCACTCCTGATTCCTGAGGAACTCGTTGCCTGGAAGTCTTCCACCTGTAGGCGCGGTCTGTGACCGCGCACGCTTTATCGTCTGCAGTTTAGCCGCCTGAAGGATTGTGCGCGGTCACAGACCGCGCCTACAGGCGGACAGCGAAACGCAGCATAGTCCCCTGGGTTATACTGCGACGTTGCTATGAAAGAGAAAATCCACATTGGTCTCATCGGACTGGGCACCGTTGGTACGGGGGTCGTCAGAATCCTTCAATCAAACGGCGAGCTGATTGCCCGCCGCCTCGGCGTTCCCATCGAAATCGTCAAAGCTTCCGTTCGTGATGCAGGCCGCGATCGTGGAGTGGCGTTGAAACCGGGAGTGCTGACGACCGATCCCATGGAAGTCGTGAAGCATCCGGATATCGACATCGTTGTCGAACTCATCGGCGGATACGAGCCCGCGAAGCAACTGATCCTCGAAGCCATCGCGTGCGGCAAGCAGGTGGTCACGGCAAATAAAGCCCTCCTGGCCGAGCACGGCGACGAGATCTTCACCAAGGCACGCGCTGCCGGGGTCCATCTTGGCTTCGAAGCCAGCGTCGCAGGCGGAATACCCGTCATCAAGACATTGAAGGAAGCGCTTGCCGCGAATCGGATCCAGTCGATCTACGGAATTATCAACGGAACTTCAAATTACATCCTCACCAAGATGACCGACGAAGAACGCCAGTTTCCAGACGTTCTCGCCGAAGCACAGAAAGCGGGTTACGCCGAAGCGGATCCAACATTCGATATCGAAGGAATTGATTCGGCTCACAAGTTGGCGATACTTGTGAACCTGGCGTTTGGAACCAAAGTGAAACCGCGGGACATCTATACCGAAGGAATCTCGTCGATACGTCCGATCGACATCGATTTCGGCAAGGAGTTCGGTTACAAGCTCAAGCTTCTTGCGATCGCCAAATGCCGAGACAACAAAGTCGAAGTGCGCGTGCATCCCACAATGGTGCCCGATGACTATCCAATCGCCAAGGTTCAGGGTGTGTATAACGCCATTCAGATTGTCGGCGATGCATGTCAGGACATCATGTTGTATGGCCGCGGCGCGGGGTCGCTGCCAACCGGAAGCGCCGTTGTCAGCGATATTATCGAGATCGGACACGAAATTCTGATCGGCGTGCGCACATTGCCTGGATTACCGGATGGTGGCGAGCAGATTCAGCTTCAGCCGATCGAGAATGTCGTCAGTTTGTATTACGTGAGATTCATGGTTTTCGATCGGCCCGGGGTTCTGTCGCAGATTTCCGGAATTTTCGGGAAGTACAACATCAGCATTGCATCCGTGATCCAGCGTGGACGCAAGGAAGGCAGCGCCGTCCCGCTGGTGATCATGACCCACACCGCGTTGGAGCGGGACATGCAAAAAGCGCTGGTCGAAATCAAGCCGCTGGCCTGCATCAGCGAGGAGCCGGTTTTGATCCGAGTCGAAGGCGAAGAGCGCTGACCCTCACCCGGCGCTACGCGCCGCCCTCTCCCTTCAGGAGAGGGATTCTCCTACGACGAAAAGGCGCGGACGGTATTCTTGGAAGAACGTTTGGAGGCGTAGAGAGCCTGATCGGCTTCGGCCACGAGGGACTCGAAGTGCGCTCCAATTTTATATTCCGAAACGCCAATGCTGACGGTAAGTGGGCCGGTGTATCCGAGCGCCTGCAGAATCTGGCTCGATTGAACTTTCTGTAGAACTTTCTCTGCTGCTCGCATTGCACCCGCCAGTGTGGTTCCAGGCAGCACGACGCCGAATTCGTCGCCGCCACAGCGGAACACCAGGTCCGTGTTGCGCACTGTATTTTCGAGCGTCCTGCTCAGTTCGGTCAAAACCTTGTTGCCCACGATATGTCCAAAGGTGTCATTGATCACCTTGAAGCCGTCGACGTCAATCATCAATAGTGAAAGCGGCGTCTGATAGCGTTCCGCCCTCGAGGCTTCACGCGCGAGCACTTCATTGAAGAACCGCGTGTTGAAGACGCCCGTCAGCGAGTCGGTTGTTGCCGAAAGCTGGAGTTCGGCCACCAGACGAGCGTTTTCCACCGCAAGCGCCGTGAATTCCGCAAGGTCGGCAGCGGTGGTCAGATCCTGTGCACCCATGGTGTGCGGCGCGGCGGAAATGGAAAGGAAAGCTCCGATAATCCCCTCCTTGGTTCGAATCGGTGTCGCGATCATCGAGATGAGTCCGAATTCGTCAATAAACTTGCGCAATTCCGGCACCGCGTTCGTCAATTGAAGGTTTTCGATAACCAGGGAAGAGCCATCTTCCAGTACTCCGCGTAACAAGCCTCCGGCAATGGCTTCAAGCGACCCGTTTAGAGCCGCAATCAGCATGCGGACGATGCGGTGCTGATCCGTGGAATATGCGGCTTCCAGCCGGAATTTGGCTTCGGTCTTCGTGATAATGAAGGCCGTATCCCCCAGGACTTCCGTGGACTTGGTGACGACCTTCTCGAGGACTTCCTCAATCTGCAGCGACGAGGAAAACAACCGCATCAACTCGCTCAGGAACTGGGCCCGATGAACCTGCTCCTCCATCTTGTCCAGCAGGTGCCGGTAGAGGACTCCGGTATTCTTTTCCTCGGATGTGATGACGACAACGTCGGTTTCGCGGAGCCGCGGAACCTGGCCTTCAATCGAAGTAATGACCTCTGCTTCCGGATTGCGCTCCTGCAGCGTCTCCCGCAACTGCTTGCAGTGCTCGGTATCCGTTCCGAGGATAAAAATTGTCCGGCCCATGAGAGGTTTTGACTATAGGAAAAATACCAGGAGATCCAAAGAAAATTCATAATTTTATTTCGGCGTCATGGATTCCAACACTTTTTTTCTCCAGGCCTCCGGTAAGGCTTTTATTTCCATAGCCCTTTCCAGGAGCTTGGCAGGAAGTCTGCCGCCGTTATACAGCTTCATGGCATCGGCAATTGTAAAGGGTTTTGTGTCGCGGCGGATCCAGGTTGCCGTGTCTCCCGCTTGAAGTTGTCCTTCCTCTTCGACTGCGAAGTAAATGCCGCTTCGACCCGATTCCGTAAACGTTTGCAGGATGTTCTTGTCGGAAAACTTTCCTGCCAGTTTGAAGCAGGGAAGGCGGGGCTGAACGACCACCAGGACCGCGGTACCTATCCGAACCGTGTCCCCAATTCCAGCAGATGTTTCCAGCAGACCTTCGGTCGTCAGGTTTTCGCCGAAGGCGCCCCACTCGAGCGACAAAGACGGGTACTGTTTCTGCCACCAGGCATAGTGTTCGGATGGATACGCGTAAACGGCCTTGTTGATGCCTCCGTGAACGGTGAGATCGGCCTGCTCGTCACCTTCAAGATTCAAGGTTCGCACACGCACAGGTCCACGGACGGGGTTCTTGAAAATGCCGGTCATGGTTACACGGTCGCCCCAGTTTACGGGACGCGGCCGCCCGACATTGACGGAGATGATTTTCATCCTGGCTTTGTCTCTAACTGTAGGCGCGGTCTATGACCGCGCACGATCCTACAGCGGTTCGAGGAAACGGCGGTACGCTTCATCGCCGTCTTCCATTTCGTACTCGTAGCCAAGCGCGGCAAGAAAGCCTTCGAATTCCTCATAGTCGGATTCCGGAACTTCAAACGCGGCCAGCACCCGCCCAAAATCCGCTCCGTGGTTGCGGTAATGAAACAGGCTGATGTTCCAGCGCCCGCCCAATGTATCCAGGAACTGCAGCAATGCGCCCGGGCGTTCCGGGAACTCGAATCGGCATACGCGCTCGCGCTCCACCGCCTGAGCGCGTCCTCCCACCATGTGCCGGATATGGAGTTTCGCCATTTCGCTGTCGGTGAGATCGGCGGTTTCGTAACCCTCGGCGTTCAGTTTGGCTTGAACTTCGTGCGCGTCTTCGCGGCTGCGAATCGCCATTCCAACGAATATCTCGGCCCGGCTGCGTTCGCTCAAACGATAATTGAATTCCGTGATCACGCGTTTCCCAAGCGTATTGCAGAACTGACGGAACGCCCCGGGACGTTCCGGTATGGTCACTGCAAAAAGCGCTTCATGGGCCTCGCCGAGCTCGGCGCGTTCGGCAACGAAGCGCAGCCGGTCGAAGTTCATATTGGCCCCGCTCAGCAGGGCGACGTAGTCCTCAGCGATAGTCTGCATGCGTTCGATATACGCTTTGAGTCCGGCGACGGCGAGAGCTCCCGCCGGTTCGACGATGGCGCGCGTGTCGTCAAAAACGTCTTTGATGGCGGCGCAGATCTCATCGTTGCCCACAAGGATGATGTCGTCCACCGTGGCCTGCACAATTGGGAATGTGTAACGTCCGACCTTGCGCACCGCCACGCCGTCGACGAAGAGGCCCACATGATTCAAGGTCACCGGCTTCCCGGCCGAAATCGACTGGCGCATGGCGTCGGAATCCACAGGCTGAACGCCAATCACTTTGACTCCGGGTAAAACGCGTTTGACGTAAGCGCCGATTCCCGCGATCAATCCGCCGCCGCCGATTGGAACGAAAATGCCTTTCAGTCCCGCCGGACGCTGGCGAAGAATTTCGTCGGCGATCGTGCCCTGGCCGGCGATCACCAGCGGATCGTCGAAGGGATGAACGAATGTCATGCCCGTTTGAGCAGCCAGTTCGTCGCAATGCGACTGGGCTTCCGCATAGTGATCGCCTGCGAGAACCACTTCGGCCCCCAACGCACGTACGGCGTTGACCTTGATTTCCGGAGTGGTCTTCGGCATCACAATCACGGCGCGCAACCCGAGTTTCTTCGCAGACAGAGCCACGCCCTGGGCATGATTGCCGGCGCTGGCTGTAATAACTCCGCGCTCCCGCTCGGCTTCGGACAAGCGTGAGATTTTGTTGTAGGCGCCGCGCAGCTTGAAGCTGAAGACCGGCTGTTGATCCTCACGCTTCAACCAGACGTTGTTCTTCAGACGATTCGACAGCAGCGGAGCGAAATCCAGTGGCGTCTCTTTCGCAACTTCGTAAACGCGGCTCGTCAGAATCTCGCGGAGCATGTCGTTCAGGCTTTGTTCGGTGGCGGCACTCACGCAGGTCATTGTAGCGCGGAAATCGCTACCCGCATTTTTAACCATCGGCGTTGCGGAGAATCTCCAGCGGTTTTTGGCTGAGCACACCATAGCTGGCGATCCATCCCGCCGAAACGGTGAGGACCGCCGTGATTGCCGTCGCCGCGGCAGCAGGAATCCACATGAAATGGTATGGCGTGTCCAATAGCCTGGAGATCAGTAATACCGAAAGGCCAGTTCCCAGGACGGATCCCGTCAGGCCGGCCACGATTCCAATCGTTGCGAACTCCGTCGAAAAAATTCTCACCAGCATGCTTCGCGAGGCGCCGACGGTTTTCAGAATCGCCACTTCGCGCATGCGTCGAAATCGAGTGCCGGCCACACTGGAGGCCAGCACGATCAGTCCACCGAAGATGGCAAACCCGGCGACAAATCGAACCGCCAGGCTTGCACGGTCGACGATGTCCTGCACCACCTGCAGAATCTCGGCGGCATTGACCACCGTAACCGTTGGGAAGTTCTGGATGATTCGCGTCTGAAACGCTCCGATTTCAGCGGGAGTCACACGGATGGAACCGAAGTAGAGCGTGGGGACTCCGTCGAGAGATCCGGGCGACAACACGAACTGGCCGTTATTGCCGAAGCGGACGCCATCGGTGCGGCGAATGTTGGCGACACGCGCACGAATCGGAGTGTCGGCCTTCAGGACCGGTGTCCATTCCAATGTGCTTCCGACATGGAGGTGCAACGTCTCCGCAGCGGACTCCAACACGGAAACCAGCGGTTCGGCGGAAGAAGCAGCTTCCGCCGGCCACCACGTTCCGTTCAGGATTGTCGTTGCCGCGGGCAGGTCCGGGCTGACCGTCAAAGTCACCGGTGAATCGAGAAACCGCCGGGCGCCTTCCGTTGGCGGAAGGTCATTGAGAGGCTTACCATCAATGGATACCAGCTGTGCCAAAGCCGAATTCGACAACGGTTTGCGCCCGACGATCGCCGGATCGCTTGCGATCAGGCGGTCGATGCCATCGTGATCGCTCGAGGTCACATTAATGAGGAAAACGTTGGGCGCGTCCGGTGGCGCTGTCGATCGTATTTCGTCGAGGATGGAGTACTGCACCGAATAGACGCACAACGTGAACATCACGCCGACAGCGATGCTCACGAGAATAGTAATGGCGTGGGCTCCTGGACGATAGAGATTGGCAATGCCGTGACGCAATGCGGGTGATTGCCGGATGACACGCCGTCCGGAAATCGACTTCAGGCCACGCAGCAGGAGAGCGCCAACGCCGCTGATGATGAGAATCGCAGCGATGAGGCTCCCGGCGAAGACCGTGGCATAAAGGAATGATGCGCTGATCCACGCCGCGATGGCCCAGAGTCCGATGATGGTCCCGCCGGCCGCGGCCAGGCTGGCGGCGTCTCTGCCGGGACCGGATTCGTCGGAGAAATCCTTTCGCAAGAGGAAGGACGGCCGCACGCTTCGCACTGCCAGCAATGCAGGCAGTGCAAAAAGGATGGTGGTCAGAAGTCCCGACGTGAGGCCCTTCATCATCGCCATCACGGGCCACACCGTCAGCACTCGAATGTCGAAGTATGTCGCGAGCAATCGGGCAAAAGCCGATTGCGCAATTGCTCCGAACAATGCTCCAGCGACGCTTCCGATCAAACCCAGCCATACCGCCTGAATGAAATAGACTCGAAGAATATCCGACGAGCGGCCGCCGATGCATTTCATGAAGGCAATGTTCGTCATCTTCTGACGGATGTGGCTCTGCATTGTTGCGCCGACGCCGAGTCCTCCGACAATCAATGCGATCAGACTGACCATGCCGAGGAATCGCGTGGCCCGGTCCAGTGCTCGCGTGAGCTGGGGATTGGTTTCCGTGTAATCCGTGATGCGGGCGCGGGGTCCGAGCGTCGATTCCAGGCTGGCGCGGAGTGAGGCGAGATCTCTTTTTTCCGGCAGCTTGAGAAGAACGCGTTCGGTGGCGCGGCTGACGTCACTGACGATGCCCGATTTCTGAAGGCCTTCGCGCGTCATAAAGACCCGCGGGCCGAGTGTGAATCCCGTTGTCATGCGGTCGGGTTCACGCAGAATTCGCGCCACGATGCGGAACTCGCCTTTCCCAATCTGAATGGTGCCGCCGCTGGTAATGCCGAGGCGCAGCAACAGTTCGTCGGAGACGGCAACAGAGTTTGCATCCAGCCGGGCATTTGCGGGATCCAACTCCAGCCGCCCATAAAATGGATACTCCGTGAAATCGGCGCCTTTGATGGAAACCAGCACGGGTGCGTGCCCATCTGCCAATGCCATACTGACGGTTTCGGTCACGCGCGTGATTGCGATGCCTTCGGCTTCGAGCTTGTGAATGGTTTCGAAATCCACATCGCCCGGGCGATTGGGAAGCCGAATCGAGACATCAGCCGCCATCAGGCTTCGTGCTTCGCGGCGCAACGTGTATCGGACGGATTCGTTGAATCCCGTCACGGCAGTCAATGCGCCCGTTCCAAGCGCAATGGCCAGCACCAGGAATGCAAACTTTCCGGATGCAGCTCGTGTTTCTCTCCACGACATGCGCATAGCGAACCGCAGCTTGCCCGTTGTCATTCCCCGACAACCTTGCCGTCGGCCAGGAAAATATGACGCGTCGCCTGGGTTGCCAGCGCCTGATCGTGGGTGACCAGAATCAGCGTGGCGCCTTCTTCAGTGTTCAAGCGAAGGAGGAGTTCGAGTATGTGCTGACCGTTGGAGCTGTCGAGGTTTCCAGTCGGTTCGTCCGCGAATAACACCGAAGGCTTCATCATGAATGCGCGGGCGAGTGCAACGCGCTGCTGCTCGCCGCCCGAAAGTTGAGCCGGGTAATGCGTGCGCCGTTCGAGAAGGCCGACGCTTTCGAGAAGATATTCGGCGCGGGGGCCGGCCGCCGCGATGTCGTCTCCCAGCATTTCCATGGGCAGCATCACATTTTCAAGTGCAGTCAACGTGGGAACCAGGTGATAGGCCTGAAAGACGAAACCGAGTTTGCGTCCGCGAAGAGCGGCCATGTTGTCTTCGCTGAGGCGCGTGATGTCGGTGCCGTCGATTTCGATGGATCCGGATGTCGGCCAGTCCAGTCCGGCAATCAGACCGAGCAGCGTGCTCTTGCCGCTGCCGGATGGCCCCATGATCGCAACGAACTGGCGGTCGGGAATCTCGAAGCTGATGTCCCGGATGATTTCCACAGTGGTGACGCCGTTGCGAATCGTCTTGACGAGATTGCGGACAACAATCATCGTCCGATTCTACGGACAAATGCAGGCGCGGTCTATGACCAGGGTCCGACGAGCGGTTGTCCCAACTGCAGGCGCGGTCTATGATTTTGTGAATGAATTGGTGGTGATGCGCGCCGAACTCCCCGCCTAATCCAGGCGGGGAATTCGGCCCCCCATTCCAATTCATTCACACCTTCTATAACCGACTACGGCAGCGTCGGCTTTTCGAACGGCTTTTGTTCCGGCGTCAGGCTCTTGATGAAAGCGATCAGCAGGTCGAATTCCTTGGGGCTGATATTTCGCTTCTTCAGTTTCGGATCCAGGTTGGGGTTCTCGATACCTCCGCCGAGCATCTTGAGAGCGGCCTTCTCCAGAGTCGGAACGCTACCATCGTGAAAGTATGGAGAGGCTTCGGCGGCGCCCCGAAGCGTGGGCGTTTTAAATGCGCCCATCATTTCCGCGGCTTTGGGGTCCGGGGTTCCCGCCTGCTTCGCTTCGTCTTCCATAATCTTCCCGCGGCCCATGTCCGGCTTGGGTTTGTCCATGCCGATACCAACATTGTGAAACAGCGTGTCGGTAAACTTCGGAGGCAGATGGCACAGCGTGCAATTCGCCTTGTTCTGGTGGCTGAATACGTCGAAACCTTTCGTGAGTTCATCGCACTTGGCGGACTTCTCAATACCCTGACTGCAGCGATCCCATTGGGAATCGTCGGACTTGATGGTGCGCATGAACGTCGCCAGGGCCTTGGCAATGGAATCGCCCGTAGCCGGTCCGCCCATGGCCTTCTGGAACGCATCCTTATATCCGGGTATTTCGTTCAGCTTCATGGCGATCTGTTCGGGCTCTGCGCCCATCTGTTTCTGCCAAGCCGCGGAGGCAACCCCTTCAAGCGTCTTCCCGCGCCCATCCCAATACCAGAGCTGGAGGTAGCCGACATTGTTGAGCGTGGGCGTCACGCGCGTGTTCTTGCTTCCATCGAATTTTGTTGTTAATGGTATGCCAGCTGTCCATCCCTTGTCTGGATGGTGACAGGTCTCGCACGACATCTTCCCGGTTTTCGAAAGCCGTGTATCGAAGAACAGTTGCTTACCGAGCGCCACTTTTTCCGGAGTAATCGGATTGTCCGCCGGAATCACCATTTTCTCGTCTTGCAGTCCGCCACGGTCTGCTGGTTTTTCGGCGGGCGCCGGCGTCGTTGCTTCCGGTTCGGTCTTTTGTCCGCAGGCGGAAACCAGGAGCGTCAGCATCAGAAGTGTTGTGAATTTCATAATGGACCGGAGTTTATTACAGCGAATCCGTCCGGGTATTCTAAAAGTTTCTGACCTTTTCGTCAGAATAATCCGCCGAGAGTTCGGTAGACTGCTTCGATGAGTCTGGCCATTGAAACAAGACAACTGACGCGTTTTTTCGGCAGTGCGAAGTCCGAAGCCTTCCTTGCGGTCGATCGTGTGAATCTTCAGGTGGAACGCGGAACCTTTTATGGGTTCCTTGGACCCAACGGTGCGGGCAAGTCGACGACAATCAAAATGCTCACCGGACTGCTTGCGCCCTCCAGCGGCGAGATTTATGTGCTGGGCCGGAATATGGCGGATGCGAGCGCGTCGCTGGAAGCGAAAGGAATGATCGGCGTCCTGCCCGAAGACCTTGCGTTGTTTGATAACCTGACCGCACGCGAACATTTGACCTTTGTCGGCCGCATGCATCTGATGGCGATGGACACCGTTCGCACGCGCATCGACGAATTGCTGTCGCTGCTCGGACTTCAGAGTGACGAGAAGAAGCTGACATTGGAGTATTCGCACGGGATGAAGAAGAAACTGGCGCTTGCGGCTGCGATACTTCCCAATCCTGATCTGCTTTTTCTCGATGAGCCATTCGAAGGCGTCGATGCCGTCACGTCGCGAACGATACGCGACACCTTGAAAGGATACGTCGAGCGCGGGTCCACGGTGTTTCTGACGTCGCACGTGCTCGACGTTGTCGAGAAGCTGTGCACGCACGTGGGAATCATCGTAAAAGGTGAACTGGTGGAGCAGGCCTCGCTCGATGAGATTCGGCAGGGAAGTTCGCTCGAAGAGCGGTTCCTTCAAAGGGTGGGAGCCGACGCGGAGGCGGGCCACAAACTATCGTGGCTCGAAGACGTCGCGCCATGAACTGGGAACACCTTCGGGCCTTTCTCTGGTTGCATTCGCGCCTCAGTGCCAATAAATCGAAGCGGACTGGGAGCCTGAGTAAAACCCTCCATACCATTCTCATGGTGCTTGCCGTGCTTATTGGGATTGGGACGTTTTGCGGAGCTCTTGCCGCCGGAATGTATTTGTTGCCCCGCGAATCCCCGACCACAATTCTGTACGTGTGGGACGGGCTCGTCGTGGCGTTCCTCTTCTTCTGGGTGCTGACGTTGTCCATCGAATTGCAGCGTTCCGAACTGATGCCCCTGGAGAAGTTCCTGCACTATCCGGTCTCCATTTCGGGATTGTTTCTGATCAACTATGTCGCGTCCATTCTGAGCGAACATATCGCCGTTTTCTTTTTCCTCCCGGCGATGCTGGGAATTTCAGTGGGCCTTGTGATCGGCCGCGGAGCCGCCATGCTCTGGCTATTTCCGCTGCTGGCCGGTTTCATCCTGATGGTGACGGCCATTACGTATCAGTTTCGCGGATGGCTTGCGGTGCTCATGCTGAACAAGCGGCACCGGCGAACCGTTGTTACCGTTGTCACGGTTTCGACCATGCTTCTGTTTCAGCTTCCGTATCTGTCGCGTTTTGTCGTACCTCGCCGGGCGCGCAATACCCCCGTCATCACCGACAGCGAGCAGTTCAGTCGAGATGTGAAGCTGGCGAACATGACGGTTCCACTGGGATGGCTTTCGTACGGAGCCATGGCTTCCGCCGAAGGAAACTTTCTGCCTCCGGTGCTTGGCATCGCCGGTATGACGCTCATCGGCGCAGTCAGCCTGCGCCGTTCGTACCGCACGACAATGCGCCTGTACACGGGGAACTACGGCTCGGGCAGGACGAAGCGTGCATCAGAAGCTTTACCGAAGACCTTGGAACCGTCATCCCCGTCATCTCAAGCGGCTCCGATTCCGGCGCGGCCTGCCGCACGGCCGCTGATGGAGATGAAGCTCCCCTGGGTTTCCGAGCGTACTTCGGTGGTCGCTTTGGCAACCTTTCGATCGTTTACACGGGCTCCGGAATCCAAAATGGTGTTGCTGTCGCCGCTGATTCTGGTTTTTGTTTTTGGAGCGTCGGTGACACGCTGGTCGGCCCATCCCACGGAATTCACGCGGCCCCTGATTGCATCCGGCGTGCTCATGATGATTCTTTTCAGCCTGAGCGGGCTGGGGACAAATCAGTTCGCCTTCGATCGCAGCGGCTTCCGAAACTATGTTCTGGCGTCGGCAGCCCGGCGAGAAATTCTGTTGGGAAAGAATCTGGCGTTGATTCCGATCACACTGGGAATGGCTTCCGTTGCTTTGATGCTGCTGCAATGGGCGTTCCCGATGCGGCTCGATCACTTCATTGCGGTGCTGTTTCAGATGCTGACGATGTTCATGTTGTACTGCATGCTTTCGAATTTCATTTCCATCGTGAATCCAACGGCTATCGCCGCAGGTTCGTTGCGGCCGGCAGTCAAGCCTTCGGGAAAGACGCTGCTGTTCGGTCTTCTCACGCTCGTGCTGTTCCCGATGGCACTGGCTCCCTCCATGATTCCGCTTGCGCTGGAATTTGGAGTTCACTGGATGGGATGGTATCCGGGGATACCGGTTTTTCTCATGCTGAGCATTTTGGAAACTATCGGTATCGTATTTCTGTATTCATGGATTCTCGATCGCGAGGGACGGCTTCTGCAATCGCGCGAGCTGAGAATTCTGGAAGTCGTGGCGGCGCGCGCCGCAGAAGGTTAACGGGTAATGCCAATTCCGTTGGCTCATCCTGCCGCGGTGCTGCCGTTGAGGCGGTACTCCCGCTGGTTCAATTTCCCCGCATTAGTTATCGGAAGCATCGTGCCCGATGTCGGTTATCTATCCGACGACGAGACATGGAGTACGTTGTCGCACCAGTTCCTGGGGAGTATCGCGTTCGGTTTCCCGATAACCATCCTGGCGCTCATCCTGCTCTACGGTTTTCGTTCCATGGCAGTGGGAATGCTGCCGGAATCTCAAAAACGGATTTTTCTGCCGTTGTGCGAGCGGCCCATTGGCCCGTTATGGATCGTTGCAGTGTCCGCGCTGATCGGAATCTGGAGCCATGTGCTGTGGGACTCCGCCACTCACGTCGACGGGTGGATAGTGCAGCGGATCCCCATTCTTCAGCTTCCGGTGATTCAAATGGATGACCGCACCGCGAGAGTCTGCCATTTGATCTGGTACGGTTCCTCGTTTGCTGGAGTCGGCTGGCTGTATCTGGAGTTTCAAAAATGGAAGCAGGAGTCCGGCAAGACGATTGTCCGGGACGCGATTCTCCTGTCGATTCTGATCGTGCCCATTTCCCTGATTCACCATCTCATTACCGGAGTCGTTGGGATGATTCTGACCGCGGTCTTCTGCGTGTTGCTTGCTCTGCCGTTCGTTCTCAAGGCGGCAAGGTCTCGCGGCCAGCCGGTTTGACTGAAAACGCTAGAGGTGAAAAATGAATGACTCCAGAATTCCGTCGATTTTGATTGAAGGCAGGGCCACCGTTTCCGCGAAGGCAGACATCGGATTTGTGGATTTGTATACGAGGGCGGAAGGAATGTTGCTGGAGGATGCAATTGTGGAATCGGCGAGCAGGGCCGCGAGGATAGTTGGCGGCATCCAGAGCAGTAGTCTCGAGATCAAAAGCATTGTCGTGAGCGATTTTCAGATTGGCGAACGTAAGCAAGTGATGTCCGCTTCAAGGGAATCTCCCAAACCCGAGGTGATCAAGAATATTCTTGTCACCATTGCCCCCTCGCCCGAAACTGCCGTTCGGATTGTCGACGTTGCCAGCCGGCTGGGCGCCTCCCTTCAAAGTCCGCTGTCTGGTGTGTTGGCCGGAAGTATTGCGAGCAGCGCAATCCTGTATGGTCTTGCCAATTGCGGTGAATTCGAAGACCTGGCAATGAAGGCTGCAATCGAAAGCGCCCAGACAATCGCCGACAGAACTGTGAAACACATCGGGAAAAGAGTCGGACCCATTTTGGAAATGACAAGGATTGAGAGGTCCGGGACCGGAAATGCGGGATGGGGTGGTATACCGCGGAAAGCGAAAGACTCTAAATTCTCAACGGACTACTTATCGCTTTCCCCGGAAAGAATTGATGTGACGGCATCCCTGACAATTCGGTTTGAGCTGCTCGGATAACCGGACGTTACCGGGAGTCGCTGTTCAAAATTGGAATGTCTGCGGGCGCTACAGGCGGCGGGACGGACTGGATATAAGCGTAAGTATCAGCGAGTTCCTGGTCGCTCATCACCTTTATACGGAACGGGGGCATGCTGCCCGGTGCGGGATTTCGCACATAAGCCGTAAATCCGGCAAGCGTGAGTTTGGATTGTGCCAGCCGGGGGCCTGCCAGGCCGCCCTGTCCGACGGTGCCGTGACACTGATAGCAGCCGTTTCGCAGGAAGATGCGCTTGCCGTTGGCGATATCGCCGGGTTTCGTTTGCGCAAGCGCAACGGCCGCAAGGAATGGAAGAATCAAAAGTGGTTTCTTCATCATCAGCGTGGTTGCGTGACGACGTCGAGCAGCACGGGCTCGCCGGCTTTCACTCTCTCAATACCGCGTCGAATTGCCCCGGCGAGGTCCTTCGGCTCCGTGATGGGACCTTCAGCATAAAGCCCATAACCCTTTGCGATGGATGCATAGTTGATGTCCGGATTGTTCAGAGCCGTTCCGATGTCTCCGTTTTCGACGCCGCGGTTGAACTTCGCCGCGAACATCTGGATGTACATCCGCTCCTCATGGTACGCACGGTTGTTGTGCATGATGTTCAGGAGAGGAATCTTGTGGTGCGCCGCCGTCCACAAAACTCCGGGAGCGTAATTCAGGTCGCCGTCATTCTGAATATTGATGGTCAGGCGTCCATGCTTCCGGTTCGCCAGCGCCGCGCCGATCGCGGCCGGAAGTCCGTAGCCGATTCCCGCGCCGCCCTGCGCTCCGATGTATTGATGGTACTTGCTGAAGTTCCACAAGCGGGTGGGCCACGAACTCTGCATCCGGTCGAAGGAAACCAGCGACCAGTCTTCGTTTCGGACCTGCGCCCACAACTCTGCCGAAAGACGCGCCGTGCTGATGGGACTGGCGTCCCAGCCCACGCCCGCCGTGTCGCGATGCTGCTGCCGCCATTTGCGGCCCGCTTCGGCGATCTTCGAGCCACGGTCCTGCATGACGCGCCGCCGATCCGCTGTGATGAGTTTCTTCACGGCTTCGATCAGGGCCGGCAGCGTCGCTTCGGCATCGCCCGTGATTGCCAGGTCCGCTTCCACATAGCGGCCGAAGTCCTGATAGTTCGATTTGTGATTCAGTTCGATCGCTGAAATGGAAATGATCTTCGCGCCGGACTTCGTCGTGGCGCTGGACTCCATGCCAAATCGATTGAGAGGCGTTTGCCGATGCGTGGCGCCCCAGAAATCCTGGACCTCGAGCCCGAGAATGACGTCGAAGTCGGCCAGATTGGGCGATTGAGGAAGTTGTCCGGGATCGCCGTAGAGTGGATGCGCTGAAGGAAAATTCATGCGCATGCGTTGATCCTTGACCGTCGCCTGCAGCGTCTCGGCCAGTTCCACCAGAAGTTCGATTCCTTTTTGAGTGCGCGCGGCGCGGCCTGCAACGATGACGGGATTCTCCGCGGCGACGAGCATTCTCGCCGCTTCCGCCACGGCAGCGGAATCGCCTTGCGGAGGCGCGCTCATCACGAGCCTGGGAATGCGGAGGTTCTTTTCGGTGACCGGTTCCTCCTGCAGGGTTCCATCGGCAACAAGGATAACGGGCTCATACGGCGGCGTCATCGCAATCTTGTAGGCGCGTACCGCGGACTCGGCGAAATGGCCGAGCGTCACGGGCATATCGTCCCATTTGATGAAGTCGCGCACCATCGACGCAGCGTCCTGCACGCTGTGAACCCACTCCGCATTGCCGCGGCGATAGTTGACGTCAAGGATGTTGCCAAGAATGATGTACATCGGCACACGATCGGCATACGCGTTATATATCGCCATGGAGGCGTGCTGAAGGCCGACCGTGCCATGCGCCATGATCATCATGGGCTTGCCTTCAATCTTGGCGTAACCGTGCGCCATCGCGGCGGAGGATTCTTCGTGGCAGCAGGTGAGCCACTCCGGACTCTTGTTCCCTCCATAGTTGATGAAGGATTCCTGCAGACCGCGGAAACTCGATCCGGGATTCGCCGCGCAATACTCGATGTCGAGTGACTTCAGGACATCCACCATGAAGTCCGAGCCCGGCTTTTCATTTCCAGTGACTTCAACGGCGGGCGACGGACGCGGTGGAGTCGGCTGCTGCGCCATCACGATGGGTGCCGCAACGAAGCTGGCCGCGCCTTTCAGGAAATTGCGGCGTCCGATGGGTTCTTTCGGTTTGGACATGCCGCGGAGCTTATCTCAGAGGAGTCGGCAGGTTCAATGTTTCAGGTACGCATTATTGGACCTTTCCACTATGCTTGGCGCACCACCATGCTCAAATCGGCTCGCTTTCTGTTGGCGCTGATGCTCATTCCCCTGCCTGGTGCACAGGTTTCACGTTCGGCTCCTGGGTCGGCGTCGGTGGAAGGTGTCGTCGTCGATCGCATTACTGGCGCGCCGATTGCCGGAGCGTTCGTCGAGCTGGATGGGATCGTCAATACGAGAGTGGAGCAACGCACAACCACGACCACACGCGATGGCGCATTCGCTTTCAAAAATGTTCCACCTTCCAGTTACTGGCTGATTGCATCCAAGTCCGGTTCCATGCCCGGTGATCCCCGCCAGTACATCCCTTATGTTTGGGGACAGCGAGGATTGAGCGGTACAGGTACGCAAATGGCCCTTGAAGCACAGCAGAAAATACAGAATGTCCGTTTGGAGCTGGTTCCGGCGGGCCATATATCAGGAAGAGTTCTGGATTCATCCGGTCGTCCGCAAGCGAAACAGGTTGTAAACCTTTTGAGAATTGATTCCGCCAATGGATCCGCGGATGAAGTTCGAAACGTACTTGGTCGTTGGGGCCCCACGGACCCATCATCGGCTGGAGGAGCAAAAACCAATGACAGGGGCGAGTTTCGAATTGACGGCGTGGCTCCTGGACAGTACTACCTTGGAGTAGACGCATTTCATGCCGATATGCCAGCACTGGATCCTTCCAATATCACGATGTACACCAAAGAGAAAATCGAGCCGACGTATTTCCCGGGCGTTACGGATTGGTCCAAAGCGGCGCCTATTGTTCTAAAAGCGGGGACATCCGTTGAAGGTTTGGATATCCCTATCCGAAAATTTGACTTCCGAACCATCCATGGGATGGTCGTCGACGACGCCAGCGGGAATTTAACACCGAACGCGAGCGTTTTGATTATTCCCGTAGATGCTTTCCAATCCCGTTTGGCGAACTTTCAGGCCATCAAGCATGGGACGTTCGAATTCCATTACGTTGCGCCAAAAACGTATTATGCATTTGCATACGTTGAAAACCTTAAGCCGTCGTTGTTCGGACGGACGCGGTTCGAAGTGGGTGGACAGGATATCGGCAACCTCACGATCAGGGTCAAACCGGGGTTCGCGCTAAAGGGAAGAATCGTCATGGAAGGAGATGCGCCGCCACAGATCGGCCGTGCGCCGACTTCGGTCGTTCTTCAACCCGAACCGCCATCGAATTCGGGAACTTTCCCGGGTTACATTGAGCCCGATTTCAGTCCACTGCATCCAAACAGCATTCTGCGCAGCCTCCCTATGCCTCCGGGCCCTCCATCTCCGTATATTCTGTCGATTCCACGCATGGAAGCCACATTCGAAGAC
>Ga0134122_10000401_pt1 | contig 28713 bp, 24 predicted proteins | sample KB302_FD_96461 | JGI IMG/M metagenome (GOLD analysis project Ga0134122, IMG submission 96461) | Terrestrial soil microbial communities without Nitrogen fertilizer from Kellogg Biological Station, Michigan, USA - KB3-0-2 | ecosystem: Environmental > Terrestrial > Soil > Unclassified ...
GACGCCATCACGCCCAGCTCCCGGGTGCGCTCGAAGACCGCCATGCTGGTGGTGTTGAGCACGCCGAGCGCGACGATGAGGAAGACGATGAAGTTCACCGCGTCCTGCCCCTGCCGCTTGCCCTCCACCATGCCCTTGAGCTCGGGGAGGATCTGCGACCAGGTCATCGCCTCCAGCGACGCCAGGTCCAGCGCGCCCTGGAGCATGGACAGCGGCTTGGCCAGGTCCTCCTGCTCCTCGCCCGGCAGCCGCACCACCACTTGATGGACCCCTTCGCCCAGGCCGAAGAACTCCTGCGCATCGGCGAGCGGGAGGAAGACGCCGTGCGCGTCCATCTCCGAGCTGTCGGTGGCGGCGAACCCCACGACGGTGAACTTGTCGTTGGCCACCGATCCGTCCACCGCCGATCCCACCAGCACCAGCTCCTCCCCCACCTTCACGCCCAGCTCGTCCGCCAGCCCGCGGCCGATCACCGCGCCCTTGCGCGTCTGCGCGGTGAGCTCCTGGCCGGTGACGATGCGGCGGATCTCCCCGGACTTCTCCGGCTGGATGCCCAGCACCAGCACCGCGGAGGAGGCGTCCCCTGCGCCCGCCAGCCCGGCGCCGATGACGCGGCGTTCGGGGCGGGAGCCGGGGAGCGCCCGCGAGATGGCGGCCTCCACCTGCGCCGGGTTCTGCACCACCGTGCCCAGCTCCGGCGCCTCCTGGTAGCCGCGGCCGTGGACCTGCAGGTGCCCCACCAGGCCCTGCGTCACCGAGCGGAGCATCTGCGCGAACGTCGCCTCGCGGTAGCTGTCCAGGCCGACGATGACCGCGACGCCGAGGGTGAGCGCGCTCATGGTGATGGCGGTGCGGCGGGCGTTCCGCCACAGGTTGCGCCACGAGATGCGGATCAGCGAGAGCATGGGTCACTGCCCCTTCTGCAGATGGTGCAGGCCGTAGGTGTCCTCGGGGATGTCTTCGTCGAAGGTGATCTGCTCGTAGACCAGCGTCGTCTCGCGCCCCGCCTCCGCCGGCTGCACGGTGAGCCTGGACGGGAAGTCGCGCCAGCCGACCTTCTTGATGTCCGAGAAGGTCAGCTTCCGCGCCGGCTTGCCCTCCTCGTCGTAGAAGCGCTCCAGCAGCGGAACGCAGGTCTGCCGGTCGACGAGCATCTCGATCTTCCCCCACACCACCACCGCGTTCGGCTTGGGGGTGAGGGTGATCTGCCAGGCCTTGCGGCCGTCCTGCTCCACCGTGCCGTTCACCTTCGACGCGAAGTCGTCCGTCAGCGACGACCCCTTCACCAGATCGTCGTTGGTGAAGTCGCTCCCCAGCCAGGAGTCGCCCATCATCCCGGACGGGAGCTTCATCACCCGGCCGGCTTGCGGGAGGTAGTTCCAGAGCTGGTTGTCGCGCTTGAGGGTCATCATCCCCACCTCGCGCGGGCCGCCCTCCAGGATCTTGATCAGCGCGTACTGCTTCCCGGTGGACTGGATCCGCAGCTTCAGCTTCCGCGACCAGCTGGGCGTCTTGATCTGCATCGAGATCGTGGCGGTCGAGGACTTGCCCTCCAGCAGTTGCTCGGTGCGCTTCACCAGCCCGGCGACGTCGGGCGCGTCCTCGGCGGTGGGGCAGGGCGGGACGTTCCCGGGAGGGCCCGCGGAGAGCGAGGCCAGGGTCAACAACAGGGGGATGGACATCAGCGTTCCTCCGCGCGGATCGCGCGCTTCAACAGGTCCCAGACCACTCGGGTGAAGTGCTCCAGCTGCTCGGTGGACAGCGTGCCCTCCGCGGGCAGCAGCGTCCGGCCCACGCCCTCCTTGATGCCGCTGGCGACGGCCAGGAGCACCTCGGCCGAGAGGTCCTTGCGCACCGCGCCCAGCTTCTGGCCCTTGCGGAGGAACTCGAGGAAGGCGCCGATGAACGGCGCGAAGACGGGCAGGATCTTCTCCGCCAGCGCCTTGTTGGTGAGCGTGGCCCGCCCGATGTTGGAGACCACGTCCATCGACTCCCGCGACGACTCCATCGCGTCCAGCTGGCGGCGGTTCACCTTCTCCATCGCCGCCCAGAACGCCTTCACCGTCTTCGGCTGGGTGAGGGCCTCGATCAGCTCCGAGGCCGGCCGGTACTGGTCCAGCAGCACCGTGGCCACCAGGTCGTCCTTGTCGTCGAAGTAGTAATAGAAGGCCCCCTTGCTCAGGCCCGCCTCCTCGAGGATGCGGTTGAGCGACGCGCCCTCGTACCCGGCCCGCGCGATCTCCTTCCGGGCGGCCGCGAGGATGGCCGTCTTCAGCTCCGGGGCAGCGCGCTCGTAGCGGGGTCGAGGCATCGGACCGGATATTCATACCGCATGGTTCGACCGTTTGCACAGACCACTTGGTCTGTACCTGTGGTCTTGCTCTCGATTCAACGGGTTAGGCGCGGGGGAGGGTGACCACGAAGGTCGTCCCCTGGCCGGGCGCGCTCTCGCACCGGATGGAGCCGCCGTGGGCCTGGACGATCTGCTGGCTGACGGCGAGGCCCAGCCCGGTGCCGCCCTCCTTGGTGGAGAAGAAGGGCTCGAAGATGCGCTCCTTCACGTCCGGGGTCATCCCGCGGCCGGTGTCCTGGAAGACGACCTCCACCGCGCCGTTCTCCACCCGCGAGCGCACGCGGAGCTGGCCGCCCTCGGGCATCGCCTCGCGGCTGTTGCGCAGGAGGTTGAGGAACACCTGCCGGAGCTGGCCCTCGTCCAGCAGCGCGCGGGGGGCGGAGGCGTCCAGCGCCCGCTCCAGCGTCACCCCGGAGCGCTCCATCTCCTCGCGGGAGAAGTCCAGCACGTTGTCCAAAAGCTCGTTCACGTCCTCCGGCTGCAGCTGCGGGCTGGGGAGGCGCGCCATGCGGAGGTACTGCTCGGTGATCTCGGTGAGCCGGTCGATCTCCCGGCTCATCGCCTGGAGCACGTCGCGGGCTTCCCGCGCCTGGTCGGGCGTGTCGAAGCGGGCGGAGGCGATGCTCTCCTCGAGCAGCTCGGCGTTGAGGCCGATGGAGCTCAACGGGTTGCGCACCTCGTGGGCGACCTGCGCGGAGATGCGGCCCACCGCGGCGAGCTGCTCGGCGCGCAGCAGCGCCTCCTGCTTCTCGCGGAGCTGGGCCTCGCGCTCGCGCAGGGAGCGGGCCATGGCGTCGAACTCGCGGGAGAGGACGGAGATCTCGTCGTCGCCCGTGAGGCCCAGCTGCGCCGGGTAGTCGCCGCGGCTGACGCGCATCACGCCCTCGGTCAGCCGCCGCACCGGGCGCAGCGTGCGAGCGGAGATGGCGGTGGCCAGGAGCCCCACCGCGATCGCCAGCACGGAGAGGGCGATGATCAGCAGGCCGCTCTTGCGCTCGCGCTCCTCGGCCACGTCCACCTGGTCGCGGATGCGCGACTCCACCGCCGCCTCCAGCAGCCGGACCTCCCGGTCCACCGACGCCTCCAGCTGGGTCAGCTTCTGGGTGCGCGCCTGGAGGACGGACGGGTCCGGCGCGTCGCGCTCCACCTGGGCGAACACCGCCTCCAGCGCGGACTCGTACTCGCGGTAGCGCGCCTCCAGCTGCTCCATCTTCGCCACCAGGTCCCGGACGTGCCCCTCCTCCGAGGCGGGCGCCAGCGGGAGGAGCTCCCGCGCGCGCTGGAGGCCCTGGGTGAGGCGCTGCGCCATCAGCGGCGGGAAGTAGAGGCGGGAGAGGCGGACCAGCGCGCGGCGGGCGTCCGCGTTCCGCTCCTCGATGAGGCGGGCGGTGTCGCGCACCCGGTTCTTCTGCAGCGTCTCCAGGGCGGCGGCGTCCTGCGACAGGTGCAGGTAGCCCTGGCTCACCAGCCGGACCTCCTGCTGGTTGCGGTGCATCTCCGCCACGGAGAAGACGGACACCGCCCCGAAGGTGACCAGCACCACCGCGTACCCGAGGAAATTCCGTGTGGCCAGAGACAGCTTCATCGCCGTAGGGACAATCGCCTATCGTATGGCGCGAGATGGCGCCAATTGCTCGCCGGCGGGCCGCCTCGCTGCTCGCCCTCTTGCTCGCCTGGGACGGGGTGGCCCTCGCCGCCCCCCTGCCGCGCCTGCTCCCCCTCCCCATCCACGCCCAGGAGGGGGTGCTGGAGAAGAACGCGGTCAAGCTCAACGGGTTGCTGATCGACGAGCTGAAGACGCGAGACAACGACTTCACGCTGCTGTCGCCGCTGCGCTCCGGGCAGAAGGCGAAGCTGCCCGGGAAGGAGCCGTCCCCCGAGGCGGTGGCGGCGATGGAGAAGGCGCGCCGGGAGATGAAGGCGCTGGACCTGCGCAACGCCATCGCCGACTACTACCAGGGGGTGACGCTGTACCTGGGCGACCCGGCGACGTGCGACTTCCCGGTGGTGGAGGAGGCGTTCCTGCAGATCGCGGTGGCCGCCTTCCGGCTCGGGCGGGAGAAGGAGGCGGACCGGGCGCTGACGAACTTCACCCGGATGGACCCGGGGTTGCGGCTGCCGGCCGGGAAGTACCCGCCGGTGTTCCTGCGGGTGGCGGACCGGGCGCGCGACAAGCTGGAGCGCGGCGGGCGCGGGTCCATCGTGGTGAGCGGGCCGGTGGGCGCGCGCGCGCTGGTGGACGGGCGGGTGGTGGGCCCGGTGCCGGCCAGCACGGGCAAGCTCTACGTCGGGGAGCACTACGTGCAGGTGGAGGGCGCGCAGGGCGAGCGCTGGGGCCAGGCGGTGGAGGTGGTCGCCGGGGAGGAGGCGCCGGTGCAGGCGGTGTTCGTCACCCAGGCGGAGATGGCGCTGATGAGCACGATGCCGCCGGACGTGCCGGTGGTGATGGATGCCGCGTTCGAGCAGCGCCTGCGCGCCTATTGCCAGACGGTGGACGCGCAGTACGCGCTGGTGGGGATCCTGATGCGGCAGGACGACCACCGGCACGTGGTGGGGAGCGCGCTGTACTCGGCGCAGCGGGGCGGGTTCAGCGTGCTGGAGCAGCGGTCGATGGACGACCTGATGAACGGCGCGAACGTGGAGGCCTTCCGGCTGGCGGACAGCGTGGTGGGCGCCATGCGCGCGTTCGGCGAGCCGGCGGTGCTGCCGGTGTCGCTGAAGGTGAAGCCCTCCGCGACCGGAAATTCGCCGCTGGAGGCGTCGCGCTCGGACCCGGCGGGGCGGGACGCGTCGCGGCCCCGGATGATCCCCGAGGGGTCTTCGGGGCAGGCGCAGGGTTCGTCCGGGTCATCCGCGCAGGCGCCGCGCCCGCAGCGCACGCGGAGTGGTGAATCGCCGCCGCCGGAGACGGTGGACCAGTGGGCCAGCGGGGTGCCGTGGTGGGGATGGACGCTGGTGGGGCTGGGCGCGGGATTGGTGGTGGGCGGGGCGACCTACGCCATCGTGCAGGCGAACCGGCCGATCAGCGGGACGGTCGTGGTTCGATGGTGAGCGGCCGGCGCGCGGTCCTGGCCTCGCTGGCGGCGGCCGTGGCTCTGGCCGGGTGCGGCCCGCGCGAGACGGTGTACCAGCTGAAGCTGATCACCACCTCGTGCGCCACGCCGTCGCCGCTGGAGGGGGTGACGCACTTCCTCTTCCGCATCACCGGCGACGGGATCGCCGACCCCATCGAGGTCACCACGCTGGCGACCTCGCACCAGCTGACGCTCCCGCCCATCCCGGTGGGGACGAAGCGGGTGGTGGAGGTGCGGGGGTACGTCGGCGAGCCGCGCGGCGGCGTGCTGTGGTCGCTGGGGCGCACGCTGGCCTTCGAGGTGCCGGCGGTGCCGCTGACGCTGTCGCAGGACCTGACCGTGTTCCTGCGGCCGAAGAGCTCCCTGCTGCCGGTCAGCCTCTCCATCTCGCCGCAGTCGTGCAGCCGGATGGGCTGGCCGCACGCGGCGCACACCGCCACCGTGCTGAAGGACGGGCGGGTGATGATCGCGGGCGGGTACGAGCTGGACGGCGCGGGGCAGAAGGTGGCCAGCATCCACGCCGAGCTGTTCGACCCCACCACGGGCGGGTTCTCGGACCTGCCGGACCTGGCGTACGCGGACGCGCAGCAGCAGCCCATCCAGAGCCCGCGGGCGTTCCACACCGGCACGCTGGTGGACCTGGGGAAGAAGGTGCTGCTGGCGGGCGGGGAGACGTACGTGGCGGGGGCGGCGCAGCCGCTGGGGAACGCGCTGCTGTACGACCCGCAGGCGCGGACGTACCAGCTGGTGCCGATGGAGGCGGCGCGCTCGCAGCACGGGGCGGCGATCGACAGCGGCGGGCGGGTGCTGGTGCTGGGTGGGTACACCACCGGGAAGGCCTTCGCGGACACGCTGGAGTGGTTCGACTCGACGCGCACGGTGTTCACGACGGTGCCGGTGCAGGCGCTGGGGCGGGTGCAGATGGGCGTGTCCCCGGTGCAGAGCGGGCAGTACGTCGCCGTGGCGGGTGGATCGTCGGGGACCGGGGTCTCGACGGAGGTGCGGCTGTACACGTTCTCCGGCGGCGGCGGCACCAACACCTTCACGCTCCTCACCACGCAGCAGATGCTGGAGCCGAGGCGCGCGCCCGCGCTGGCGGTGGTGGGGGATCCGGCGCGGCTGGTGGCGCTGGGGGGGTACAGCACGCTGAGCGAGGCGCCGATCGCGCCGCTGGCGTCCACCGAGGTGATCGCGACGGCGCCGCAGTTCCAGGTCAGCTCCGGGCCCAACATCGCCATCGCGAGGGGGGACGCCTGCGCGGCGACGCTGGCGGATGGGCGGGTGCTGGTGTCGGGCGGGAGGGGGCTGGATTTCAACCAGTCGTCGAGGTCGATGGACAACGTGGAGCTGGTGGTGCAGCCGTCGAGCGGAGGGCCGCCGTCGGTGCTGGGGTTGCCCAACTTGCCTGCCGGGCGCTACTGGCACACGTGCACGGCGCTGCCGGACGGGACGGTGCTGATCACGGGTGGGGTGAATGAGCAGGCGACGGGGACGGAGATCCTGAAGGACGCGTACATCTTCACCCCCGCGCCGCTGGACTGAGATCGGACGAAGGACGCGAGGATCTGCTCAGGAACGCTGCATCACGTCGACGGCGTCCTCTGGAGCAAAGGAGAGCTCGGTTCGGTTTCCTTCGCTGACGATCTCTTTCTCCCAGGCCACGACCACGTCCTCCACGACGCGACCGTCTCGAAGCACGAGCGCCACCTTATGAGCGCCCATCCGGTACTCCGGAAACCCGGCGATCTTTTCGCGGATGGCGGCCGGCAGAAGTCTCGGCGCGGGCATTAGAACCCCTCCGGGAAGTAGACCTCCGGCACGCCTCCATAGCCTCCGAACCCACCCGCGACGTGGACGACGAGCGAGGCGGTGTGATCGCCGGGCGGGATACCGACGCCGGACTCCCGAGGGTCGGCGTCGCAGCGGGTGAAGACCTCGGTGTGTACGGGTGCGTCGGGTTGGCCGTGGTGCTTCCGTCCGGTGACACGCGGCCGTACTCGTGGACCGCCCACGGCTGCCCGTCCACCAGCAGTGTCAGCGAGGTGATCCGGATCCACGGCTCCAGCTTCGCCGACGGCGTGAACCGGAACTTCGCCACGCCGGCCCGGATCGGCTTGGTGCAGGTCCCGCAGCCCGTGAACGCCGTGGCGATGCCGGCGTCCTCCTCCACCAGCGCGAAGGTACCGGCGCTGGTCGGGCGCGGGACGGCCGCGGTCACCCTGAACGTCGCCGCTCCAGCAGACGTCCTTGACGCCCAGGGTCGGCACCTCGCCCTCCGCGATCGACTCCGGCGGGTGGATCAGGAACCCATGGCGAGCCTGCCCCCCAACAATCGCTAGGCGCTGGGCGCGGGCGGCTCCGGATTCGCGGGCGGCTCCGCGCTCTCGGCGGCGGGGGGCGTCTCGGATGAGGACTCCGCGCCCTCGGCCGCCTTCGCCGGCTCCGCGGCGGCGAGCTTCTCCTGCGCCTTCGCCGCCTCCGCGGTCTCCGCCGCGATCCGCTCCTCCACCGTGCGGTCGGACGCGGCGATCTCGTCCGCGGTGAGCTCCGTGCGCTGCGCGGTCACCCCGGACTTCTTCTCCAGGTCCTTGATCGCCCGCCGCAGCAGGTCCTTCTCCAGCAGCGTGCGGTTGAGCCGCTTCTCCAGCGCCTTGAACTTGTCCTTGAGCAGGTCCGCCTCGCCCTTGGTCACCATGTAGACGCGGTGGTTGGTGTCCACCTTCGACTTCAGCCGCTTCACCTCCCGCTCCAGGTCGGCGGCGCGGGCGCGGTCCTTGGAGGACTGGTGCTCCAGCCGCTCCATCTTCTCCTTCTCCTGGGGGGAGAGCTCGCGGATGACGCGCTGCTCGACGACCTGGGGGGCGGGCGCGGGGGCGGCGGCGGCCGGGATCTCCGAGGCGGAGGTGGTCCGGGCGCCCTTCTTCCCGCGGCCCATCTCCAGCTCGGCGCGGAGGCGGGCGGCCTCCTGCTGGGCGTCGTGCAGCTCGGTGCGGACGATCTCCAGCTGGACGGAGGCGTTGCGCTCCACCTCCTGGCGCGCCTTCACCAGGTCCTGGCCGCCCTTGCCCTCCTCCTTCTGCTCGTGGACCTTCTTCTTGAGCTGCTTCACCTGGTCGCGGAGCTCGTTCAGCTCGGACTTGTGCTCGTCGGTGTCCTTCCTCCGCTTCTCCAGGTCCGCGGTGGCCTTGGCCAGGGCCTTGGATTCGGTGTCGAGCTTGGCCTGCAGCTCCGTCAGGGCGGCGCCGCCCCGGTTCGGGCCGAACATCAACAGGCCGAGCGTGACCGCCAGCGCGGCTGAGACGAGGACGAGGACGATGACCACGGCGGACCTCCAGCGAAGAGCCGAGCGAGGTACGCGATCCGCCGCCGGGGCGTCAAGCGCGGAGCCGCGGAGGGCGGTCGTCCGCCGGGGTGGCGTCCGGGCGTGGCTGTGGAATGGTGCGCCCGTGCTGCTCTACGTGTGGAGGTTGTTGCTGGGCGCCTGGGTCGGGGCGCTCCTGTGCTTCGGTGTAGTCGTCGCCCCGGCGCTGTTCAGCGCCCTGTCGCCGGTGGAGGCGGGGCTGGTGGTGCGGCAGGTCATCCCAAAGCTCGACGTATTCGGGATGGCGGCGGCGGTGGTGCTGCTGGGGTTGTGGGTGCGGGGGGCGAGGGACCGGAAGGGGTGGATCGCGCGGGGGCTGCTGGCGGCGATGGGGTCGCTGGCGGCGCTGAGCTTCCTGGTGATCACGCCGCGGATGGAGGCGCTGCGCGCGGCGGCGGGCGGGAAGATCTCGGAGCTGCCGGCCGAGGATGCCCGGAGGATGGAGTTCGGGAGGCTTCACGGGGCGTCCAGCGCCGCGTCGGCGGCGGTGCTGGTGCTGGGGATCGCCAGCCTGGCGCTGCCGCCGCGAACGAGGGAGCGCGCCTGAGGCGCCTCTGGCCCGAGGCGGTGCTGGTGGGCGTGGCGGCGGCCTTCGCGCTCACGTTCGCCGGCGGGTCGGTGTGGCTGGACGAGGCGTTCAGCGTGCAGGTCGCGGAGAGCCCGTGGGAGCGGTTCTGGGAGCTCCTGCGGAACGACAACGGGCCGCCGCTCTACTACGCGCTCCTCAGGGGATGGATCGCGCTGTTCGGAGACGGGGAGCGCGCGCTGCGCCTCCTGTCGGCGGTGGTCGGGGTGGCGGCGGTGGTGCCGGCGATCGCGCTCGGACGTGAGGTGGGCGGGAGTCGGGCGAGCGGGCTCGCGTCGGGGCTGCTGTTCGCGTGCAGCGCGCAGCTCGCCCTCCACGCGAGGGCGGCGCGGATGTACGCGCTGGTGATGCTGCTGGCGGCGGTGACCACGTGGTTGTGGGCGCGCTGGCTCCGGACGGCGAGCCGCACACCTCTGTTGGCCTTTGCGTTGGCGACGGCGCTGGGCGCGTACACCCACTACTGGTTCTCCTTCCTCACGCTCGCGCAATGCGCCGCCGCTGCCGTCGCCCTCAGGCGCAGGTCCCTCCCGCTCCTCGCCGCCGCCACCGTGGGCTGGCTCCCGTTCCTCGCCTGGGCGCCGATCTTCGCGGCGCAGCTCCAGAACGGCTCCCGCGCGTGGATCCCCCCGCTCCACCCCTGGGCGCCGCTCGAGGCGATCGCGGACGTGCTGGACCTCCCGGCCACCATCGCCCTCGCCGCGCTGATCGCCGTGCTCGCCTGGCGGCAGCGGCCTCGCCTCGACACCCCGCTCCGGGCGGCCGGCGTGCTCCTCGCGATCGCGCTGCTCGTCCCCTTCGCCCTCTCCCTCCGCCACCCCATCTTCTTCCCCATCCGCCACGCCGCCATCGCCGTCCCCACCGTCACCGCCCTCCTCGGCGCCCTGCTCGCGCGCCTCCTCCAGCCCCGCCCGCTGGCCGCGATCCTCGCCGCCGTCGCCGTCCTCCGCGCCGCGACCCACGCCGCCGAGGGCCGGGCCGCCGTCGCCCGCGAGGCCGACTCCGACCGCGGCGCCGCCGCGTACCTCGCCTCCCACGCCACCCCCGGCTCGGACATCGTGATCTGCGTCGGCCTCAGCGGCCCCGCCCTCGGCTACTACCTCCGCTCCCCGGAGCTCGACCTCGTCGCCTTCCCGAAGGAGATGACCCGGCACCCCGCCTGGATCGACCCCGCCGCCTTCCCCCCCTCCACCCTCGACGCCGAGGCGGCCGCGCTGGACCAGTGGCTCCGCGACCGCCCCGTCTGGCTCGTCAGCGTGGAGGGCGATCCCGTCGCCGCGCCCCTCCGCGCGCGCCTCTCCACCCGCCCGCGCGACCCATCCGCCGCCGCCTCCCTCTCCGGCAACTTCTACGATCACCTCGAGCGCTACCTCCCGCGCCGCTGAGGCCCTCCCATCCCCGCTCCCGGTGAATTCCGCGGGGTTGAAAGCCCGCACTTTTTTTCACTTCGCCCAACTTATGGCCGGTGTTAATTGGGCGACATGCGAACCGCCCCCCTCCGCGTCCTCTGCGTGTCGTCCCTCGCCCTGGTGCTCGCCTGGGGCTGCAAGGAAGAGAAGCCCGCCGAACCGCCCAAGATGGCCGAGCCCGCGAAGCCGGCCGAGCCGCCCAAGCCAGCCGCGACGAAGGTGGGCCTGGTGACGGACGTCGGCGGCCGCGGCGACCAGTCCTTCAACGACTCCGCCCTCCGCGGCCTGGAGCTGTGGAGCGCGGGCAAGAAGTTCAACGCCTCCGGCTACACGGACGCGACCCCGGACGAGGTCAAGGCTTCGCTCTCGCCCGACCTCGCCTCCCACAACCCGCCGATCTCCCCGATGAAGATCGAGCCGCTCGTCCTCCAGTCCAAGGCCCAGGAGGACTACGAGCCCAACCTCCAGCTCCTCGTCGACCGCGGCGCCAAGCTCACCGTCGGCGTGGGCTTCATGATGGAGAACGCGGTGGAGGCCACGGCGAAGAAGAACCCCAACGCCAACTTCCTCCTCATCGACAGCCCGCTGCTGGACGAGAAGTCCACCCCGTACACCCTGCCCAACGTCCGCACCGTCACCTTCCATGAGGAGCAGGGCAGCTTCCTCGTCGGCGCGCTGGCCGGCCTGGTCACCAAGGCCAACAAGATCGGCTTCGTGGGCGGGATGGAGATCCCGCTGATCAAGAGGTTCGAGGCGGGCTTCCGCGCCGGCGTGATGGCGACCAACCCCAAGGCCAAGGTCGTCTCCAACTACACCGGCAGCTTCGACAACGTCGCCACCGGCAAGCAGGTGGGCCAGGACATGGTGGCCAAGGGCAACGACGTCGTCTACCACGCGGCCGGCTCGGACGGCCTGGGCGTGATCCAGGCGGTGAAGGAGGCCAAGGCCGCGGGCAAGAACGTCTACGTGATCGGCGTCGACTCCGACCAGTACCACGTGGCCCCGGAGGTGGTGCTCAGCTCCATGCTCAAGCGCGTGGACCTGGCGATCTACGACACCGACCGCGACGTGGTGGGCGGCTCGTTCAAGGGCGGCGACAGCTCCATGGGCCTCAAGGAGGGCGGGGTGGGGATGGCGGAGGTCCGCCTGGACATCCCGAACAAGGCGGACGTGCTCGCCAAGGTGGACGCGCTTCGCCAGAAGGTGGTCTCCGGCGAGCTCAAGGTCCCCACCAACATGGACGAGCTGAAGACCTTCAAGCCGTGAAGTCGTAGCCAGCCGCAGCAGGTCCACACGTCACCCAGCAGCAGGAGGGGGAAGCCATGCGCCGTACCGGGTGGTTCACCGCCGCGGTGTTCGCGGCGGCGCTGTATTCGTCTGCCGCGTCCGCGGGAGTCTGGTTCGAGGTGTTGAACGCGCCCTGCTTCAGTGGGAACCCGTTCAATCAGAATCAGAACCCCACCGTAGGTACGCAGCCGGGAAACGTGACCAGCACCAGCGCCTTCCCCGGCGGCAGCTATGTCGGGTCGTTCGACTGCTTCAACCGGGACTTCAACGGGGACGGCTCCCGCACCACGCTGAGCATCAAGGCGTTCCAGGTGTGGGAGTACGGGACGATGTTCCTGTACTACGACGTCACCGACCCCTGGAACAACGCGAACGCCACGGGCACGACCAACGAGCACGGCGGGTTCTTCGGCGGCATCACGGTGACCATCTCGCCCAAGCGGGTGGCCGAGAAGGTGATGGGCAAGGAGCTGAAGATCCCGTTCCTCCGCGACATCGAGCTCAAGTACGAGCTGGAGACGGTCTCCAAGTTCGGCTCGCTCCAGTACTACGGCATCCAGTGGAGCATCGACCAGCCGTTCCTGGACTTCCTCACCGTCACCACGGTGATCCGCGACGACCAGGTCTTCGACGGCGTCGACCTCCAGCTCGGCTTCGCGTATCAGAAGTCCATCTCCGTCTTCGAGCAGGACTTCCAGCTCGGCGGCTTCCTCCAGTGGGGCGTCTTCGGCGAGGGGGCCGGCACGGGCGCCTTCGCCGGCACCACCGGCCACCCGTTCATGGTCGCGCAGCCGCAGTTCCTCTACGACGTGGGCAAGCTGGCGCACTTCACCCCGGCCAAGATCTACATCGGCGTGGAGTGGCAGTTCGCCTTCAACCGGTACCTCATCCCGGCCAAGAGCGAGCACACCCTCCAGTACATGCTGAAGTGGAACATCTGATCGGCTGATCGGCGCTGATCAGACGTACCCGCGGCGGTGCGCCTGCTGCCGGCGCACCGCGTCCCAGACGGTGGCGATGATCGCCTTGCCGATGGCGATGAACGGGATGCTCACCAGCATCCCCAGGATCCCCGCCAGCGACCCGCCGATGCTGATCCCGACGATGATGGTGAGCGGGTGGAGGTTGAGGTTCTTCCCCACCACCATCGGGTTGATCAGCATCGCGTCCAGCACGTAGACGCCCAGGTACCCCACCGCCAGCACGCCCAGCGACGGCGCGGTGGGGTCCATCAGCGCGTAGAGCAGCCCGGCCCCGGCGCCCATCACCGGCCCCACCAGCGGGATGACGTTCGCCACCCCGTAGATGCAGGCGAACAGCAGCGCGGACGGCATCCCCAGCCCGGCCAGCACCGCGGCCAGCACCGCGGCGACGATGGCGCTCTCGCTGGCCGCCCCGCGCAGGTAGGCGGCGATCTGCCGGTCCACCCGGTGGATGAGGGTGAGCACCGTCTCGAAGTGGCGGTTGGGCACCTGCGCCACGATGGCCTTGTGCATCCGCTCGCCGTCGATGAGCAGGAACAGGGTCATGATCGGCGCCAGCACCAGCGTGCCCGCCGAGGACAGCATCCCCATCGCCACCTGGGGCAGCGTCTCCGTCAGCCCCTTGCGCTGCCGCTCCATCAGGTCGCGCAGCTGGTTGAAGAGGTGGTGCCAGTCGATCTGCCGGTAGCGCGTGGCGAGCGCCTCCTGCTCCCACGCGTCCAGCCGCTTGCCCAGCTGGATCTCGAACGCGCTCTTCTCGCCCGCCTGGGACGGCTTCTGCTGCAGCCAGTGCTCCAGCGACGGCCACAGCGCGAAGCCGATGCCCACCAGCACCAGCAGCCCGCCGCCGAAGACGATCAGCACCGCCACCCCGCGCGACGCGCCGCGGTTCTCGATCAGGTTCACCAGCGGCGACAGCACGTAGAACCCGAGGATGGCCAGCGCCAGCGGGGTGGTGAGGAAGGAGAGCTTCCAGGCGACGACGCCCGCGCCGACGAGCACCAGCGCCGTGACGACCGCCTGGACCACGCGTTCGCCCAGGGAGGGCATCTCCTCCACCGGCACCAGGCGGGCGGTGGCCTCCGCCAGGCGCGGCTTCACATCCCCTCCGAGCCGGTGGCGGACGACCTGGCGGCGGCCTCCTCCTGCCGCTGCTTGCGGAGCGTCTCGTTCATCCCGCGCAGGCGGTACGCCATCAGCCGCGCCAGGTTCCACACCACCTTCGAGCCCAGCTTGGAGTCGCGCTCGATCAGCGACTCCAGGTCCGGCTCGAAGAAGCCCAGCAGCTCCGACTTCTCCGCCGCCACCGCCGAGGCGCTGCGCGGCGCCGCCTCCAGCAGCGCCATCTCGCCGAAGAACTGGCGCTCGCCGATGGGGGTGAGCAGCTGCTCGGTGCCGTCCGGGCGGCCGATGACGATGTTCACCTTGCCCTTGCGGACGATGAACATCCCCGCCCCCGGGTCGCCCTCGCGGAAGATCACCTCGCCCGGCTGGTAGGTCCGCTCGTGCAGCATCCGCCCGATCTTCTTGAGGTCGCGGTTGCTGAGGTGGTCGAACAGCGGCACCTGCTTCAGCGCCGCCAGGATGTCCGGTTCGGCGTCCCCGGCCATCTTCGGCGGCACCCACAGCGCGGCTTCGGCGTCCATGCTCGCCTGTTTATCAGAGGTCAAACCGGTCGGTGATGCCGGCGGTGAGCTCCAGGATCGTGCTCCAGCCCACCACCTGGTCCACCGCGCGCTCCAGCCCGTCCGGCCGCTCGGCCACCGCCGCCAGCGACCCGCTGCACGCGAACAGCCTGCACTGGCCGGACTGGCGGACGTGCTCCAGAAGCTGTCGCAGGGTGGGCAGCCCGCGCGACTCGAAGCGGTCCGCCGCGCGCGCTCGCTCCGGCGAATCCCCGAAGTCCGGTTCGTCCAGCCGACCGGCCGCCAGGCGTTCGAGCGCCCACCAGAAGAAGAACACCAGCACCTCGCGCCCGCCGGCCGCCGCCGCCGCGGCGATGGAGAGGCCCTGGTGCATCCGCGCGTAGTCGCCCGAGTGGAGGAAGACCGCGACCCTGGTCATAGCCACGCTTATGCCACGGCGGGGTAATCCTTGCGTGCCGGGCCCGGCGGCTGTTAGCGAACGGGGCACGAGCATGGGCGACGCGGGCGACGACATCACCGCCAGGCGGAAGGACGCGCACCTCGACCTCTGCGCCGAGGGCGACGTGGAGCCTCGCGAGAACGACACCCTGCTGTCCTGCGCCCACCTCGTCCACTGCGCGATGCCGGAGCTGGCGCTGGAGGACGTCGACCTCTCCACGCCGTTCCTGGGCAAGCGCCTGAAGGCGCCGCTGCTGATCACCGGGATGACCGGCGGCACGGACCGCGCCCGGCAGGTGAACCGCGACCTCGCCGCGGTGGCGGAGCAGTTCGGCCTGGCGTTCGGCGTGGGCAGCCAGCGCGCGATGAGCGAGGACCCGGCCCGCGCGGAGACCTTCCAGGTGCGCGAGGTGGCGCCCACCGCGGCGGTGCTGGGCAACGTGGGGCTCCAGCAGGCGGCGGCGATGGGGGTGGACGCGGTCGTCCGCCTGGTGGACGGCATCGGCGCGGACGGGCTGGCGGTGCACCTCAACCCCGCCCAGGAGCTGGCGCAGCCCGAGGGCGACCGCGACTTCCGCGGGGGCTACGCGGTCCTCCGCCAGCTGGCGAAGCGCTTCGGCGACCGGTTGCTGGTCAAGGAGACCGGGTGCGGCCTGTCGCCCGCGGTGGCGCGGCGCCTGGCGGAGTGCGGTGTGAAGGCCGTTGACGTCAGCGGTCTTGGCGGCACCTCGTGGGTCCGGGTGGAGCAGCTGCGCACCCAGGGGCTGGCGGCGGAGGTGGCGGAGGGCTTCGCCGGGTGGGGCATCCCCACGGCGGCGGCGGTGGCCTCGGTGCGGAAGGCGGTGGGGGAGGGTGTGACGGTGGTGGCCGCCGGGGGGATCCGCACTGGCCTGGACGTTGCTAAGTGCCTTGGCCTGGGAGCGGACCTGGCCGGGATGGCGCTGCCGCTCTTCCGCGCCCAGCAACGCGGGGGGAAAGAGGGCGCGGCGCGGGCCGTAGAGGTGGTGGTGCAGGGACTCCGGCGGGCCGTCCTGCTGGCCGGAGCGGGGACGCCGCGCGAGCTCCGGCAGAAGACGGTGGTGGTGACGGGCGAGTTGAAGGATTGGCTGGAGGCGCTATGACGGCGCCGCAGGTCCAGGCGGTTACAGAGGGAGGCGCAGGGGTATGTCGGAGACGGTGAGCTCGCGGTTCCCCGGGTTCCACAAGCTGCCGCTGGAGGAGCGGCTGGCGCACCTGTCGAAGGCGTTCGGGCTGTCGCGCGAGGACCTTCACCGGCTCCGCGGCGAGGCGCTGGAGGCGGAGACGGCCAACCAGATGATCGAGAACGCGGTGGGCGCGTTCTCGCTCCCGCTGGGGCTAGGCCTCAACCTGACCGTCAACGGCCGCGACTACGTGGTGCCGATGGCGGTGGAGGAGCCGTCGGTGGTGGCGGCGGTGTCCTTCGCCAACAAGATCGTCCGCGAGGCGGGCGGCTTCACCGCCGAGGCGGACGCGTCGCTGATGATCGGCCAGGTGCAGGTGACCCGCTACGGGGACCCCACCGCGGCCACCGAGAAGATCCTCGGGGCCAAGGACCAGATCCTCGCGCTGGCCAACAGCTTCCACCCGGACATGGTGCGGCGGGGCGGCGGGGCGCTCGACGTGGAGGTGCGGATGCTCCCGCCTCCGGAGGGGCCGAAGGGCGAGCCCCTGCTCATCGTCCACGTGCTCATCGACACGCAGGAGGCGATGGGCGCCAACATGATCAACACCGTGGCCGAGGGCATCGCGCCCCTCGTCGAACAGGTCACGGGCGGCAAGGTGTACCTGCGCATCCTGTCGAACCTGGCGGACCGGCGGCTGGCGCGCGCCTCGTGCCGCATCCCGGTGCCGGCGCTGGCCGACTTCGACATGAGCGGCGAGGACATCGCCGAGGGCATCGCCCAGGCGTCGCGCTTCGCGATGGCGGATCCGTACCGCGCCGCCACCCACAACAAGGGCGTGATGAACGGCATCGACGCGGTGGCCATCGCCACCGGGCAGGACTGGCGCGCCATCGAGGCCGGGGCGCACGCGTTCGCCTGCCGCGAGGGCCAGTACCGCCCGCTCTCCACCTGGTACCTGGAGGAGGGGCACCTGGTGGGGCGGATCGAGCTGCCGCTGGCGCTGGGCACGGTGGGCGGGCCGATCAAGGTCCACCCCGGCGTGCAGACGGCGTTCAAGATCCTCCGGGTGAACAGCACCCGCGAGCTGGCCATGGTGTTCGCCGCGGTGGGCCTGGCGCAGAACTTCGCCGCCATCCGGGCGCTGGGGTCGGTGGGCATCCAGAAGGGGCACATGGCGCTCCACGCCCGCTGCGTGGCGGTCACCGCCGGCGCGCGCGGCGCGTGGGTGGAGAAGCTGGCCAACCTGCTGGTGAAGGCCGGGCACGTGAAGGTGGAGAAGGCGAAGGAGATCCTCGCCGCCCTGCCGGCGGACGAGGCGCGCGCCGCCACCGGGAGCTAGCCGGACGTGGCCGCGCCGAGCGTCGCCGGCGACCGGGCCGCGCCTCCCAGTGAGAGGATCGGTCATCGCCGGAAGCCTGATGCCCCGGACGTGGCCGGGGGGGAGCTGATCGGCTTCGGGCCGGGGAAGGTCATCCTCATCGGCGAGCACGCCGCGGTGTACGGGCACCCGGTGCTCGCCGGGCCGCTCTCCTGGGGCGTCACCGCGCGCGGGACGCCGGCGTCGAGGTGCCGGCTCGCCGTCCCGCCCGGCGCGAAGCTGACGCGCAAGGCGAGGAAGCTGCTGATGGCGGCGTTCGACCGGGCGGCGCGCGCGTGCGGGAGCCCGAGGATCCGCGTCACGCTGGAGTCGGAGATCCCGGTGTCGATGGGGCTGGGGTCGTCCGCGGCGGTGGGCGTGGCGTGCGCGCGGCTGTTGCTGGCCGCGTCGGGGAAGCCGATGCCGCCGCCGGACGTGGTGGCGAAGGTGGCGATGCTGATGGAGGAGGAGTTCCACGGGCAGCCGTCCGGGATCGACCACACCACCTCCGCGCAGGGGCGGCTGATCCTCTACCGTCGGCGTCCGGGGGCGCCGCTGGGGATCGCCCGGCCGGTGCGCTCGCCGAGGCCGCTGAAGCTGCTGGTGGCGCTGGTGGGGCCGAGGCCGCCCACGCGCGCCACCGTGGCGGGGTTGCGCGCGCGCGCGTCGCGGTGGCCGTCGCGCTACGGGCGGCTGATGCGGGAGCTGGGAATGTTGGCGCGGGAGGGTGCGGCGGCGGTGGAGGCGGGGGACCTGGAGTCACTGGGGGACGCGATGAACGCGTCGCAGGGTGTGCTGTCGGCGCTGGGGTTGTCGTCGGCGTCGATCGACCAGATGGTGCATCGGTTGCGAGGGATGGGCGCGCTGGGCGCCAAGCTCACCGGCGCGGGCGGGGACGGCGGGGCGGTGATCGGGCTGTTCCCCGGGCCGGAGCTGGCGCTGGTCCGGCTGCGGCGGCAGGGCGTGGTCTGCTTCGAGAGCCAGGTGGCGGGGCCGAAGACCCTATGAAGAAGGCGACGGCACGCGCGCACCCGAACCTGGCGCTGGTGAAGTACTGGGGGAAGCGGGACGAAGGGCTGGTCCTTCCCCATCAGTCGAGCCTGTCGCTGACGCTGGCGCCCCTGGCGGTCATGGCCACGGTGGAGCTGGGGACGGGGGACGACGAGGTGATGATCAACGGCGTCCACGCGGCGGGGCTGGAGCGGGAGCGCGTGCTGGCGCTGATGCGGCGGGTGCAGGACGGGCGGCCGGAGCTGAAGGGCGCGCGGGTGCACACGGCGGGGGACTTCGCGGTGGCGGCGGGCCTGGCGTCGAGCGCGGCGGCCTTCGCGGCGCTGGCGGTGGCGGCGCGGGCGGCGGCGGGGGATCCGGCGGACCCGAGGGCGGCGTCCATCCTGGCGCGGACGGGGTCCGGGAGCGCGTCCCGGAGCGTGCAGGGCGGCTTCTGCGCGTGGCACCGCGGCGACCGCGCGGACGGGACGGACTCGTACGCCGAGCAGCTCTTCCCTCCCTCGCACTGGCCCGAGGTGCGGATGGTGGTGGTGGTGGTGGCGAAGGAGGAGAAGGAGGTGAGGTCGCGCGACGGGATGCGGCACACCGTCGCGACCTCGCCTTTTTATCCGGCGTGGGTGGAGGACGCGGAGCAGGAGATGGCTCGGGCGGTGAACGCCATCCGGCGGCGCGACCTGGAGGAGCTGGGCGCCATCGCGGAGCGCAACGCCTGGCGGATGCACGCCACCGCGCTCTCCGCGGATCCGCCGCTCTGCTACCTCAAGCCGAAGACGCTGGAGGTGATCCAGGCCATCGGCCGGCTGCGCGCGCAGGGCGTCCCGGCCTGGTTCACGCTCGACGCCGGGCCGAACCCGGTGGTCCTCACCGACGAGAAGTCCGAGCCGACGGTCACCGCCCTCTGCCGCGGCCTCGGCGCGGATCCGGTGGTGCCTTGCACGCCCGGAGGCGACGCGGTGATGGTGGAGTAGGTCAGCCCTGCTCAGCCCTGGAGGATCTCCCGCCGGAGCTCCAGCGCGCGCCGCAGCGACCTCACCATCGTCACCTGCCGCGGGAGCACGGTGGTGATCGCCATCTCCTCCAGCTTGGGCGGGAGCACCAGGAGGGCGGCGATCCGGAACGGCCAGATGGAGACGTCCGCGAACATCAGCACCGTCGCGGTCCCCACGATGTACGCGCTGATGACGGCGCCGCGCGTGTGGTAGCCGGTCAGCTTCCGGAACTTCGCGAAGCCGTAGAGCTTGGGGACGACCATGCTGCCGGCGATCAGCCAGAAGGAGAGCGCCTCGTCGCGCAGCAGCGCCGGCTTCAGCCAGTACGCGCAGAGCGGGACCGTGGTGTAGGTCGCGAAGTCCGCCCAGCTGTCCAGCCGCGCCCCCTTCTCGCTCGCTTGCCCCAGCCGGCGCGCCAGCTCCCCGTCCGCGACGTCCGTGAGCAGCGAGACGCAGAACAGCGCCAGGAAGATCCTCGACTCGCCCGCGTACGCCAGCACCAGCAGCACCGGCGCCAGGAAGAGGCGGGAGAGCGTCACCAGGTTGGGCACCGTCCACCACCACGGTCGCGGCGCCGGCACGTCCGGGCGGACGGAGAGGATGCGGGAGCCGCGCCCCAGCCGGAAGCGTTGCCCACGCCAGCGCACCTCGCGCTGCCACCAGACGGCGACCTCCACCGCCAGCATCAGCGCCTCCATCAGCGGGAGGACCCACGCGCCGGAGAGCCGCCCGCCGCGCCGGAGGAACGGCACCAGCTTGATCGCGCCGTTGAAGACCGCCGCCGCCAGGAGCGCGGGTGGCGCGGTCGCCAGGCCCGCGGCGTGCGCGACCGCCGCCGCGATCGCCAGGAACCACGGGTTCCACAGCGCCATCCCCAGCGGCACCAGTGGCTTCCGGACCCGGTGGAGCATCATCCACCGCAGCTCGTGGTCCCACAGCTGGCGGAGCGTCATCTTCCCCAGCCGCACCTCGACCAGCCCGTCCACCAGCGCGATCCGGTGCCCTTGGCGGCGGAGGTCGTGACCCAGGCAACCGTCCTCCACCAGCACCGTCGCGTAGCGCGCCCAGCCTCCCAGCGACTGGAGGACGGAGCGGCGCACGGCCATCGCCTTGCCGATGAGGTTCGCCGAGCCGAACAGCCGGTAGGCGCCCGCGATGGCCGGGAGGACGACGGTGGAGAAGAGGGCGCTCTCCAGGCGCGCGCCGAGCGTGGCGCCGGGCGGCGAGACGAACAGGGCGTAGCTGGCCGCGGTCCGCGGATCAGCGAGTGGTGCGAGGAGTTGGAGAAGCGCATCCGGGGGCGCACGCACGTTGGAGTCGGAGACGAGGAGCACCTCGCCGGTGGCCTCGCGCTGCAGGGCCCTGAGGATGTGCACCTTGGGATTCACGATCGGATCGGCAGGGAGGCCGGCGCAGATGACGCGGACGCGGTCGGGGTGCTCGCCGGCGACGCGCCGGGCGATCTCCGCGGCCGGATCCGCCGGGTCCGCGAAGCCGATCAGCACCTCGCCGGGGGCGCCCTCCAGCCGCGCCCAACTGCTGAGGTTCTCGTACAGGTCCGGATCCTCGCCCTTGCAAGGCTTGAGGATGGAGACGCGCGGCGGTGCGCCTGGCGGCCCCGGGCCGCGGCGGCGGAAGTGGAGGAGCTCCGCGACGACTCCGGCCGCGCAGAGGAGCGCGAGGGCCAGCGCGGCGAACGCCAGCAACAGGTCGAGAATGGTCATGGCGCCGCCTGCATCATCTCCGGCGGAAGCAAGGCGGACGCCAGCCGCTCACGCCCCATGGAGGATCCGCACTTCGGATGTGAAGTGCGCAGCCCGCCGCGCCCGCGCTGCGCACCCGTGCACACCCCTTCACAACCGCGCGCCCGGGAAGATCCAAAACCTCGTGCGTTCTGTCCGGGACCCGGGGCGCTTTCGCCCCGGTTTTTGGGGGGAATCACACGATGAATCGAACGGTGAAGATCGCCGTGGCGCTGCTCGCCATGGCCGGGAGCCTTCCTGTGCTGGCCGGACGCTTCGGCACCGCCTGCCAGGAGGACTACCAGAACACGTGGCAGAACACGCTGCCCTACAGCTGGAACCGCTGCAGCGGCTTCAACAGCGAGCTGGGCCAGACGGACACCCAGATCTTTTACTGGAACCTCCAGGGCGGGAAGTACTGGTGGGAGGGCGACGGGGACCAGTACGGCCTGGAGACCGTGAACATCGTCTTCGCCAACACCCACGGCGGCGCCTGGGGCAACAACTCCGTCTGGGCGATGTGGGACCAGAACCAGCTGGCCTACTCCGGCAACATGCGCCTGGGGAACGAGTCGTGGGGGACGATGATCTTCTCCACCTACTCCTGCGAGACCCTCAAGTACGACGACGGCCTGATGTGGACCCGCATGGGCCCCATCATGAAGGGCGGCCTCTACATCGCCACCGGCAGCCACGACCTGGTGTGGGCGGGCTGGACCACCGACGACGTCGGCGCCGACTACGCGGATGACCTCCAGCATGGCGTGACCATCAAGGAGTCGTGGCACGACGGCGCGTCCGACTGGTACGAGGACAACAGCCTCGCCGTGATGACGACCGGCACGGACTCCAACAACTGCTGGAACCGCCAGAACGGGATGACCTGGCAGAACATCGCCGGGTACACGCGCCTGCGCGACTCGGCCATCGGCTGGTACTGCTACTCGGCCTGGAACACCTAGACCGGTCCATCCCTTCACGCTCACGAATTCACGGAGAACACATCCATGTTCCGCATCACCATCCTGTCCGCAGCCCTGTTCATCGCCGGCGCCGCCCAGGCCGCCGACTTCCCCATCCGCGCTTCGCTCGCCGCCAACGCCCGCACCCAGGGCGTGGGGCGCGCCGATCTCCCGCTGCTCCGGGTCAACACCGGGGCGGGCGCCGATCGCCGCGTGGACGCGCTCATGAGGAAGTTCCAGTACTCGGGCGAAGCGGTCACCACCTTCGGCGACGCCAAGGTGCAGGTCGACAAAGTGAAGACCATGGCCACCTGGGCGGACGGCCGCCGGCTGGTCGCCTTCGGCGACGGCTCCAAGGTCAGCTTCCGCAACCCGGAGGAGCTGAACAACGCCGCGCCCGCGTCCGAACGCCTCCCCAACGAGAAGCTGGAGGCCGTCGGCCGCGCGTTCATCCAGGAGCAGCTGTCCGACTTCATCAAGCTGGGGCCCGGCGAGCAGCTGGTCCCGTTCTCCACCCGCGTGCAGGTGGGCGGCGGCAACGACGTCAACTCCACCGAGCGCCCGCTGGAGCAGGTGCTGGCCAACGCCATCGTCTTCACCCGCACCGTGGACGGCGTCCCCGTCATCGGCGGCGGGTCCAAGGTGGCGCTGATCGTCACCAACGACGGCAAGGTGGCTGGCTTCGACTTCGACTGGGCCGAGTACCAGCCCACCGGCAAGCGCGTGAAGATGCTGGGCGCCGCCCAGATCGACCAGCGCGTGAAGACCATGGCGTCGGTGAAGCTGGACTCGCCCGAGGTCTCCGTGAAGCGCTACGAGTGCGGCCTGTTCGACCCCGGCCTCCGCCGCCGCGACCCGCAGGCCGCCGTGCAGGGCGCCTGCGTCATCCAGTCCGTCGAGGCGCGGATCGCCGACCCGGTCGCCAACAAGCTCAACCCCGCCGACGGGCACGTGAAGAACGCCACCGTCGACGTCATCCCGACCGGCGAGACGGTGGAGGCGGACAGCCACTGGCCGCAGGCGATGGCGCTGGGCGGCGGCAATGGTCGCGGCCAGCGCGTGACGCCGGCCGGCCCGGGCCCGCGGCCGTAGTCCAGCGCGGCCAAGGTCATGACGTGAGGCGGCGCCCGGCCTGCTCGAAGCGGACCGGGCGCCGCTCCTACTTGAAGGCCTGCTTGAGGCTGACCTCGATCTGGCTGCGGATCAGCCTCACCAGCGACGACAGCTCCCGCTGGTTGATCTTCAGCTTCCCCATCAGCCGCTCGCGCACCGCGCGCATCAGGCTGGTCTCCGCCTTCGCCAGCCGCCGCGCCACGGTAGAGCGGTGCTGCCCGTAGACGCTGTCCAGCTGGTCGATGGTGAGCCCATCCACGTACCGCTGGCGCAGCAGGGTGCGCTCGTCCGCGTCGAGGGTGGCCAGCGCCTCGGGGAAGGCGGCCTTGAACTCGGCGCGGTAGAGCTGCTTGAGGTGCTCCAACTCCGGGTCCAGCTCGCCGCCGGGCAGCTCGGAGAGGACCTCGTCCTCCACCGCCGCCTCCTTCGGCCCGCGCGAGGCGAGGTTGAGCACCGTCCGGGTGACCGTGGCGCGCACCCAGCGGCGGAGCTCGCCGCGGCCGGAGTACTCGCCGATCTTCGGGATCTCGCCGCCGCGCGCCACGAACAGCTTCTCGCGCAACAGCTGCTTCACGTCGTCCACCTGCACGCCCGGCGGGCGCGCCCGCGCCATCGCCTGGTCCACCTCGCCGAAGTACGCCTCCTCCAGCGCCCGGATGGCCTTGCCGTCCCCGCGCGAGCAGGCGCAGGCCAGGTACAGGTCGGCCCCGCGGAGCGCGTTCAGCTCGGCGGCGGCGGCCGGCTCGCCGTTCGCCACCCGCGCCAGGTGCCCCAGGAAGTCCTCGTCCGCCAGCGCCACCGAGGCCCAGGCGCGCCGCCCCTCGGCCAGGTACCGGGAGAGCAAGGGCTCCAGGTCGCCGAAGCGGGCCACCGCCTTCTGGGCCTTGGGGTCCAGCAGCTTCACGAACGCCTCGGCCAGCGGCTCTGCCACGCTTGGTCGCTCCAACGACTCCCGTCTGCCCTGATACAACCCCATCCTAGATGAGCTGTCTGGACGAGAACACGCTCGTCGCGCTGATGGAGCGGTCCCTCCCCCGGGCCGACCTGGAGCGCGTCACCGCCCACCTGGACAAGTGCGCGAATTGCCGGAAGCTCGTCTCCGCCATGGCCAGCTGGTACCCGGCCGAGCCCTGGCAGCGCCAGACCGACCCGGAGACGGTCCACGTGGCCCGCCGGAGGCCGCTGTCGGAGGGGGAGTCCGGGGATGACCTCACCGGCGACCTCACCGCCGTCCAGGCGCCCAAGAAGGGCGAGCTGGGGGCGGGTACCCGCGTGGACCGGTACCTGCTGCTGCGGCCCATCGCCTCCGGCGGGATGAGCGTGGTCTTCGCCGCCTACGACCCGGAGCTGGACCGGCGGCTGGCCATCAAGTTCCTCCGCGCGGCCGTGCGCGAGCCGATGGACGACGCGCGGCTCCTCCGCGAGGCGCAGGTGATGGCCCGCCTCTCCCACCCCAACGTCGTCCAGCTCTACGACGTGGGCCTGTTCGAGGAGCGCGTCTTTTTGGTGATGGAGCTGGTGGAGGGCACCACCCTGCGCCACTGGCTGGGGAAGCAGCCGCGCTCCCGCGCCGAGGTGATGGAGGTGCTGATGGCCGCCGGCCGCGGGCTGGCGGAGGCCCACCGGCACGGCGTCATCCACCGCGACTTCAAGCCCGAGAACGTGCTGGTGAGCGACGACGGCGTGGTGAAGGTGATGGACTTCGGCCTCGCCCGCGCCACCCGCGCCAGCGCCATCCTCAGCATCAGCCAGGAGCAGGTGGCCGGGATGTCGGTGGGCCAGCTCACCCGGCCCGGCGTGGTGATGGGGACGCCCGGCTACATGGCGCCCGAGCAGCTCGCGGGAGGCCGCGGCGACGCGCGGTCCGACCAGTTCGCCTTCTGCTGCGCGCTCTACGAGGGGCTGTCCGGCGACCGGCCCTACGCCGGCACCGCCCTGGACGACTACATGGCGTCCATGGCCGCGGCGCGGAACGTGAAGCCGCTGCCGAGGCTGGTCCCGTCGCGGGTGCGGGCGGCGGTGATGCGCGGCCTGGCGCTGGATCCGCCGCAGCGCTTCGCGTCCATGGACGAGCTGTTGGACGCGGTCCGCCTGCCGTTCTGGCGGCGGCTGAGCCGGCGGCGGCGGCTGGTCGCGGGCGGGGCGCTGGCCGGGGCGGCGGTGGCGGCGCTCTCGGTGCTGGCGGTGCGCGCCGGCGGAGACCGCTGCGCGGATCCGCGGGAGGAGATCGCCTCGGCGTGGGACGGCTCGCGGCGCGCGGCGGTGACCGCCAGCCTGGGGCAGGTGGCCGGCCCGGCGCAGGCGGAGGCGGTGGCGGTGGCGATGGACCAGTACGCCGAGCGGTGGGTGCACGCCGCCGAGGCGATCTGTCAGGTCCGCGACGCCCGCTCGCGGGAGGACGACGCCGGGGCGCGCGGGTGCCTGGAGCGCCGGAAGGCGGACCTCGCGGCCGCGGTGGAGCTGCTCTCCACGCCCGAGCCGCGGCAGGCCCGGCGCGCCCTCTCCATCGCCACCGCGGCGCCGCTCCCGGACGGGTGCCGCACCGCGCGTCCGCCCGCCGCCCCCGCCCCGGGAGCGCTGGAGAAGGCCCAGAAGCTGCGCCGGCAGGTCTCGACGGCGCGGGCGCTGCTGGCGGCGGGGTTGCCCGCGCACGCCGCCGGGGCGCTGGGCACGGCGGCGGCGGAGGCGGCGGCGGCCGGGGACCCCGCGCTGGAGCCGGAGGCGCTCTTCGTGCGCGCCAGCTTGCAGGCGGACCAGGGCGCCTTCGCCACCGCGGAGCGCACCCTGTTGGATTCCATCTTGTCCGCCGAGCGCACCCGCCACGACGAGCAGGCGGCGCAGTCGTGGATCGCCCTCTACCGGCTGGTGGGCGCGGACCGGCAGGACGCGGAGCGCGCGGTGGACCTGCGCCAGCACGCCGAGGCGGCGGTGGCGCGCGCCGGCAACCCGCAGCTGCTCGCCGCGGAGCTGGACGTGGCGCAGGGCGAGGTGCTGGCCACCGCCGGCTTCCCGGTGCTGGCGGTGGCGCCGCTGGAGCGCGCGCTGGGGGCGCTGCAGCTGGCGCTGGGTCCGGAGCACCCGTTCACCGCCCTGCCGCTGGAGCAGTACGGGGACGTGCAGGGGCAGCTGGGTCAGCTGGCGCAGGCGGAGCGGACCTTGACCGCGGCGGCGGCGCTGGACGAGCGCGCCTTCGGCCCGGAGCATCCGCGGACCGCGTCGGCGCAGGTGCGGCTGGGCACGGTGCGGTCGCAGCTGGGCTTCCACGTGGAGGCGGTGGAGCTGCTGCAGAAGGCGCTGGCGGCGTCGGCCACCGCGGGGCGCGAGGACCCCACGCTCCAGCTCCGCGCCTCGTACGCGCTGGGGGAGGCGCTCCGCCGCGCGGGGCAGCTGACGGAGGCGCTGCGGCGGCACAAGGAGGCGCAGGCGCTGGTGGAGCCGCTCTTCGGGCCCGGCGGGCCGCGCGCCGCCACGTCGCTGGTGGCGCTGGGGGACGTGGTGCGCGGGCTGGGGGAGTACACGCAGGCGCTGGACCTGCATCAGCGGGCGCTGGCGATCGTCCCGCTGTCGCCGCAGGCGCTGGACGGGGCGGGGACGGACCTGCGGCTCCTGGGTCGGGCGAGGGAGGCGGTGGAGCTGGAGCGCCACGCGGTGGCGCAGGCGGAGCGCGCGCTGGGGAAGGACCAGCCGGCGTTGGCGACGTACCTGGTGGGGCTGGGGTCGGCGCTGGGCGCGTCGGGCGATCACGCGGGCGCGCTGGAGGTGCACCGGCGGGCGCTGGACCTGCTGGAGCGGGCGTACGGGACGAGCGCGCCGCGGCTGCTGCGGCCGGCGCTGGTGGCGTACGCCGCGGAGCTGGAGGCGCAGGGGGATGCGGTGACCGCGATGCGGCAGCTGGAGCGGGCGGTGACGCTGTCGCCGACGAAGGGGGCGGACCAGGTGGCGGCGGAGGCGCGGTTCGCGCTGGCGAGGGCGCTGGCGAAGGACGCGCAGGAGCGCGTGCGGGCGGTGACGCTGGCGTCGGAGGCGAAGTCTGCCTATGGGCTGGCGGGGAACGCGCGCGAGCAGGAGCGCGTCGCGGAGTGGCTGGCCCACCAGCACTGAGCGCGGGCGCGCCGGCTGGGCATGTGAGCGCGCCTGCAGCGCGGTGAGACGGCAAGCGGTCGGAGACGAATCGCGCCGGAGGCGCAAGTCATTCGGCGGTGAGCGAGACGGTGACCTGCTCGTCCGCATCCGGGCGGATCATCACCGACAGCTCGCGCACCACCTTGAGCGTCGGGTTGTGCAGCGTCACCTGGTGCGGCCCCTCCCACAGCGACAGCCCCTGCGGGAACGGCGAGTCCCCCACGCGCTGCCCGTCCACCGCCACCTGCGCCCACGGCGTCACCGACAGCTTCAGGTGCCCTCGTCCGAAGCGGACGTCGCGCCGCGCCAGCTCCCCCGCGCGCAGCTCCATCGTCTCCTCCCGGCTGCCGTGCGTCCCGTCCGGCCCCACCATCTCCACCTTCAGCACGTGCGGGCCCGGCGCCAGGTCCGTGAGCCGCAGCGGCGTGGCGCCCACCGCGTGCCCGTCCAGCGTCGCCGTCGCCCGCGGCGTGGACGTCACCTCCAGCGCGGCTCGCCCGCCGGGGAGGTCTCCCGGTCCCTCCGTCCCCGCCCCGTCGCGCCCACCGACGGCGAACGGCGCCACCACGCCCCCCACCACCGCCAGCCCGATGATCGCCACGTGCTTCCACGTCCACCGAGGCCGGCCCACCGGAGAGGGATCGAGCACGGTGGCGAACGGCTTTCCGTCCCCCGTTGACCCGGTGGTGACGATCGGACCGCCGGCGCTGATCTGCGGCGTCTCCGCGCTGGGCCCCTCCGGCGGGAGGCTGCTGGGGCCGCTGGGCGCGCCGGGCTCCAGCGTCTCGGCGGTGGACACCGGCTTGGGCATCGCGCTGGGCTCGGTCTCCACGGCCGCGGGGACGCGCTCCGTCTCGTCCCGCGCGGTGCCCAGCGCCTCCACGCACCGCGCCACGTCCCCCGGCCCCATCCGCCGCCCCGCCCCGAGCATCTCCTGGAGGTCGTCGCGGATCTCCAGCGCGGTGCGGTAGCGGTCGTCCGGGTTCCGCGCCAGCGCGCGCGCGACGATCTGCTCCATCCGCGCGGGCACCCCGGGCTTGAGGTCCCGCATCTTCGGCGGCTCCACGATGAGGATCTGCCGGATGATCTCCGAGTGGGTGTGCCCGCGGAACGGCGCCCGCCCCGTCACCGACCAGTA